>Ga0315275_10004339_pt1 | contig 13237 bp, 16 predicted proteins | sample YL17G03_0_MG_FD_205557 | JGI IMG/M metagenome (GOLD analysis project Ga0315275, IMG submission 205557) | Sediment microbial communities from Yellowstone Lake, YNP, Wyoming, USA - YL17G03_0 | ecosystem: Environmental > Aquatic > Freshwater > Lake > Sediment | place: USA: Wyoming | collected... | reverse complement strand
CCGTGATCGACGCCGAAGCCTACCTGTTAACCTGCATGCGTTATATCGAGCTCAACCCGGTGCGCGCGCAAAGCATGGTCGCGCATCCGGCGGATTACCCCTGGTCGAGTTACCGAGGCAATGCGCTTGGCGCCGAGGATACGTTGCTTGCCCCGCACCGGCTGTATCGCCGGCTGGGAAGATCGGCCAAGGAGCGCCAATCGAGCTATCGGCGGCTATTCCGGGGGCAGCCAGCCAAGTCCGACATCGATGCCATCCGGGAGGCGACCAACAAGGCCTGGGCTTTGGGTAACGATCGATTTCGGGCCAAGATCGAAGCGCTTGCGGGCCGGCGCGCCACGCCGCTTCCCAAGGGACGGCCGTCCAAGAGTGCGGGAAATGGAGTCTGACCCCAATGCCGGTCCAAACGAACACCTAAACCCTATTCGTTGCTTACGATGCCGCGCGCGACTGCTCGCGCCCTCGTCCGAGAACATGGCCACCCGAAAAAGCTTAAGTAAGTGCCATTCGTGTGCGTCCCCTTTATTCCATCTTCCCCTTTATTCCATCCGTCCCCGTTATTCCATCCATGCCGGCGCGCTCAAGGATTTCAGTACGGCCGACAAGTCCCGCGTCTACGCCAGCAAGGACTTCCGGTCGCTGAAGGCCGAGCTTGGCGGATCTGATCGGCTGTTGCTGTTTACCGTTGTCGCGGTAGGAACACAGCGTTCGTATTACGGCTTCATCCCCATCAGCAGTCCCAGCGCGATGATGAACGCGCGCGGCGAAATCATCGACCTGCAGACGAACGAGGTGTTGTGGCGCCAAACGACCACGGACGTGGCGGCAATCGACGATCCCTGGGATGAATCGCCGGAATTCCGCAATGTTCACGCCGCCGTGCAGAAGGTGATCCTCGCTGCCCGCAAGTCGATGGCCGACCTCCTGTTCGCTGGTTTGCCCGCCGGCGCAGCGGCCGCCAAGTGAAACTATCAATTAATCGAGCCTGGCCCCTTTAGCACTCGGCTTCCCCGTTCTGCGATGTCTGCCGAATCGCGGTGAGCGCCAGGTACAGCGCAGCATGCTGTGGTTCGCAGTGGTGGCGCTCGGCAATTGCGACCAGCTTTCGCACATTGGCGGTGATCTTTGCTCGCGTGAGAGTCTTGGCTTCCTCGGCCTTGCTGGCGCTGCTGGAAGTCAGCTCCACGAACGCTGCGATCGCCCCCCCAGGGTTGGCAATGAAATCGGGCACGAGGGCGATGCCGCGCCGGTGCAAGCTCGAGCGAGCGCTTTCTGTGACCGGACCGTTTGCGCCTTCGCAGACATAGCGAGTGCGCACCCGGTCGGCATTGTCCTGTGTGATGACGTTCTGCACCGCGCAGGGGAAGAGAATGTCGGCGTCCTGGTACAGGACCGCCTCAGCATGGCTCGAGACCTTGGTGCCTTCCCGGTTCAGGAGGGAGTTTGCGCGGCCGGTATCCTGCCGCACCAGCGCCTCATGCAACTCGCTGGACAGCGGTCGATCGAAGGCCCACGTGCCGCCGTATCTGGGGTCCCCCAGCGCCGTAAAGCGGGCGCCGGTTTCGCTGAAGTAACGCAGCACCGCAGCGCCCATCGCGCCCATGCCCTGAACGGCGAATGTCGCACGTACCGGATCTTCACCTTTGATCTGCATCAGCGTGGCGCCCGCGACCGCAACACCCAGGCCCGCAATCCCCTCGCGGTCGTAGTCCGTGCCACCCATGTGCGAGGGCTTGCCGGTAAAGCAGCTGGTGGACTTCAGCTCGTCGCACGCCCACAGCGCATGCTCCGGACGCGCACCGATGTCGAAGCCGAATCCGCCGAACACGCCGCCATTCTCATGCAGCAGCGGCGCAGACAGGCGGACGAAACGGCGGTACGGCTTCTCGAAGCCGGGCGCGGCAGGGTCCAGCTTCAACCCCGACTTGGCCCCGCCCAAGGCAAGTCCGGCCGCGGCGTTCTTCAGCGCCATGGTCTTGGCCAGCATCTTCACTTCATCCAGCGAGACCGTAGGCGTAATGCGCGTACCGCCCTTGCCGCAGCGTTCCAGCGGGCCACCGACGCTGATGCCGGTGTTCCATACCACCACATAGCCTTCGACGCCTAGCGCCGGATCGCGCACGGTGACCTCCAGCTCGGGCTGCATCGCCTCGAACTCGTGCTGCAAGGACTCGAGCTCGGCATAGAAGCCGTTCCCTTCGGTCACGTTCTCGGCGGTGGATTGCATGGAGTGGTTCTGGGAGCTAGCCAGGGTTGCGCCAAGGCACGCGCGAGGGACTGCCATTGGTCGTGGCGAAGGGAAACAGGGCGGCCGTGAAGCGCTCCGCCATACGCCGTGCGATGCGAAGTGCTTTGGCCGCATTCTGCGCGCTGCTTGTTTGCATTGCTGTGCTGTGCGCCGTTGAAGCGCCCACTTTAGCATTCGCCGGTGAAGTGGGCCGGTCTGCTCGCCTCGGCCTGGGTCCGGCCTGAGTCCGAAACCGCTCAGTTGCTTGCTCGGCGTGCGGCCCAGACGCTGGGTCTATACTTCGTAGCCGCCTAAACAGCCGTCGCCGGCCTCAAGCCCATGGCTGCATGGTTGGAACCTGTACTTCGCAACGCAATCGGAGCAACACATGGACCTCGGACTGAAGGGACGCCCTGCCGTAGTCACCGGCGCGTCGAAGGGCATCGGCCTGGCCGTCGTGCGCGGGTTTTCTGCGGAGCGCTGCAGCGTGCACCTGTTGGCGCGCAGCTAGGCGGCGCTGGAGGTGGCCGCGGGAAGCATCCGCGCGGAACACGGGCTCGAAGTCGAGGCGTTCACCTCGGCGTAACGCCGCAGGTACTCGGTAACGATCGGCGCAATGAACTTGGCGCCAAACAACACATAGGCAGGATGACAGCCCGGTAGTCGGCGGGCAGTGGTGCCCCCGACGTTCACAGTTAAGCGATCATGGTCAGCCATATCGGCGTTATCGATATCCAGAGGCTCGTCAATGAAGTCGGCGGCCTCCCCAGGCCTCAGCCCGACGGCACCTGGAATTCCTTTCCTTTTTCACCGCGGCGACACCTTCGGGTGGTGCGTGCGCAGCCAGGTGAGAACCTCGTCGCGCAATGTAACGGCCAGCTCGTGCATCTCCCGTGCCTCCTGCTCGGACACGACTCCGGCAGTCTCATAGCCGCTGATGTTGCGTTTTTTGCGAAAGCGGTCGAACCGGTCGACCTTTGCGGCCGGCCAGCCGATGGTGAGCGCAAGGCTTTGAATGGTCCGATAGTGATGCTGCTCGCGCGCGGCGCGAAAACCCGCTGCGGCGAGCGCGGCGGTCGCAGCTTGCAGCGCCGCGTTGTAGCCGATATTGAGCTTCCAGTCCTCGGAAAGCCCGGCCAATTCGGCATTGGCAAGATCGCGCTCGGCGATTGCGAGCAGTCCCGCGATCTCTTCGGGGCTGGTTTCGTGCTCGACGAGCCAGCTATTCCTTAGCCAGTCGCGCAAGCTCATGCTCGGCTCCGATCAGGAAGATTTTTTCGCCCTTGAGCACGCTGAGCAGAAAATGGTGCCTGGCGGCGAGCTTCGTGCGAAACTCGTCGGGCGGATAGACCGATGGATTCACCTCGCGGCCGATCGCGTCCTGCGCCCGAGCGAGCGCATCGGCTGTTTCCGCGAATGAAACCGCACCGATCACCATGACGTCCACGTCGCTTGCGCGGCGCTCCTTGCCCTTGGCAACCGAGCCGTAGATGAAGGCGACTCGAATGCCTCCGGCGAGCGGTGCGAGCGCCATTCGCAGCGCGTCGGCGACCCCAGCGGTCTTCACGATCAGGCCGCGCAATTCTGAGTAAATGGGGCACTCTGCATTCGCCTGGAAATACACTTGTCGACCGTGCACCGTACGACGCACGACGCCCGCACGCGCGAGGAACTGGAGCTCCCGCTGCACCGTGCCGCGTCCGAGCGCGGCAAGTTGAATCAGGTTCTCCTGCAGGTGCGCCTCGTCCGCGCGGGTGTACAGAAGAGATAGCAGCGCCTGACGCGTCTTGCCGAAAAGGGACGGCAGCGTCGCAGAGGGAATATGCATACTACCCACCATGGGTAGCAGAATACCCATGATAGGTAGCACGGTCAAGTACTAGCGTTGTCCAATGGGGTATGAGTCTGAAGGGGGGCCGTGATTCCAACGGGGTTTGAGTCTGAGCGGGTGCCTGGTTCGATCATGATGCGAGGCATGGTGATCGATATGAACGATGGACAACTCAATACCCTGGTTCAGTTGCAGGCCTTTCTGGATGGAACTAGAGAGAAGAAAGGCGACGCACACCTTTTTTCCTATCTATCTTGACGGCTCCGCTTTCTTCGGTCGTTCTCGTGGACGATAGCGTAGCGTCTGCCCGGCGATGCGCTCCAGCTTGCGAACGAACTTCTCCGAGCCGCACGGTAAGCCTCTCTCCACGTGCCGACGCAATACCTCGATCTCATCAGGCCGATCACCCTCAGCAAGCCATTTGGACCAGTCGCCCACCGACCCAAGCTGCGTCAACCAAACCCGATCGTCCGTCAGCGTCCCGTCCTCGCGCAGCCCGCAGTGGGCCGCCGCGCTCGACCACATGTAATTCTCCGCCTTTCTCACGATTCGCGCACGCACGGGATTGCGTTCGACATAGCGTAGCGCCGCCCACAGATACGGCTCGTCCAGCGCGGAGGAGAAAAAACGGCCCTGCCACAAATGCCCTTTCCACTTTCTTGCGCGGTTCACGTGTTGCGCATAGCGCGTGTGTAACGCCCGGAACACGTTCTCCAGCGCATCTTGCCTCGGCGGCACAACGATTACGTGGACATGATTGGTCATCAGGCAGCAGGCGAGAACGCTTACGCCATGTCTCGTGCAATACTCACGCATCCACTCGAGATACGCACCCCTGTCCTCGTCCGTGAAGAAAACATCCTCTCGCCGATTACCGCGCTGCGTGACATGGTACGGCAAGCCGGGGAAAACAGTTCGCGCAAGCCTGGGCATCTTGGAAGACTAGCATAGGGGACAATAAAGGGGTGCGTCCCCTTTATCGTTACTCCAACCCAATTGGGTCTGGCTGAACATAACGCGCCGAAGCGCTGCTTGCATATGCAGCGAATGCCGCTACGATTATTCCTGCAACTCCAAGTTTGCGCTTTGACATATTTGGCCTCCTATTGAGCAGCCTTGGCACGGCTGATAGTTTGCAAGTACTTCGCTTCGTGGTCTCGTTCCGGCTCGCGCCAACCGAGGGCCTCGGCCTCCGCGAACCAAAAGCGATTCTGATCTTCAAGATACTGGAAGTACCCGTACTCTTCGGGCGGTATCAACTTCGGCGTCGGATACTTCCGCACGAAGTCCCTCGTGGCAAGGCGGCCGTAGGCGCTGCCCTTCTTGAGCATGGAGCCGATATCCTTCGGATAATGGGCAAGCACAACATCCGAAAGTGCGATGACCTTCTCATGCTCTTGCTGCGGCGCAAGATACTCGGCAAGTACCGTCGCTATGACCGCCGCCGCCTCCCGTTTCGACAGCCTCTGCATGTAGAGGCCATTGGCGACGGATGCGTCGGTCATCGTGTTTTGCTGTCGAATCCAAACGTCTCGCGCCGGCTTGGCCCCGCTTGTGGCCTCAAGGTTGTAGGTTGTGCCCGTTTCGGGATCGGTGTATTTCACGAACAGGTGAAGTGGCGCCGTAGAGATGGTTACATCGAGGCCCGGTCGTTGCCCTAGGATGACAAACAGTAGCGGCATCGTGACGCAATTGCCCTTCCTCGACGCGACGTAGTTCAGCAGGAGCTTGTTCCTGATGTTCTTTCCGAGGGGATCGTCAAAGTCGTAGTCGAAGGACTGGTAGCCGTTCCATGGCCCTTTCTCGTAGAGGTAGGCGCGTAGGGCTTGGAGCCTGTCATTGCTTGAAGGGAAGCCGGGCTGCATGGCGCGTACTTGTGCCGCCATGTCGTCAATTTGTTTCAGCCCGACATCGACATCAATGGTCGGGTCGATCATCTTGTCGATAGTGAGTTTTATTCTGCCAAGGTCCAGCTTGCCTTCGGGTTGTCGCAGAATGGTGTCAACGCGCTTTGCCTCTCGGACAGAGTTGATGTCTGCGCCGGGCACCATTTCGGCTTGAACGGCTGGCAGGCCAAGTATGACCACCACAAGAAAGAACGTAAGCAATCGGCTCAGTGCGCGCATGGAAAGGCCCAACGCCCCACATCAGCGGCCGGACGACAGCCGCGAAGCGACGCTGTTGAACGGTCCGTTGCATGTGGTTGTTGGGCAGCCCGCATGCTAAGCGCGACTTGCACACAGCGAGGCCGCAATCAAACATGGCAGGTCTTCATGACACACTGCGTTTATTCGTTGTTCAGTTACCCGCCTTCGAAGCGGAAGTCCATGCTCTCGCCAGCCGTGTCGTGAAAGCGAAAGTCCTTCCCCGCGGATTTGTAGTAGCTGTTCGACGAACGCCCGAGGAACACCAGGCGGGCAAACGGATGGTTGGCAGGGTTCGCTATGGTCAGCGGCTTCGCAGGATCCGCGCTGTTGGGCGATGCCAGAACCGTAACCTCGACCGCTCCGATTTTTCCGACCGCCCCCCGGCAGGTTTGCCCGACTATTCCGTACCCGTCCAGATTTCCGACCTCGATCGGTACCTCCTTCATCTCCACTGGTTTGCCACGGCTGGCAAAAGCAGCGCCCGAAAGTATCGCCCGATGCGCTGCGATTTGCGCCGGGGCTGCATTGGCGTCCAGATAGTAGCTGTTGAATGTATGACTGGCTTTGTCATTCCGGCTGGCCCTGGCGAACTCGCCTGCGATGGCGAATTTGGTATTGCCGAGGTCGACACCACGGTAGTGGCCTCTATCCACATGATAAATGGTCAGGTTTTGACAGATTTCGTTCATCGGCGCCTCGCCAAAAAGGCACGGACATCCGATCGGACAGTTGTCCACGCCGATTCTGCGACCCTCGATCAACCAGGTTGAGGCACTGCTCTGTTGCCCGAAAGCCAACGATGAAACCAACCCGATCAAGGGCGAGGCAATAATCAAGCGTCTGGTGCGGGAGAATCCGGATGCGATTTTCATTGTGTCACCTCCATCAGTGAAGCCTTATAAGTGCGCGGAAATCCGGCGTGAGAGGCAGACTTTCGTCCGAACACGACGGAAGCTCCTTCCAGTACGTATCAGGACCCTTCTCGGCTTCCGCATGCGCGAAAAGCGAGCTGTCCGTGTATGTCGAAGTGTTGTCGACGGCGATCCACTCCTAGATTGTCGCAGCGAACTCGGCCGGCTTCATACTGATGCCCAACGCCGGGGCTGAGGGGGCGCCGGCGCGCGAAGCGCGGAGGGAACCGAACAGCGAAGCTGTTCGGCGCTCCCCTCGAGCCCCTTGTTAGCCAGCCGCATGCAAAGTGCGGCTCGTGGCGCCCCCACTTTGCCTCAGTACTCTAGCTCCACGATGTCCTCCTCTTCGATGCCTTGAGGAGTGAACTTACCTCTGTATGTAAGCTTCCCCTTCGCGTTCTTGTACTTTCCAGTCCCGCCCACAAACTCTGCCGTCCCCTGATACGCTGTTTCCCACGAGTCACCGGTTACTGTCGTCTTGTGCGACCCAATGTAGTTTTGAAAGAGCTGATCACCATTCCGAAAGATGTCCACCGCCGTTCCACGATGAGTTCCAGTCCCGTTCACACCCTCGGTCTGATCGAACACTCTTTCCTCAATCCCATTCCAATCCGGATCAGAGCTCTTCACTGCATCTGAGTAAACTCCTTGGACGAACTCCCTGCCATTTCCGGAGGTACTCTTGATCTCCGAGATCGTAGTCCTCGATGTCTTGCCATAGGTCAGTTTCTTCTTCTCCCCTGCATCCGCGCTCGTTGGAAGCGCTAGCAGACAACTCGCAAGAACAGCTATCAGAAGCCGTGCCGGTATCGTGAGCATGTGGTTTATTTTCTTCACCTCCGCTGACTGCTGGGGGCTTGTCATGGACACGCCATCTCCGCCGAACCCCCTTTGCAACGGAGCGTGGTTTACTACGAGCTGGCTAACGTGAAAGCTGTGCGGCCGGACGCCGCAGGCGGACGGTCCGAACCAGCGCCGGGTTGGGCTTGGTGAACGAAGGCATGGGCATCAGCATAGCGCGAACCTCACGACAGTACGCTGCCGACCCGAGACCACAGCTCGCGCATGACCGCGAACCCACGGCTTGCGTCACGCGACCCGTAATCGGAGGCACGGACTTACGCGTACCGACCCTGCGACGAGATTAGTGCCGGTAGCGCCGTGACGCAAACGGATCCAGCGCTTGCACACAGAAACGGATTCAGTCGGCGAATACCTGCGCATTCGAAGAACGATTCCAGGTTCAACTGACAGAGGCCCAACGCGCTAGCTGTGCGGCCGGACGCCGCAGGCGGACGGTCAGAACCAGCGATAGGTTAGGTGTGATCGTCGCGAATACCATAACGTCTCTTGAAGTGTCGCTCGTGGCGTAACTCCCAATAGCGCACTGCGTAGCCGAGCAACAAGGCGAAAGGGACAACGGCAATAAGCACAAGAAATCCGACGTAGCTGAATTGCACGCCCCAACCAGTAAAGTAGCTGTCGAGGCCATGGCCCGAAGTTACTCTGTCCCAAGCGCGTACGACGAACGCAACCAGCCCAAGCATGGAAAGGACGCCTGCTGCAGCTATCCACCAGCAGAGCCTACAGTTCACCTTACCTTCCATTGTGAATGCCCTTCACACCTAACGTCGCCATTGAACCGCGCCGAAAGGCGTCGGTTCGAATGGGTTATGCCTCATGCCGGCCACTCCTTACTTGCCGACTACCGCCAACAATACCTTGGGATTGGTCTGCGCAATTGCCAGCAAAGTGCGTGCCGCACCGCTAGGTTGCTTACGGCCCTGCTCCCAGCCCTGAAGCGTACGAACAGATACGCCAAGCAGCTTGGCGAATTGCGATTGCGACAAACCCGTTCGTTCTCGCGCTTCAATTGCGGGGGACAGGACAACCTGAGTCTTTCCCGCTTTCATTTGTTTCACGGACTCAAGCAACTCCGCAGCGAGGTCGCGCTTGGCCTCAAAGTCCCGCAGTTTGACCCCCTTGAGCGGTTTAGTTTTCAATGACACGGCGAATCTCCTTAAGCTTGGCGCCTGTAATGTTGTCTGTTTTTGACTTCGCATAGATCAGCAGAAGCACAACCTCTTCTTCGGCGATACGCGTGAAATAAATTACGCGAACCCCTCCGGACTTCCCCGTGCCTGGACGTCGCCAACGGACCTTTCGAATGCCACCCGATTTGGGCACTACGTCACCGGCATTGGGAAACTCGGCGATATATGCGGCAAATTCGCCTCGTTCTTCTTCATTCCAGTAAAGAGGCCATTGCTTCTGAAACACAAGAGTTTCGACTACGGTAAACATTCCTACACTATACTCCGCAGGCGTATGGCTGTCCAATGGTGCCCTTCATGAGGCATAACGCCCCAGTTCATCGGGCGGCAACGGCAAGCGCAGCGTCGCCGTTGCCGCTCCGTTGCAACTGGTTGTTCAAGTAAGCCGCTACGCGGCGGGGGCGGATCATCATCATCGCGTGTTTGTTCTGAAGTGCAAATCATACTACCCCTGAGGCGCTAGCCACGGCGCTTCGAGTTTGTTCTCCTGACGGGGCGCGTCACGGGTTTCGTGATGTGCATCCCCTTCATCTTTTTCAGGAGAACACGCATGAATTCCGACTGGTATCAGAAGTCCGTCAACGCCCTCACCCTCGCCGGCAAGGGCGAGCGCACGGTCGAAGCCTACACGCGCGCGCTACGCATGTTGGTCACACACTGCGGCAAGGATCCCTGCGAGATTTCGCAAGCAGATCTGGAAGCCTACTTCCTGCACCGGCGCAATGTGGATCACTGGTCGCCCAACACGATGCGCATCTGCTATTGCGCGATACGCTTCTTCTTCGTCTCGGTGTTGGGACGCGACTGGCGGCTGTTTCAGTATCTGCGCGCGCGAGCCGAATCGCGCCTGCCCACCATCTTGTCGCGCGAGGAAGTGCGCTCGATTCTGGGCTGCGTGCGCACGCCCCACAACCACGCCTTCCTGTCGACCGTGTACGCCTGCGGGTTGCGCCTGCAAGAGGCGCTGTTCCTGGAAGTCCGCGACATCGACGCCGAGCGCATGATGATCCACGTGCATCGCGGCAAGGGGGCGAAGGACCGCTTCGTGCCCCTGCCGCAGGCCACGCTTACCCTGCTTCGCGCACACTGGAAGCGCCACCGCAATCCCCACCTGCTGTTCCCCGCTTATGGCCGCGACTCGCGCTCAGGCGGTTTGTCCACTACGCCGATGGCCAAGAGTTCGGTGCAAGGCGCCTTGCGACAGGCGAAGTCCTTGGCCGGCATCCGCAAGGCCGCGGTGAGCGTGCACACCCTTCGCCACGCCTACGCCACCCACCTGCTGGAAGCCGGAGTGAACTTGCGGGTGATCCAGAAGTACATGGGGCACTCATCGCTCGAGACCACCATGGTCTATCTGCACCTGACCCATAAGGGCGAAGCCGATGCCTACGCGTTGATCAACACCGTGATGGAGGGCTTGTGAGATGAGCGCCCTTCAGGATCTGTTTCGTACCCACGGCGGGGCTTACCTTGCACGCTTCGGCGACACCATGCCCGGGCACCAGAAGAAGGTGCTGCACGCCTTGATGGCTTGCCGCACCCCGGACAACGGCTCCACCTGCTATCACTGCGAGGCGTGCGACAAGCCCCATGTGCTCGCGCGCTGTTGCGGCAACCGCCACTGCCCGGCCTGCCAGCAGCACAAGGGCTATGAATGGCTTGACCGCCAATTGGCGCAGCAACTGCCCACGGACTATTTCATGCTCACTTTCACGGTGCCGCAATCGCTGCGTGCCTTCTTGCGCTCGCACCAGCGTATCGGCTATGGGGCCTTGTTCGAGGCGTCTTCCGAGTCGATCAAGACCCTTTGCGCCAATCCCAGGTTCAGCCGCGCGGATACGCCGGGATTCCTGGGCGTGCTGCACACCTGGGGGCGCGAGCTTCAGTTCCATCCCCACGTCCATTACCTGGTCCCCGGCGGGGCCTTGTCGAGCGAGGATGGCGCCTGGCAGGCGGCAAGCAGTGGGTTTTATCTGCCGGTGCATGCGCTCTCGCGGGTGTTCCGCGCCAAGTTCCGTGACGCGATCGCCCAAGCGGGATTGCTCGATCAGGTGCCGCCCGAGACTTGGGCGGTGGATTGGAATGTGAACGCGCAGGCGGTGGGCGAGGCGGGCCATTCGCTCAAGTATCTGGCCCGCTATGTGTTCAAGGTGGCGATCTCGGAGTCGCGCATCACCAGTGTGGACAACACGCATGTGCGCTTTACTTACCGCAAAGTGCACAGCAACCGGGTGCGCACCATGCGCCTGCCCATCTTTGCCTTCCTCCACCGCTTCTTGCAGCATGTGCTGCCCACCGGGTTCATGAAGGTGCGCCACTTCGGCTTTTTGTCGCCTTCGTTCAAGATGGGCTTCGAGGAGATCCGGGCGCGCATCGAACTCGCGCGTGGGTTCAACGTGCGACCACCGGCTGCGATCGAGGTCCCCAAAGCGCAACCGCTGCGCTGCCCTCACTGTGGCGCGAAGCTTGTCTACCGGCGCACGATCCTGCCGCACGCGGCGCAAAGGCAACGGATCAGAACGCTCATCGCGCACACGGTTGAACTCTCGATGACGCAGGCCCTTAACTCGGGTCCGTAATCCGCGCCGGCGTCAAATGGCGTGGCATTGAGTCTGAGCACTGTGGCCAGGCTCGGATTGACTTCGCCCATCGGTTGATTTGCCGATGGGTGCGGGGGCGCTTTGCCAGCGCCGCGCTTTTCTGTCGACTAAGGAGGGTATCGATCTGGCCAAGTCGTTCTCAAATTCCCAAACCTCGGCCAATCCTTCTCGCGATATCGCCGCCACGCGCCCTTTCTCACCCGCTTCCGGCACCGCGGATCATCCCGCGCGCAAGCATTTCCCATATAGACAAACCTTCACCCGTCTTCCGGGCCTCTTGAACTGCGTATTGAAACGACCCTGCGGGTCGTCTCAATCCTTATGGGTTGGGCGAGACGCTACCATCCGTTCCATTGGATGCGCGACAACTGGGGCAACCAATAAGCAAGGTATGTAGCTGTGACAAGTAAATTTGTGACGAGCAGACGACGGCTTAACGGGGGAACTGTGGAAGCGGCAACAGCTAGTAGGCAAATAAACGGAGCTGCCAGGAAAAGCACGGTAACCAGTGTCAAAGTACTTGCGCCAGCCATATGAGCAAAACCCCAAAGGACGTACGCATGAAAAATAAACAAGAGAAGTGAAATAGCCGTCAATGACGGTGCAGCCCTTCGAATATCCGCTATCCGCATTTCTGTGACGCCCAACGCCTGCCTTCACCGGCGCGAAACCAGCAAGCGCAGCGCCGCTGGTGAAGCGTCCGGTGCAAGGCATGGTTCGGCGTCGTTACGCTTCCCGGCAACTCAAGAGCGCTGGTCACCGTAGACGGGGTCTCGGTTCTGATGGCGTACAACAAGCACCCGGATCTCTGAGTTCACGTGCCGATAGATCACCGAATAGGGAAAGCCAGTGAGCGGAAGCGAACGACGGTCTTCACCTGTCGGCTTGCCGATGTCCGGAAATTCTTCGAGCAGTTTCATGACACGCTCAAACTCTTCCAAGAAACGTCGGGCGAGCCTGCTGCCGGCCTCGCGCCGATAGAACCGGAAAGCCTCCGTAAGGTCTTGCTCAGCACCTCTGTGAAGCGAGTAGCTCAATCTAACTCGGCCCGCAGGCGTGCCAAGACGCCGGAACCCGAGACAACAGCGGTTTCCCCAGATTCGATCTCCGCGTCGCGAGCAGCGGCGAGGGCATCCCAAGCCTCATCTCGCTTGCGATCAGCGTCCAGGCTAGCAACGACTCGATCCAGTAGCTTCGAGCGAGCATCCGCAGGTAGCTGCAGCACTTCCTCTGCAAGAGCTTCAATAGGGCGGGACATAGATATGCCTCCTAGAGCAACGTCACAGGCCGTAGATTGCCACAACCAGGACTACGGGTCGATGCAAAATGTGTCCGCGACGCCGAACGTGAAAGCTGTGCGGCCGGACGCCGCAGGCGGACGGTCCGAACCAGCGCCGGGTTGGGCTTGGTGAACGAAGGCATGGGCATCAGCATAGCGCGAACCTCACGACAGTGCGTTGCCGACCC
>Ga0315275_10004336_pt1 | contig 13246 bp, 12 predicted proteins | sample YL17G03_0_MG_FD_205557 | JGI IMG/M metagenome (GOLD analysis project Ga0315275, IMG submission 205557) | Sediment microbial communities from Yellowstone Lake, YNP, Wyoming, USA - YL17G03_0 | ecosystem: Environmental > Aquatic > Freshwater > Lake > Sediment | place: USA: Wyoming | collected... | reverse complement strand
AGGGCTCGACTTCGAGCACCTCGACAATGTCCGGGAGGAAGTGACGCGCTCCGGCGTGCTCTACACCGGCAACTGCATGAAGTGCGGCCGTCAGTGGAAGATGGTCACGAAGTGGGTCGAGCTGGCGTCGTGGTTCGTTGGGCAGCCCGTCCCCGAGACGACGCCGACGCGCCAGGGCGTGCTCACGCAGCCCCGGTGCCCCTCCTGCGGCTCGGAGCAGCGCTTCGTCGTGCCGTGGCACGAGGTGAAGAACCACGTCGACACGGGTGTGCGTTCGGGTGTTCTCCCGCAGAACATCTATGCGGCGACGGTCTTCGGCGCTCGCTAGTTCGCGACCGCCTGCATCTCGTCGCTCTCGTCCTCGTCCTCTTCGGGATCACTCCACTGCGTCTCGGCGACGATGCCTTTTGCATCGAGGTCGTGTTCGGTGTCAAGGACGCGTTCGGCGATGTCCATCTTGGCGACGGCGGTCTGGATGACGTGGGCGTCGAGAGTGCCATCCACGATGAGGTAGTGAATGTTGACGACCTCGGCGGTTTGTCCGATGCGGTGAACGCGATCCTCGGCTTGCTGCATCCACGTGGGGTTCCAGTCGGCTTCAGCGAAGACGACGGTGGGTGCGGCGGTGAGGTTCAGGCCGACGCCTGCTGCGCGGGTCGAGAGGATCGCCAGGCGGATGCGGGGGTCGTTCTGGAAGGCATCGACGATGGCCTGACGTTTTTTGACGTCGGTCGTACCATCGATTCGGACTGTCGAGCGCCCGTTGAAGCAGCGGGACAGGACGTCGAGGAGGATTTTGTGGTGCCCGAAGACGATGAGCTTGCTGTTGCCGCTTCCGAGCAGGTTGGAGACGTACTGGCAGACGGCCGGGGCTTTGACGACAGCGAGGGCGGCCCGGAGAGCCGCGACCTCTTGGAAGGGGCAGTGCTTGCTTGTGAGGGAGCTGACGGCTTTTGCGAAGTCCGCGTTGATTCCGAGTAGGGCGGAGACGTCGGCTTCGAGCTTGTCGATGCCTTGGACGACGGAGCGTTCGCGTTTGCGGTAGGTTTCGCCGTCGCCGCCGCAGTCGAGGGAGGCGACGGTGCGGATCTTGGGGGGCATGTCGCTGAACACCTGGCTCTTGAGCCGGCGCACCATCACGTCAGAGCGGAGCGCGTCCTGGAGCTGCTCACACCGCGTGCTGCCTTCGAAGTCCCAGGCGCCGTCTCTTCGTTGCACAGCCCCGCAGAAGCGGAAGAGGTAGTCGATCTCGTCGCGGGCAACCTCAGCATCGAGGCCACGAAGCAGGGGCAGAAATTCTTTGACGCGGTTCTCGACGGGAGTTCCTGTGAGCGCGAGCACGCGTTCACAGACGTGGATGAGGCCAGGGGAGACGCGGACGCCGCGATCGTAGTGCCCGAGAATGTTGCGGCTACGCTTGCTCGCCGGATTTTTCAATCTTGCGGCTTCGTCCAAGATGATAAGCGACCAGCGCTGCGACATCAGAGCGGTGGTGACGTCGTCGCCCATCGCAGTCGCGAAGCGGTCATAGTTCATCACGAGCACGTCCGTACCCGGCTTTTGGCGAGCGTCGGTGATGAGCGAAACGCGCCGCCCACGAGTGTCCCACCGCGCCCATTCCGTCCCCCAGTTCGAGATGATCGATGCGGGGCACAGCACGAGAATTTTTGCACCAACAGGGAGAGAATTCGCGACGAGAATCGCCTGGATCGTCTTCCCCAGCCCCATCTGGTCCGCAATTAGCACCCCTTTTTTGCCCGCCGCGTACCTTTTCAGTGCGAATGTGACACCGGCTTTCTGGTAGCCGTAGGGACGCTTGCCGCGAGGCACGAGTGCGTCGTCGAACTCTGCGCAGTCGGTGGCGCGGCTTCCGGCCATGCGCACCACGACGGGCAGAAGTACGGCCTTCGCGTCGGGGTCGGCGAAGTCGAGGAAGTGGGCTGCGGCTTCGAGTTTTTTCGTCCACCAGCCGTGTAGGGGCACGCATCCGGGTGCGACGACGTTGGAACTTTCGCCAGCGTAGTGGAAGCCTGCGCGGTGCAAGGCTTTGCGCGCTCGCGTCTGCTGGTACTCGATCTTCGCGAAGAAGATCGGTTCGCCTTCAGCCGACCGCCCGAGATGTATCCGCAGTTTCGCCATCGTTCCCTGTTGCTGTACCACCGAGCGCGACGAGTCTTTTGTTGGCGACCATCTGCATGAGGCTGAGCATGTGTTGGGCGCGGACGAGGGACCAGCGTTCGGGGATCTGTTTGTCGGCTTCGATCATCGCCGCGTCGACCTGCGCGAGCCGAGCGCGCCATCCGAGGAAGAACCAAGGATCTCCGTCGAGGATGGCCCCCCTGACCTCGCCCTCTGTCACTTCGAAAAACCGTCGCAGGTACTTTCTCGCGAAGTAGGGCAGCGCATTGTCGTCGATGCCGGCCAGTGTGACGTCTTTCTGCGCGCGATAGAAGGCACCCGCAAGCCCCACTACGGTTTTGTAGCGAGCGGAGGAAGGGATTTCTAGCTTCGGGACGTACATCAGTTGTCCAGGTAGGTGGCGTCGAGCGCACCGACCAGCACTTGGCCACGGCCATCGAGGTCTACGACCAGCCATCGCCCCGAGCGAGGTGTGAGCGGCGGTTTTGCGAGTCCGTGTAGCCACGCACTGACTGCGGCATGAGCTTCGGTAGTGTCTCCGACGATGCTGGCGTAGGCGGAGGTCGGACCGAGAAAGCCGTGCTGACACGCCTCGTCGAGGCCATCGAGAACCTGCACCACTGTACCTACTTGGCCGTGGGGATCGCGAATTCGCATGGGTTACCTACCTGTCGTTCGTGACGAACGACGCGAAGACCGGGTTGAAGAGAGCCTTCTGACCACCACCGAGGATTCGCCGTTCGCGAATCAAGGACACCGCGTCAGGGCCTCGATGGCCAAGCGAGCGCAGCGTCATGCCCGTGACGAGTCCCGAGCGGTTCGCTCCCATGGCGCAGGTGATGAGCACGCGCCGCCCGGCCAGCACTTCCTTCGCGAGCATCGCGCCGACGATCTGGACGTTCTTCGCGTCGGCGGCAGGCACAGGCTGGTAGGGGTTGTCGTCCATCGGCACGTAGACGGCTTTTTTCGTGCGTGGGAGCGCCCGGAAGCGAGGTTGCAGCTCTTCGGCGCAGAACACGACGACGTCGAACGGACCGAAGAGTTCGATCGGCGGCTTGGAGTAGGCGCCTTGCGCCAGCTTTCCGTCCAAGATCCAGTGAAAGTCGAGTTTTTGTGGCATCTCCGGCGCTCTACGTGTGCCACAACGCGCCCATAAAAGCAAGCGTTTTCCTAGTGTGCGTGGTGCTCTTGTGTGGTACGCTCGGCGGCCATGGGATACCAAGAGGCTTGGGCAGATCGCGAGCAACCCCTCATCGACGCGGTGACGGGCGCGACGCTCGACAACGAGGTCGACCGGGCCAGAGGTTTCGGTAGCGAGGTTGCGGAGGTGCTTGCGGCGCCGCCGAGGGGCACGCGATCGAGGGAGCTGCTCGCGGCATTTCTGCGTGCCATGCCCGAGGAGTTGCGGGAGGATCTGGGGAAGATTTCCGAGGGGCAGATCTCACAGAAGACGGCAGCGAAAGCGATCTACCACGCCTCGCTCGCCATGAGCTACGGCGTCACCGCCGAGAGCGTCGTCAACCTGGGCTACGACGCAGCCAAGACCGCCTTCTGCGCCGCGCAGTCGCTCTGCCTCGCGCTCGGCTACCTGGAGCTGGCTGAGGCGCTCCGCGTGACGGTCGATCCGAAGATCTCGTTCGAGCGCGGCCAGGGCGACGAGCTTGTCGTGAGCTTCAACGGATACAACGCCCAGTTCGTGGATGCAGTGAACAACCGCAAGGACATTTTTTACCGTCCCTTCAAGCGAGACGGCGTGTGGTTTCGAAGATTCAAGCCGCACCACCTGCCGAACGTCATCAACGTCCTGACGATGATCTGGCTCGACGCCTTCGTCATCGGCCCCGACGGAAACCTCTCCGTCCTCCCGACGAAGCAAGCGCTCGAAGTCCCCTTCCCCATCGAGCCGCTCCCGCGCGACGAACACATCCGCGCGACAGGCGAAAAAGCACCGATGCCCGTCCTGCGCATCGGGGAGTTCGCGCAGTACAAGGGCAAGGACTACGTCGTGGTCGACGCCGCGCCGCAGTTCCCGCAGCGGGTCGGCTTCCGCGCCATCGACAAGCGTGAGGGGCCGGCAGACTTTTTCACGGTGCTCCAAGACCTCAACAACGTGAAGATGATCAACGCTCGTGAGGCCGCGCTGCGGCTCCAAGCGATCCGCCTAGAGGAGGCCAAGAGGCTAGGCGAACAAGGGCCGCCCATCCTCTCCGAAGACGAGGGAGAGAAGCTCGCGCGGCTCACGATCCCCGACGACGCCTTTCCCCACCAGATCGACGGCATCAAGTTCCTCTGGCTCAACGGCCGCGCCCTACTCGCCGACGAACCCGGCCTTGGCAAGACGCTGCAAAGCATCGCGGCGACGGAGTTCCCCGCTCTGGTCGTCTGCCCGTCCAAGCTCAAGATGAACTGGGTCCGTGAGATCGGACGCTATCGCCCTGGCGCGACAGTGAGCGTCATCTCTAGCGGCGAACGACCAAGCGATGAGGCGCGCACCGCCGATATAGTGATCATCAACTACGACATCATCGCACAACATGTCGATTGGCTGATGTCGCATCGGTGGAAGACGATCATCGCGGACGAGGCGACCGCGCTCAAGAACCTCAAATACAAGAGCGTCCACCTCGAAGAGCGCGACCAGTGGGGCTACAAGAAAATCGGGTTCGAGATCGCTGCGGACTCCACCGCATGGGCGGCGGCGTTCTATCAGATCCAACGCGCGAACCCCGAATCCCGCCTCTACCTACTCACCGGCACCCCGCTGATGAACCGGACCAAAGAGCTGTTCCCGCTGATGAACATGATCGATCGACGGAACAATCCGTTCGAGATCGTCACCGAAAATCGTCAGAAATATTACCCCTGGCAGGACTACCGCTACTTCTGCACCCGGTACTGCTACGAGTCCGGCGGTCGCCGCCGCCGGTTCGGTGTCGGCAAGGGCATCGCCTGCGAGGGTCGCTCCCACAGCCTTGAGCTGAACGAGCTGCTCTCAAGCCGCTTCATGCTTCGTCGCGGCAAGGCAATCCTGAATCTCCCGCCTCTCCAACGCTACGTGAAGCACGTGACGCTCAGTGAGCAGGGTGCCCGAGACTACCGGAAGGCTGCGACGGACCTCGTAGCCTACCTCCGAGGAATCAAGGGCACAGCTGCCGCAATGAAGGCGGGGCTCGGCGGCGCGCTGGTGCTGCTCGGGACGCTCCGGCGTCTCTCTGCGATGGGTAAGGTCGAAGCGCTGATGCAAGAGATCGTGAGCTTCCGCAACGGCACAGGCCGACCCCTCATCGTGATGGCTGTCCACAAGGGCGTCACCGCTTCGATCCGCAAGGGTATCGACGAGCTGAACGAAAAAGTCGGCCACGGTGGCGCGCTCAACACGAAGATTCGCTACGGCGTCATCGACGGGGATGCTTCGGCGAAGGAGGCAGATCAGATCGTCCGTGGCTTCCAAGGTGTCGACGCCAAGTGGCAAAAGACCGAGCCCACCTACGACGTGGTCATCATGTCCATCAAGGTCGCGACAGGCATGACCCTCACCCGCGCGAGCGACATGTTCTTCATCGAACGCGAGTGGCGCCCCGCCGACCTCGTCCAAGCCGAAGGCCGCATGGACCGTCTCGGACAGGTGAACAACATGACCGCGACCTACCTCGATGCCCCTGGCACGATCGACGAGTTCATGGCGAACCTTCTCCTCGCGAAGGCGAAGGCGGCTGCGGCTGTCGTGGATGGCGAGGAGCTGGACGACGCGGAGGCGCAGCGTCGCGTGCTCGGTGTGCTACTCGGCGTCGATGCCGACAACCTCGAAGACATGGCGCGCGGCATCGCGGACATGCTCTCGAAGCAGCTCTCACCGAATTCGCGTGAAGTGACCGGGCTCCCCTTCACGATCGCACCGCACTTCGGTTGATGCGTTGTCAGACAAGTGCCATACTGTCGGCCCTATGGACACACAAGCACAACCAGCTGCGGATGCGACGGATCTGAGGATTTCCATCCTGTACCGAAAGGCGGCGGCGGCGGCGGAGGCGAAGTTGTCGTTCCACACAGAGATCGCCTCCAAAGGAACCAAGCCCATCGGCGCTCGGGCGACGTGTGGGGTGCTGTTCATCGCGCTCGGCTGCTTCGAGACTGCGTTGGGGGCGGGGAATCCACCACCACTCAATGGCTTCGAGGACTGCGTCGTCATCGACACGGCGACGAGGGGCATGTACGCCACGAGCCGCGATGCGGACGAGGTGTGCATGGTCGTGAAGGCGGCCATCCGTTTTTTCGCGAAAAAGGCAGGGATCGAGTCGATGTCGGAGTCGGTGACGGCGACCTTGATCAGTGAGGCCGTGCAGGTGCTCAACGCGGACGACACGAAGCTCAACGCGCCTGGCGGTGCAGCGTGATCCGCTTCCGCTTGATCGAAGACGAGCGCCGCTACCTTCTCCTGCGCGCCGAGCTGTATCTGCGCCTGTCTCAGTCGGGTGTGGACGCAGCGGTCCTCTCCGATGTGTTGCGGAACCTCGGAAAAATCGAATCGTTCGCCTACGCCGAGGGCATTCGCCAAGGAGCGGTCGCTCACGCGGGCAGCGACGAACAGACCGTCGGTTTTTCGGCGCTTGATCTCCACCATGAGGTGTATGGGCATGCGGACACCCCTCTGCGCGAGATCGAGAAAAAGCGATGGGGGTCCGATGCGACAGCCGGCGTCTTCGAGGAGATGCCGTTGGAGTTCGCGCCGCTCACGCTCACTGAGGCGAGGAAGTTCTACACCGGGCAACAGGCGGCAGCGGCCACGGTTGACGTGCCGGCGCTTCTCGCAGCGGGTGAGCAAGTGCGTACGAAGCTGCGTCAGGAGATCTCCCTAGACGACACCCCCCTCCCCGACGACGCGGACAGGCACAACGGCGAGGAGGACGACCTTCTTTTCGACGTCATCGGGATTCGTCGGCCCGAGGGTGACGACATGGCGAACGAGCATCTCTACGAGGTGTCGTCGCCGGACTTTCTGGATCGAGTCCGGGATGAGCTACTGGCGGCACAGGAGGGGGGCGCGGTGTTCAAGCAGTGGGAGGATCTGATCTACCATCTGCACATCGCTCTCGGCATCGACGCAGGGGCGCTCGACTTGCAGCTCTCGACCCACGAAGGTCGCGCGATTCTCGATCAAGCCGGATTCTTCAACTTCCCTCCGGCAAGTGATTCGTTCGACATGACACGCTTTCTCGACGTTTTGCCACCGGAAATCACGACGCCGTGACCTCTCGCGGCAACCTACTCGACTTTTTCGGACCTCCGAAGGACGAGGAGGCCGAGGATGTTGCGGCTCGAAGGCTTTCACCACCCCCGCAGTTGAAGGCGCGTCGTGGGTCGGTGAAGCGTGGTTCGGTACGGCGGGGTTCGCGTCGGCGGACTTCGAGGCGGGCAGGTGGGCATGAGGCGGCGCTCGCGACGCTTGCGGTCGTCCGAGAGACTCTTGCGGTCTGCGACGACTGGGTGGCGGACTCGCACGCGCCTCGTATCTACAAGCGCTTGCGTGAGGCTTGCGAGGCGGTGCACAAGGCAGCGCGAGCGGGAAACTTGTCCGATCTTGTCTTCTCCCGAGCCTCTGCTGCGGCATTCGCTGCGCAGCGGGCTGCGACGGCGGCCGTAGATCTGTTCCGCCTCCCGGTCAGCAGTGCAGCCATCAGCAACGTCCGCGACTATGTCGCCGCCGCTCGAAAAAAGCTCATGGCGGCGGAGCATGCGTACAGCTCGGCGGCTGTTGCTGCACCGTCTCGTCGCGTGCCGACGGTCGGTGCCATGCGGGAGGAACTACGTGGGCTGCCGATGGAGGCGAGACTGGCGGAGCTTTTTGCGACACGGCGAGAGGAAGTGGAGGCGGTAGGAGAGCCACCAAAGCATCCGCCGGAACTCATTGATGACGAGGTCACGGGGTGGGTGCGTTTGCTACGCTTCGTGCCGAGGATCGTGGGACGACTCGGTATCTCTGCACAGGTCAGAGACGGCTCTCTTGCGGACCACTGGCTTGGCAGTGGTGCCTTCGCCGCTGCGTTCGAGCTGCCCGATCCCACGTACGTGCTCAAGCTGACGACCGACCCCGAAGACGCCTACGTCGCGATGAAGCTCGCCGAGGCGAACACCGCGCTTCCCGGACTCATTCGGACCTACACGGTCTTCCGCATCCCGTTGCCGTTCAAAATCGAGACACGCATCGGCGGCCCCGTCGACACGCTCTACGGCATGGTCACCGAACGTGTGCTCACGTTGGAGGACTACAACAATGGGGTCCAAGAGACATTCTTGATCGATAAGGCTGCCGAGGCACTCCATGCAGACGCGGACAAGGCACACCAACTCTTCGAACAGACCCGCGAAGCGGCACTCGATTTTCTCGGCGACGTGAACGAGGAGATGTCTGTGGAAAAAGTTCTCACAAGACGCGCAGAAGACCGCGTTTCACAGATCGACCGCGATTTTCGTTTCGGGGTCGCGTGGTGCAACGCGAACGGAGTGCTGTTCGGTGCCGATGCGCATCTCGGCAATTTCGCCATCGCGTGGCGCGGCGACAGGTTCATGTGTGTGAAGAGCGATCTCGGGTACAACAGCGTGACGTCGGGCCGAGACTACGCCTCCGCACAAGCCGCCCAGCTTCCCCTTGCAGCAAATCGCAGACCGCGCAAAGATTGAGCCCCATGCCCAGAGACTTTTTCGGGATTTCTGACGACGACAGTGACGACAGCGCGATGGAGCAGTTCTCACTGCCCAAGGGCTTGCGGGTGAAGCGCAAGCCCGCCGCGAAAAAGCCGTCGGTCAAGCGTGCTTCTGCCAAGCGTGGCTCGGCGAAGAGAGTCTCTGCGAAGCGTGGCTCGGCGAAGAGAGTCTCCGCGAAGCGCGGTTCACCGAGGCGTAGCTCGCCGAAGAGAGTCAGCTCGAAGAGAAAGACATCGAGGCCAGCGCCGGCGGCTGTGCGTCCGGTGGCAGCACCGCGTCCGGCGGCTGAAGTGCGGCGAGTCTCGATCCCTCGACCCGCTGCCCCTGCTCGCCCCGAGCCACTTGTCGCGCTCCCTGAGAAGTTGGAGCTACCCCCGGCTCGCCCCTTCGGCGGCCCGCAAGCGCGGCCAGTGGAGGAAGCTGCCCCGGCGGAGCCACCGCTGTGGCAGGGGTTGCAGCCCGTCGCACCTGAGAACCTGCTTCGTGCCGCGCAGGCACTTCAGGCTCGCGGCGGTGAACACGACTACCTGGAGGCCGTTGCGGCTCTCGTGAATGCATCAATCCGTGCCGATGCGGACAACTACGAAAGAAAGTACGAACTCGTTTGCGATGCGGCGCGAAGACCCCACACCGGACTGCGCGCCGCTGGCGGTGTCGACGCCGCCGACATCGCGCACGAGGTCTACCAGTACGCCCAGATTTTCGCGAAGGAAGCTGCGGAGAGGGGAGCGAGTCCGGCCGTCAGAGCGCATGCAGAGATCGCCGACCAGCTCTCTCGTCGTGTGCACGGCAGTTTCCTCATCGCCGCCGGCTCCTATGCCCGAGGGGACCAAAACAACGCATTGAGGGCTTTCACTGATCGTGCGGCCGATGATCTGCGACAACTGCGAAAGGTCCATCCACCCGAACGCGCCCCCGAGCGAGCCCCCGAGCGAGCCCCCGCCCCAGCCTTCGGCCGCGCCCCCGTGCAAGCTCCGCGTCCGGCTTTCGGCGCGGTACGGGCAGAGCCTCGGAAGATCCGCCCACAACCACTCCGCGCAGAGATGGAGCAAGAACTCTCAAAGCTCCCGTTCGAGATGGCCAAACCCGGCGCAATGCCCGGAGCACCCACGAAGGCCCCCTACGGTCTGAACCGAGAGGGACTCGGGAACGTCCGCGAGATGGGCGCCGCCTGGACGAAAGTTCTGAAGCTGCTTCCGGTGACGATGGAGCGACTGGGAATCAAGGACGAGATCCGTAGCGGCGCCTTCGCGAGCCGATGGCTCGGCAGCGGCGCTTTCGCTACGGCGTTCTCGATGCCCGACCCCTCGAAGGTCTTCAAGATGACGACCGACGTCGAGGACTTGCATGTGTTCAAGCTGCTCGCCGAGGAGCACAAGGCACTCCCTGGCCTTGTGCATGTGTACGAAGTCTTCCGGGCGGAGCTACCCTTCGCGGTGGGGCAGACCGACGCGAGGAGGTTGCAGGCGGCGCCGGTTAGCGAGGTGTACGGCATCGTCACGGAGCGAGCGGTCACGCTGAACGACTACACGGAGGGCAAGAATCTGGAGCCCATGGTCGAGCAGGCAGCGGCGGCCCTCGGTGACAGCCGTCAGGCGAAGCGGCTTCTTGCGGAGGCTGTGAGCGGGACGAGGGAGGTGGTTGATCGGATCTATCGAGACCTGAACGACGGCCTAAAAACCGATTGGCGAGCCATTTCCCGCATGTCCGAGTACGGCCAAGAACTCGCGAATGGACGCGAGTGGGCCGAAGATCACAGGATCGAGTACCGTGCGGACGCACACCATGGCAATTTTGCGATCGTCTGGCGAGACGGCAGGTTCCAGGCCGTGAAGAGCGACCTCGGCTTCCACAGCGTGAAAGAAGGCATCGAGTACGCCCGAGAAGAGGCGAAAAAGCTCCCCTTGGCCGCGAACCGTCACTGGTCCGAAGACTGACCAATGGCCCGCAGTACCTCACGCCGTCGAACGTCGCGAGCACCACGAACTCAGCGCCTCGTGCGGAATCCGAAGATCGTCGGGTTCGCTCTGGTGCCCAACATCGGGGTGCTTCGTCAGACCTTTGCCGGGTGCCTGAAAAAAGCACAGCGAGCGTTCCCAGATCTCGGGCATGTCGGCTTCGAGGTCAACAAGGACGCGGGGGATGCGGGGCGGCACTACGCCTACTGCCAGCAGCATCCGAACGACTCGCTGTCGATCACTTTTGCGCCGAAGGCAGCACGACTGACGCAGAAGCACCTTCTCGGGCTGATGTACCATGAGCTAGGGCACGCGATTGATTTTCGCTACCCTCCGCGCGAGTTGACGCAGCGGATCGGTTCAGGTATTCCTCGGGAGCGAGAACGGCGTGCGGACGAGATCGCACGCCGCACCTTCAACCACGTCATCCAGTACGACCCGAAAATCGGCTTCGTACAGTGCGTGCGCTGCCATGGCGTGTCGCCCCGCCCCCGAGGTCTCCGATGAGCGAAAGCGTGAAATACAGCCACTACAAAGACAAGGCCGGCTTTGTCGTCCGTGGCGGTCCGAAGGTGCAGCCGCCGACGCACGACCTGCACATGGCGCGCACGTTCTATCTCGTCTCACAGCTCGAAGCCGCCAACTGGGGCACCGTCCAGAACTACGACGGCGCTGCAATGTCCGCAGGGCCACTGCATGTCATCGGCGTCTACCCATCGACCGGCAGGCAAGGCCCGCTCTGGGGGATGGTGCGCCGGGTCTTCGATGCCTCCTCGTCAGGCGAAGTGCTCGCGCTGAAGAACAAATTGGCAGCGATCGGCTGGGTCGTCGACTCAGGCGGCCTCGTGCGCAGCACAGACGGCACAGCCATCCCCGGCTCAGCGCTCGTCACCCAGCTCTCAGGCCCCGGCGGTGTAGTCCCTCCGAGTGGTCCAGTGTATGAGCGCGCGAAGTCGTGGGCTATCGCCTTTCATCGCGCGTTCGCTGACCCGGCGTCCTACTCCGGGCAGTACGAAGGCACGCTCGACTGGCTCCTCGGAAACTTCGATTCCGAGGCAGACGCGTACAGAAAATACGTCCCCGGTCTTTCAGGCGACGATGCACAGGTCAGGCAGTGGGTGCGGACGGCGGACATGGCGCAGGTTGGTGCGTACCTCGACCTCGCGATGAGCGTCTATCACGCGTTCAGTGTGAATGCGCCGGGTCGAGCCAAGCAGATTCTCGATCGTGTCCTGGCGCAGAGCCACGACGTACGCGGCTTCGCGAAAGCATTGGTCACCGCGCTCGGCAACGACTCCTACGGGAACTGGGTGGAACGCGGTCGTCGGACCATGCTCACTGTTTCTCGTAGTGGGCTCTGGCCGCCCGAGGTCGTCAAGGACATCTATCCGGGGGCGACGGCGGCTTCGATGATCGCATACGCGGCCGAGGGCGCTCCGTATGTGCTGGCGCTGCTCCTGCTGATCGGTGGAACGGGCCTCTACCTCTACCGGCAGAGCACGTAGGCCAAGCCCGATGACCTACCGCATCGTCCTGCTCGGCGACAGCCACATGGAGGCGCTCGCGAACGCCCTGCCCCCGCTCCTCGCGGGGCAGGAATTGCAGGTCGTGTACGCCGAAGCGAACCGTGGCAAGTCGACCGCGTGGTACGTCGCGCAAGACAAATTTAGCGAGATCGTTCGGCAGTACCAGCCCGACGTCTTGCTCATCGAGCTAGGGACGAACGACCAACCCAACGCCCGCTACGAGGCGACGTTGCAGGCAGCGGTCGCTCAGGTCCGCACAACGGGCTCACCTGAGATTTTTTGGTTCGGACCATCTTTCAGTGCGACGTCGCTCCAAGCACGCCTGCGAACTGTGAAAGATCGGCAAGAAGCAACACTGCCCGCCCTCGGCGTCCACTGGTTCGATTCCTGGCCGATGACCCAACACGGGCACGGCCCCGACGGAGTGCATTTCACCCCAGCCGGGTATCGAGCTTGGGCAGCGGACATGGCGAGCCAGATTGCGGTAGTTCCTCGCCCTACACCTGTGCTACCTTTCGTGGCGCTCGCGCTCGCGGTGGTAGGGGCCGTCCTTCTCGCAAGGGTTTTTAGATGAGGTTCATCACCAACATCCCTGGAGGATCGGGCGGCGGGATCGGTCCACCGGGACCGCCTGGACCACCGGGACCGCCTGGACCTGGGAGCCCTGTACGCTATTTCGTCTACGAGCAGGGCGTCCCGCAGGTTGGCAACGTCTACGGCGACTGGGCGACGATGCTCGCGGTCATCGCGACTGTTCCGGTCGGAGAGACACCTGTTGTCACGTTTGTCGACCAGGGTGGTAACCCTCCCATCATTCCGCTGGCGGGCATGCCCGTTGGCGGCTGGGACATGCGCCTCGGCTACTGGCAGAGTTTTCTCCAGGCCACTGGCGCCGTGGTGGCGAGTCTCCCCGCTGGCGTC
>Ga0315275_10004335_pt1 | contig 13247 bp, 10 predicted proteins | sample YL17G03_0_MG_FD_205557 | JGI IMG/M metagenome (GOLD analysis project Ga0315275, IMG submission 205557) | Sediment microbial communities from Yellowstone Lake, YNP, Wyoming, USA - YL17G03_0 | ecosystem: Environmental > Aquatic > Freshwater > Lake > Sediment | place: USA: Wyoming | collected... | reverse complement strand
CGCTCGCCAGGACGTGCGCGCTCGAATGCCGCAGCACGGGGAGCGCGTCGGGGTTGGTCTCGGTCAGGATCTCGAAGGTGCCGGAGTGCGGCAACGGGCGCCCGAGCTCCACAATCTCCCCGTCGAGCTTCGCCGCGATCGCCGCGCGGGCCAGCCGCGGGCCGATGGACTCGGCGACGGCGCGCGCCGTTGTGCCCGCGAGGACCGCGCGCTCGGAGCCATCGGGGAGCTTCAGCAGGATCTCAGGAGCCATGCGCGTCAAGTGCTCGCAACTTGCGATGGGGACAGAGTTTCGACAGAGTTACAGAATGTAACCGGAGGCGCCGTGAAGCGCATCAGAGCCAAATCCGCCCCCTCGACCCTCGATCTGCTCCTGCTCGCCGCAGGGGCGGCGCTGGGTGTGGTCGCGGGGTACGTGGCCAGCGGCACCTTCGGACGCGTCACCGCGCACCGGGTCAAGCGCGGGCTCAAGCGGCGCCGCTGGAAGCGCGGCGTGCTGCGCCCCGGCGACTGGACCGACGACGCCGCCGACACCCTGACGGCCCGCGCGCTCGACGTGCTGTGGGAGCACCCGGTGCTGGCACAGCGGCGCATCCGGGTGCGCGTCCTCGGTCCCGGCCTCATCGAGCTGGCGGGGCTCGTGGACTCCCATGCCGAGGCGCAGCGGGCGGGCCAGCTCGTCCGGCGGCTGCCGGGCGTGATGGAGCTGATCAACCGGTTGCTGGTACCGGGGGTGGATACGCCCGTGGCCGTCGTACCCGGCCCGAGCTCGCCGCGCGCCGCCCGCGGCTGAGGGACCCCGTTCCCGCCATCGCGCGGCCCGCTCGGAGCGGGCCTTTTTGTGAGACCGGACTGATGATGAACCCGAACGAACCGCTGGCCCCGCAGTACGACGCCACCGGCGTGGAGGCCCCCCTCTACGCCGACTGGATGGCGCGCGACCTCTTCCGGCCGCAGACCGCGCGCGGCGGGAAGCCGTACGTCATCGTCATCCCACCCCCCAACGTGACGTCCGTCCTTCACATGGGGCACGGCCTCAACAATACCGTACAGGATATGCTCATCCGCTTCGAGCGGATGCGGGGCCGCGAGACCCTCTGGCTCCCCGGTACCGACCACGCCGGCATCGCGACGCAGAACGCGGTGGAGAAGTTGCTCGCCAAGGAGGGGAAGACCCGCTTCGACCTGGGCCGCGAGGCGTTCGTCGCGCGGGTGTGGGAGCACGTGCGCGAGACGGGTGGCACCATCCTCGAGCAGCTCAAGTCCATCGGCAGCTCGTGCGACTGGACGCGGACCCGGTTCACGCTCGATCCCGGCCTTTCGACCGCGGTGCGCGAGGTGTTCGTGCGCCTGTGGGAAGAGGATCTGATCTACCGCGGCCACCGGGTGATCCACTGGTGCCCGCGGTGCCACACCGCCCTCTCCGACGAGGAGGCTGAGCACGCCGAGGTCCAGGGGGCGCTCTACTACGTGCACTACCCGCTCGCCGACGGCGGCGGACGCGTGACCGTCGCGACGACCCGCCCCGAGACGATGCTCGGCGACGTGGCGGTGGCCGTGCACCCCGGCGACACGGCCCGCGCCGGGTTCGTGGGGCGGTTCGTGCAGCTGCCGATCGCCGGCGTGCGCATCCCGATCATCGCCGACGAACACGTCGAGATGGGCTTCGGGACCGGGTTCGTGAAGATCACGCCCGCGCACGACGCCGACGACTTCGAGGTGGGCAAGCGTCACAGCCTGCCGATGCCGGTGGTGATGACGCCCGAGGGCCTGATGGCCGACGCCGCCCTCGAGGGCGCGCCGGGCGGCCGCGTCCCCGCCCCGTTCCACGGGATGGACCGCTTCGAGGCGCGGAAGGCGATCGTCTCACGGCTGACGGCTGACGGCTTGCTCGAGAAGGTGGAGACCCGCCTCCACGCCGTCCGCCACTGCTACCGCTGCGACACCGTGGTCGAGCCGCGCCTCAGCGAGCAGTGGTTCGTGCGGATGGCGCCCCTCGCCGAGGCGGCCCTCCACGCCTACGCGTCGGGCGAGGTGCGCTTTATCCCGGAGCGGCGCGGCGACGAGTTCGCGCAGTGGATGGCCGGCATTCGCGACTGGAACATCTCGCGGCAGCTGTGGTGGGGGCACCGCATCCCCGTGTGGTACTGCGACGCGTGCGAGACCAGCCGCGCCTACCGCGAGGACCCGATGGCGTGCCCCTCGTGCGGCGGCGCGCTGCGCCAGGACGAGGACGTGCTGGACACCTGGTTCAGTTCGTGGCTCTGGCCGTTCTCGACCCTCGGCTGGCCGGCCGCCACCGCGGACCTCAAGCGGTATTACCCCGGCGACGTGCTCGTCACCGCACCCGACATCCTGTTCTTCTGGGTCGCGCGGATGATCATGGCCGGCCTCCACTTCCTGGGGGAGGTGCCGTTCCACACCGTCTACCTCAATGGCACGGTGCGCGACACCCAGCACCGCAAGATGTCGAAGTCGCTCGGCAACGGCATCGACCCGCTCGACGTAGTGCGCCTCTACGGCGCCGACGCCCTGCGCTTCACGGTGACCAGCGGCCTCGCAGTCGGGACCGACATCATCCTGGACCCGAACGACCTCGAGGCGAGCTTCGCGCCGGGCCGGAACTTCGCCAACAAGACGTGGAACATCGGCCGGCTGCTGCTGTCGCACGTGCAGGGCCATCAGGTCGCGCCCCTCGCGGCCGTCCCGGCGGACGATCTCCGGCTGGCGGACCGCTGGATCCTCTCGCGGCTCACGGCGGTGGTGCGCGACACCACCGCGCACCTCGAGGCGTTCCGGCTCAACGACGCGGTGGGCGAGCCCTACCACTTCCTGTGGGACGAGTTCGCCGACTGGTACCTCGAGGAGATCAAGGCGCGGCTGCGCGGCGAGGAGCCCGGCGGCGACACGGCGCGCGCCGTCGCGGTGCACGTGTTCGACGTCGTGCTGCGGCTGCTACACCCGGCGATGCCGTTCATCACCGAGGAGCTGTTCCGCCGCCTTCCCGGCCGCGCCGACATGACGCTGGTCACCGCCGAGTGGCCCGCGCCCGATCCGGCGCGCGAGGACGCGGCCGCGGAGCGGGACTTCGCGCACGTGCAGGCGCTGGTGAACGCCGTGCGTGCGGTGCGCGCGGAGTACGCGGTGCCGCCGGGGAAGGCGGTGGTGACCACGACGTACGGAGTCGCCCGCGCGATGAGCGAGGTCCTGCGGCGCGAGAGTGCGTTCATCGGACGCGCGGCGAAGACGGAACTGACCAACGAGCCAGTTCACGGCCCCGCGGCGCAGGCGGTGCTCCCCGACGGGCACGCCGCGGCCGTCGCCCTCGGCGACGCGATCGACGTGGGCAAGGAGATCGCACGGCTCACGGGCGAGATCGACCGGCTCGGCGCCCAGTTGGTGTCGCTCTCGGCCAAGCTGGCCAACGCCGGCTTCACCGAGCGGGCCCCCGCCGACGTGGTGGAACGCGAACGCGAGAAGGAACGCCAGTGGACGGAGAAGCGCGGCGCCCTCGCCGCGAAGCTCGCGACCCTGACCGGCGCCTAGCCCTCGGGGCGCGGGCCGCGTGCGCCGCGTTCCTGGCGGCGTGCGCGTCCGTCGGCGAACCGCCGGGCGGGCCCCCGGACACCACGCCGCCGACGGTCGACAGCATCGCGCCCGACTCCGGCGCGGTGCTCACGGCGCCGCCGGGCGAGGCCACCGTCTTCCTGAGCGAGGTGGTGAACGAGCGCATTGCGGCACCGCGGCCCGACGTGAGCGGCGCGGTCTTGCTTTCGCCGGTGAAGGGGCGCGTGACCGTGACCTGGCGCCGCAACCGCGTCAGCGTCGAGCCGCGCGAGGGCTTCCGGCCCGGGCGCGTCTACCGTCTCGAGGTATTCCCCGTCTTCACCGACCTCCGTCAGAACCGGATGAAGCGCGGCGGCCTCTCGGTGTTCTCCACGGGGCCGGCGATCCCGACGGCGGTATTGACCGGCGCGCTCGTGGACTGGCCGGGCAACCGCCCCGGCGCGAACGGCCTCGTCGAGGCGGTGCTGCTCCCCGACTCCCTGCCCTACCGGACGCTCGCCGACTCCACGGGGTCGTTCACGCTGCGGCAGGTGCCGCCCGGCGAGTACCTCGTGTACGCCACCGTCGACCAGGACAACAACCGCGCCCGCGGCCCGCGCGAGGCCTTCGACTCGGTGCGCGTCACGCTGGGCGACTCCGCGGCGGTCGAGGTCTTCGCCTTCCCACACGACACGACGGGCCCGCGGCTGCGCACGGTGGAGCTGGCCGACTCGCTCACGCTGAAACTCACCTTCGACCGCGCGCTCGACCCCGGACAGGCGCTCGACACCGTGGCGGTCGCGCTGGTCCCCGTCGCCGACTCCACGGCGCGGCTCCCTGTCCTCGACGTGTGGACGCCGGCGCAGGCGGATTCCATCCGCGCGCGGGCCGCCGCCGCCGCAGACTCCGCGCGCCGGCGGGCGGCGGATAGCGTGCGGACAGGCGGACGAGCGGACAGCGCGCGGACGCGCGGACAAGCGGACAGCGCGCGGACAGGCGGACGAGCGGACAGCGCGCGGACGCGCGGACAAGCGGACAGCGTGCGGACGCGCGGACACGCGGACAGCGCGCGGACAGGCGGACGAGCGGACAGCGCGCGCGCGCAAGCCGGCATGCGACCACCACCGCTGGCACCCGCGACCGCCACCCCGGGCGCACGCGCCCCTGCGGGCGCCGCCCAGACGCCGCGCGACTCCAGCCTGGCGATGAAGATGCTCGCGCGCCGGCCGTCGCCCTCGGCCGTCCGGCTCGTGCGCCTCGCGGCGCCGCTGCCGACCGGGGCGCGCTACGCCGTGACCGTCCTGGGCGTCCGGGGGCTTTCGGGCCCGCCGGCGGACGCCCGCGGCCAGATCAGCGTCGCGGTGCCCCGCCTGCGCGCCCAGACGGGTCGCGCCGGGGCCCGCGGGGACACGCTGCGCAACCGGGGCGACACGCTGAGCGCGAGGGCCGACACGCTGCGCGCCCACGCCGACTCCACGCGACCGGCCCCGCCCCCCCCACCACCGCCCTCCCGGTGAACGACCGTCGCCGCCGGCTGCCCTCCGTGGACGCGCTGGTGCGCGAGCCGCTCGTGGCCGCGGCCGGCGCCGGCCACCCGCGCACCGCGCTCGTCGTGGCCGTGCGCGCCGCCATCGCGGCAGCGCGGGCGGGCGCGTCGCCGCCCGAGGGGCCTGCCGCCTGGGCCGACGCCGTCCTGCGCCTGCTGCACCGCGCGAGCGCCCCCACGCTCCGGTCGTGCATCAACGCCACCGGCGTCGTCTTGCACACCAACCTCGGTCGGGCCCCGCTCGCCGACGCGGCGCGCCGCGCCGCGGCCGACGTGGCGACGGGCTACGGCACCCTGGAGTACGACCTGGAGACGGGCGCCCGCGGCGACCGCCAGCGCCACGCGGACGCGCTGCTCGCGGAGTTGACCGGCGCCGACGACGCCCTGGTCGTCAACAATTGCGCGGCGGCCCTCGTGCTCGCCCTCAACACGGCGGCGGGGGGCGGCGGCGTGGTCGTCTCGCGCGGCGAGCTGATCGAGATCGGCGGCGGCTTCCGCATCCCCGAGATCATCGAGACCGCCGGGACGTCGCTGATCGAAGTGGGGACGACCAACCGCACGCGGCTCCGCGACTACGAGCAGGCGCTGCGCGCGGACGAGCGGACGCGCGGACGCGCGGACGCGCGGACCCCCGGGGCCGACCGCCCGGATCCGCGCGCCATCCTCAAGGTGCACCGCTCCAATTTCCGCCTCGAGGGGTTCGTCGCCGAGGAGGGCCTCGCCGATCTCGTCGCCCTTGGGAAGCGGCGCCGGGTCGCCGTCGTCTACGACCTCGGCAGTGGCCTGATGCTCGACCTCGGCCCCGAACCGCTGCGTGGCGAGCCGACGCTCCCCGGCGCCGTGCGGAGCGGCGCGACCGCCGTCGCCGCGTCGGGCGACAAGCTGTTGGGCGGCCCTCAGGCCGGCATTCTGGTGGGACGCCGCGCCTTCATCGCCCGCTGCCGCAGCAATCCGTTCGCCCGCGCCGTCCGCGCCGACAAGCTGACGCTCGCGGCGCTCTCGGCCACGCTGCGGCTCTACCGCGACCCCGAGACCGCGCTCCGCGAGATCCCGGTCCTGCGGATGCTGGCGGAGCCGGCGGAGCAGGTCGCCGTCCGGGCCCGCCGGCTCGCCGCCACGCTCCCGCCCGCAGCGGCCGCGACGGTGGTGCCCACCAAAGCCGCGGTTGGCGGCGGCGCCTTCCCCGGCGTGCTGCTGGAGAGCGCCGGGGTCGCTCTGGAGCCGGCGGGCGTGACGCCGTCCGTCCTGGCGGAGCGGCTCCGCCGCGCCGACCCGCCGGTGGTGGCGGTGGTCACTCGGGGCCGGGTCGTGCTCGACCTGCGCACCGTCCACCCGGACGAGGAGGCGGCACTCGCGCGAGCGGTGGCGACCGCGCTTGGCTGAGCCGCCGCGGAGGGCCGTCTTCCTCGACCGAGACGGCACGCTCGTCGAGGACCCCGGCTACCTGCACGATCCGGCCGCCGTGCGCCTGCTGCCTGGCGTCGCGCGGGGCCTCGCCGACCTGGACGCCGCGGGGCTGGCCCTGGTCCTAGTGAGCAATCAGTCGGGCATCGCTCGGGGCCTGTTTCCCGCCGAGGCCTTCGCGGCCGTGAATCGGCGGCTGGAGGAGCTGCTCGGCGCCGGCGGGCCCCGCTTCGCGGGCATCTTCCACTGCCCTCATCACCCCGATTTCGGCGGCCCGTGCGACTGCCGGAAGCCCGCCGTGCGGCTCTTCCGACAGGCGACGGCGGACCTCGGCCTCGACGTGGCGCGCTCGTGGTTCGTCGGCGACCGCGCGAGCGACGTGGAGCCCGCCGCCGTCCTCGGCGGCCGGGGCCTTCTGATCACCGGGTCGGCCCGTGCCACGGACCTCGAAGCGGCCCGCAAGGCCCGCACCCACACGGCCCCGGATTTCTCCGCGGCCGCTGCCCTCATCCTGCGCGACCCGGCGTGACGTCGGTCACCGCATGCGCCCCTTCCCTGCGCTATTGCTGAGGCTTATTCCCTGTCGTATGTTGACCGCGAACCACCGTGGGGTCGGTGGCGCTGGGTACCCTTCCGGAGGAATGCTGCATATGACACATCGCGTCGTCGCTACGTCCGTGCGCGTGAGTGTGGTGGCACTCGCACTCGCTGCGGGCGTGACCCATCAGTCCCGGGCCCAGGGGCAGCTCGCCATCGGGCAGGTGACCCAGGGCCAGCTCACATCGGCGAGCCCGGTCAACGCCGACGGGCGCCGGTACGCGATGTGGACGTTCATGGGCAACGCCGGCCAGTACGTCCAGATTGACATGCAGTCTTCGGACATCGACTGCTATCTGATCCTCCAGGACCAGAACGGCAATCAACTCGCCTTCAACGACGACGGTGGCGGCGGGCTCAACTCGCGTATCGCGTACACGCTGTCCTACTCCGGCGTCTTCCGGATCATGGCGATGTCGTTCCGGACGTCGGGGGTGATGTTCGGCACGTACAGCCTGTCCTTGTCGGGCGGCGCCCAGATGGGCCAGCCGATGGTGCAGCCGATGGTGCAGCCGATGGTACAGCCGATGGCGAACGCGTCGGGAGTGGTGGGCACGATCGGCGTGGGCCAGCAGGCGTCGGGCACGCTCTCGATGGGTGACGCGCGCTACGAGAACAAGCCGTTCCAGGCCTACAACTTCCAGTGCACCGCCGGCCTGTCGTTCCAGCTCAACATCCAGTCCAGCTGGGACAACTACGCGCTGATCTTCGACCCGATGGGAAACGTGGTCGCGCGCGACGACGACACCGGCGAAGGCCTGAACGCCCAGGTCAACTACACGTGCCCGATGAACGGCACGTACCGGCTCGCCGTCTCGGTCTACTCGGCCTCGACGACTGCCGGACCATACACCATGCAAGTGATGGGGACCGCCGGCCCGACGATGGGGCAGCCGATGATCCAGCCGATGGGCGGCAATCCGTCGGGTGTGGTGGGCACCATCGGCGTGGGCCAGCAGGCGCAGGGCGTGCTCTCGGCGGGCGACGCGCGCTACGACAACAAGCCGTTCCAGGCCTACAACTTCCAGTGCAACGCCGGCCAGGCCTTCCAGATGGACGTGCTGTCCACCTGGGACAACTACGCCCTGGTCTTCGATCCGATGGGCAACGTGGTGGCCCGCGACGACGACGGCGGCGACGTAGGACTGAACGCCCGCATCGCGTACACATGCCTCGTGGCCGGCACCTACCGGCTCGCGGTGTCCGTCTTCTCGACTTCGACGACCCCCGGGCAGTACACCCTGCAGGTGCAGGGAGCGATGGGTCCGACGATGATGCAGCCGACCGTGCAGCCGATGGCCCAGCCGATGGCTCAGCCGATGGCCGGGGCCGGTATGATCGCGCCGGCAGGCCAGATGTCGACGATCGCCTACGGGCAGCAGTTGCAGGGCCGCCTCGAGACCGGCGACCGGCAGATGCAGGACAGCACCTTCGCCGACATCTGGATGTTCCAGGGCACGGCGGGGCAGCGCATCACGATCGACCTGACGTCCGACCAGTTCGACTCCTATCTGCAGCTCCTCGACGCGTCGGGGAACCGGCTGGCGGAGGACGACGACTCCGGCGGGAACCTGAACGCCCGGGTCAGCTTCACGATCCCGGCGAACGCGCAGTACCAGCTCGTGGTGAACAACTACGGCAGCTCGCGCCGGGCCGGGGTCTACACGCTCTGGGTGCACTGAGGTTCGCAGGACGGTGACGCGCGCCCGCGGCTGGCCGAGCAACGCAAGCCGCGGGCGTTCGCATAACGGACGAGGAGGAGACCGATGCGCACACTGGTTCTACTCGGAACGGCGGTGGTGCTCGCGGGGTGCGGAGGCGGCGGGGCCGTCGCCCCGGTGCGGAGCGGCACGATCGCCATCCCCGGCGAGGTCTCGGGCACGCTGACGCGCCGCGACCGGATGCTCAGGGATACCACCTTCTACCAGGCATGGAGCTTCTTCGGGACCGCCGGGCAGAACGTCCAGATCGACGTTGTCTCCAGCGACTTCGACGCCTACGCCATCCTCCAGGGTCCGGGCGGCAACGAAATCGCGCGGGACGACGACGCCGGCGGCGGGACCAACGCCCGCATCCGGGCATCGCTGCCGACCGCCGGGACGTATCACATCCTTGCCAACGCCTACCGGAAGGGCCAGGTCGGCCGCTACACCGTCCGCCTCAGCGCCGGTCCGTCCCAGGTGATCACCACCGGCGGCAGCGGCAGCACCATGGCCGGAGTGGTCGGCCAGATCCTGCGCGGCCAGGTGGTCCAGGGACGGCTGACGGCGACGGACGCCCGCCTCGCGGACAACACCGTGTACCAGGCGTGGACCTTCTACGGGCAGGCCGGCGAGATGGTCACGCTCGACGTGATGTCCACCGATTTCGACGCCTTCGCCGTGATCCAGGACCTGAACGGGAACGTGCTGTCGCGCGACGACGATGCGGGCGGGAACCTGAACGCCCGGATCACGTTCACGCTGCCCTTTACCGGCACCTTCCGCCTCATCGCCAATACCCTCCGCCAGGGCGCCACGGGCGCCTACACGCTCAGCGTGCGGTGACCGTGGCCGACCTTCGGGTCGCGGTGCTCGCGTCGGGCAGCGGATCGAACCTGCAGGCCCTGCTCGATGCCGCCCGCGACCCGGAGGCGGGCTTTGCGATCGTCCTCGTCATCTCCAATCGTCCTGACGCCGGTGCGCTGGTACGCGCCGGCGTTGCGGGTGTGCCCACGGCTGTGATCGGTGCCGACGGCCGGGACGGCGCAGGGCTCACCGCCCTGCTCCACGGCGCCCGCGCCGAACTCGTGGTGCTGGCCGGGTACCTCAAGCTCGTGCCGCCCGAGGTCGTCGCCGCGTTCGCCGACCGACTGCTCAACATCCACCCAGCGCTGCTCCCCGCATTCGGTGGCCCGGGGATGTACGGCCGCCGCGTGCACGAAGCCGTCCTCGCGTCCGGGGCACGATTCAGCGGCCCCACCGTTCATCTCGTGGACACGCGGTACGACCAGGGCCGGATCCTCGCCCAGTGGCCGGTCCCCGTCGCTCCGGGCGACGACCCCGACACGCTCGCGGCGCGGGTCCTCGAGGCGGAGCACCGCCTCCTTCCCGCCGTCGTCAAGGCGTGGGCGCGCAGCGGCAAGGCGCCGTCGCTCACCTTCGCGGAGATCTCCTGATGCCGCGCGCCCTTCTCTCGGTCTCCGACAAGCGCGGACTCGTGGAGTTCGCCCGCGGGCTGGTGGACCTCGGCTGGGACCTCATCTCCACCGGCGGCACGGCCCGTTCCCTCGCCGAGGCCGGCGTGGCGGTGACATCCGTCGAGGCGGTGACGGGCTTCCCCGAGATGATGGACGGCCGCGTCAAGACGCTGCACCCGGCGGTGCACGGCGGGCTGCTGGCGCGGCGCGACGTCCCCGAGGACCTCGAGGCGCTGCACCGCCACGGCTTCGGCACCATCGACCTCGTGGCGGTGAACCTCTACCCGTTCCGCCAGACGGTGGCGACGCCGGGCGTCACCTTCGCCGCGGCGCTCGAGAATATCGACATCGGCGGGCCGTCGATGCTCCGCTCCGCCGCGAAGAACCACCAGGCGGTGTGCGTCGTCGTGGACCCCGACGACTACCCGCGCGTCCTCGCCGCCTTGCGCGAGGGCACGGTGCCCGACCAGCTGCGGCGCGAGCTGGCGACGAAGGTCTTCCGCCACACGTCCTCGTACGACGGCGCCATCGCGGCGTACCTCTCCGCGGGGGAGCTGCTGCCGGTCGGGATCACCCTCGCGCTCGAGCGCCGGCAGGCGCTGCGCTACGGCGAGAACCCCCAGCAGGCCGCCGCCTTCTACGTGACCGGCGAGCCGGGCGGGCTCGCGGGGATGCAGCAACACGGCGGCAAGGAGCTGTCGTTCAACAATCTCCTCGACGCGGACGCCACCCTCCTCGCCCTCGGCCCGTGGCGGCACAGCACCGCGTGCGTCATCATCAAGCACACCACGCCGTGCGGCCTCGCCCTCGGCGCGACCCCGACCGAGGCGTACACGCGAGCGCTGGCGACCGACCCTGTCTCGGCATTCGGCTCTGTGGTCGGCTTCACCTGCGAGGTGGACGCGGAGGTGGCCGCAGCGATGCAGGACCTCTTCGTCGAGGCGCTGATCGCGCCGCGCTACTCGCCGCAGGCGCTCGAGTTGCTCCGGGCACGGAAGAACCTCCGCGTCCTCCAGATCCCGCCCGAGAGCGACGCGCCGGCGCTGGACTTCAAGCGAGTGCGCGGCGGGTTCCTGGCGCAGGAGCGGTTCCGCTACACCGCCGAGGAGACGGGGTGGCAGGCGGTCACGAAGCGGGCGCCGACCCCGGCGGAGCTCCACGACCTCCGCTTCGCCTGGGCGGCGGTGATGAGCGTGAAGTCGAACGCGATCGTCCTCGCCCGGAACAGCCAGGCGATCGGGATCGGCGCCGGGCAGATGAGCCGCGTGGACAGCTCGATGCTCGCCGTCCACAAGGCGCGCGCCGCCGGGCACGACCCCCGCGGCGCGGTGCTGGCGTCGGACGCGTTCTTTCCCTTCCGCGACGGCGTGGACGAGGCGGCGCAGGCCGGCGTCACCGCCATCATTCAGCCGGGCGGCTCGGTGCGCGACGGCGAGACGATCGCGGCGGCCGACGAGCACAACCTGGCGATGGTCTTCACCGGACACCGGCAATTCAGGCACTGATGCGACGACGCGCGCTCGTTCTGCTCCTGGCGGCCACGGCTTGCACCACGCAGCTGCCGAAGGGCACCAACTCGTTCACCGCCGGCCGCACGACGGTCCGGGCCGACTCGGCGCTGGACCTCGTCGGCGTGGTGTTCCGGTTGGCGGACACCACCGGCGTGCCGCCGCTCGGCCCCGTGCGGCGCTGGCTCACCGCGCTCGCGACCGAGCTGGGCGACTCGGCGTTCCAGCTGGCGCGGGCCATCGGCGCCGCGCCGGTGGGCGCCATCCTCGAGAGCTATGCGGGAACGGCTGAACCCGATTCCACCTGCGGCCTCCTTGCGCCCGGCCTGCGCCGCTGCTTCGCCGGCGGCGCCGCCACGCGCGCCGCGATCCTCCGGTTCGTCACCGCCGCGCGCGCCTTCGCACCGCGCGCCGCGCCGCTCACGCTCGAGGGGATGAACGCCGAGGCGCGGCGCGTGGACCTCTCCGACGTGTACACGGCGCTCGGCACCGACCGCTCGCTCGACAGCGCCGTCGCCGCGTACAGCGGCTTCGCGGACCTGGCGTACGACGTCACGCTGGCGCGGACCTTCCCGACCGGGCAGACCAGCCCCAACATGGACCCGGGCGGCGCCCGTGCCGGCGACACGACGCACATCTTTCTGGCGCCCGACCCCGTCTTCCCCGTGCGCTCGTACCGCCAGCCGAGCTACATCTGGCTCGCGCTCGCCCACCAGATGGCGCACGTCGTGGTGCAGCGGCTCTTCGCGCAGCACCCGGAGCTGATCGAGCGGAGCGTGCGGCTGCGCGAGGCGGTCGAGGGGCAAATGGTGCGCTCGGGCTACGCGGCCCTCTTCGCCGACGAGGCGGTCGGGGAGCAGCTAGCTCGCGCGATCACGGTGCGCATCATGCGGCAGGCGAGCCCCACCGTCCTCTGGGCGGCGCGCACCGAGGCGCTCAACACCAACATGGCGATGGTGCCGTGGCTTGAGGACGCGCTCACGCGGTACGAGGCCGCGCGGCAGCGCTTCCCCACCCTGGCCGACTTCGCCGGCGAGCTGGCCCGGACCCTCGACTCCATTCCGATGGACTCTTGCCGCGCCGCGCCGAGCCCCGGCGTGACGCTCATCTCCGCCGGCGTGCACCGCGCCGTGGTGGCGTGGATCGCGCCGACGTCGCCGTTCCGCGCGAAGCGCCTCCTCGTCGGCGACACCGTGGTGGCCATCGACGGGGACAGCGTGTCGGCCGGCGGGCTGCTGATGCCGACGCGCCAGCTGCTGTACGCCTTCTCCGACCACCTCCCCGCCGAGTTGGCCATGCTCGACATCCGCCGCGGCGGACGGCCGTACACCGTCTCCGTCTACATCGACTACGTGACCCGCGCCACTGTCCGCGTCGCGTCGCAGCAGCGACCGGCCGCCGGCGCCGAGCTGCCGATCTGCCCGTGGGTCCGCCGGGCGCTGCGCCCATAGGACGCGCACCAACATGA
>Ga0315275_10004333_pt1 | contig 13248 bp, 16 predicted proteins | sample YL17G03_0_MG_FD_205557 | JGI IMG/M metagenome (GOLD analysis project Ga0315275, IMG submission 205557) | Sediment microbial communities from Yellowstone Lake, YNP, Wyoming, USA - YL17G03_0 | ecosystem: Environmental > Aquatic > Freshwater > Lake > Sediment | place: USA: Wyoming | collected... | reverse complement strand
TCATTGACTTCTTTTCTTCTCACCAAATTGAATTTGGGAGGTACGGATCTTGTCGACAGGCCGAAGAGGAGGTCGAGTACATCCCGGAAGTGGAAACGGTTTACATTCACCACCTGAGATTGGAAACAATCTCTCCTCCTTTGCGCACTGGTTGAGCCACCTGGTGAGAATACCGGGGGATGGCGGAACCGTGTCGCGCTGAGCCTTGCCGGGCTGCTAGAGAGTCGGTCGGAAAGTGCCGCCACCAAGTCACGAAGGCACCAACATGTGTGAAAGCACTGCTTTTTCTATCCTCTTTACTTTGAGACTTGGTGCCTTGTCCCAAAGGGACCCCTTCGGGGGTGGCAACAAGAGGGTTTTCGTCTATGCTCCTGGTGCTACTTGTAAGAAGAAAACTTGTGATTTACTGCCAAGCCTTTTGAAAACAGCAATAGTGCCTGCTTCCCCCGAAGGCCTGTCCCGCTTTTCGCCGTGCCTGCCGCCGGCAGGGATCCCGTACATCGGGACCCGCCTTGTGTGTTTCTAGAGCGGCAGGCGGGAGTCCTTCTCACGAAGTGATGCCTTCGGCAGGACCTTCGGACAAAAAGGCAGGACGATTTCAAAAACACAGTATCACGAATTGGAAGTGGCACTCGATGGTTCCACGCCATATCTGCTTTGCGAATGCGCAAGATCTCTAATGAGCATTTCAGCTATCCCTGATTGACTTCGCCGGGCCTCCTCGAAATGAGGCCGTATGAGTCCATTTGATTCGTCATTTGGCCGTACCTCGTTCGATTGGCTGCGCCCTAAGATTCCGGCCCACCTGTACCGACCGTGCTTCCCCACTTCAACGCACGAATTTCTGTGAGAGAACCCGGACGGATTCTCGATGCATTCCCAATTCGTCTTCACCCTTCAGATGTCTTCGATGATTCTCAACAATGTTTTGACGCGAGAGCTACGACATCGTTAATTCTCAATCGCCTCATTGTTTTCATCGCATCGTTCTCGTGCTGGTTTTGAAAAACAAGATTGTACTTCATTGACACATGTGGCACATGAGAGGGCCCACCATGAGGAGGAGGCCCAGCAATGTGCTTGTATGTTCGTTCTTTGAAACTGAAGGAAGGCCGGAAGCTCCAGGTCATGCTGCGCCGTGGAAAGAATCGTACAGCCATACGCGCGCTCAAGTGATCCTGATGTCTGCACAAGAGACGCGTGTCAAGGAGCTTGTCCTGCATACCTACTTGCAGGAAGAACAGAAAAGAAGGTTTCTGGAAATAATAGAGAAGCCCGAGAAGAATTGGAAGTTCTCGATCGCCGATGCCAAAGAGCGCCTGCGCGGGCAGGAGGTCATGGATGCGTACGAGGACTCAGTTGAACATACAAGTACGAAATGGGCACCATGGTATCTGATTCCGGCGGACCATAAGTGGTTCACACGAGTCGCAGTTTCCGATGTGTTGTTGAAGACATTGAGGCCCCTGAACTTGTCGTATCCGATCGTATCAAAAGAACGAAAAGCCGAACTTGAAAAGATCAGACGTCGGCTGGAGCAGGAATCTGACAGAGAATCCAAAGAGGGGGGATGGGGGGAACAAACAGAGGATTGTGCTTCGCGCATTTCCGTCGATGCAGGATGTCGTGAATTGGAACTTGCTTCTTCCGACACTTGGGTGACCGCTGTTTCTGGATCAACGATGCTTGTGGTGCGCGAAATCAGTCGATTGGTGCGGTGGTTTTTTTCTTCGTGAGATCAGATACCAGGGACCCGCTTGCAGAATTCTCAAACGACTCTGTCCAAATCGTGTTTCTGCCGAATTTGGCAGAAATTCTTTGCATTTTCAGCCATCGTTGGTTATATTTCCAACCTAATTTTTTGAATTCGGATCAACTGATTACTGAAAAGTGCTGATGTCCTCGAATCGCGACCACCACGCATCGAAGAAAAACGCCTACTCAGTTCTGGTGGTGCCGAATGGCGAGACCGGCAAATCGAAGAATTTCCGTGTTGCACCTTGGCAAATCGTGACAGGCCTGGTGCTGGCCCTTGGTTTCACTGTTAGCCTTGTCCTGATAGTTCTCATTTTCACCCCCATAGGGTCATATGTTCCAGTTTCGAACCCTTACCTGGAGAACAGGTACCGAAAAGAACTGATCGAGCTCAGCCAGAGAATGACCGGTGTCATGAAGCAGCTTGTTGAGTTGCGCGCGTACAACATCACGCTGAGAAAAGCACTTGGTGAAGAGATTGAGGTGAGTGATTCAGGAATCGTCGCCTCGGGCCGGACAAGACCGCGGGTTTCTCGAGAAATCACGAAGGCAGAATCTTCGAACGAATACGTTGCGGAGGATGAGTCTCGGTCTTTTCCAGCCGACGTCAATTACCATCCGGCCCAGCTGCAACAGGAGGGGTTCTCCCGGGTGGCGTTTCCCGCGCTGATGCCGGCGGAAGGATACACGACGCGCGGATTTGATCCCGATCGAGGACATTTTGGACTGGACATCGCCGCCAAAAAAGGAACGACGGTGAATGCAGCGGCAGACGGCTACGTGGCGTCCGCGGGATGGACACAGGAGGATGGATATCAGGTGATCATCTCCCACGTCGGCGGATTTCTGACGTTCTACAAACACAATCAGTCGCTGCTCAAGCCGGTAGGTGTCTTCGTCAAGCGTGGAGAACCAATCGCATTGCTCGGTAGCTCCGGACAAACGAGTTCCGGACCGCATGTGCACTTCGAAGTTTGGAAGAACGGGACCCCCGTCGATCCACGAGTCTATCTCTTAAACTATAACATGTGAGATGCATCCATGGCTAAACCTGACCTGATTCGGGAATTGAACATGATTGGCGCCGGAACTGTGGTAGAAGGAAAGATCCGGAGCCAGGGAAGTGTCCGCATCGACGGCAAGGTCATCGGCGAAGTGATTGCGACCGAAATGCTGGCCGTTGGCCTCAGCGGAGAAGTGGAAGGAAATGTGACCGGCAAGAACATTGTCATCGGCGGAAAAGTGCGAGGAGCGGTGAGTGCAGCGGATAAGATTGTCTTTGAGAGTAAGTCTGTTGTGCGCGGAGACGTGCGGGCAACACGACTGGTTATCGATGAAGGAGCGGTTTTTGACGGGAGAGTCTCGATGACCGAGAAAACCCCGTTGTACGAAATCAAGCACTAGTCGGAGCGAAGAAGAGTTGCGAGCGGGCGTTTCTCGAGCCACACAATTATGGTTAGCGTGAAATCGAACAAGGAGCCGTCAAGTGTTGTCCGAGAGGCTGCCCCGTATCTCGGCTTGGGGATTCAGTTGGCAACGGCCGTCATTTTGTTCTATTTCATCGGGAAATGGGCCGATGAGAAGTTCGACACGTCGCCGTGGTTGATGTTACTGGGTGTCATGGTGGGTACGGCCGGCGGATTCATCAAGTTTTTCAAGACGGTCATCGAACTGTCCAAGAAGGAGTCAACCAAGAAACCTGCGGAGTGATGTGAAGGCGGACTGGCGTTTTCTGAGGACCACAGCATATCTTTACCTCGGATCCTTCGCACCGGGGTATCTTTTTTTCACGATGTTTGCGACGCCCGAGGCAGTTCGCGGCGGTATCGCTGCGATGCTGATGAGCTTGATCAATATCCTGTTGGGATATATCGCGATCGAAACATCGTTTGAAAAAGGGAGCATTACATTCCTGAAAATTGTACTGGGCGGAATGGGAGCGAGATTGCTCTTGATGGCCGGCACAGTGTTTGTACTGATACGGTACTTTTCGTTTGAACCCTTGCCGCTCACGCTGACGCTTCTGTTTTACTATGCACTGAACCTGGGCCTTGAAATCTATCTCCTTGAACATCGGGTAACTGTTAGAAAGCAATCGTGACCTTCGAGCGCGTCGATTCTTATACTCTCATTGATACACTTCAACACAACGGCAAGAGTCTGGCTGATTCCGCACATGTTGTCGGGACAACGGCCGCTCACGGTGCTGAGAAGTTCGAATTCACTCATCTCTTCGATCATATCAAAGACTCGCATGAGCTCGAGACTCCATTTGGTCACATAGCTTTGCCGCAATTCGAGCCGTTCACTGTTGGTGGACTCACCATAGACCTCTCCATCACCAAACATGTCTTTTTCCTTTGGCTTGCCGCAATCATTCTGTTGATTGCAGCGATCTGGTCCGCTCGAAACTACAAGAAATCGCTCGTCCCGCGAGGTTTCACAAATGCGTTTGAAACGATTATCGTCTTTCTGCGTGACGAGGTTGTTATCGCGAACATGGGGAGAGAAGGACTCAAGTACCTGCCATACCTCCTCACCACCTTCTTTTTCATCCTGTTGATGAATCTCATGGGATTGATCCCGTATGGATCCACGTCAACGGGCAACGTTGCCGTAACTGCCGGCTTGGCCTTCATCGCTTTTATTATGATCCAGGTAGCGGCAATTCGCGCGCAGGGCTTCGGACATTATCTGGCCCACCTGACGGGAGGAGTGCCGTGGTTCCTGTGGCCCATCATGGTACCCATCGAAATCATCGGCTTGTTCACCAAGCCGTTCGCGTTGTGCATCCGTTTGTTTGCGAACATGACTGGCGGACACCTGGTCATCCTCTCGCTCATCGGTTTGATCTTCATATTCCAATCATACGTTGTGTCGCCCATACCGATTCTCTTTGTTGTGGCCATCGATATGCTTGAATTGTTCGTCGCGTTCCTTCAGGCATACATTTTTACGATGCTTACATCGTTGTTCATGGGAATGGGTATCCAGGCCGCAGAACATCAGGAAGAGCTTGCACATTGATTTTGTCGTAGTGTAGTCACTCATTCATCATTCATCAGTACATTTTTTCCAGGAGGAGATTGTTATGGAGGCAAACGCATACGCAGTCGAAGTCGCAAAATGGGCAGCCCACCAATGGGGATATGTTGCCGCAGGTTTCGGAGCGGGTTTGGTCGTTCTTGGCGCCGCATTCGGCATCGGGAAGCTTGCCGCAGCCGCAATGGATGCGAGCGGACGTCAGCCGGAAGTTGCCGGCCAGGTTCGTACCTCCATGTTGATCGCAGCCGGTCTCATCGAGGGAGCGACATTTTTTGCGCTCGTCATCTGTATTATTCTTGCCAACGCCAAGTAATCCTATCATCGCGGAGTAAGCAATGCTTGAGATAAATCCGGGTCTCATCCTTTGGACGATCATCTCGTTCACCGTTCTGGTGTTTGTCCTCGGCAAGTTCGCATGGAAGCCCATCCTGAAGGCGCTCGATGAACGCGAGAGCAAAATCCAGAACGCCCTTGACCAGGCTGATCGGGCGCGGACTGAAGCCGCTGAACTTCTCAAACAGAATGAGCTGAACATGGCTCGCGCGGAACAGGAGTATCAAACGATGATGCGTGAGAGCAAGGAGATGGCCGAGAAGCTGAAGGAAGAAATTGTGGAGAAAGCCCGCCAGCAGGCTCAACACGAGCTCGCGCGCGCGAACGAAGAAATCCAGCGAAACGTCGATGTGGCAAAACAGCAACTCCGCACTGAGGTGGCCGATCTGGCCATTCAGGTCGCGGAAAAAATCCTGGATGAATCTCTCGACGGGCAGAAGCAAAAAAAGATGGTTGATTCGTTCCTCAGCCAACTTCCCAAAAACTAATCCAGAGGATTGATCGTCGATGCTCAATGTGCGCGTTGCACGCCGTTATGCCCAGGCGATGGTGGAACTGGCTGAGCAACAACATACGGTTGATCTGTTTGCGAGCGATCTTGCAATGATGCGAGGCGCGATCAAAGGATCGCCTGAATTGCGCCTGTTCCTGAAGAGTCCGATCATCGGCAAGGTCAGAAAGATGGAAGTCCTCAAGCTCTTGTTTGGCGGCAAGGTCGGAGAAACCGTGTTCCAGTTTATCGGACTCCTCGCGGAAAAGGGGAGAGAAGATATCCTCCTGGATATCATCGATCAGTTCTTCGCCATCCGGGACGAGCGCCAGGGGATTTTGAATGCGGATGTCAGAACGGCGGTTGACTTCTCAAACGAGCAGGCGTCGGATCTTCAATCTACATTGGAATCGTACTCGAAGAAGAAAGTGCGCATCAGATTCAGTATCGATAAGGAACTCAGGGGTGGCTTCGTCGCGAGAATTGGCGACACCATGTTCGACGGCAGCATCAAACGCCAACTTGAGCTTCTACGGAAGCGGTTTGTCGAGGGAACCGGCGTCAATTAGTCTCGTGTGCGCAACGATCTTCTGTACATGAAATCAAGTCTTGCCGCAGAAAGCAGGTCCGCCTGCTCCAAGACTTGCAGGATATCACGTTGAAGAAATGATCTCGTGCCCACGGTGGCAGGAGGATTACCAAATCACGTTACGCAGAAGGACAAAAACCTGTATCATGTCGCCCCTTCCGCCTACGTTACAACTCCGGCGGACCGGCTGGGGCTTGAACATTGATGCTTGTGCATTGCTACAGATATTTCGCTCCCGCCTGCAGCAGGCAGGCCTAACGGAGCGTTGGAAATACGCGTTATTGCAACAAAGTTCATGGGTTTACAGTCCCGGAGGCCTGCCTGCCGTCAGGCAGGGACGAAATATTTGTAGAACGAATGATCCACCTGTATTCAAGCTCCGTAGGAGCGACATAGAAACGATCTAAACCATACCCTTGCGTAACATCAGTTACCAAATCACAATGACAGTATGCTGTACAACTTTTTGCTAAAGGACTATTCATGCCAGAAGTGAGACCAGACGAAGTATCGGCGATTCTGCGCAAGCAGCTCTCGGGATTTGAGAAGGAAGTCGATATCTATGATGTCGGAACAGTGCTGCAGATTGGCGACGGTATCGCACGCATCTATGGACTCGCAAAAGCGATGTATGGCGAGTTGATCGAGTTCCCCGACAATGTGTTTGGGATGGCGCTGAATCTCGAAGAAGATAATGTCGGCTGTGTTATCTTCGGAGAAAGTTCGCATATCAAAGAAGGAGACACGGTCAAGCGGACAGGTCGCGTCGCATCGATGCCGGTAAGTGAAGCCATGCTCGGCCGCGTTATCAATCCGCTGGGAGAACCGATCGACGGCCGCGGGCCGATCAAGACGGCCAAGTTCATGCCGTTGGAACGCAAGGCACTGGGTGTTATTGCCCGGCGACCCGTGAAGGAGCCGCTTCAGACTGGCATCAAGGCGATCGATGGAATGATCCCCATTGGGCGTGGGCAGCGTGAGCTTATTATCGGCGATCGTCAGACCGGCAAAACTGCCGTTGCTATCGACGCAATTATCAATCAGAAGTACACGCATACGGAGAAAGCAAAACAAGAGGACATCAAACCGGTCTATTGCATCTACGTCGCCATAGGACAAAAAGGCTCGACGGTTGCTCAAGTCGTTGCGAAGTTGGAAGAGCAAGGTGCCATGGAGTATACCACTGTGATCCAGGCGTCGGCGAGTGATTCGGCGCCGATGCAGTTCATCGCTCCATACGCCGGCGCCACGCTCGGAGAGTACTTCCGTGATTCCGGTCGTCACGCTCTTGTTATCTATGACGATCTTTCAAAACAGGCGCAGGCCTATCGTCAGATGTCGCTGCTGCTTCGGCGTCCTCCCGGTCGTGAGGCCTATCCCGGCGACGTATTTTACCTTCATTCACGTCTTCTGGAACGCGCATCAAAGCTCAACGATGAGCTGGGCGGAGGCAGTTTGACGGCTCTCCCGATTATCGAAACGCAGGCTGGAGACGTATCCGCCTATATTCCCACGAACGTCATTTCCATCACTGATGGACAAATGTACCTGGAGCCGAATTTGTTCAATTCAGGCGTTCGCCCGGCCATCAACGTCGGTATCTCCGTTTCTCGTGTGGGCGGCAGCGCCCAGATCAAAGCAATCAGAAAAGTTGCGGGACGCTTGCGCCTGGAACTCGCTCAGTATCGCGAGCTTGAGGCATTTGCAAAATTTGGATCTGATCTTGACAAATCAACGCAGCAGGCGCTCCGACGCGGCTCGCGACTTGTCGAGCTGCTCAAACAGGGACAGTATGTTCCGATGACGGTGGAGAAACAAGTGATCAGTATCTTTATGGGTACGAACGGTTATCTGGATGAAATTCCCCTGGACGACGTCCAACGCTTTGAGAGGGAACTTCATCAACTCATCGACCTGAAATATCAGGATTTGCTCTCAACGCTTGCGATGGAAAAGGACCTCTCAAAAGAAACCCTCGACAAACTCCACATGATCGCAAAAGATTTCGCCGGAAAATTCAAAGCAACGGCAAAATAGCCAGTGGCAACTCTTCGGGAAATACGACGGCGTATCGCGGGAGTCAAGAACACGCAGAAAATCACGAAGGCGATGAAGATGGTCGCCGCCGCGAAACTTCGACGTGCTCAGGAAAACATCGTGGCAGCCAGACCCTATGCGCGCAAGATCCGCGAGCTTATCGGGCATTTGATCGACGAGGTTGACACATCGCTTCATCCGATGCTTGCCCAACGAGAAGTCAAAAAGGTTCTCATCGTTGTTGTCACGGCTGATCGCGGATTGTGCGGCGTGTTCAACGCTAATATCATCAAGGCGACGGTCGGGCATATTCAAACAGCCTATGGAAATCTTCAGCGGGGTGATCATCAACTGAAACTGATCACTGTCGGAAAAAAGGGATTCGAGTACTTCAACAAACGCGACTATGAATTTTATTCCCGTCATCTCGGCGTCTTCCATGGACTCGACTTCGGAAAGGCTCGCGGCATCATGTCCGAGATCGGGACTGGATATTTGAACCGGGAGTATGACAAAGTCGAGGTCGTCTACAATGAATTCAAGAATGTTCTTCAGCAGCGTGTGGTGATTGAGCAACTCCTTCCAATCCCTCACGCCGATCTGTCGGCCAGGGACGACCACAAGGCTCATCCTATCGTGGAATATATCTACGAACCTTCGAGCAAGGAGATCATTGATGCGCTCCTCCCGAAACACCTGAACTTCCAAATGTGGAGGATTCTGCTCGAGTCGAACGCAGCGGAGCAGGGAGCCCGAATGTCCGCCATGGATAATGCCACCGAAAACGCCAAGGAACTCATTACCGATTTGACTCTTTCCTACAACAAGGCCCGTCAGGCCTCGATTACGAAGGAATTGTTGGAAATTGTGAGCGGCGCGGAAGCGCTGAAAAAGGCGGGATAGCCTTAAGCCACGCGTCAGAACTAAGACCCGACCGTTGCTCAGCAATGCGGCAACGGTTTTTTTATTCCATAAGGACCTCGGCGCGTCGTTCCGGGGTGCGGGATAGGTGCGGAAACGCCGATGGGCGGGTGTAACAGTGTCCCGGAATGCAGAATTAATTCCTTGATTGAGGGGCGTTTTTTCGCTATTTTTTGGTTGGATCGATACAAACTTCCGGGTTCCAATCTCGCATCATCATTGAGGACGCGGAAGTTTTCTTGTCATTAGAAGGCCATGTTGTGCATGTTTGAGAGTCTGAGTCAAAAACTTGAAGCAGCGTTCAGGAAACTCCGCGGTCAGGGGAGACTTACGCCGCAGAATGTGGAAGATTCCCTTCGGGAAGTGCGTCTCGCCCTTCTGGATGCTGACGTCAACTACAGAGTCGCGAAGCAGTTCATCGAGGATGTCCAGCGCCGGGCCATGGGACTGGAAGTTCTGAACAGCATTTCTCCCGGGCAACTCGTCGTGAAAATCATCCACGATGAGATGGTGAAATTGCTCGGCGAGGCCAAGGTTGATATTTCGTTTTCTCAGAATCCGCCAACCGTCATCCTTGTTGCGGGACTTCAAGGCTCCGGCAAGACCACGTTCTGCGGCAAGTTGGCGCATCTCCTCAAAAGCAAAGGAAGGTTCCCGCTGCTGGTTGCCGCTGACGTCCATCGACCCGCAGCCATGGATCAGCTTGCCTCGCTGGGAAAACAAATCGACATTCCCGTATACGTCGATCGGTCGGCGAGCGCTCTAAAGATCGCCCAAGACTCCCTCGAGTTTGCCCGAAAAAATATCCGGGATACGGTGATTGTCGATACGGCTGGCCGGATGCATGTCGACGAAGAAATGATGAATGAAGTGGCTGCGATTCGCGAGGCAATCAAGCCAAACGAAATCCTGTTTGTCGTCGACGCAATGACGGGCCAGGATGCTGTCAACACGGCCAAAGCATTCCACGACCGACTGAACTTCGACGGCGTTGTTCTCACAAAGCTCGATGGCGACAGTCGCGGCGGCGCGGCTCTTTCGATTCGCTCAATCGTTCAGAAGCCGATCAAGTTCATTGGCGTCGGTGAAAAATTGGATGCCCTGGAGCCGTTCTATCCGGAGCGGATCGCTTCCCGGATCCTTGGCATGGGGGACATCGTTTCTCTCGTCGAAAAGGCCCAGCAGAGCTTTGATCAGGACAAAGCGGTCAAGCTGGAAGAAAAGCTCCGCAAAGCTCAGTTTACGTTTGAAGATTTTCTCGACCAGTTGCGCGAAATCAAAAAGATGGGTCCCATCAGCCAGGTCGTGTCAATGATACCCGGTATGAACAAGTTGCCGGCCAATGCGAATGTCGATGACAAAGAGCTGATCCGGGTTGAGGCCATAATCCAGTCGATGACAAGGGAAGAGCGTCAACGACCTTCCATCCTGAACGGGAGCCGGCGGAAGCGGATCTCCGTCGGAAGCGGTACCACTATTCAGGAGGTGAATCGGTTGTTGAAGCAATTTGAAGAAATGCAGAAAATGATGAAAAAGATCAGCAAGGGCGGCATGAAGAGGGCGATGCAGGGAATGCGCATGCCGATACGATAATGCGGGATACTGAAGAGGCATCACTGTCAGAGTTGAAGAACAGTCTAATCATAATCTAATCGAGGAGTACACACGTTGGTAAAAATTCGATTGCGCAGAGAAGGAAAAAAGGGATATCCAATCTACAAGTTGGTGGCGACCGATATTCGTGCGCCGCGCAACGGCGGATATATCGAAGCGCTTGGACAATACAATCCAAACTCAAGTCCGGCCGCGGTCACGTTGAAGGAACAGCGTCTGGAACATTGGCTGCGCAAGGGCGCACAGCCGACGGACACTGTTCGATCCATTTTGCGCCGCAACGGATTCTGGCTTCGCTGGACGCTGATCCGTCAGGGAAAAGATGAAGCCACGACGAAAAGCGTCATTGAGCGCTGGCAAATGCAGCAGGTCGAAAAGCCGAAGCGTGAAGCAGATCGGAAAGTCCGCCGGGCTGACCGAAAAAAGAAGGCCACTGCAGCAACGCAGCCGGCCCCTGCGGAGACTCTCGCTGCTGCAACGCAGCCGGCCCCTGCGGAGACTCCCGCTGCTGCAACGCAGCCGGCTCCTGTGGAGACTCCCGCTGCTGCAACGCAGCCGGCTCCTGCGGAGACTCCCGCTGCTGCAAGCCAGGCTGCTTCGTAAGGGACATCGCGTCGATCGTCCATTGAGTTTTGTTTTGCTGTAATGCTTTAGGTTCCCACGTTGTGGAAAAGGTTGGTTGCTGGTTTGGAGAAAGCAGAGGCCTGTGTCTATCCCGGAAGCAAACCTTAAACAGGAGGTGGAACTATGAAAGAATTCCTGGAGTACGTGGCAAAGCATCTTGTAGACCATCCTGAAAATGTGACGATCGAGATAGAGGAAAAAGAGCAGAAGCTGGTGTTTAGGCTGAAGGTGGCGGAAAGCGATGTGGGAAAAATCATCGGAAGAAGCGGGAAGACAGCATCGGCTCTTCGTGTGCTGCTGCGCGCAGTGGGCGCCAAGGAAGGAAAGAAAGCTGTCCTTGATATCGTGGGTTGATGAAAAACGCAGAAAGAGCTTTGTCAGAAGAAAGACCGCCGCGTGAGTGATTTCGTTGCGATTGGTAAAGTCTCCTCTCCTGTTGGTTTGAAGGGTGAAGTAAAGGTAGTCTCGTTGACACATTCTCCCGGGCGGTTTGAATCGGTGGGCAGTGTGTGGATCGGGAACGACGGCGCCACACCGGTTAAATTCGTGGTTGAGGCGGTTCGATGCGTCGGACTGAATGTCGTGCTAAAGCTTGGAGGAGTTGGCACCCGTACAGAGGCCGAGCAACTCCGCGGCAAGCTGGTTCTGGTTCCAAGCGAACAGATGGCCCATCCTTCCGAGGGTTCGTACCTTATCGATGACGTCGTTGGCATGAAGGTGTTGACAGAAGAAGGCAAAGAGGTGGGAATTGTCCGTGATGTTCTGAAGCTGCCGGCAAACGATTTGTGGGAAGTGGAATGCGGGTCTCGGATTATCTCGATTCCGGCCGTGAAGCAGTTCATCCGCAGAGTCGATCTTGAATCGAAAACAATTGTGATCCATGAGGTCGAAGGGCTGTTGGAGCTATGAGATTCGATGTCATTACGGGATTGCCCAAATTGCTCGAAAGCCCGTTCCAGGAGAGTATCCTAAAACGGGCGCAATCAAAAGGCTTCGTGGAGTTGGTGGTGCACGACCTTCGTGACTATGCTCACGACAAGCACCAGGTCATCGACGATACGCCCTATGGAGGCGGTGCCGGAATGATTCTGAAACCGGAACCAATTTTCGAGTGCGTCGAGAAACTGAAAGCGGAACGGTCATACGATGAAATTGTGTTCATGACCGCAGATGGTGAGAGATTTGATCAGTCAATCGCGACGCAGCTCTCATTGTCAAAAAACGTGATCCTGCTGTGCGGTCACTACAAAGGTATTGATGAACGGGTACGGGAAGCACTCATTACCCGGGAAATCTCGATCGGAGATTATGTCCTAACCGGAGGTGAGCTTGCGGCGGCGGTCGTGGTTGATGCCGTTGTCCGGTTGCTACCTGGAGTCCTCAACGACGGAGAGTCGGCGCTGACCGACTCTTTTCAGGATGGATTGTTGGGTGGTCCCCAGTACACGAAGCCGTCGGATTTTCGGGGAATGAGAGTCCCCGATGTCCTGATGTCGGGTAACCACACACAGATCGCTCTGTGGCGAGAACAACAACGAGTCGATAGAACCAAGATCCGCAGAAGCGATATGCTCGGACATGGACAACACGAGTGTTAACACTTTACTAATGGAGAACCACGATGGATAAGCTGAAACTTGTTGAAGCAATGCAACTGAGAACCGACATCCCCGAATTCAAGCCGGGAGATATCGTCAATGTCCACGTCAAAGTCAGAGAAGGGGAAAAGGAGCGTGTTCAGGAATTCCAGGGTCTGGTGATTGCCAGACGTGGATCCGGAGTCAACGCGACGTTCACCGTTCGCAAGATTTCCGATGGCGTGGGTGTTGAGCGCATTTTC
>Ga0315275_10004331_pt1 | contig 13254 bp, 2 predicted proteins | sample YL17G03_0_MG_FD_205557 | JGI IMG/M metagenome (GOLD analysis project Ga0315275, IMG submission 205557) | Sediment microbial communities from Yellowstone Lake, YNP, Wyoming, USA - YL17G03_0 | ecosystem: Environmental > Aquatic > Freshwater > Lake > Sediment | place: USA: Wyoming | collected... | reverse complement strand
GGTGACGATGGGTGCTTCGTCGTTTACTGTTGCTGCTGATGCTACGATGGTGACGTTTACGTTCAGTGAGGCGCCGGTTGGTTTTACTGTTGATGATGTGATTGTTGTTGAGAATGGTGTGTTGTCTGATTTCGCTGTGACGGTTGATCCGTTGGTGTATAATGCGACGTTTACTGCTGATCCTGGTGTTTCTGATGCGTCGAATGTGATTACTGTTGGTACTGGTTGGACTGATGCTGCGTTGAATGCTGGTGTTGGTGATGATTCGCCGCCTTATGCGATTGACACGGTGCCAGCGAACTCCCTTATCTCTGTGCACATCGAGTCAAACAACGCGAACCCCGGCTATGCCAAGGTCGGTGATGTCGTCAACGTCACGTTCGACGCGGGCGAGCCGCTCGACAATATCGTCGTGACGATGTCAGACCAGCCCGCGAGCGTCTCGCTTCTCGAAGGAACGCTCTACCAGGCGGTGCGTACGTTCGACGGCTCTGAGAACGAGGGCGGGCTGCAGGCATGGCCTCTCATCATCAACTACACAGACATGGCGGGCAATCCGGGCGAGGTCGTCACGAACACGACCGACGACTCTAACGTCGTTTTCCTCAAGACTCCGCCGGTCATCAACAGCGTCTTCTTCAACCAGACAGAGGGCACGCTCAAGATAGGCGATGAGCTGCAGTTGACGATCGTGCCGGATTACGGCGGACGGACGCCGGGAACGGTCCTGATAAATGACGTCCCAGCCCTCTCGGTGTTCCCCGATGGCGACAATATCTCCGCGGTGTATGTCGTCTCAGAGAATGATACGGACCGTTCGGGTGGCGATATCCCTGTCAACGTGACCATCTATGACGCGGCAGGGAACCCCGGAACCTATGAATCCACATCGGACCCCTCGCCGGCGATCGACGCGCACAGGCCGACGCTTACAGATGTCCGCGTCTACTCCACGAACGCGCTCAACGCGAGCGTGGCCACGGACGGCGACACTATCATCGTCAACTTCACCGCGAACGAGCCGCTCGACGAGCTCCTGAACTCGCCGATGGTGTACTTCAACGGCGTTCCGGAAATGGCGGCGCTTGAGGAAGGGACCACGTACGTCGCGACGCACACCGTGAGCATGACGGACGGCAATGCGCTCGTGATGCTCGGGATTTCCTTCTACGATGCTGCAGGCAACCAAGGACTCCCGATTCACCCGGACCCCCTGTCAACGACTGATAGCAGCTCTGTCGTCGTCGACCTCGTGTCGCCGACCGTAACGAGCGCGACCATCGATGACCCTGACAGGTTCTACTCGCCTGCGCCCGGCAATGACGTCATCCACCTCAATGTGACCGCGGAGGACGGCCCGGGGGGGACAGGAGTCGTCGCTGTGCGGGCGGACTTGAGCTCCATCGGCGACACCGGAGCGACGTGCGGCGTCAATGGCAGTAGCATTCTCGACCTCGTGCAGAACGGCGACGGCTACTGGGCAGGAGCGTGCAACGTCTCTGATGTCGCCGCGGCAGTGAGCGATTTCGTCGGCGGGTCCATCAATGTGGTCGCCATCGACGGCGCCGGCCGCGTGAGCGACATGCCGACCATGATATCCTCTGTGGTCCTCTACAACCTCTCGAGGCCCGTGAGCCCTGACCCGTGCTTCAGGTTCGGCGAACAGACGACCGACTTCGCGACAGAGCCGGACTTCGCCAATATCAATCTCATCATCGAGATGCAGGTAAACGGCAGCCCCTTGTGCACCCACTTGCCGCAGCCACTGCCCTGGGGGTCCGAGTTCCATACCGTGCTCCTGATGAATTTCAGCGCCATCGACATGAGCGACCAAAATACCGCGGCGAAGCTCCGTTACCTCCCCATGGCCATCAATGTCACGATAGCGCCGCCGCGGAGCTTTAGGGATAGCAGGATCTTCATCGACAAGGACCTCATCAGCGAACTCTCGAGGGAGACCACCATCACCTTCTACGACCTGCCCTTCACGAGCTTACCGTATGTGGAGGCTGATGACCCTGCGGAGCAGTCCACCCTGGCGGTCACCGACTGGTCGAGCGCCTACAGCGACGAGTGGAACATGACGACCGGCAACCTGACCTTCACAGTGACCGGCTTCTCCGGTTACAACGTGACGGACAGTGACGTCCCGACAATCACCATCAACGAGCCGTCGAGCGGTCTCTACACAGCGGTCAACACACCGCCCGTGAACGTGACGCTCGACGGTACCGGCACGCAGATACAGCGGGCCTACTTCTACCTAGAGACCACCAATAATGAGACGAACCGCTACGTCTATGACGGCTCGAACAACTCGGCGAATTGCGAAGAGGACGCGCCGGGCAGCGAGGTATACAACTGCCTCTTCACCCTGCCGGAACTGACCGACGGAGCACACGAACTCATCGTGGTCGCGTACGATTTCGGGAGTGGAGGAGGTAACGGCTGGTCTGAGACAAGTACCTTCACTGTCGACACATCGGCGCCGGTCGTGAACATCACGAGGCCCGGGGCCGAACACAGGACCAACGGCAACATCGAGTTCACTATTGATGACCTCAGTCCTCTTGATACCTGCTGGTTCGTCCTCGGCAACGGAACGGAGGATGTGATACCGCTCTGTAGCTCGCCGCTCGCGCTGGACATCCCGGACGAATCGACAGGGAACATCACCATCTACGCCAACGACACCTTAGGCAATACCGGCTCGGCCTCCGCGGACTACACCATCGACCTCGTCGGGCCGGCCGTTACCTTGATATCACCAGAGGACGGCTCGACGCTGAACTTCTCGACCACGCCGGACCACTACTTCAACGTCACGGACGCGACCGACGCGACGGTGACGTGCACGCTCACCCGAGTGGAGGAATGGGAGGGCGGTGAGGAGGAGTGGATCGTCTTCGGAGACGTGCCGACGAATGAGAGCGCGATCGATGCCGGCTATTGGTACGGCACGGTGAACGGGAGTTACTCCTGGAACATCGTCTGCGCCGACGCGGCTGGAAATGAATACACTACCACATCCTGGCATTATACGATGGACGACACCACCGCGCCGGTCATCAGCAACCCACTGCCGAGCGGAAGCAAGGCCTCCTCGACCACGTCGGTGAAGCTGGAAGTGACGACTGATGAGAGCGCTGCGTGCAAGTACGACACGAGCGATGTCGCCTACGATAGCATGGCGAACGACTTCACCGACAACTTCACCGAGCACATAGCGACCTATACCGTCTCCAGCGGCCACTCGTATAAACTTTACGTGCGCTGCAGCGATTATGCGTTGGGCTACGTGCCGAGTAACGTGAACAACGCCAGCACGACCATCGCGTTCAGCGTAGCGAGCAGCGGTGGCAGAAGCGGCGGTGGCGGTGGCGGCGGAGCGCCTCCAGTGTTCACCATTGGCTCGACAGGTGCGCAGCGCATCCTCGCCACGACCACGTCGCTCAACTTCCAGCTGCCTGGCAGCACAGTCACGCACACGGTGACGGTGAAGAACATCACAGCGGATGGCGTCTGGTTCGAGCTGCGCTCCACGCCGGTGCCGGTCTTCCTCAAGGCAGGGGAGAGCAAGAGCGTCGATATCACCGGCGACGGCGTCCCCGACGTGATGGTGACGCTCAAGTCGTTCACAGCGACCGCGGCGACATTCCTCGTGGGCACGCCTTCCAGCGCGCCTCCGGCAACGCCCCCGACGGCTCCGCCGGCCGCGCCGCCGGTCACGCCGCCGGCACCGCAGCCTCCTGCTGCGAAACCTCCTGCGGCGCAACCTCCCGCAGCACAGACCGGGCAGACCGCGCCGGCAGCGACCGAGGGCAAGAGCACTGCGTGGCTATGGTGGGTCGTCATCGCGATAGTCGTGGTCGTCTTCGTGCTGATGCTCAGCTGGAGGAAGAAGAAGCCGTTCGCGGATTACTCTCTGCCTGAGTCGTCTGTGGAGCGCCCAGAACACCCAGAGCACCACGCGCCGCACCACACGCCGCCGCATCACCCAACGCACCACAAGTACGAAGATTAACTCCTCTTTTTTCTCTTTTCTTTTGTATCTCTCACGTGCGTAGCGTGATGTCGGCCTTCACATCGATGCATCCGATGGTGTTGCGCCAGCCGTGATGGAGATAGACCGTGGTGTTCGGCGCAATAGAGTAGCAGACGTCCCTCGTGTCGAGCACCTTCCCGTCCGTCGAGCGCAACGTCGACCGCGCGCAGAGGCCGGCTGTGACCTCGCCGTCGTTCGTGATGGCGTGCGTCGCGACGGCGCGCGTCCAGCAGGCGGTGTCGCACGGGCAGACGGTGTCGACCGCGGTCGTCGTCCTCATGTTGGCGCCGGGGATCATGCTCCTGTTGAGCGAAAGGAGAGTGAAGTTGCGTTCGTACCGTATGCGCTGGACGTCATAGACCGAGTATCCCGGCCGCTGCACCATCGCGTCCCGGAAATCCTTGTCCAGCAGCGCCGGGTCGATGATCACATAGCGGCTCCCGTACCGGACGCGGACGAAGATGCCCTGCGGCCCCTGGACGAGCGACGGCGCCAATCCCTTGGCGTCGTACGCGCTCGCGAGCAGGAGCGCGACGTCGTCGCGCGTCCCTCCGCCGCGCAGCAGCGTCTCTTGCGGGAAGAGGATGGTGCCTTCGCCGCTCCTGTTCTCCGCCGTCACCTTCCCGCGCAGCTCGGCCCATATGCCATCCAGCGTGTCGGCGGCCGTCTCGATGTCGTGCGTGACGTACAATGCGATGCTGCCGTAGTCGTCGACGCGGTTGCGGCCCAGCACTGTGATGGGGAATATCCATGCCGACGAACGGTTGTTGCCGTGCGCGTCCTTGTAGAGCGCGCGCGCCGTGAGGTTCAGCGTCGTGTCCTGGTCGATCCCGAGCAGCCGCGGCTCGTATGGCACGTACCAGAGCACCGGCGTCTCTGCGTTAGGCGGAACATCCCCCATGGGCACGTCGGTCACCGCCATGCCCCCGATGGAGAACTCCATGTGCGCGTCGCGCAGGGTGCCGCTGCTCTTGAGCAGGATGCCGATGAGCGGATGCGGCTCGCCGCTCTCGTTGGTCAGGAGATGGTTCCCCGCGAGGCTTGTCGCGCCGATAGTCCGCGTGTGCATGCGGGTGTTGATATTGACCGTGGGCGGTATGAAGAAGCAGGCGTGGCCCTGGCAGCGCTCGTCCGCGGGGCAGTTGCAGTCATCGCAGCAGGTGTTGCTCGCCTCCGGCGGGTCGCAATAGCCGTCGCCGCACATGACGGGGACGCATCCGCGTGCGTCGCTCTGGTTCGTGGGGCGGCGGGGTGAGCAGGTGTAGCCGGCGGGGCAGCGGCAGTCGTTGCTGCTCTCGCAGTCCTCGATAGGCGGCTCGCAGATGCGGTTGCTGCACTGTCCTGGGGAGCAGTCGTGGCATCCGGAGGCGCATTCGTTTTTGGTGCAGATGTTGTCGCCGCAGTACTGGACCACGTTGGTATAGAGCAGGAGCGCGAAGAGCCCGAACGCACCCGCTGCGCCGATTAGCGCGACCGCGGCCTTGCGGTGCCGCAGCACGATCATCATCGCGGTCGCGAGGCAGACGAACAGGATCGTGGCGCTCCACGCGACCTTGAGGAGCGCGGGCGTGGTGGTGTTCGCCACGTTGATGATGCTGACCACGGCGATGATCAGGAGCATGGTGGCCGTGAAGGACCGGGTCACGATATTGCTCTCCCGAAGGACCATGCGTTGGCTCTTGGCATTCGGGTTTTTAAAGACTTGGCGGTTTCGCGCTGGAGAGTTGCTGGGTTCTCCCGTTACTGGCCTGCTCGTGGTCGCAATGTTATCTGCTATAGGCCTACGTCCCCGAAGGGGGCAACCCCTCGTAACGGCCGTGATGTCTCCGTTCTCACCACTCGCCCTTAAGGCCGGCAACGGACATTTCTCTTCTTCTTTCCACCCCACAACCTATTTAAATAGGAGGATATGCCTGAGGAGAAGGGGAGTCCATGGCAGATTTCATCGATGCGGTCATCCAGTACCTGCCTGAGGTCGACGGGCCGAAACAGAAGAAGCTCGGCTTCGGCGAGAAGCTCAAGTGGACGCTCATCATTCTCATCATGTACTTCGTCCTGGGCCTCATCCCGCTCTTCGGGCTCGGCCAGAACGCGCTCGTCCAGTTCCAGTTCCTCAGCACGGTGCTGGGCGCCAGCTTCGGCAGCCTGATATCGTTGGGCATCGGCCCGATCGTCACCGCAAGCATCGTGCTGCAGCTCCTCAACGGCGCCGGCATCGTCAAGTTCGACATGACCAGCCACGACGGCAAGCGCCGCTACCAGGGCGTGCAGAAGATGCTCTCGGTCTTCTTCGTCCTGCTCGAGGGCAGCATCTATGTCCTGCTCGGCGGCCTCTCGCCGTCGGCCGGCATCCCATCGAGCGTCCTCATCCTGCAGCTCATGATGGGCGGCATCCTCGTGATGTTCATGGACGAGACCGTGAGCAAGTGGGGCTTCGGTTCGGGCATCTCGCTCTTCATCGCCGCCGGCGTCTCGCAGCAGATCTTCATCCGCCTCTTCTCGCCGTTCAAGCAGGCGGTCTCCGGCGTCGAGACGAGCCAGTTCGCGACCGGCAAGGTCTTCGAGCTCGTCCAATCGCTCCAGGCGGGCGAGACCACGACCGCGGCCATCGCGCTCTTCACCATCCTCGCCACGTTCTTCGTCTTCTTCATCGCGGTCTACACGCAGTCGATGAAGGTTGAGATCCCGCTCTCATTCGGCCGGGTGCGCGGTCACGGCATCCGCTGGCCGCTCTCCTTCTTCTACACGAGCAACATCCCAGTCATCCTCACCGCGGCGCTCCTTGCCAACTTCCAGCTCGTAGGCAGGCTCGTCAAGGCCAGTTGGTCCGACTCGCTCGTGCAGTGGATCACCGCGCCGAGCAGCGGCAGCAACGGCGGCGTCGTGGCGGTGGCCCTCAGTGGCAGCCTGACCTGGCTGGTCGTGCTCCACTCGCTCTTCTACATGCTCCTCTTCGTGGTCTTCAGCGTGGTCTTCGCTGTCTTCTGGGTCCAGACCGCGGGCCTCGACGCCCGGTCGCAGGCGAAGCAGATCATGAACTCGGGACTGCAGATACCCGGCTTCCGCAAGGACCAGCGCGTGCTCGAGCGCATGCTCGACCGCTATATCATGCCGCTCACCATCATGGGCGCGATCGCCGTGGGACTGATAGCGTCGGTCGCAGACCTGACCGGCGCGCTCGGCTCGGGCACCGGCATCCTCCTCACGGTCATGATAGTCTACCGCCTCTACATGGACATCGCGCAGCAGCACATGGTCGACATGAACCCGGCGATGCGCAGGTTCATGGGCTGAGACTGAAAGGCATTCTCTTTTTTATCCTCTTGATTCTGAAGAACATTATTGTGGTCCGACCAGAAAGTTCTTAAATTCTCGAGGTAGAGGGATGGACGGTGAAGTCTTACTTCGGTGTACCCCGGTTCTGGAACTGAGGGCGTTGGTCGGACGAGCATGAGAAAAAAGAGCATAGTCATCATACTTCTCATCGCATTGATGGTCATCACGCTCTTTTTGCAAGCGGGAGCGGCGGCAGAGAGCGCCCAGGGCGAGGGGAAGACCTTTCTCGACGCATTGAGATACTTTTTCATGACCCTTTTTGGCGGAGGCCAGAACATCGTGGGTTTGGCTGGCGGGGGCGGCAGCGGCACCACCTATTACGTCGCTCCGAACGGCAGTGATAGCAACTCCGGCACGATTGACCATCCGTGGCGTTATCTCTCGCCCTCATTCGCGAAGCTCCAGGCCGGCGATACGCTCCTTATCCGCAACGGCACGTACACCGGGGACGACCCTTGGGGGGACTGTTGCCTTAATGGTTGTTCGCCCTTTAGTGTGATCAACAAGCAGGGCGCCGCAGACAACTGGATCACTATCATGGGTTATCCTGGCGAACGGCCGAAGCTCTACTGGCCCTGGGGCTGGCAGGACCTCTACATCTGCAACTCGTCCTATATCTGGATAGAGAACCTCGAGGTCTACGGGGATGCCAACAACCTCCTGGGAACGGGCAGTACGGACCCGGAGAATGGCGTCGCCATCAAGGGCTCGGTCCACGTCACAGTCGACGATGTCTGGTCGCATGACCATGGCGGCTCCGGCATCGGCTCGGATGTCGGCTCCAACCACATCGCCATCAACAACAGTCGCATCTGGGGCAACTCGCGCTGGAATTGGTACATGACGAGCGGCACCGGCTTCTTCCAACTGCGGAACCTGGGCGGCTCGGACAACCCGGACGGCTACTCCAACTACATCACGAACAACTGGATCTGGAACAACTACATCGACGACTCAGTGGGGGAGGGACAGTATTGGGGGGTCACCGACGGCAACGGGATCATCATCGACTGGAACAACGAGGGCGGCGAAGGCCACGGCGACGGCCGTACCCTGGTCCAGAACAACGTCATCGTCGATAACGGCGGCCCGGGCTTCATGAATACCCACTCGCACAACATCGACGTCATCAACAACACGCTCTACTGGAACGTCAGGACAAGGGTCGAGAGCGTCGTGAACAACGGCGACATGGGTTGCAACGGCGGATACAACGAGACCGTCAGGAACAACATCGTCGTCCCGCGCGACACCTACCCGCCCCTCTTCCAAACATGGGACTGCTCGAACCTCACTGTGACAAACAACATCTGGGTCCGAACGGGCGAGCCGGCCATCGGCCCAGGCGACATCGTCCTCCCGACGGGGACGCAGGTCTACACCAACCCGAGCCTCGTGGCGCCGAACGGCTGCTGGACCCCTGTCGGCCAGGCGGTCGGCCACGGCTCGAGCCTGACGGGGACCTGCGGTCCGGTCCAGAACTGCAGCGACGGTACGCCCTACGCGCAATGCAACGCGACCCAACCAATCTACTGCAACAACGGGACGCTCATCAACAACTGCTCGACGTGCGGATGCCCGTCAGGGCAGACCTGCCAAGGCAACGGGAGCTGCATAATACCACCGCAGACGCCGTACAACGGCCCCCACCAGATTCCCGGCCGTATCGAGGCCGAGGATTATGACACCGGCGGCGAAGGGGTCGCCTACCACGACACCGATGCCGGGAACAACGGCGCGGTGTACCGTTCTGATGATGTCGACATCAAGGCGGCCAATGACACCGGCGGCGGCTATGCCGTGGGATGGGTGGATGTCGGCGAATGGCTCGAATACACCATCAACGTCACGACCGCTACGAACTACACGTTCAGGTTCCGGGTGGCCAGCCAAGAGACCACGGGCCGGTTCTATGTCCAGGCGGACGGGGTGAACATCACGAACGTGACGAGCGTCCCTTACACCGGCGTATGGGACAGCCAGAACTGGACGACCATAAACATCAGCAACATCCCTCTCACCGCGGGAACGCACGTCCTGCGATTCGTGGTCAACGCCCAATGGTTTGATTTCAACTACTTCGACATCAACCAGACCGTCACGAGCCAATCCGGGCCGGTGATATCGTCGGTGACAGTCTCGTCCTTGGCGGAGAACTATACGAGCATCACTTGGGTGACGAACCAGAATTCGACCTCGGTGATAGAGTATGGCCCCACGGTCTCCTATGGCAGCCAGTTGTCGGACGGCAGTTTGGTCACGTTCCATTGGTTCCAGCTCTACAATCTTGTCCCGAACACCACATACCACTATCGCGTCAAGTCCACGAACGCGAGCGGCAACCAGAGCGTGAGCGGCGACTATAACTTCACGACGCAAGCGATTGGCCACACGATTTACTTCAACTCCACGTTCGAGACCGGCGATTACACCGAGTGGACCCAGGACCCGCCGATCATCGGGCAGGATATAGGCGGCAACCACGTCGGTGACGGTAATATCACCACGGAGCTGCCGCATACAGGATCGTACAGCTGGCGAGCGTATAACGAACCGAGCATGCCTGACCCCGACTACTATAGCGCAAAGGTGTTGCGCTGGAGATGGGCCCCGCAGGTCTACAAGCAAGGGTACTTCTCCGCGTGGTACTATTGGCCCCCGAACAACACAGTAACAAATAAGACCGGCGCGTACACGAACATCTTCCAGTTCAAGGAGCGCCTCGACCCCTGGGACCCGACATGGATCGTCGCCGTGAAGAACTCCTACACCCACCCGGGCGAGGACGAGATTGTGGTCCATGACTACCACGGGGAGGCCATCTATCGCAACGACACCGTCTTGCCGAAGGGACGATGGTTCCACATAGAAGTGTTCATGAAGAGCGGCCGTACGGACGGACAGTTCATCGTCTGGCTGGACGGCCAGCAAGTGTTTGCCTTTACTAATATCAACACTTCCGGTAATCCATCCAATATCTATAACGAGTTGATGTGGGGCGTCGGCAACTATGGAATGGCAGAGGTGGGGCAGTACATCTATATCGACGACTCTGTGGTGGCTGACCATCGTATCGGCATCGGGAATAGCACTTCTGCGCCGCTCATCTCTTCGGTCCAGAACGGTTCGATTACAAACCAGTCAACGATTATTACGTGGGTGACGAATCTGGGCGCGAATGAGAGCGTGCGGTATGGTACCACCCTGGCGTTGGCGAGTTCGAAGTCGAACGCGACCTTTGGGACGAGTCATTCTGCTTTACTCACAGGGCTCACGAACAACACGCGCTACTATTACAATATCACTGCTTGTAATTCTTACGGGAACTGCTCGACGAATGGCACGTTCAATTTCACGACGTTGCAGAACTCCAATCCGGCGCCGGTTATCTCGTCTGTGCAGAATACCTCTATCACCAACCAGTCCGTTGTTATCACGTGGTCGACTAATATCGCCGCGAATGAGACGCTCCGATATGGTTTGACGACCGCGCTGGCTAATTCTTCGTCGAATACGACCTTTGGCACCAGTCACTCACGGACACTCTCCGGGCTCACAAACAATACGCGATACTATTACAACATCACCGCCTGCAATAACCTTGGGAATTGCTCTACCGTCGGGACGTATAACTTCATGACGGCGCAGACGAGTACTGGCAAGATCTACTACATTGATGCGACAGGCGGGAACGACAGCAACAGCGGTCTCTCGCCCTCGACGGCGTGGAAGACGGTGGACAGGGTGTCGTTAAATCCGGGCGACACGCTGCTGTTCAAGCGGGGCGAGACGTGGTGGTTGACGTACACATGGTGGTTGCCAAGGGGCACTGCCACGCAGCACATCAGCTTTGGGTCGTATGGGAGTGGAGCGCAGCCGGTGATCAAGGGGAGCCACTTGATTACGAACTGGACACTCTATTCGGGGAGTATCTACCAGGCGACTGCCCCGTCGGAAGCGGTGCAAGTCTTCATTGACGGCACGTTCGGCGACCGTCGCGGCGGCGGTCTCAGCAACATCTCCAACAACTATGATTGGTACTGGGAGAACAACACGCTCTACCTGTATGACAGCAGCGGCGACCCGGACAACTATCACAGCCCAGGGGTCGAAGCGACAGTGGCCTACGATAGTGTCTTTGGCAACGGCGACAACTTGGACTTGGCGAACCTCACGCTGAGCCAGGGTTGGGCCGGGTTCACGGGCGTGGGCGCGAACATTACACTCACGAACATGACATTCGAATGGAACTGGTGGCAAGGCTTCGTGCAGGCTGGCGACAACATCCTCGTGCAGGACAGCATCGCCCGGTACAACGGCTTGAACGGGTTGAGCGGAGGAAGCAGCAGCGGCGTCGGCTCGAATTTCACGTTCCGACGGAACAAGATCTATTCGAACGCCAAGTACCAGGGCACCTGGGATTGGGACCAGCTGTACACGGCGGGCATCAAGTTCTGGCAGCCCACAGGGATTAATAACATCGTGATTGAAGAGAACGATATCTATGATAACGGCTATACTAATGGGCCAGGAGGCCTCGGCGTCTGGCTCGACTTCTGCACGCCCACAGACCCCTCCCATACGCATATCATCCGGAACAACTTCATCCATGACAACTGGAATGCCGGCGTTTTCCTGGAGTCGACTGGCGACACGCGAGTATACAACAACATCCTGTACAACAACGGCCAAGATAATGTCTCTGGCGACGACTGGTCCCCGACGAGCTTCAGGATTGACGCGCGGGAGAATGCGTCGTCCGACCGAAACCAGGTCTACAACAACATCATCGTCGGCGGGTACACCGGCATGCTGCTCGCGACGTATTATCAGTTCCAGGGCAACCTCTTCAGAAACAACTCGTTCAGGAATAATATCATCATTAACACTACCTCTTCAGCCTTGCAGACGTATAGCGGTCCAAACAATGACGGCTACTACGGCTCGGGGAACGTGTACGAGCACAACACCTTCGGCGTCGCGCGAAGCGGCCTCGTCCGGTGGGACATGACGTATTATAACAACTACAGCGCATGGGAGAACGCCTACTGCGGCTCGGCGAACTGCTCGCACTCGGCGCAGCAGAACCCGACGTTCGTGAACGCCGCTGCGCACGATTATCACCCGCTCTCGAACTCCGCGGTCATTGATGCTGGGACGAATGTCGGTCTGGCGGTCGATTATGATGGGAATCCCATCCCGAGCGGCTCTGCGCCGGATATTGGCGCGTTCGAGTACCAGTCCAGCGATACGTTCCCGCCGGTGATCTCGTCGGTGCAGAACAAGTCTATCACGAACCAATCTGTTATGCTTTCCTGGTTGACGGATCGGAGCGCGAATTCGACCATATGGTGGTATGGCACGACCGCAGCGCTCTCTAGCGCGTCCTCGAATGTCTCGTTCGCGACCAACCATTCGATGAAGCTCTCCAGTCTCGCCAGTAATACGCGGTACTATTACAACATCACCGCGTGCAACATTTATGGGAATTGCTCGACGGATGGTCCCTATAATGTCACGACTTCCAAAACTACCGTATCGCAACGTCCTGGCGGTGGTGGAGGCGGAGGCGGCGGTGGCGGTGCTATGCCGTTGCCGCGTGTTAATGCGACATCGACCCCCCCGCCGACCAACAAGACGTCCAACGGGACGCTTATCAACACCTCAGTGGCAGAACCGGCCAGCGTCGCGCCTAACGAGACGCAGCTGGAGGCACAGTTGAATGAGCCATCATCGGTCACTCCTGTGAAAGCCGGGCTCTCCTTTGGCGGTTGGATGTTGATTCTCTTCTCCATCATCGTGGTCGCCGGCATTATTGTTCTGATCATCCGACATGAGAGAAGGCTTGTTGCCGGGGATCTCGACCATCGTCT
>Ga0315275_10004330_pt1 | contig 13254 bp, 6 predicted proteins | sample YL17G03_0_MG_FD_205557 | JGI IMG/M metagenome (GOLD analysis project Ga0315275, IMG submission 205557) | Sediment microbial communities from Yellowstone Lake, YNP, Wyoming, USA - YL17G03_0 | ecosystem: Environmental > Aquatic > Freshwater > Lake > Sediment | place: USA: Wyoming | collected... | reverse complement strand
TCTCACTCCCAGTTACCCAGAGAAACCGAAACGTCAATCCTTCGTTTTTACTGCGCTGTAGTTCAAAAAAGAATTATCAAAATGAATACTGTATGGAACCGTTGGTTGTTTTGTACTCGTTGTGGTAACGCCCTCTCCGCAATCCCCAGTGTAGTAATAGAAGGGTTCTGAGCCAGCAATGCCCGCGTGCTGGGTGCAGGGATCTCCCTCCATATCACAGCCATCGAGAAGAAAGGTGAGCATCAAAATAAATATAAATCCATAACTGGCTATGCGGGGGTTGTTTCCGCCCTTCTTGTCTTTCTTCTTTACTGGCATCTCTCCCCTCCTTTAGTGCGGGATTACTTTCCGAACGCCGAGAAGTGGATCAGGTCGGCCTCGTAATGAAGCGCCTTCCCGAACGACCGCTTCCCGTCGTACCGCCAGTCCTCACCCATCCCCACCGGCTCGAACTTCTCGAAGAGCGACTTCGACACCTCGGCCAGGATCTTCTTCACGTAGTCCGCCACCTGATCAGGGGTCTTCGCCCGCCGGGCGGAAAGCTTCCCCCCCTGCGCCATCATCGCCTCCACGGCGACCCCGGAGAGGAGCTTGGGGAACATCTTCCCGAACGTCGCCTCCCGGTCGAACAACTCGATCCCCTGGAAGATCCCGTTGACGAAGAAGGCCGCCCCGGTACCGGCCCCGTCCAGTGAGATCCCCTTCCGGTACTCCTCGATGGAACCCTCCCGCTGTTCGAGGACGTCGTTCATCGCGCCGGTCATCGTGGGCGCCCCCATCTCGTGGGACATGTTCGCGACGTGCTCCCAAACCTTCCCCTGCTCGGTCGCGTACCCGCGGTTCTGCTTGAGCGTGGTCTTGTGGAACTCGGCGTTGTCCCGCCGGATCCTGTGCGGCGAGAAGTGCTTGCTCGCACCGAACTCCCGCCCCTTGTACCCCCACCGCCCCTGCTCTACGCAGGAGACGGGGATCCTCGTGACCGATTCCGGTGGAATGAGGAACGACGCATTGACGATCCGGTTCTGCTTGGCCCCGACCAGTTCCGTGCCGTCGACGATCAGCACGCACTTGTTCGCGAAGTTGGTCATCCGAAGCTCCGGGACCGAGCCGCCCTCGCTTACCTCCTCGACGATCACCTTCTTCGTCTCGAGGGCCTCGTCGATCAGCAGGTAGTCGAGCGTGGAAGCGGGATTCCCCGAGAGGAGCACCGCCGTCAGGTTCAGAACCGTCTTCGGGTTGCCAATCTCCAGGTCCGCCAGTGTGGTTATGCGATTCTCCGTCTTCATCTTCCCTCCCCTTCCAGTGGTTCGTTGCCGCTCCAACCGATCCGCCTCCCCTGGCATTCAAAGGATTCCCAGAGGTACTTCCCCGGTACCATCCCCCGCTCCCGGGGGATCAGGATTTCCCGCTCCGCGAGGCATCCGAAACATCGGAGCGTGATGGGCACCCGGTCTTCTGCCTTCATGGGAAAAGCATACGGGACCGATGCGACAGTTCCTGTCGCGAGTGGCAGGCCTTATTTTGTGGAAATACTTACTGATTAACGTTAATTGTCCATTATCCGGTGGGAAGGACAGAAGAAGAACGCTCTGTAGCCTTATGCCGTAGGGCGATCACCCCCAACCCGCATTCGCCCATGGGGTTCTCACTGTTCTACTTCGTGATCGCTGGTCGCAGGCGTAGCGGGTGAGGCGCCACTACGGCATGCACACAGAATCTGTTCCACCGCTACATGGAGTGGTAGCCCATCCACCCATGCCCCGTCGCCCACTGCGAACCGTACTTCGCTGTCGCTGACGATCAGTTCAACGTCTCCCACCCGAGTGCAGACCTCGCCCTTGGTTTCCTGATATCGGCTGAATTCCTCCCATACGGGCTGAATCCTATGACCAATGTCCATGACGAACCTACACCGCTCCCGCACAATCTCGAGCGTTGTGTCTGGCGAGTCCAGTCGGACCATGCAGAGGATGAATCTGTCCTTGTTGCCCACAGCCTTCTCGGCCTGCGTCACGGTCATCCGCGCGTCTTTGCCCACCGTTGCCTTAATCTCTACCAGAAACGACCGGCGACCGTCCTCAATGGTGAGAATAACCTCTTGGTCGTCAACAACGTAGTCCTCCTCGACCTCATAGTCCGATCCCACGCCAGTGCGGATGACGTTGAGTCCGTAATCCTCCAATGCCTCCTTCAGCAGCCGCTCCACCTCCGTACCGAGGGACCGATTCCTCTGGACTTTCTCCCGTCTCTCGCGATGTTCCCGGATTTCATCGAGCAGTCGTGGGGACTGCCTGATTTCTTCAGCGGCGAACCTAACCTTCTCCACGTCGTTGCCGGCTGCGCGAACGATATTGGCCAGGGACTCGATCAGGGATACGCGGTCATCCTCGTCATTGGCAACGGCGCGCAAGGACAAATCGGCCAGACTGATGTTAAGTGCTTCCAGTAATTTCCTGCCGTTCCCCGCCGTTAATAGTCGCAGTTCCTCTTCTCTACCATCAAATAATTTCGCTATTGTCTCTGCTGTTGCCGACGACTGCTTGCCGTCGCCCAATGGAACCCACCGCTTGTCCCACATAGGCACGAGCCATGCGGCGGGGTAGTGACGATGCTTTTCCCCGCACTCGCAGTCGGCTTCAACAGGATGGAGCGCATTCTTATCCACTTCTAGCACGTAGTTTGCGAGAAACAGAAGGAGAGAAACTGCGCGGGTTTTACTGCGTCTGACGGCATCAAGCCCGGTCTCCTCCTTCTCGAAAAAGGCTAATGCAGAGACCTCTACCGCGTGTTCAGTACGATGCTTTACTTTCTTGTCCTTCTCGGATACAGGTAGGGGCTCATCCGGTATGAATGGGATGCTCCCCCGCTGCGTCTTGTAAAGGGGACTGAGGCGTACATAGTTTTCTTCCACCAGCTTGCCCCAGATGTCATCCTCGGGAAGAGCCTCACGATAAACGTCGGAGAGCGTCTGCCGTTTAGGGAACAGGTCAGCCACCGGCCGTGCCAATTCAGGCCAGCAACCAATGGGGGCGAGCGGCCGCTCATCCGTCTTGGCTGGATCACGGAGGAGCGTCGCCAGAGCAGCATCCTCGCCGGTGGTCGATCGAGTCAGTACTGGAAATCCGTCCAACTTGTCTGTCTCGTCGTGACGGACGAGCCAAACGAAGAATCGCACGGCGATGCCTCCGAACGTTGCATCCACAGACTTTGCCTTGTCCTTGAGTTTCTGGACCGCTGCTGTCAGGACTTCATCTTGCGTCTTAGGTTTCAGCTCCAAGATTTCCTTCAGACGGATTCGCTGGTCAAGTAAGTCATCCCGTGTCTGCAACCCAAGGCTTTCGGCGATATCTTTCAACTCCTCGTCGATGCCGGGGTCTCGCCGCAACTCGGTGATCTTCTTTAGTGCCCCAGCCTGGCTGGGGATTAGTCGTGCCTGCTCGAACAACCCGATATCACCAGCCTTGCTAATAAGCGTGTGTAGTTGGTTCAGCCACTCGAAGGGGTCAACCGCATCACTGAGTTGCTTCCCAACATCTGCCACGGTTCCCCATGAAGATACCTTCTCGCAGAGCTTTGTAAGTGTCAGGCTCTCGCTGAGTTGTTCCGCGGATTTGGAGAGGAAGGGCGACCAACTTATCAGATTCTCGGCCCAGATGTGTGCCTCATCGCGTCGAGGAAGTCGTCCTGTGGCACCCTTAACCTGCACCGCTATGTCCCACAGATCACAGCATGATGCTGGACCAGCTGACAGCGGGATCACGCCGGCGCTGGGAGCAATCTTGTCGCCAGCAGCGGTTGTCATTACCTTCGCGGCTCGGAGCGGCTGGATGAAGCGTTCGGTGAGCAATCCGCTGAGCCATTTGGTGTCAACCCAGTCCCACTCACGCAATGGATTCAGGCGGACCAGAATTGCGGCTCCATGCCAACCTCCTTCAGCTGTCAGCATCACCAGACGCGCGGCAAGGTCACACGCTCCCTCTATGCGGGCCATGTTCGGGTGTCTACCATCGCGATTCGGCGCAAGCATGAGCGTGTAGCGATCCTCTCGTGGTTGGAACTTCTCATTGTTGATCACGACAGGAAGGCAGAATTCGCGGGTTCCCGTAAGCGGGAATGCCACGAAGATACGCGGAGTTTGTCCCCGCTCGGAAATCGACCAGTTGGCATCGACCTCCGCAATTTCGATTGCCACGGAGGTTCCTTCATTCGCAATGGCAGCTATGTAGCGCGACACAGGATCGTTACCGGGGGAGCGCTCCTCGACATGGAAGCACTGGGCAATTTGGCCGAGTGGTTTGTCGGCCTTCCTCTCGATGAAGACAGACCGATCCGGCTGTTCCACATAGAGCGATCTGATCTTTTTATTGAAAGCTAGCAGATACGCTGCGCTCGAGATCAGATCACCTATGCCTTCTGTGACAACATCCACGATATCGATGGCCAACGGATACTCATACTCCGTAGTAAAGCCGCCGGCGTCCTCGAAGGTACCTTTGGTCAGGGACCGCGTGAACGCCTCCCAAGAAGCATCCATCGCCCCTTTGAGTTCATCCGCGTTGCTGCCCCTGCGGTCCAGCAAGAAACGGAACTGTCTCCCATCGTCCGTTATCCCGTTCACCATAACGGTCTTCGAGATTAGGTGCGTCGTCAGAAAGCCGGTGCCGAACTGGCCGATTGGCCCGGAGTCGGAAAGGTCATACTTGGTCGAGCCGTGGTAGATCAGGTGCGCGATGCTATCGAGGGTGAACGGTACACCGTTGTGCCTGAAGACCACGCGATCCGGTTCTCGGATAAGCCACACTCTGCCCCCCTCTTCGGGAGATGCATCTCGGGCGTTTTGCAGCAACTCCCACACCCACCTGCTCCTGAGGCGGCCCTCCTCTTGGAACAGCATGCTCAAGTGCTTGTGAACAGCCTGCGCCGTGTTCTCTACGAGCACCTTATGCCGTGCATTGCTGAGCGTGTCATCGGTCATCATGCTCCTCCACTATCTACGATGCCTTAGTGCTTGAAGTCACCGTTTCCACCTTTTCTCTCGTATTCGTAGGAACTCTTCCAATATCCGCAAATCTCTATCCAAGAAGCCTCCCCCAGATCAACGGCCCAATCAAATGTGAAAACCTGAACCAAGCCGACCTAATTATGCAGGTGTGACGTATTTGGGCATAGATGCAATCTGAGCATTCACGAACTTGTCATCGCCAACATCGAGGGCTCAGGCAATTTCCTGTCTTATTGATCAAAGGCCTTCAATCGTTCCCTAGCTATCTGTTCCCGGGGTTTTCCAGTCGGAGGCGAACTTTGGCCGCAACGTCTCAATTGCCGGCGGCAAGGCGTCATCACAAGTGACACCCAAGTATGTGGCCGCCCGGGTTGTGCCTACATAAAGGAACTTGCCATAAAGCTCTGGGTGAAGGGCTGCCAGCCGGTCGATGGCAATGAAGAATACAGCTTCGAATTCCAGCCCCTTGATGTGCTTTATATCGAACACCCGAACGTTGTTGTCCAACCCCATGACTTGCCCTTGCGGGCAGGCGACGACCTGGATGTTATGTTCCTCCAGAGCTGCATTCAGCCCCTCCGCGACTGACCCCACTTCGGCTTCTGAATTCACGAAGATTGCGGTGGACGGTAATTGGCCAACAAAACGCTCGATTTCGCGAATGCGGTCAGCTAACCAATTAACGACCACCGGACTTCCCGATGCCGACTCCAACAGCACCGGGGCGACCCCTTCACTGTCGACGTTCGCGGGCAGGCTGACACTTTGCTCCGTCTCACCCATCGCATACATCATGGCGCGGGCAAACTCGTTGAGTTGTCTGCTCTGACGATATGAAACGGTAATCTCTTTGATGTCGAAATCAGGGAACACCCATTTTAACTCGGCGGCAGAACGAGTCCCCCAAGTCGTCAGGCGCTGATTGAAATCACCGCAAGCGAAATAGGAAGGAATCTGCGGATGCGTCAATGCCCCCATGCAAGCAAGCTGTATCGGAGAGAAATCAGTCGCCTCATCTACCAGAATCTGATTCCTGTATAGGTCCATTATTGGCCGCAGAGACACCCAGGCAGGAGCGTCAATATCACGGAGAATTTCGGGTTTACCCAACAGGTCTCTTGCCGATTGGAGAATGGCAAACAGGACAACATCCAGTTCGAGAGGATGCAGGTCTTTCGGCTCGAATGCATCCTTGGTGTACCAAACACCTTCTTCTTGCCGTAAACGCCTGAATGCCCGATACCTCTTTGGAATTCCGTTCATATACAGTTTTACTGGGTTCACGAATCGACGAGCGCTCGACTGCACAATGAGACTTATGCCAACTTCGGCCCGTTCGCCATCCGCCAAAATGCGATCACCGAGCCATTCAATGACCTTCCCGTTGCGCGAGCTCTTACCGAGCTTTCGCTTCGATACTTCCACACGTGCTTGAGCTCGAACTGCCTGCATATATGCGTTTATCGCAGCTGCAATGGGCGTTCGTGGCGGCGATGATTCTTCCTCATCCTCAACATCTATGTCCTCTTGATCCTCGACTTCCGTTGTTTGCGCTTGCTGCAGCCCATCGATGTAACGCGCGAACTCCTCCAGAAATCCTTTGTTGCGGTTCATCTGAAGATTCAATGAGCTCTTAATTCTCGCGTCGGAAACTTCTTTTAAACCCGTCACAAAAGCCTGAACCTTCACAGCCTCCGCAGCAAGCGGCCCAAAAACAGACGACAGGGAGTCCCTGTTCACTTTCTCAAGAATGGCCCCGAGGCGCTGTCCAAATCCCTGTGCTTCCTGGATTGGCCCTTTGCCGAGCGACTGAGCCGCTTCTCGCAATTCCTGCACGAATGTATCGCGTTGCCAGCCATAAAAATCGGAAAACAGCTGGATGGAACGATGTACCGCATCGCCCTTTAGGCTTTGGATCGAGTCTTTCAATACAAAGATCCCTCCCCCTGATGCGTTTCGAAGAACACCAAATACATTCCTTCCAAGCTCCCGTCGATAGTCATGCCAGGTACTAATGCAATGATCAGATGCGGGAACGCCTTCCCGCGCAAAGGCTTCCTTCAAGTACTGTTTCAGCAGTTCGGTCGGGGTGAACATCAGCCAACTGTCGGCATGATCCAACCCATTCGTTGCGCTGATGTTCTCAATGATGCGTCGCTCATCTTCCTCAAGATATTCTGTGTCCAACTTTTGACCAAGGCGACGGATCAATGTCGTGGTTTTTCCCGTGCCGGGAGGCCCCATGATCAACAGACGCTTATCTAAAGGCAAACGGAATATCTCGTCCTGGTACTGATCGAGAATCGGTTGATCCCTCAGCCCCATCTTGGTGATGACGCTGCGTCGCCTGCCTTCGAAGACGATGGCCCTAATGTTTTCCTCGGCCAGGAGTTGATCCAGGAGATCCTCGGCTGCCTCTTTACCTGCGATCTCTCTTAACAGAGCCCTGAAGGACTCGATCGTGACAGGCCCGTAGCTGCCTGCCTCGACAACAGAGTTTTGAGAATCCCAGCCATCAGGGAGAGTTAACGGGCGCACTTGAGCCCGTTCCAGGACCTTAACAATGCGGCCGCCAGGCAACTCCATATCCGAACCAATTGGCAAGGAAGCGATTCGTCCGACGTGTGAACGATAACTGACGAGATTATCTATTTCTGTCAATTTAGTCGTGCGACATATGTAATATGTCCGTTGCCCCCCTGTATCAACTGAAACAACGATGCGAGCTATTGCAGGCTCTCTTGCCAAGATATGGTAGCTTTCTCTTATTTCATGGCTGATATCTCCCAATCGCTGTATGGCAGGACCCGACGTAAACGTGTTAACACTTGCAAGTACGTCGGCACCATGGACATGTGTTTCACGCAGCATAATCTTCGCTGCCGACGCAACCTTCTCGAATTGTTGCAGCGTTTCGTCAGCAATGCGCTCAAGGTATTGTTTTTGGTCGACCTGATTCATAAACGCACCTCGTTCATTTCGGGTTTTCCACTGGAAGTAGCTTCCGTGCCATATACCATCATTCAACATCCTCCCCGGTGATGACGTGCTCCATCCGGTCGCAGTCAGCGGCCAGCTTGCGCAGATAGACTTGTAGTTCATCGGCATTAAGGCCGACTTTAGGTACCCAACACTCCCCCAAGAGTCTTCCACCCGAATCGACGCGGTAGCCGACAAGCGAAGATGTCCGGTTCCGCGTCCAGGCGAGCAGTTCCGGTTCAGGCGTTTCTTTCAGAGCAGCACGACGTGCCACGATGGCTGTGAGGAACAGATGATCTGCCTCATCGCGAACCTTTACCTTATGGCGTCGCAGGTCTTCGAACGAAATCTCTACGGGATCTCCTTCTACCCGAAGATCCTTTGCTTTGCAGAGGGTCCTCCAGTCAGCGCCCATGGGTGCCCTCGTTTTCAATATCAGGCCGGAAGGTATCCATCGGCTCATCGCGCCCTTCGCATACCTCCTGCTCGAGTTCATCAGCCGCGATGGTCACCCTATGGATCAAAGATGAGACTCTCTCAAGGTCATGAAGACTGGAATGGCCCAATAAAACATCACCCTCCACGGTCAAGTCGTAGGTTCGGTCCTCTTCGGTGAGTATCGCTCCGAGATGCACGCTACGACTGGAGACGATTTCTTGAAGATCCTCGATGTTTCTGCCTGGAGAAACACGGCCCACAGGGCTGAGGCATCGAACGATTGTCCGGTGGTTGTAACTCCTCAAGAGAAGAGCGAAAGGCTGTTGTCGTTCCGGAAACCTTACGGACCCGAGTAGTTTCCCTGCCGGGGGCTGTGGCTCCCATTCAATGGTCAGGCCTGGCAACAAAGAACCAGCTATGCGGCCGAAGCGTTTCACGATGGCCTCTGAGACTTCGGGGCCAACACTAAGCTCAAGGACGTCACCACGGCAGAGATCCGCGCGAATCCCAAAGGCGGTCTTAAGTTTCTCCAGGATCTTAGGGATATCCCGACGTCCGAGCATGAACTCACGGGAGGTATCGATTCGACGATCTTCCTTGGAGTGAAAGGTGAGGCCTTCGTGCATCAACCGTAAGAACAGGTTCATTCGTTCTAAGACCGTTTGGACCTGAAGCACCTCCACGGTGTCATCGAGGTACGGGTAGTACACCTGTAGCATCTCTTCTCCCAGAACAGGCCTCTGCAGTCTCGAGAGCCTCCGTTCCGTTTGCGATCGGACGCGGTCGATGCGTCCGATTCGCTGTTCCATGGATGACGGGGTCCAAGAGATCCCATAGTGCTGCACAGCCGAGCAGAACGTGTGAAGATCTTCCCCCTCCTGAAGCAGGTCGGTCGTTACCAGGACGAATGGATAGCCAGGCATCCGGAACTGTCGTACGAGGGTCTGGTTGACTTGCCCGGACATCCCACCGACCGGCTGTTGCTGCCGCAGCAGTGAGCCGAAAAGTCGCGCTACTTCCACGAGAGGCATCGTTTGAGCATCAGGCGCATTAACGTCGAGGATTAGGTGATAATTTGCCGCGATCTCATGGAGCTCGTCGAAAGCCCCCCAGTCGCGGTCGGTGAGGGGAGTAATCCGCTGTCGCTCGAGGAAGGAGAGGTATTCATCGATCCACGCAGACTCGCTTTTCTCTCCCTGCTCTTCACGTTCTTGGGCACGAGCGTCAAGGCTGCCGAGCCTTCGAATCGTCAGGACATACAGATCTATCAGGGCATGTCCAAGGCGGGCCGCCGTAGAAAGCATGCGGGCGCGAAGCTCGCGCTCCCGGAAGGCTTCGATCGGATCGGAGCAGGCCGGGATCGGCCATATCTCCTCGCGGAGTGACGGGATAGTTTTTAATTCCGTGAAAAAGGTCCGTGTTTCGAGCCAGTCCCCAATATCGGGAGCCTCAACCGCGTGGGGTGTTCGAAGGGATGATTCGAATCTCTCATGCCATGCGATCCGTGCCTTATCTTGGAAAGAACCACTGTGGTCCTTCAACCATTCTATTGCGGCGGCCTGTACTGCTTCGAACCGGTCGGCGGCTGGGGGTTTCTTTGCGCGGGTCAGGAAGTGTTTCGAACGTTCCTTAAGCTCATCACGCAGCCTCGGTTGCCCCACGCCAAAAACTTCGCCAAGCCGGGAAGCCACCTCGCCAGGCCGGCAGCCAAGGATGTCCGCCACAAGATTATCATCGAAGAAGGTGGCAAAGGCCGAGGATCGGTTGATAAATCGTTTCTGAACATTGGCTCCGCTGGCGAACCCTCTCGGCCCCTCTCCCCGGAAGAACCAAGAGAAGAATGTATCTCCTCCCCCCCTGTCATCCTCCGGCGATATGGCTCGTTCGGCCGGGATCGATTGCGTGGTCTCCTCAGTCTGCAGAAAGAGGGTCCGCTCTTCGCGGTATTGCCGGATAGCCACCTCGAGGCGAGGAAGTGCACCTGCTGGCAGTTCACTCCTGAGGCGACCGTGGAGCCACTCGTCGTATCGTTCGTCGAGCTTGCGTTTGAGCTCTTTCACAGACGCCACACGCCGAACAAAAACCAGTGTCTTTTTACCTTCTTTCCATGAGGACGAAAGGCTCTGCACCACAGAATCCATCTTGGGGTGAGGAAGTTCACACCCGAACTGTTTCCTATATCCGCGAGCAAGCCGATTCACATCGTAGACATCAATCCCCTCGCGCTCTGTAAGATCTTCTGTCTGATCGGAATCGTCGAAATTAGCTTCGCCTTCCTCTACTCGCTTGAGCCGGGTGGTTTCGAGGAAGCTTTCAAATGAAGCCAGCATTCCTATTTGGAAGCTCTTATTGAACCGCTCGTGGCCGAGGAGTTCTGCGACCTTCTTCTGGACTAGCGCAACGGCGAGGCGCGCCCTCGGATCATTCACACGGATAGGATCGTCGTGATCGAAGACCCCCCCGCTCCTCCATTCTCGTCGATAGAGGTTCTTTGTAAGTTCTTCTCCATTGACTTGGATGGAAGTGACCCGTCTAATCAGGAACTGGGCGGCAAGTTCCTTTTTTCGGTCCGCTTCGACTACGTTCTTTGCGAGTTCCGTATACCCTGTACCCCTGCCAAAGACATCTAGCTGGTGATAGAGGTGCGCATACGTCTCCTCGACTGGCGTCGCCGAAAGGAAAAGAACGCGGCGTGCCCTCGGGCCATATCCGGGGAAAAGGACGTGGTCAGCGTCAGCCCGAGGGTGTCCAAACGCCAGGCCGAGGACGCGATTCCTCGACGCTCCATGCTCGAATCCATGCTTTAAGCAGTGTGCCTCGTCGACAACAACAAGGTCGAACACTGGAAGGGCGCAGCAAAGCGCCTTGGCGAAGTTGTCCTTGAATTCACGCTTTGCCCGCAGGTCGAATATTTCGTCCCGGAGCCAAGGCAGATTCCGCCGGAGTCCGTCCCGGAGCCGGCGAGCCGATTCAGCGTCGGGGATATCTCCCCGACCGGCAAGCGGGAGGCTAAAGCTTGTCATCCTGGTAAAGAAGTCCCGATCGGGACCCAGGATTGTTTCGTTAACCAATTCTATGAGGTTCCCGCAATAGACCAGAGGGAGTGCAGGGCCCCCGTCGATTCCCTTGACGCGAAGGTCCGGGTAGCGGACGTTGTGGGCGACGAAATTCTTGGCCTCCTTCATCCATTTCCGCTGGATGTTCTCTCGAGGAGCGATGAAAAGAACCCGGAACGACGGGTGGAAGTGACGAAAAAGAGCAACAACACCGAGTGCCACGTAGGTCTTGCCCATCCCCACCTCGTCGGCAAGGTAAGCAATTCCATTCTTCTCGAGGAGATTGTGGACCGCGACTGCCCCTTCGAGTTGTTCCTGGGCTCGTTGCCCCTCTCCGATGCGGGCTCCAAAATGCAGGAGTTTTTTGGCCGCCTTGATGTCGATCACTGTTCCGTCTCCACGGGAGTCGCACGCCGCAGAAACCACCGTTCGAACCAATCAAGAAACATCGGCATCCCAGCGTCGACCACAGACAAACGCTCACGGACTTCGGAAACCCGCGATAGCGTCGCCTCGAGCACCGAAGCATCTTCGGAGTACGTCTGCCAAAACTCCGGGAATTCCTTCTTTAGTTCTTGGCACAATTGGCGGGTGCACAGAAGAAGGACGTACCGATCCACGTCGTCGTACGGGCCTTTGCCTTCCGTTACCTGTTCGAGGACATTTCCCAACGAGTCGTATTTCTTCCCGAAGAGCCGGTAACGGGCTTCCTTTTCCTTTCCTTCCCTCAACGACACCCTGACGGTCCGTTCAAGGGAGCTAAAAGCATGGAAATAGCCGGCTACCCGGTCAAAAAGAGTGTCATTCGAAGTAACGGGGCGAAACGTAGCGACAAGGTCCGATCCTTCTGCAGTAAGCGCAAGCTGGGGGGCACGGGCTTCAATGAATGCGGCCCGCTGTGCAGGAGTTAGGAGTGACCAGTACCTGAGGATGTCGGCGACTGAGAGGCTCAGGAGAAGGGATGGCTTACTCCACATCCCCTCTTCCTGGACGAGGAGTGGGGCACAACCGTCACCGTGCCCGTAAACATAAACCCAAGATGTCTCCTGCAGCAGGCCGGCAAGTACTCTTGAAATCTCTTCGGGAAGTGGGGTCCATTCCCGAGCATTGAGCGGGCCGATCTCTCCAATCGGCAACGATCGACTCTCCAACCGAAGAACGGGTGATATAGACGAGGCCTCCCAGAATGATTCTCCAACCTTCTTATCCCACCAATACCTCAGCTGCAAAGGTGTACCTGTCGTTATTCCGGAATCACCTTCCGTCTCCCCACGGTCAATGAATTGTTTCGGCCGGCGTTCATCCTGTGAAAGCCAGAAATATGGCTTCCGGAGCGGATCTAACTCGACCAGGAACCCGGCTTCGACGTTTCCCCCCTTCTGGTGGGCAGAACGGGTCAGGTTGGCCGATCCGACAAAGATAATTTCCTGTTTCGGGTTCTGAGTGAAGAATCGGTAGATTTTCGCGTGGACAAACCGCTCGCCGGCGTCTGCACTCTTCCCAAGCATGAGAAGGTCGTTCGGAAGCTTTCCCCAGCAGGCACGATGTCGGATGGACTCGTACAAATCGGAATTGCACAGCCCCGCCCCCGTGGCGTCGCGCGGCAGGAAAACACGAACCTCCTTGGGGTTGAAACGGTCGAGAAGTTCGTCCAGTGGCTCAGAATCCTCTGCGTCGTCAAAATAGGGCGATATCACTTCGAGGTAAGCACCATGGATCCTATCGCCAGCGGTCTCCTCCAGGAAGTCAGGTAGTGATGTTGTCCCCCCGAAGAAGTGG
>Ga0315275_10004329_pt1 | contig 13256 bp, 10 predicted proteins | sample YL17G03_0_MG_FD_205557 | JGI IMG/M metagenome (GOLD analysis project Ga0315275, IMG submission 205557) | Sediment microbial communities from Yellowstone Lake, YNP, Wyoming, USA - YL17G03_0 | ecosystem: Environmental > Aquatic > Freshwater > Lake > Sediment | place: USA: Wyoming | collected... | reverse complement strand
CGTTGAAGAATGCCGGCACGGTGATGACTGCCTTGCTACCCGCCCGATCATCCCCCGTGTGCTTGATGGCCGACGCGCGCAAGTACTTGAGGACTTGCGCCTGGTCCCATTCCGGGGTGATGGGCGTGCCGTTCTCGGTGAAATACACCTTGTCCGTGCCGACATCCCGTTTGCACTGGCGGATGACCCGGTCGGGGTAGATGACGCCCATGCTTAACGCGGCAGTCCCGACGATGACCTCCTTCAACTGCGGCCCCACGTATACCACGGATGGGGTCTTGAATTCCCCATCCAGGTTGGGAAGTACGGTGGGACGACCGTTGTCGTCCAGAATAGCGATTTCACTGAAGCCAGTGCCCAGATCAATCCCGACCACGGTGGTGTTTTTGACTGTGTTCTTCATGTTGTTATTTCTTTCTTGTTCGTTGGTTAACTTGTTGGTTTCACCCCCTCGGCCTTGAACACCGCCACGCGCGCCTGTTGAATGACGCGGTGGCTGCGGCTCAGGCCGGGGGTAAAGGTTTCGGCGATGGTTCCATCCGCCTGTGCGTTACCGGCGGGAAGAACTTTGATCGGTTGGTGTTCGCGCGGCTCAAACGCCGCGCCGGGACCGGGACTGATGATGCGCAGCCCCGACTCGATCAGGAAGGACTCGATGGCTTCGGCCGTAGCCTGAATGTTGGCCCGAAGGTTGGGGTCGCCGTTCGCCGAATAGCGCGCCAGCGCGAACTGGATGTTGAGGAACTCCTTGAATAGGTGGTCCGTGACCCGTCGCTCGATGAAGTCGTCCACAAGCTGCTGCTGCTTTTGGACGCTGGCGTCCGTCAACAGGCGCACCTGTTCGAGATTGAACTCCACCGCCTCGAGGCGCTGATTAAGACGTGAACTCTGTTCCGCGCATTTTGCGGCCTCGCGGATGATGGAACCGAAAGCCTGCTCCACGCTGGACATCCGCTGGTTGATTTGAAGCAGGCACTCCTGTTGCCGCGCCAGAGCGCTCTCGGTTTTCTGCTGGAATTGAAGTTGTTGCTGGCGGTGCTGTGTCGCCCGTTCTTCCAATTGGCGCACCACCGGGCCGGCTTCAATCAGAATATCGGCGAGGCCTTCGATCAGTGTTGCGATACCCAAAGCCCGTGGTTCGTCGCGTGACGCCAACGGGACAGGACCCGGGACGAGTTCATTTGCTGGTTTCATGATGTGTTGCTCCGTTTGTTACTGCTCGGTTGTTTGTTTGTGTTGAGCGGGAGCGCTTCGAGCACGCCCGTAGCTGAGGTGACAGGGATGAGAAGATTGGGGGACAGCTTTCCCGACTGACGGTAACAGGCGTCATAGGTGATAACGCCGATGCGGGTCTGGATATCGCGTGGAAACTCGCGACGCAGCAGGCGTCGGACCGCGGCGCGGGCTGATTCATTCGACACCAAGATGACGAGGGAACGGCAACCGTTGGCGAAGTCGCGACGCACGTTACTGCGGACATTCCTGATGGTGGTGTCGTGTTCGCCGCAGACGGTGCGCAATCCGCTGTGGGCGCGACGAAACGCCACCACGTCCGCGAGCAAGTGTTCGAAGAGAACCAGAAATCCGCGGCTCGCGAGCAGGCGGCCCAACGCCAGCTTCCCCGCACGATGCAGCGCGCTTTCGCGACCACGCTTGATTGCCATAGTCTTATTAGTGAGATCGAAGGTGTCATAGACCGGGCATGGTCTGTGCGAGTTGGGTCAGACGAAGCAGCTTGGTTGCGGCACCCACGGCGGATTTGCGGACCTCGACGACTTCGAGCAGGCCCAAAGCAATCAGTTCTTCCTTGATCCGATGGCCCTTGGAGCCGCCGAAACCGAGGCGATGCAGGCGGGCGGCGATGCCGCTGTCCTTGTCCTGGGCCACGTCCCGCAAGAAGGCCCAATGATCCTCGAGCAGGGTGCCAGCGATGGCTTCGGCGCCAGCGGGTGCCTGGGGTGGGGCCGGTGGTAGCGCGTCCTCGCCCAGGAGCTCATCCACGTCGAGGGGTTCGATGGCGGCCTCACGTGTGAACACGGTTTTCTGCCGCAGCTCTTGGAGCACAGGGTCCATTCGCGCCGCGATCTGATCTTCGGCGGGATATGGCCCCAGGTCCGCGAAGGCGAATTGAACCTCCACCGCCGTGGGCAGGTCGGGTGCGGCAATGAAGGCCCGGCCAGGGGGGAATGTCGGCAGACGCTGCTTCTGGCTCTCCGTAAGATTCATGCGGAACCCCAGTTCGCGGATGTCCTCGGTTGAGACCGTGCGGAACGCACAGAGGGTGTTCGTGTTGTCCTTGATGTCTTGAGACATCAATCCGTAAGACTGGCCGGAATATATGATGGCGACCCCATAGCTGCGCATCTGGCTGATGCCGCGTTTCGCCGGGCTCACAAATCCCGCTCCCGCCTGCTGCGCCTCAAACTCGCGCCCAAATTCCAGCCCAGCTTCGTCGTAAAGGATGACGCGGCGCAGATGATGGGTGTAGCCATCCTGAGCCGCCTGCGCCTGAAAGCGGTGCTGCATCATGCCGTCGAGACAGGCGCGATAGGCAGGCGGCGCGCTTTCACGGTCCAAGATGATTACCGAGAATTGCTTCTCCCACTGCGGCGACCCCTCAATGCGCGCGGTATCCCCGAGGAACAGGTTGAAGGTAGCCAGTGCCGAAGCGATGGTGTCACACCTGCGATCCCCACGGCGGCCGAGACCGCGGAAGATTCTTTCGAGCTTGGTGAGGCTGAGCTTCCTGCCCTTGGTCTTCTCGGAAGAGTGGGCGCTGACGACAATATCCAAGAATTTGGGCACATAGTCGGAGCGAACACCGATGCCCCGTGCAATGATGGGCACCCACTCCGCAATGAAGAGCCGGGTATCACCGATGGGATCCGAGAAACTGACAGGCAACTGATGGGGCCGCACCAGACCAGCGCCAGGATAGCGCAACAGAAAGCGTCCCGCCTCTTTTCTGGCAAAGAGGATGACGGGGATATCTTTCGCGATAAAGCCCTGAATAAGGGTATCTATCGCTGTTGTCTTCCCACTGCCTGTTGTTCCCTGGAGAAATCCATGTCCTGTGAAGCTGTCAAGCGGCCGGCACAGCATGCGCTCCGTGCCGATGATTTGCGCCATCGCGAGGGACAGCACCGGATCATATTCGGGCACTTTGGGAGCCGGCTCACCGACAAGCGCTTTCGCGACGAGGCGCCGGAACAGGCGGTTCTCCAGCCGATGGCTGGCCTTTGCGGCGATCTGTCCGTGTCGGAGATGCGAGAGGCTGGCCGCAAGGTCTGCCTGAATGTGGGGTTCGTGGAGACAGTGTGCCGCTTCCGCCCACTGCAAATGGCGGAGATACTGCAAATAGCGTTTTGCAGAATCCTTCACTGGGAATCCTCCTTGGAATGCTGTCGGTCGTGGGCGGACCAAGCGTTGAACATTTCCGCCGCCCGTTGATGGCAGGGGGCACAAAGGGGAGAGCCATCGCTGGGATCAGGGTGGACACACCGCCGGCAGAGGGCTACGCCGCAGTGGCAATGGGCGACCACGCTGTCATGGCCCCCGCAATCCGAACAGATGACACAGATCTTCTTGGGTTCAACCAGTTCGCCTGTGCAGGTGAGCACCCGGACCTCTTTGATAACTGCCTTCAGTCCGGCCGCACCATGGGTCCATTCCTCACTGCGCTGCAAAACACCGCCATCTAGTCCGAACTGGCGGATTATCAAGTGAGACTCGTCGGTCTGTTTCGGGGCCAGTGCCTGGCGAGCCGCTTGCAAAGCCGCATCGCGGCCTTCCGGCGTCAGAGGGGGCACGGGCTTGCTGCCCGCACCGGCCTGACCTTGCGCTGTGCGGCCGTTGCCGGAGAAAAGTCGAAGCAATTCGTCAATTGATCCCATGATTACCCCCAGATGAGATTGGCGAGGATGAGAGCCGCGACCGTGCAGACGAGGGCCTTCCGTAGCCGCTGCTGCGCCCCCAGAGTGGGCAGCAACAGGTTCGGGAGGATGAGCGGGATGAAGGTCACGATGAGAATGGCAACCGTCAGGAGCCAAAGACGGGCTATGCCGTTTTGAATGCGAACGTGCTGGAGCGGCAAGGAGAGGGCGACTAACGCCCCGAGCACTCCTGCTGTGACCTGGATGAAAACGGAGCGGTATCCACGATTGAAAGTCCAAGCCGACGCAGCGACCGGGAGGGTAAAAAGGCACACCAAACGCATCCAGAACTGAATCGTTTGCGGTGATAATCCCTCGGCGTAGCTAACGAGAGTCGTGGTGAATTTAGCTAGTACATCCATAACTTAAGACTCCACGTTGCCGGGCGGATTGAGGTTGAAACCGAAGCCGGGACTGGGTTTGGGCATAGAACAGACACAACCAAAATCCTTGATGATTCCGGGTTGTGTCCGGGATTGTTTCCGGCTCGGCCAGGCTGCCCCGCCTTTGCCCGTAGTGGGAGGCACCGGAGAAGCTGTTCCGGACGCGAGCAGACCTCCACGCCACAGCAATGGCGAAACGCTTATCATGACCGCAAATTGGCGGGGTGTCGTGTGAACGCGCGTCCCCTGCATCGACGGATTGTCAATGCCGGCACTGAAGTTCTTATCTTTCGCGTGTTTGGCGGTTGCTTTCATGCCACTGAGAGCATGAAAGGCGATCGGTTAGGGCCGATAGATGCCTTGGGGTTAGTTTTGGTTAGGATTCCTAACCGACCGGCCACGAAGAAGAATGCCGCAATTGAGAGAGGTTGGCTTCAAACCTGTCAGGGGAGGGACAGAGACGAACAGTGCTGCGGCACCATTCGCGAGCAATCCGCGCTATAAAGTCATGAGTTGGGAATGCAACGTAAACCTATGCAAGAAGACACTTCCAGCAATCGCTAGATGCCAGCCATCGCACATGGGGCGGCACCTAGCCGCGATCCGTCGCCGGTGCGCAGTCTGTTCTGTCGCTCCACTTCGACGTCACGGCATCATGGGACCTTGGGACATAAGCCGACCGTTTTCAGATGGGCGTCCATCGACCCCGGTAGCAAGATGCAAAACGTAAAATTTCCCAGACAAACATAGTCCTCTCCTCGGCGCACTGTTGGAATCTTAATACTCTTAACACTCTCTAGTTCGTCCCTTAGGATCGCCAAGGGTCCTTTGAGATTTGACCGAATGCGTTTGTATCCCTCGTTGATGATGGTGGAACCGCCTGGCCAGGCATATCGCGCGGCCCGCTCAGATGGAACCGGTTGTCCGCGATGTAGCAAGAGGACGACGAGCAGATATTGGGCTGTCGGCGGCAGTCGGACAGGACTGTCGCGATCGGGAAGCCAGACCCCGCGTTCCAAGCAATTCACGAAGATAGTGAATCGGCGCCTCCGTAATGAAAAAAACTGTGCCTGAAGTTTTTCCCCGCTGCCAACACACCTTTTCAGCCTGTCATCATCCGGCTCTCTGTACCACGCTACGCATTCCGGAACCTGGCCCGGGGCAGTGCTCGAATATGTTCCATGATAAGAGTCCGATTGGGCGGCGCTTCCTCGCAAGATGCTGTCGAATTCGGCAAGAAACTTTGCGGGAATCTGTTCTCCAAGTTTCTGTGCAAACTCCTTCGGTGTCCCCAAGCAAGCGGCGGCAGCAATCGTTGCCTTGCGCATCGCCTCCTTCTCGGGCGTGCCAAAGTTCTGCTTCACCTCGACATAAACCTGCGCAACGATCCAGTCGATGAGAGGACTCTTCAGCTTCAGTTTTGCATGCCCATCGATGAACAAGCCGGCGGGAATACCCCATTCTTTTGTCCCCGCCCAGGCGAGCCCTTGCACGAGGAACTCTTCCCAGACTACCTGGAAGTATGGCTTCTCCGCAGGGGCGATTTCCGTGACCACGGCTTGTGCGACCCTTCGGATTACCTCAAGTTCTTGCTTTGAGAACATGCTAATATCCTTCGCATCGAATCCAGCACTTGATACTGCCACTACTTTGCATGCCGCCAGCACTTCTCCAGATTGTCCGCCACCTGCACTACGCTGGCGCGTTTTGCATAGCCCAGCGGAAACAGACGAGACAACAACGTGACTGAATCAGCAAGTTCTTTCAACTCCGTTTCGGGATGTAACGTCGCCAGTTGTATTTCCCAGGAAGTTAGCCACGCTTGTTGCAGTCCCGCGGATGCCGCGCGCGCCGCATGCTGCCAAAGGGAGAAGACCTCCGCCAAATGCTTCGTGTCCTGCGTGGACTGTTCGGAAGCCTGCCAAATCCGGAACCCCGCTTCGACGAAGCCTCGGCCAAGGCGCTTCAGCCGTGCCAGTCTCGGGAAGGCTCCCGCGATCTGTTCAAGGCCTTCGAGCGTGAGGCCGACCCCCTCCAGCCAGCTCGAAGGCGGCATTGTGAACCGCTTCCGCCAGCACTCTACCAGAATTCGGCGGAGCCAATGCTCGTGGAGACTTGGGTCAAATCCTGTAGATGCACTTAGCCGCCGCAGAGTGCGCAAAGCGGCCACCGTATGCTGAAGAGTGGGCTGTCGGTCAGGCCCGAAACCTCCCCGGGGCATTCTGCATTGCAGCAGCCACGCCAGCATCTGTAGCTGCCGGTTGTCACCCGGCGCCAAATGCGCCACACATTCCAGCACCCGACACGTCCGTAACAGCAGCGGCACCCCTGTTTCACTGGTCACATAAGAGCCAACCCCCTTGAGTGCCGCATCCAGGCGCGGCCCGAACCATCTTTGCATCATCGGCAGCCGAAGCCGTTCCAACAATTCCGCCATCGGCCCAGCACTAGCCAGCGCTCGCTTGGCCTTCTTCCGGACTAATAGTGCCCGAGCGCCAAACACGCCGAAGCCCAACACGCAGGCGCATGTCAGAGCGCCCACCCCCAACCAGGTCGAGGGTCTCGGCCCTGCCGGGGCGAGGATGCGCCGCTGCACCAGCAGCGGAAAGAACTGGCTTGCGAACGCACTGCGATTCGCCCGGATGCGGTTCGGGGCGTCCTCCATCAACCGGGCCATTTCAACGCCGCGAGTTCTGGCCAGTTCAAAGCGGTTCGCGTCCAGTTTCATGAGGGTGTGACGCACGGGAATTGCCAGCAGCCACGCGGGCAGGCAGAAAACGGTGATGGCGTATGTTGACAACCAGAGAAGGAACTGCCGGCTCAGGCCAACGTCTCCTCCTAAACGATTACAAAACATTCGCGTAAACCACAATATACGCACAAAACGAATGGATTCCTCGCGATAATCTTCCTGCACCACGAACCGCCGAAGGGGGCCGGTGAGCAAAAGCAAGCTGGGAACCAGGATCAGCGCCAATATCCAGACCAACCGGGCGGCGCCACTAAGTCCTTCCAAGAGCAGCCAGCAGACCAGACCGCCAGCGGCGACCAGAACCAGAATGAAGCAGGCTTCAAGCAGGATCTCTCGGGTACGGCGCGTGAAAGATCGAAGAATAAGCAAGGTGGCGAAAAGCAGGGCTGCCGTGGCGGACCAGAGCCAAAGACCCAAATCCGACACGCGCAACATGGGGAAGGAGGGGAACGGAAAGTGCGAAGGCGTTGTCAGCTCAAAAACAAAGCCGGCTATGATGAGCGCCAGGAGCAGAGCCGCCAGGCCGCTAGTCAGGGCGCAGTGGCCGGTTACCCTTGCTTTTCGCGCCACATCTCGCCACGGCAAGAGAGCCGTGCCTGCCAGCAGCATTCCGCTGACCAATGGCGCCAGCGTGCGGGCGACCTTCCAACCCACACTCTGGTCCTGTTCATGGGACCACACTGGGTATGCCTTAAGAAAACCCGCGGTTAAAGGGTTCGCTGGATCTCCGCGGAACTCAAGCAGCCGCGCAAAGAAATCCCCCGCCACAAAGTGTGCAAATGCTCCCAGCAGCAGGCCGGCGATGATTCCTGCCGCCACCGCCGCTTGCCAGTTTGAGGCAGGGGGTTCACCCACCGCATGCTGCTTCTGCAACAAGGCATACGAGCGATCCGCCTGTTCCCGTTGGAATCCGGCGAGTGTGTTCGTTTCGCGCCGCAGCCGCATCCACCAACGCTGCCATGGTCGGGCCGTCGCAGCCGTATTAGCGTCGAACCCCAGGACCCGCTTACGCAGTGCCCGGCGTACTCGCAGACCCACGAGAAAAGCCTCCAGCGGTGGAGGGGGCGTCTCATGATCGTGCGTTGTTCGGGTCAGTCGTGTTAAGAGTCCTGGGCTGACAAAGAGTGTGGCGGTTGCGTCCGCCAGCCGCTCCCGCTCCCGCAGAGCCAACTTCAGCAGAACCCACAGGGATACTCCGCCCACAGTCATGATGCCCACCATCCCACGCGCCAGGGAGGTCGCCAGGTCTTGAGTGGCAAAGGCGCCCGCCAGAAGCGAACAAGTCACGATGACCGCGAAGCACCATGGAAATACCAGGCGGATTGTGGTCAGCAGCGGAAGAAACCGGACGTCACCATTTCGCACGTGGGCCAGTTCGTGAGCTATCACCAATCGCATTAGACCAGCTGCCAACTGTTTGTCGCCGCCGCACGCCCGCAATGCCCGATCGTGCAGGTCGGAAGGCAAAATCAGCTTGAATCGCCGGCGTGATACGCCGAGCACAAAAGGGCCGTCTCCCGCTTCGTCAATGCGTTCGACCGCATCAGCCGGCAGTTCCATGTCACGAGCCAGGCGTTGAACCACTTTCAGCGATTCGGGATTGCCCACCGGTTTCCCTCGGTCTCGGCTACGTGGCCGGGCTTGCCACCACACCGCCAGGTGCCCAATACAAAGGCAAAACGTCGGCGCGAAAAGGGCAAGCGCCACGCCCACCGTGGCCGACGAACGCGCGGCATCCTGTTTCAGAATCAGCCAGCCCATGCGCGCGGTGATGACACACAGAACGCCAACGCAGGTCAGGAGAGCCAACAACAGAAGCGAGGTCATCTGCGTGGAAGGGATGCGCGGCCGACCTGCCGTGGCGAACGTCAGGGCGCCGACCAACAGGGTCAACACAATAGCAGCCGTCAACACAACCCCGGGCCATGGGTTCTCATCACCGGCGAAACCTTCCCGATAAGGGTCTGGTGGTTGGTAACGGGCGCACGCCAGCGCAAGCTGGCCGCCAGTCCGCAGCAAAAGCATCTGCGCCCCTTCGACGGCAAGAACAGTGTTATCGCGTGGCAGGGATGGCTGGTTGAAGATAAGCTCCGATTGCGTGTCGAATGCTGCCAAAGATAGAACACCATTCTGCGTCAGGAAGATGACCGCCCGAGGCTCAACCAGGGGGTCGATTACGAGAGCCCGGCTGAGATCATGAACGGCTCGAAGTTCCCCGGTCCTCCGCGAAATTGCACAAAGCCTTCCCCGGTGCGAGCAGATGAAAAGATGGTTGCTTGTGACTGCCACGATCTTGACATCCGTTGGCGGGAGAAGCGACACGTCGCTGGGGCTGCATTTCCAACGCACCTCCCCCGTCTGGACGTTCAACGACCAGACTGTATGGTCGCGCGTTACTGCGAAAAGGTCCTCGCCCCAGGCGGCCAGAGGCTGCAGCGGATTGGAACCAATCTCTCGGTTCCATATTTCCTCCCCATCATGGCTATGATAACCTACCAGACCGCTTCCACGGGCGACAATGAGCCAGCCGTCGCCGGCAAAAACCGGCGGGATCGAGAGCGGAGCCGCACTTTTCTTCTGCCAGAAGACGTTGCCGGTGGCTGATTCGAGCATCGAGATTGTCGAGTCGCTCCCCACCACCATGACATGATTCCCGTCGCCCGTTAGGAACTTGATGGGCGCGGGGAGCTTCTTCGACCAAATGGCCTGGCCCGTGCCGCTGTCCAATGCGCTCACATCTCGACTCGTCACCGCAAGCAACCAACTGCGACCACACTGAACCGGGGCCACGACGGGTTCACTCTCCATACTCTGTCGCCAGAGCACGCGGCCGGTGTCGCGCTGCAAACACAGGGCGAAATCGCTGCCGCCCAAAATCAGGGAGTCTCCGCCAAGAACAGCATAGAGATGCCCCGCGGGGAGCGATACCGTTCGATGCCACGCAATCGCCAAAGGGTTCTTGGTATCACCCGCTGAACAGGCGCCATCTTCGTCAAAACTGTTGTGGGGAAGAGCCACCAATGGCCACCCCCCCAGGATCTGACCGATCAACGCCAAAACCAGGAGCGGTCTCGCGGCGCCGCCAGACTTTCGCAGGGAGCGGAACATAGCAAGAAATTATACCAAGTTGCTCGTTGGCCGCCAACCAGCTTGGTAGGCACAGCAAGAATTTTGGCGGGTGCTTTGCTCGAGCCACTGCGCGCCTGCTGCTCATGCAGTCGCGTTCTTGGATTCATTTGACAGGCGATCACACCACTGGGCACTCGTTTGCCTGCTCGATGTCAAATTGACGATCGCACCCTCTTTATCAGAATGCCCGATTAACGTCAGCCTCAACGGGCGTATTTTCAGTAACTTATGAATAGATGTCCGGAAATGTCGTGGTCGAATGTCAGATGACATTTATACCAAGAACCGGCGGCCGGTAATGACGACGAGCTTGGGGACATGCTAACTGCGTTGCCAAGGGAGCGGCTTTCGTGTTCGTCCAGGCTCGGCTAATTCTAATTCGCTTCCAAGATGAGCCGAACAGTGGTAGAGTTTCGGCATGGCAAGACCACGCCGGATTGATCCACTCGTCGTTAAGCGGGCGCAACTGACCGCCGCCGTCACCACCTCGGTCCAAACCCTACGACAATGTCAGGCGGTGCTGCTGCCGGCGTTGTTCGGGGCTACCCTCGAACAAACCGCCGCCGTTCTGGGCGTTGGCCGTGCGACCGTGCCGCGCCTCCAAGCCGCCTTCCGCAAGCACCCGTCGCCGCTGCCCAACCCTGCCCGTAACTGGGGCGGACGCCGGAAATCCCTCCTCACCCAAGAGGAAGAAGTCGCGTTCTTAGAACCGTGGCTGGAAAGCGCTGCCACCGGCCATTTGGTGGTCGTTTCCCCGATTCGGGCCGCCCTGTCGCAACGTCTCGGCCAACCGGTCAAGCCCTCGGTGGTCTACCGCTTGTTAGCACGCCATGGCTGGCGAAAGGTGGCCCCCGACACGCGCCATCCCAAGAGCAAGCCTGAGGTTCAGGAGGAGTGGAAAAAAAACTCCCAGAAGTGCTGGAAGGCCTGCTGACACCGGAGGTGGTCAGGGGGCGTCATGTTCGGTTGATGTTTCAAGATGAGGCCCGCTTTGGACGCATGGTGCGGATTCGGCGCTGCTGGGCTCCCGCGCCACACCGTCCGGTGGTGGACAATGGCTACGAACGGGAGTTTCAATATGTTTACGGAGCGGTCAGCCCGCTGGAAGGAGAACTGGACTGGAGGATCGGCCCGGTCATGAATACCGAGCAGATGGGAACCTTTCTGGCTCAAGTCAGTGCCGCCCACCCGGAAGACTTCATCGTCATGGTGGTGGACGGTGCCAGTTCGCATGTCGCCAAGGCGCTGGTGGTGCCGGAGAACATCCGCCTGCACCGCTTGCCGGGCTATTCGCCAGAACTCAATCCGCAGGAACATTTGTGGGATGAGCTTCGGGAGAAGGAATTTCCGAACCGGGTATTTTCAGACATGGCCGGGGTGGTGCGAACCTTGGAAACGGGCCTGCCACGGTTGGCTGCGGACCAAGACCGGGTGCGGAGCATCTGTGCTTGGCCCTGGATTGTTAGTCTCAGCTTGAACGCGAACTAGAATAAACGACTATTGCGGTGGACGCCTGGACGTGATGCACCGCTTCCCCATTGCGCCTTACGAAGGGGGGCACTTCTAATTTCCACCACGATTCGTGACGAGCCTGAAATCGGACAGGTGATCATGGACAAATCGTCAGAGGCGACGCTCGACCTCTAAACCATGGAAACGCAAAAAAGAACCCTTGTTGCGGAAGGGGAACACGTGTTTTGGGAATAGCGGAGAGCCTGCCCAGCGGACAGGCCCCCCGTTGTGATTACGCAGCGACCTTCTGCGTTTCCCCTTGTGCTGACTGCGGCGGTGGAGTGACTGAGGCCACCGCGGGCGTTCCTTCCAGGTTGATGGGCATGATCACGAGTTTCTTGCCCCCACTGCTGAACAGGACCGGGCACAACTCATCCTCGACTTCAAGCTGCTTGAGCCCGAACCGCAGCGCCTTGGCCAGGTATTGACGATTCAGGACCACGGCGACCGGTTTGCCGGTCACCCGCACGCCCTGGATCGGAATACTCGTCCACTCCTGCTCGTCTTTGTTCTGGCCTTCCAACATGAGGTGCTGCCAATCCACCCGTAACCGAATCGGATAGTTCGGGCTGTCGTCGCCCGGAAGGCGGGGGATGATTTGGAGCATCTGCTTGTTGGCCTCCCCGCTCAGGTGGATGAGGGTCCCCAGGCTGCTGATTTCGGGGAGGACCTGTCTCCAAGCGGGGAACTTCCCCTGGATTTCCTGGGTCAGGAACGTCCAGCACGGCGATTCAAACTTCACCCAACCCGGTTCCGCTGGCCTTTCCGGCTGATCCGCTTTAGCCGGCTGCGCCGCCTGGCCTGGCTTCACGCTCACCGAGCACGGGGTCTGCTCCAGCAGGTCGGTCCACTCCAGGAACTTCGAATCCGGAATGATCACCGACTGGGTCAGGTCAACCCGGAACGAGTTGGCGCAGAACAACATCTGGCCGTTGGTGCTGACCAGGCAGGGCGACTGCGGCTCTGTGACGTCGAGAAAGACGCCGTTGATATTGGCGCGAGTCGGATCAGTGCTACAGCATTCCAGGGCCTGCTTGAACGCCAGGCCAAAGCCCGGTTCCAATGGAGTGGCCGGCTGACTGACCTTCGGCGGCACAGGCCATTCTTCAACCGCGAAGGTGCGCAGACTTTGCTCCAGGACGCTCCCGCCAATGGCACACCGCAGCTTAACCCGCTCTTTGCCCTCAACCACTAACGTGATTGTATCCTCGGCGCTCAAGCCTTTGGCGCTTTTGGTCAGGTGTTCCAGTGGCAGCAGCAACGCTGTGGTCGGTTCCGGTTGCGCCTCCTTGAGCGCGTAGGTGGCGAAGGAATCCAAATCCGTGGCTTGCAGGGTCACCTGACCCTGATCGTCACGGGCGACTTTTACGGCCGTCAATACCGGCAAGGTTTTGGACCTGCCGACGATCTTGCTTACTACTCAGTCATTGGTATTGACTACACATTCGTAAGATGCTAATATTCCTGCGCAATGAAGATTGATGGCAGGACACTGGATCATAAGACCCTGGAGCATTTACGCATCACGGCTTGCAAACGAGTGCTGGA
>Ga0315275_10004328_pt1 | contig 13257 bp, 15 predicted proteins | sample YL17G03_0_MG_FD_205557 | JGI IMG/M metagenome (GOLD analysis project Ga0315275, IMG submission 205557) | Sediment microbial communities from Yellowstone Lake, YNP, Wyoming, USA - YL17G03_0 | ecosystem: Environmental > Aquatic > Freshwater > Lake > Sediment | place: USA: Wyoming | collected... | reverse complement strand
TCAAGGATTGGTTTTAACCAGCGATAGCGTTCTTCTTTTGTGTCTTTGGGCATAGTTTTCATATGCCCCTAGATTACCTATAAAAGTGCAATATGTCTGTGCACATTACCCCTTACTATTGACAATAACTTTAAAAGATTAATATAATATATGAAATAGTAGCTACTTAGATTCGCCGAATCTCTGAACTGTTGAAAGAGAGATAGGCACCCCGCCTCCGCTAAAGCTACGGCGGGCAAAGAAGGTCGGCGCTACTAGAAAAGATTAATTATCAGTTGTAAATAATTTCTGAAAGAACTATGGCAAAAGAACAAGCTGATCACGAATTCCTTGAGTTTGTGATAAAGGCCTTGGTTGATAACCCAGGAGATGTCAAAATCGACCGCAAGGTTGATGAAATGGGAGTTTTACTTTCTTTGAAAGTAAATCCCGAAGACATGGGTCAAATCATCGGCAAGGCCGGAGCGACTGCCAGATCAATAAGAAGTCTGGTTAGAATTGTCGGTCTGAAAAATCACGCTCGAGTTAATTTAAAGATCGAAGAACCAGAAGGGAGCACTCGTCCCACTCGAGAAAGAAGAGTTCCGGCTGGAGGAGAGGAGCTGGAAGAACTCAAACTCTAGTCCGAATCAAAGATTCGGACGAGCCGTTTCAATGCCTTGCATTGAGAATAGGCTGTAAGCAGGAATTTCTGCTGACAAAACGCGAAAACCGTGCTATCATTATTGGTAGTGCGGTTTTCGTTTAATTCTATGATTTTTGATGTTATAACTATCTTTCCTCATATTTTTGATTCTTTTTTGAAAGAGTCATTTATTAAAAAGGCCAGGGAAAAAGGTTTAATTAAAATTAAAATTCATAACCTAAGGGATTTTACTACTGACAAGCACAAAACAGTTGATGACAGGCCTTATGGAGGCGGACTGGGTATGGTTTTGAAAGTTGAACCGATTTACAAAGCGGTTAGGAAGATAAGGAAACCCGCCTTCGCTAAAGCTACGGCGGGCAAGGCAAAAGTGATATTATTTACGCCGAGGGGAAAGAAATTTAATCAAAAAATCGCTTATCAATTTTCTAAATTAGAAAGAATTATAATGATTTGTGGTCGTTATGAAGGGGTTGATGAGAGAGTGGCAAAATACATTGCCGATATGCAACTTTCAATCGGCGATTATGATTTGATGGGAGGAGATTTGCCGGCACAGGTTTTGATAGAAACAGTGGCCAGATTAATTCCCGGAGTTCTAGGAAAACCAGAACTATTAAAAGAAAGAATAACAAAAGAAAAAGGATTTGTTGAATATCCTCAATATACTCGCCCGGAAGTTTTCTCGTTCCCTCCTTCGCCAAGGCTTCGGAGGGCAGGAAAAAAAGGCATAAAATGGGAAGTTCCAAAAGTTTTAATTTCCGGTCATCATAAAAAAATTGCCGAATGGCGAAATAAACGCGGTAAAGATATTGGCAAATAAATAAATTTATGGCAGAATGGACTAATTCGATAATCACTAAAGTATGGCGCATTTGCCTTTAAGTTTAGTAAAAAAATTTTATTATAGGGAAAAGTTAAGTACAATAGAAATTGCTAAACGGTTAAAGACTACTCCTTGGATTGTGCAGAAATTTATGATAAGAAAGAAATTACCCCGTCGGACATTTACAGAAGCTAATAAAGTACTATTTGAGAGAAAACCAAAAAGTTTTTCTTTAAAACAGAAATTATCTAAAAAAGAAGAAGCCTTGAAAATTGCTGGCATTATGCTTTATTGGGCTGAAGGAAGTAAATCCAACCCAAAAAACAGGATGTGGACAGTAGATTTTTCAAATAGTAATTCCGGAATGATTAAGGTTTTCCTTAAATTTCTTAGAGAAATTTGTGGAATAGATGAAAAACGTTTAAGAATATTTATGTATTGTTACGCTGACCAAAATATTAAAACCTTAAAGAAATATTGGTGTAAAACAACAGGAGTTCCATTAAGACAATTTACAAAGCCCTATGTGAGACAAGATTTTCTTCCCGAGAAAAGCGGTAAAATGCGATACGGGTTAGTTCATGTAAGATATTCTGATAAAAAATTACTACTTCAGGTTGAAGACTGGATTCAGGAGTATTTGAGAAGAAATAATATTTAGGGTAGGTACCAAAGTGGTTAAATGGGCGACGCTGTAAACGTCGTGGCCTCTGGCCTTCGGGGGTTCGAATCCCTCCCTGCCCACCATTCACTTTGTTCAGGGTAAACCATAAAGTTTACACTGAGCCTGCCAGGCGCAGGCGAAGTGCCGAGGTAGCTCAGTTGGTAGAGCACGTCTTTGGTAAAGACGAGGTCGACGGTTCAATCCCGTTCCTCGGCTCTATACAAAATTTATAAAATAAATTTTGTCGAGCCCGACCGAAAAGGTATAGGGCTCATAATTATTATTAAAAATGCGTTATTATTATGGCAGCAGGAAAAAAACCATTTATAAAACTTCAGTGTCAGGAATGTAAAAGAATTAATTATTTCACTAAAAAGTCAAAAACAATAAGTGAGAAAAAGTTAGAATTGAAGAAGTATTGCAAATGGTGCAGAAAGCATACGGTTCACAAACAAGGGCGATAACTAGCACCCAATTTTTTGATTTGGATTTTGAATGGGAAGAAGTAATAGCAGTGGAATAAAAGTTGTTAAACTTTAGGTAGAATAAAAAATATGGAAATTACAGAAGCAGATAAAAAGCTAATCCAGTCTGCAATTGATACTTGTGAGCGTTTATATAAAAAGGACAGACACGAAGTTGCAGCTGCTTTAAGATGTAAAAATGGCAAAGTTTATACAGCTATTCATATTGAAGCGATATATAGTGGCTATGCCGATGTTTGTGGTGAAGTGGCTGTGATTTGTGTAGCGGTTGCTGATGACCAATCAGAATTTGATACCATTGTTGCTGTGGCAAAGAATGAGAGCGGCAATTATAAAATTTTAGAACCATGCGGTAGGTGTCGTGATGTAATCAGTGATTTTGGGCGAGATATTAATGTTATTATCGGTGACATAAATAATCCTCAAAAGGTGAAGGTAGAAGATTTAATTCCCCATAAACCGTTTAGGTCTGCACTAAGTTGGAATTAAAAAAATCTACCGTTAATAAGGTAAACATATAATTCACAAACAAGGACGATAAAGGACACCAACTTCTTTGACTTTAACTGGGAATTTGAAGAAGTAATCTCTCCGAAATAGGGGAGGTTATTTTATTTGGCGAGCCGTTTCGTCAAAGAAGCGCCTGCCTACCCCTGTCTACCCTGCCTACCGGCAGGCAGGCGACAGGTAGAGTCAGGCAGGGTTTTTTGGTAGAGATGTTTTGCCCTTGCTTTTTTTATTGTTTTGTGTTTTAATAATAGTATTATGCAATCTATTATTGTTTCAATTATTGCCGCTATTTTTTCGGTAGGTTATTTTTATCTTTGGCATACTCCAGTACAAGTGGCAGAACTATCTCCCGAACAATCAGTAGAAATGGCTACTGAACAGCCAAAAGAACCTCTTTCTGAAACAAAAAAAAGCCCTCCGACAAAAACTCAGGTTTTTTTGGGTTCAGTAAAATCCGCTGTTGAACCATCAATAGCAAAACCAACTATCTTAATTGATACATACATAACCTCTGGTCCAAAAGAAGGCGAAGTTATTGAAGACAAAAATCAAGTTACTTTTGGATTTGAAGCGACAGTTTCTCCCGAAACAACCCAAAATAGAATAATATTTGAAACAAAAGTGGAAGGTTTTGATAAAAATTGGCAAGAAACTTCTTCTAAACAGAGAGTGATAATTTTACCCGTGGGTTCCAAAGAATATACTTTTTGGGTTAGGGCAAAAATAAACAATGTTATTGATAAAACTTCAGCAGGGAGAACTTTTAAAATAAATATTTCACCTTATTTTGGTAAAGTAAAAATTTCAAGTGCCGATTATCAAACCTCCTCTCGCCCTTCTTTAGTTACTTTGAATACTTATCTTGGAGAGGAAAAAATTAACATCACCGGATGGCAGATTAGGGGGAAAAGAGGAATTTTTATTATCCCTGGCGGAATAGAAAATTATAATCCTTATTATAATCCGGTTCCTGATGAGAATATTATTGCTAAACGAGGCGATACAATCTATTTATCTGGCGCTGCCAATCCTTTGGGAAGGGGTAGGAATTTTCGGCCCAATAAATGCCTGGGTTATTTAACCAATTATTATAATTTTCCCATTTCTTTACCATTAAATTGCCCGAAGGCAAAGAGTGAAGAAATCTCTCACCTTAACCCTTGTTGCCAAGAATTCATTCTTAAATTAGGAAGTTGCAAAATTGCAGATTATTCTAATAATTTAAAGATTTCAACCGATCCAGAATGTGTGGCTTATCTGAATGAAAATTTCAACTATGCTGGCTGTTATATAAAATACTCTCAGGATAAAGATTTTATTTGGGCTAACTGGCATATTTATATGAACACTAACATTGTCGTTAGTGACGACTGTGATACGCTTTATTTGCGAGACCAAAACGGCCTCTTGGTAGATAAATATTCTTACGGTAGGTCGATTTGTAGATAAAACCCTTATTTTTAGGTTTATTTAAGACAGGAAATCGGCAAATTCGCTGATTTTTTGTTTTCAAAGAGTTTTATACCATCTTCCAAGGGAAACGGTTTTTTGTTATAATGGATAATAGGGGACTTGGTTTAACGGCAGAACGACGCTCTCCAAAAGCGTAGATAGGGGTTCAATTCCCTTAGTCCCCGCCTTCGCTTCGCCGAAGCCTTTGGCGAAGGCGAGCTTCGTCTAAGCTATGGCGAGGAACAGCCCGCAACCACTATGGAAAAAATAAAAATATTAAAAGAGAGGGTTTTCTTAACTTTTCATAAAATTTTATTACGTTTTGAAATATATCCCGGTACGGCTTCCGGTTATTTAACGGGTAATTTTTTTGCAGGGCCTTCAACTGGACAGTCGGGAAGAATTTCCTCTTTTATTTTGAATATTAAAGATTGGCAGATATATTTTCACCACTGGCTGGCGTGCTTATTAATTCTGGTTGTTCTAAATTTATTTTTAGCAAAAAAGTTCAGAATACCGACCACGTTCTTATTTTTCTCCTCCAGTTTTTTAACCGGTTTAGTTTTTCAGGGGATTCATGATTATTCGGACTGGTATAGAATTTTAATTAAACGAAACTAAATCAAAAAGCCCCGTTAAAAAAACGGGGCTTTTTGATTTGAGGTTTCTTTAATCCTAATCTTTCTTAAAATAAGTCGGTATTGGCAATCCCATTTTCCCTAAATTATTCAAAATTGAACCAACCAGCGCCAGGATAATTAAAATAAAAGCTATTGTTACCAAAAGAATTAAAGAAGGTAAGGCCTGAGCTACCATTTCCAAAACAGCAAAACCAAGGACATAAACCAAAATTCCTCTTTTCATAAAACCAGCTAATTTTCCCAATCTGAAATCTTTTCTCATTAAGGCAGCCACAATTCCTAAAACAACATCAACGGCTATTAAAATTAAAATCCAACGAATCTGAGTGGTTCCAAATAAAGCAATTAGTTGTTGTATCATATTGATTTAATTAGATTTCAAAAATTTCGACCTTTTTAACAGATTATTTCATTTTAATATTAGATACTTTTTCGTCAAGTGGTTTTTTAACAGCAGTTTAATCCCGTCATTTTATTATTTACATAAAGAGCGTAATGAGATATTATAAAAGATATGAACCTCGATTAATAGTGGGGTTTATAAATAAATAAAATCCATGATAATTTCTAACAGAGCGAAAAAGACAATTCTATTAATTATCGTTGTTTTGCTGACATTTTTTGGTATTTATCAAATTTTCTTCAAAAAGGGAAAAACCGAATTTACTTTATATGAGGTGGCTTGGGGAAATATTGTCCAAGAAATTTCTGAAACGGGTCAAGTTCAAAAAGGTGAGGAAATAAACCTTTCTTTTAAAGCTTCTGGCCGAATTAGAGAGATCTATGTTAAAGTCGGAGATCAAGTCGATTCCGGAGAAAATTTAGCCAAACTTGAGACAGCTGAGCTCGCTATTCAACTTCAAGAAGCCAAAGCTGTTTGGGATATAGCTCAGGCAAAACTAAATAAATTATTAGCTGGACCAACTCAAGAAGAGATTAAAGTTTCCCAGACGGCGGTTGAAAACAGCCAGGTTTCTTTAGATACATCTCTTCAGGGTTTAAAAGACGTTTATGAAGACGCCTTGAATGTTTCAGATGATTCTTATTTAAAAATTTACAATGCTTTTAATGAAGTAGATTCAATTCAAAGAACTTACTTTACCAGCAACGACCAAGAAAGCATTAGGGTCCGAGAGAATAAAAACAAAGTATCGTCAGCTATGGTTCAGGCAAAAACATATTTAGACATTGCCAAAGCTAATTCAACGGATGAAAAAATTGATACCTCTCTTTCTGAAATGAAAAAAGCTTTAGAGGTTACTTCTGACGCTTTGAAGATTATTAGAGAAACCTGTGAAGAATCAACCTACCGCAGCTTAGTTTCCTCTACCAATAAAACTTCTTTAGATACTCATCGAGGATATATTAACATCGCCATAACCAATCTTGCTAATTCCCAGCAATCAATTATTTCTGCTAAATTTACAATTGAATCAGCTAAAGTTACTCTTCAGGCAGCTGAGGACAATTTAGATCTAAAAACAGCTCCGGCCCGACAAGAGGATATTGATTTATATCAAGCCCAAGTAAACCAGGCTGAAGCCCAAGTTCAGCTTTTGGAAAATCAAATTAGAGATGCTACCCTCAAGAGTCCTACCAAAGGACAAATAACAAAAATAAACAAAAAAGCAGGGGAAATGACTCAACCCGCTTTACAGGAAGCAGTGATTATCCTTTTACCAGCCACTCCTTTTGAGGTAAAAGTAGATATTTATGAAGAAGATGTGGTTAAAATAAATATTGGTGATCCGGTTGAAATATCTCTTATCTCTTTTCCGGAGAAAATTTTCAAAGGGAAGGTTATAACAATTAATCCTGCTGAAGAAATAATTGAAGGAGTGGTTTATTACGAAGTTGTTATTGATTTTGAAGAGGCGCCAGAAGGGCTTAAAACAGGAATGACTGCCGATATTGTAATTAAAGTTGCTTCCAGGGATAACGTTTTAGTTATTCCTAAAACAGCCATTGAAAAAAAAGACGATAAATCGCTGGTTAAAGTTTTAAAGGGAGAAAATTTTGGAGAACGGGAGATAAAAATTGGATTGATTGGAAGCGATGATAATGTAGAAATCATTTCCGGCCTAGAGGAAGGAGAAAAGGTGGTTATAACAAAGTAATGCAATATGGTTAGCGATTTTTTAATCAAGTTAGAGAATGTTTGGAAAATTTACCAATTAGGAAAGTTAGAACTTGCAATTCTAAAAAATATCACCCTCGATATAAGTCGGGGTGATTTTGTAGTAATTCTGGGTCCAAGCGGCTCAGGGAAATCCACCTTATTAAACCTTCTTGGCTGCTTGGACTTGCCGACGAGAGGCAGGATATTTTTAGCTGGCAGAGATATTGCCAAATTGTCAGAAGATGAACTGGCTCAAATAAGAGGGAAGACCATCGGCTTTATTTTTCAGCAGTTTAATCTATTGCCAAATCTTACCGCTCTTGAGAATGTAATGATACCAATGATTTTTCAAGGCAAATCAGAAAGTGAAAGACAAAAAAGAGCCGAATTTCTTTTATCTTCTCTGGGGCTGGGGGAGAGAATTTTACATCGGCCACCCGAACTTTCTGGAGGTGAACAGCAAAGAATTGCCATTGCTCGTGCCCTTTCTAATAATCCCGAAATTATTGTCGCCGATGAGCCAACCGGAAATTTGGATTCTTCTACCGGGAAAAAAATTATGGAAATTTTAATTAACCTTCATCGAGACGAGAAAAAAACCATTGTCGTGGTTACTCACGACCCGACAATCGCAAATTACAGCAATCAAATAGTCAATATTAAAGACGGTCAGTTGGTTACCAACCATTTGGTCGGCGAAAAAGTACTATGGCAGAAATAATTAATCAAAGAGATTAATCTCTTTTCCATTTGCGCTTACGCTTGATGCTAAAAGAATATTTTAAAATCGCAGTTAAAAATTTAAGAACCAGACCAATGAGAAGCTGGTTGACTATTTTGGGCATTGTTATTGGCGTTTTTTTGATAATGTCTTTGCTTTCTTTAAGTCAAGGATTGAAGGGCACGGTGTTAAAGCAATTGAGAGCCATAGGTACGGATATTATTATGATTATGCCAGGCAGTATATCAGATATAATGACTACCATGATGGGGGGAGTGGAACTAACCGAAGAAGACCTAAATGTAATTAGAAAAACCAAAGGCATAGAGGCAGTAATCCCAAATGTTTATAAGGGAGAAATTATGAAATACGAAGGGAATAGTAAATTAGTTATTTTATTTGGAATGGATATAAAAAATTATCAATACATCTATAAAGAAGATATGGGTATGGACGCAGCCGAAGGTCGCTGGCCCATAGCTGGAAAAAGAGAAATTTTGGTCGGTAGTTTGGTTCCGACCGATGTTTTTCCCGGTCTAAAAATAGGCACGACAGCTACCATAAAAGGAAAACAATTTGAAATTGTCGGTGTAGGAAAATCTCTGGGCAGTAAACAAGATGATTCTATGGTTGGTATGGATTTGGATATTTATCGTTCACTTACGGGCGAAAAAAAAGGAGCGCCCCAGGCAGTTGCTAAAGTTGCTGCCGGATTTTCCGCCGACCAAGTTGCCAAAGACATAAAAGCTAATCTTGAAGAAAATGCCAGGAGGCGAAGGGGTCAAGAAGGAGAGAGTGCTTATTCGGTTTTAACCTCAGAAGCCATGGGGAGTATCGTTGGTAATATTATGGCAATTTTACAGGTGGCTATTTTTGCTTTTGCCAGTATTGCCATCATTGTTGGCGGTATTGGAATTATGAACACTATGTATACTTCGGTGAGAGAGCGAACTAAAGAGATCGGTATTTTAAAAGCGGTTGGCGCCAAAAACTCAACCATAACCCTAATCTTTTTATTTGAATCTGGGATTATTGGTTTAATAGGCGGAATAGGAGGGATGGTTTTGGGATTGGGTTTGGCAAAACTGATTGAGCTTTTCGGTCAAGTTCATCCAGTTTTTTATATTCAGGCATCAATTACCCCGGGCATTATATCGTTCGGTTTGTTATTTTCTTTTGGAGTTGGCTGTTTTTCTGGGTTTTTACCGTCCAGAAGCGCGGCTAAACTGAAACCTGTTGAGGCCTTAAGATATGAATAAACCCTTACATCAAATTTAGTGTGGAGGTAAAAGGTCGCAAGAAAAAAATCTTAAATTATAAATTATGTTATCTGTTTTAGTTGCTGGTTTTTTTGGGGGAGCAGTTAGGGGATTGGTTGGTTTTATAAAACACCAGTTCTCTTATAAAAACGTTCCCTTTAATTTGTCTTATTTTTTGGGAATGGCTTTTCTTTCAGGAATAATCGGGTTATTGTGCGCTGTGGCAGTAAAAGAAGTAGGTTTAGCTATAGAAGGCATTTTTAGTCCGGCTTTGGCTTTTATTGTTGGTTATGCTGGCGGCGACTTCATTGAAAACATTTACAAAATCATTATTAAAAAATCCACTCTTTACACCGAATAAATAAAAAATGATTTTAGAGATTAAAAAATATCCTGACCAAATTTTGAGAAAGAAGTGTGAGGAAGTAGAAAAGATAACTCCGGAAATAAAAAAACTGATTGAAGATATGATAGAGACTATGAAAAAAAATGACGGCGTGGGGTTAGCCGCTCCTCAAGTTGGTGTTTTAAAAAGAGTAATGATAGTTGAGACGGAAAAAGGACCTCAAGGTTTTATTAATCCAAAAATTTTAAAAAAGACGAAAGAAACTGAAGTTGATTGGGAAGGTTGTTTAAGTATCCCAGATCTTTTTTTAAAAATAAAAAGACGGAAGGGTGTAGAAATTGAGGCCTTAGATAAAGAGGGAGAAAAAGTTCGGATTAAAGCTATAGGGCTTGTTGCCCGGATTTTTCAAGATGAGATTGACCATTTAAATGGAATTTTAATCATAGACAGAATTAGTTTTTGGCAAAAATTGAAAATGAAATTGAGAGTTGACTAAACATTCAATTTGTGTTATTACGAAGAACATAAAGTTCTTTGAAGGAGGTTTAATTGAAGATACAAGAAAGAGTGTGTCGTAAGAGCCTTGATATTATTATGAAGGGAATGACCATAATAGGAAGAAAGATTAAGGAAACGCCAGCAGAACTCGGAATGGATTATGAAGAAATAGATTTCAATAGTCGGGGAAGTAAATATCCCCTTAAGGGATGGCTTTGTTACTCAAAAGGGGAAAAATGCGTTATCCTTGTCCATGGAGGTATTCGGAACAGGGCCAATTCGGTAACAGGATTATTAAAGATTGCTAAGGAATTAACAGATAGAGGGTTTAATGTGTTTTCTTTTGATCTACGAGCTCATGGGGAATCCAAGGGAAAATGGAATTGCTCTAATTTCGGACAGGAGTATGAAGATGTGTTGGGTGCTTTTGACTGCATGACAAAGCACTTCGATGTATCACAGATCGGACTTCTAGGTTTTTCTTTAGGAGGAGGCAGTGTAATATTAGCAGCCTCTAAAGAGGAAAAAATCAGAGCTGTGGTAGCTGACAGTTCCTGGGCAGAATCCAAAGGAGTCTTTAAAGAAAAAATCTGGCAACAAAGGAGCTGGTTAATATGTCTCTACCCAATTGTTAAGGGAGCGGGAGTAGAATTTCCAAACCTTTTAGAGATGGTTAGAGATATAAAAGCAGAGATGCTCTTCATTCACGGGGGAGTTGATAAAATAATCCCTCCAGAAGAGTCTTATAAATTAGTTGTTAGACTTCCAAAGGAGAGACAACACCTGCAGATTTTTCCTGAAGTTTCCCATTGCCAGTCCTATAGGTCTCATCCCTTAAAATACATAAACCTAATTGCAGAGTTCTTCAATACTTACCTCGGTGGCTCAAGGCAATAAGCCTTGAGCCCTTTATTTTAGTTATTAGAATGTTAATATTTAAAAAACTATGGGTTTAATTGATTCTTTAATCAAAGATGGTTGGTTGAAAACTCCGGAAATAATTGAGGCGTTTCAAAAAATCAAAAGGGTAGATTTTTTACCTGATGATGTTAAGGATTTAGCCGAATTAAATGAGGCCTTGCCAATAGGTTTAGGTCAGACAATTTCTCAACCTTTGGTGGTGGCTTTTATGTTAGAGCAACTCCAGCCCCAATCAGGAGATAGAATTTTAGATATTGGTTCTGGTTCTGGTTGGACAACGGCCTTGCTTTCTGAAATTACAGGTCTAAAGGGTAGAGTAATCGCAATTGACATAATTCCCGAATTAGTGAAATTTGGAGAAAAAAATGCAGCAAAATATAATTTTATTGAAAAAGGGATTGCAAAATTTATTTGTGCTGATGGTTCAAAAGGTTATAAAAATGAAGCCCCGTTTGATGGGATTTTAGTTTCAGCCAGCGTTCAAGGAGAACTTCCTAAAAGTTGGAAAGAACAATTAAAAATTGGTGGCAGAATTGTAACTCCGATTGGTTCTTCAATCTGGCGATTTATCAAAAAATCAGAAAAAGAGGTCGCTGAGACTTCGTCTCATCTCCCGCCTCGCCCCGTTAGGCGGGACTCGGCTTTTGAAGCCGTCGAATATCCTGGTTTTGTGTTCGTCCTTCTCATAGAAGGTCGCTGAGGTTCCGCCTCATCTGCCCGAGCGAAGCGAAAGGCGAGAGATGAACAAAGTTCAGCGAACTCCACTTCGCCTCCTTCGGAGGCTCAGTAAATGAAAATACGCTTTTTAATTACAATTATTATTTTCTCAAGCATCTTATACCTTTGGCAGGGGATTTATTTATCTAAAGATTCAGCTGGCAAAAAGGAAATTTTTGGAGTTGAAAAAGGCCAAAATCTTTATCAAATTGCTGAAAATTTAGAAAAAGAAGGTTTAATTAAGAATAAAATTTTTTTTGAATTTTATATTTTTATTAAAGGAAATTCAAAAAAGCTTCAGGCCGGGGAATATTCTCTGAGCACTTCAATGAATATTCCTGAAATTGCCCAAAAAATTATTTCTGGAGATATAGTAAAAATCAGAGTAACAATACCAGAAGGTTTTACGGTAAAGCAAATTGAGGAAAAATTGAATTTAAAATTACCCGGAGAAAACTTGGAAGGATTTCTATTTCCCGATACCTATTATTTTCCGATTGAAATTAGCGGAGAAGAGGTAGTGAAAATAATGAAGGAAAATTTTGATAAAAAAATTGCTTCCTTAAAAGAAGAAATAGAAAATCAGGGAAAAACAATTTTTGAAATAGTGACAATGGCTTCTTTGGTTGAAAAGGAAGTTTATAATACTCAAGAATGTCCAGATTGTAAGAATTTAGTTTCGGGAATTTTATGGAAGAGGTTGAAAATTGGGATGCCCCTTCAAATTGATGCCACAATATCATATATTACTGGTAAAAAAACCACTGAAATCTCCATCAATGAGACCAAAATTGATTCTCCTTATAACACCTATAAATATCGTGGACTTCCTGTAGGTCCAATTTGTAATCCCGGCCTTGAAAGTATAATAGCCGCAGTTTATCCTAAAGACAGCCAATACTGGTACTATTTATCAACGCCAAAAGGTAAAACCATCTTCAGCAAAACCTTAGAAGAACATAACATTGCCAAGGCAAAATATCTTAAATGAACCCCGTTAGAAATTCTTTGATAACGGGGCTTCTAGTGGGATGAACCTCTTAAGTAAATTTATGAAAATTTCTAACGGGGTGAAGAAGAGTTTGATTTTAATTGCAATAATTGTTATATTAGGAGCTGTCGGAGTTTTGATTTATCAAAATATGCCAGAAAAAGTTTTACAAGGAAAAAAAGTCGTAATGATAATTGCTTTCCGTGATTTTCGGGATGCCGAATATTTTGTGCCAAAGGAGATTTTGGAAGAAGCGGGAGCGAAAGTGAAAACCGCTTCGACCAAAAAAGGCGTAGCAATCGGAGCTGATGGCGGAGATACTGAAGTTGATTTGTTGGTTTCAGAAATAAATCTTGCGGAGTTCAATGATTTACAAAATAAATCATTTCACGACTCAATACAAAGTATTTCGTCTTTCAATGCCGTGGTTTTTATTGGCGGACCAGGATGTCTTGAAAGTT
>Ga0315275_10004327_pt1 | contig 13258 bp, 10 predicted proteins | sample YL17G03_0_MG_FD_205557 | JGI IMG/M metagenome (GOLD analysis project Ga0315275, IMG submission 205557) | Sediment microbial communities from Yellowstone Lake, YNP, Wyoming, USA - YL17G03_0 | ecosystem: Environmental > Aquatic > Freshwater > Lake > Sediment | place: USA: Wyoming | collected... | reverse complement strand
TGAACTCACCTGAAACGGTGACCACATCTTCCAGGATCTGGATGTTCAGGTCTTCAGCCTTGAGGCCGGGAACGAGGGCGCTGATGATGTAAGCGTCATCCTTTTCATTGACATCCACACCCAGGGTGAAATCGTGGGTCCGTTCTTCGGTGCCGGCCAGGTGTGCCCAGCGGCGGGCCATGCGGTACGGGGAAGGTGAAATAAAGTAGGTCATTTCGTGCTCCTTTCGGAATGGATAAACAATTGATTGCCCCTATCATATCCGGGGAGTGTAAGAATTTGAAAAGAGCAGGATAGATTTTTTATTAGAGATCATTACCAAAAAAACTGCCGCAGGCGTAAGGCCTGCGGCAGAAATTCTCATGTTACTTTGTGATTAAGGAATGGCCGACAAGGCCCCATTGGCATCGACCAGACCAGCACCGGTCGCATCCGCTCCCCAGCAGTAGGTGACAGTTCCTCCATACCCATCGTTAACCACACGGCAGCCTGCTGGCAGAGGAATGGCAGCCGTCTCGAGAATGGTTTCCGCCTGTGAGGCTGTCAGGGATGGATCCTTCTGAAGCATCAGCGCAACGATCCCGGCTACGTGGGGGCTGGCCATCGAAGTGCCTCCCAGGTAATAATAGGATAGCTGCCCGCTGTTGACCTGGTAGGGACCGAGGACCCAGGAACCGGGGGCGGCAACATCCAAGTCCTGGCCGACCAAGGCGCGGCTGGAGAAATCGGTGATGTAATAGTCAGCGGGGTTGCTGGGATCGGCAACATTCTTATACCACCAGCCGGGGACAGCCCATTCGCCAATCCAACCGGAGGCGGCCACGGAGATGACCGGTCCATAGGCACCGGGATAACCCATGCCAAGTTCGCCCCTGTTCCCCGCCGAGGCAACGATGATGACACCGTTGGCGACGGCGTCATCAATGGCGGCTGCTTCCATGACATCGAGGACAGGGCCGCCCAGGCTCATATTGATGACGACCGGGGTTTTGCCCAGTACGCCGCTCACCTTCAATTCGGTCACATAATTGATACCCCGGGCGATCACGGAGGACCACCCGGAACCGTTCTGACCGAGTACTTTCACTGGAATGATGGTCGCCATCGGTGCAACGCCGTTGATCTGGTTTTCACCAAATTGGTAGCCAAGGATCGTGCTGGTGACATGCGTACCGTGCGAGTTCTGGTCGTGTTCCCACATATTTGTCGGTTCAGAAACATTGCCATTGTCACCGCCTCCGCCTCGGAAGGCCTTGGCAAACTGGGTGGCGATGCGCTCCTGGGGGAAATACTGCCTCCAGGAATCTAGCAACCCTGTATCGAGCACGGCAACATAGACACCCGTGCCGTCCATCAAGACCTCGCGGCCGGTGCCAAAATCTGTTACGTTAATGGCGTCCAGGTCCCAGGTGCTCAAACCACCCGTAAAATCGGCTACAGCCACCGTGTCCACCGGCGCACCGTTGCGGGTCGCATCCGGGTTGGCAGCCAGCACGTAAGGCAATGCCTGGATGGCGCTTAATTCGCTGGCACGCGCCTGCAGGGTCACGGCGTTGATCTCGAATACCACATCACGGACGGTGCCGTGCTTGCCCAGGTCGGCGAGCAGAGGATCCGTGATGGAGGTGTTCAGCAGCACATTAATGCCAATCTTCTGGTTGCCCCCAGCCGCAGCTGCGGAGGCGCTGTTGAACAGCAACAGTACAAGAACAAGAATTGTGATCATCAGACGTTTCCACATGGCAATTCTCCTGGTAAAAGGTTGCACCTTACAAAATTGTAAGGTTAATAGTATTGTAGCAGAATTCATGGTTGAGTAAAAGAGGGTATCCCCCGGGGAAGCATTATAATTCCCGTCATGACGAGACGCAGCCCCCTCCTGTGGGTGATCGCGGCAGGCGTAATGCTGGGATTGGGATTCTTTTTGTATCGCATGGCGCGGCCTTCTTCCGGGCGTTCTGCCCGCGTGCTGGAATGGATCCGCAATTCCTCCGCCCACCCGGATTGGGGCGTGCGTGGCGGAGTGCGCTGCAATGCCGATGCTCCCTTCCTCATGCCCACCGACGGCTTGATCGGTTACCTCTGGGATGATTCCTTCCAGGCTGGCAAACGCCACCAGGGGATCGACATTTTCAGCGGCACCCGCGCGGGACAAACGGCGGTGGTTTCAGCATATCCCGGTACCCTGACGCGCCTGCCCACCTGGAAGTCGGCGGTCATCGTGCGCCTCGCCTCCGACCCACTGCAGCCCGGTCGTTCGATCTGGCTGTATTACACCCACATGGCTGATCCGGCGGGAAACTCCTTCATATCCCCGGATTTTCCAGCCGGTACGTACGACAAGCCGGTGGATGCGGGGGAGCTGCTCGGTTACCAGGGAAACTACACTGGTGATGTTGCCAATCCATCGGGCGTGCACCTGCATTTCTCCATCGTGCTCGACAATGGCAACGGTGGTTTCCTCAATGAACTCGATATCAATAACACTCTCGATCCGTCGCCGTACCTGGGCTTGCAACTGAATGCAAAACTCAGTTCAGGGGAAATCTTGGTCTGCCCGGGCTCGGGAAAATAGGAGTTCCTATGGCTGATTTTTCCGGAAAAGTGGTCCTGGTCACAGGTGCCGGCAAAGGCACAGGCCGGCTGGTTGCGGAAGCATTTGCCAGCCAGGGAGCCAGCGTGGCGGCGAATGATATCTCACCTGTCAACCTGGTACAGACGGAAGCGAATATCCTGGCATCTGGCGGGCAGGTGAGGGCTTACGTGGAAGATATCGCCAAAAAGATGCCCATCCAGGCGCTGCTCAATTCCGTGCATGACGACCTGGGGCGGATTGACATCCTGGTCAACTGTGCGGAAGTGGAACCGCAAAGCAGCCTGCTCGATATGGACGAATGGGATTGGCAGCGCACCATGGACGTGAACCTGAATGGACCGTTCCTGCTGACCCAGTCGGTGGGGCGGATCATGAAAGCGAACGGCGGTGGTGTCATTGTCCAAGTGGGAGAACGAGCCCGGAGCCCCGAGCTGCGTGCCGCCTACTTCAGCAGCAAGGCCGGGCTGGCAGCCTTATCGGCATTGGCTGCCTACGAGTTGTCAGAGTCAGGTATTCGCGTGTACTACTTCCAACCGGATGATGCGGGCGAAACTGCCCGGCAGATCCTGGAGCTGTGCGCCTGAAATGACCATCCGCATGCGCGACCTGCTGCTGGGATTGCGCGACCTGCGCCTGGGTGAAGCGCCGGTGATCGTTCATTCCTCGTTGAAATCATTCGGGCAGGTGGAGGGCGGGGCAGCAACGGTGGTCAGCACGCTGGCGGGGGTGTTTGAGAAGGTGATCGTCCCCACGTTTACCTATAAAACAATGATCATCCCGATGAGCGGTCCGCCGAACAATGGCATCACGTATGGCCAGCACCAGGAGCAAAATCAGAATGCCGAGTTCTTCACTCCAAGAATGCCCGTTGACCCTTTGATAGGTGCCATCCCCGAATTGTTCCGCAGGCATCCGCTGGCAAAGCGGACCAGCCATCCCATCCAATCCTTCGCCGGGATCAATGCTGAGATCATTCTCGCCTCCCAGACGATGAACGACCATCTTGCCCCGCTGGGATTGCTGGAACAATCGGACGGCTGGGTGCTGCTCATGGGAGTGGATCATACCGTCAACACCAGCATCCATTACGCAGAAAAACTCGCCGGGCGCAAACAATTCATCCGCTGGGCATTGACTCCCCGGGGCGTGGTGGAGTGCCCCGGATTTCCCGGTTGTTCGGCCGGATTCCAGGCGATTGCCGGGGACATGGACAAATACACCCGCAAGGCAAATATTGGTGAAGCCCTCATCCAGGCGGTGCCTCTCAAAATGTTGTTCAAGGTGGTGGTGGCGCGGATAAAAAATGATCCGCTGGTATTGTTATGCCAGCAGGAGGATTGCGAGCGCTGCGGGGAGATTCGCAAAGGGTAGCGCTGGAAGGAAGTCTCTTTCCAGGGGGGAATTAATGATACAGGATCGGTTCGATGCGCAGGTTTTCCTCCCCGACCGCGGTCTTGATCAATGCCAGCAGTTCTGCACACAGGTGGGTGGTGTCGTTGGGAAACTCGATCAAATGGCCGCGTTCCTGTTCGAAGATCTGGAAGGCAAACCGGTCCGTGCCGGGGTAGGAAATGAAAGTGCCATGCAGGCGTGCGATACGGCGGATATCCCGGTTCGGGTCACCGCTGGGACGCAGGATGATGGTTACCATCTGGGGGGGGTGCTGCTCTCCCAGGTCAGGAGGGGTGGCGGCGGTGGGAAGTTTGGGCGTTAAGACTGCCGCTGGGGGCCTGGCGGGAGCAGGCTGTTCCAGCATGACGGATGCCGGCGCCTCCTCATGAGTGGCGGTTTCTTCGACAATCCCGATCGGCTCGAGTGAAACGACTGCGTGTTCCACCTGACCCGGCTGAATGGACGAATACGTATCCCATTCCGGCGGATCTTCCGGCATGGGCGGGTCGTCGTCACTTCCCCGGGAAGTATCAGAGCCTGGACTGGGTGCAGGAGATGGTTTCTTAATTATGGATTCAGGTTTTTGGCCTGGTGCATGCTGGGGTTGTGGTTGCAGGGGTATTTGGGCAGGAGCGGTCAATTTAAGTTCGGTGCGGATGTTATCCACCAGCACCTTGGCTGGATTGGAATTGGCATCCACCTTGCCTTCTGCCACGATCACCCCTCCCACCTCCAGGGCGAACTGGAATTTTTCCCAGGTGCGGGGGAACAGCACCAGTTCGATGACGCCGGTCAGGTCCTCCAGCGTCACCCAGGCCATCATCTTGCCGGTCTTGGTCTGGTACGGGCGTATGCCGCTCACCATCCCGGCGACACGGGTTTTCTCTTCGTGGGCGGCGTCACCCAGGTTGCTGGAGAAGTGTGTCACCAGGCTGCGGATCTCTTCCATGTAGGGGCTGAGCGGGTGTTCGGAAATATACATGCCGATCAACTCGCGCTCCCAGTTGAGGGTCTCCCGGCGGTCTGGATCCGGGACGAGCGGCAGGGAGATGTTCTCGGTGACCCCGGAGGTGGCTCCGAAAAGCGACAGTTGGCCGGCTTCCGCGGCGCGGAAATGTGACGAACTGACTGCGACGATGCGGTCGAGCGCTTCCAGCAGGGCGGCACGCGAACCGAACTTGTCCAGCGCGCCCACCTTGATCAGGCTTTCTAGGGCGCGCTTGCCAACCGCGCGCAGGTCGACGCGCCCCGCCAGGTCATTAAGATCCTTGAAGGGACCGCCCTTGCTGCGTGCCTTGGTGACGAGGTCCACCCCTCCCATGCCGACATTCTTGATCGCCCCCAGGCCAAAGCGGATGGCAGATTTACCCGCCTGCCCGGAGGGCAGATCAACGCTGCGGGGGAGCACGGGAGATGTATCTGCTTCTTCGATCGAGAAATCCCAGCTGCTGGTGTTGATGTCCGGCGGCAGGACGGTAACGCCCATGTTACGCGCGTCATTGACATACAGCGCCATCTTTTCGGTCTCGTGCTTGGTCACTGACAGCAGGGCGGTCATGTATTCCACCGGGAAATGCAGTTTCAGGAAACCGGTCTGCACGGCAAGCAGGCCGTAATCTGCGGCATGTGACTTGTTGAAGCCGTAGCGCGCAAACTCATTCCAGTCATGGTAGATGGCTTCAGCCGTGGATCGTTCCAGGCCTTGTGCCACCGCCCCCTGCACGAACTTATGGCGGTGATTTTCGATTTCCTTGGTTTTCTTTTTCGAAATGGCAGCCCGCAGTTCATCCGATTCGGAGGGAGTGTAACCGGCCAACTCGACTGCGGCGCGCATCAATTGTTCCTGGTAGAGGGGGATCCCATAGGTATCCCCGAAGATCGGTTCCAGTGCCGGATGCCGGTACTCCACCTCCGCTTCGCCGTGCATGCGGCTGATGTAATCGGGGATGAAGTCCATCGGACCAGGGCGGAAGAGGGCGACCATGGCGATGATGTTATCCAGCGACTTGGGTTTCATTTGCACCAGCCACTTGGTCATCCCCGTGCTTTCCAGCTGGAATACGCCCAGGGTGTTCCCTTCACCCAGGAATTGGTAGGTTTCCGGATCATCGGTGGGGATGTTATCGAGGGTGTAGCATTTGTCGTGCCGCTGGGCGATCCAGTCGCAGGCACGCGCCATGATGGTTAGCGTGGCAAGACCGAGGAAATCCACCTTGAGCAGCTTAAGTTTTTCCAATATGCCCATTTCGAACTGGGTCACGGTTTTGATGGGCGTCTCTTCGGAATTGCTGGTGGGACGGTGGAGCGGCAGGTACTCGACGAGCGGTCTATCGGAGATGACCACACCGGCGGCATGCGTCCCGGCGTTGCGGACAACGCCTTCCATTCTGGCGGCGGTATCGATCAATTCCCGCAGGTGATCGGCCGAGCCATACGCATCCTTCAAGTCAGCAAGACCTTTGAAGTCATCAGCGATGATTTCGCGCAAGGGAATGGCTTTGGAGGGAATGTTCGGAATGCTCTTTGCCACACGGTCCACTTCGGGGAGCGGGATATCCATCACCCTGCCCACATCGCGTAGGGCGGCGCGCGCCCCCAGCGTGCCGAAGGTGATGATCTGTGCCACCTTGTCCTGCCCGTATTTCTTGACGGTGTATTCCAGCACTTCCGCACGGCGGTCATCTGGAAAATCGAGGTCAATATCGGGCATGGAGATGCGGCCCGGATTCAGGAAGCGTTCAAAGAGCAGATTCTGCCGGATGGGATCCACCAGGGTGATGTTCAGCGTGTACGCAACGATGGAACCATTGGCAGAGCCGCGGGCGTTGTACCAGATGCCCTGTTCGCGGGTGTACCGGCACAGGTCCCAGACGATCAGGAAGTAGGCGGAAAAGCCCATTTTCTCGATCACGCCCAACTCGTAATCGAGGCGGGTCTGTGCCTGCTCGCTGGTGGCGCTTTCCCCGTAGCGCTGCTTTAACCCTTCTTCGCACAGGGTGCGCAGGTAGGATTCAGCGGTCTGACCCTGGGGGACTTCGAAGCGCGGCAGGCGGTACTCCTTCACATCCAGGTCGATGTTGCAGCGTTCAGCGATCAGCAGGGTGTTCGCCAGCGACTCCGGCACTTCCGAAAACAGATGCGCCATCTCTTCGGGCGAGCGCAGGTAGTACGAGCCGTCATTCATGCGCATGCGTTCGGGATCGGCGAGCAGCGCCCCGGTTTGGATGGCAAGCAGGATATCCTGGTATTTGGCATCCTCGGGATTGATGTAATGAGCGTCGTTGGTGGCGACGAAACGGGCATTGTAATGAGGGCCAAGATCCCGCAGGGCGCGGTTGACATTGTCCAGCTCGGGCATGTCGTGTTGTTGGAGTTCGAGGAAGAAATTCTCCCGCCCAAAGACCTCGTAGTACCAGTCGAGGCTGCGGCGCGCCTGCTCCTCCTGCCCCTGCCTGATCAACCGCGGCACTTCGGCAGACATGCAGCCGGAAGTGCAGATCAGACCACCGGCGTGGCGGGAAAGGAATTCCTTGTCAATGCGCGGGTAGTAGTAGAAGCCCTCAAGTTGGGCTGCGGAGGCGATCTCCAGCAGGTTCTGATAACCGACCTGGTTCTCCGCCAGCAGCAGCAGGTGCGAGGATTTGCGGTCCTCCTTCGAATCGTGTTCCTGCATGCTGCGGGCGGAAAGGTAGGCTTCGAGGCCGATGATGGGCTTGATGCCGGCATCCCTGGCGGCGTGGTAAAACTCGATCACCCCGAACATCGTGCCGTGGTCGGTGATCGCCAGCGCCGGCATGTCCATCTCTTTAGCGCGCTTGACGAGTTTCTTGATATTGCTGAAGCCGTCGAGCAGCGAGTATTCGGTGTGTACGTGGAGGTGGGCGAAGGACATGGTCCTACCAGTAGTAATGGGTGAGTGCTTCTTTGCGATTATAGCACGCATGTTTTGCTTAAAGATTGGCAAGGTGATCCCCGCTGCAAGAAGCGATGGCTTGCAAAAGGCTTTTTATGGAGTGGCTGATAACCTCCCTGCAATTCTTCCTTTATAATCACCAATCGAATAGCCAATGGATAGGTGGAATCTTGACACTCCGGCACAATTCCAGCGTACATCCCTATAGCAGACTACAATATAAATAGTAAAGGAGAATAATATGAACACAAGACTAATGAAAGTCAGCCTGGGGATCGCCGTCCTCACCCTGCTTGCCAGCGCCTGCGGGATCGTCCCGATCTTTGGATCGCGGCACCTGATCACCGAGACTCGGCAGGTCAGCGATTTCGAGCGGGTGGAGATCAGCGGGGGCGGCATCCTGGAGATCATTCAGGATGGGACCGAATCCCTGATTATCGAAACCGATGACAACATCATGCCCTACGTCACCTCCGAGGTAAGCACCGGATTACTGCGCGTGGGCATGGAATTCGGGGTGCGCACCTTCCTTCCCAGCAAGATGCATGTCAGCCTGCATGTCAAGGATCTGAGCGCGATCAACACCTCCGGGTCGTGGAACGTGACCTCCTCGTCCTTCCAAGGAGATGCCTTGAGCATCGCGATCAGCGGTACGGGCGATGTGGTCATCGATGAACTGACGGTAAATACACTGGACACATCCATCAGCGGTACTGGAAGCATAGACTTGACCGGTGAAGCGAAAACCGAGACCATTAATATCAGCGGATCCGGGAAGATTGAAACCGGTGACTTTCGAGCCCAGGATGTCACGGTAAGTATCAGCGGCACGGGCAATGGAACCGTCTGGGCAACCAAAACCTTAACAGTGGAAGTCAGCGGCAGCGGCACGGTCAATTATTACGGCAGCCCGCAGGTGAGTTTCAACCAATCCGGCTCGGGAAAGGTCATAAACCTGGGTGAGAAATAACGTTTCCCAGCAATACGATTTCCTCCGATTGCGATCGGTTTGGAGTACACATCGGCACTTCATGGTGCCGATGTGGCTGTCTCCCCGGGGAGTGCGCTCGATTTTGCCTCGGTCCAGACTCCTTTTCCTCCATAAAGGCAGAATAGTTTTGCTCCCTCTAAACGCATGCCATGCCGGAGGTGGTCTTTCTCGGCTATACTTGGAGGTGAAAATTTCGATCGAAGGAGCCTTTCCATGAAAAACCAAGTCATTCAGACGATGCTTAAGCACCGGTCGGTGCGAAAATACACAAGCCAAAAGCCAACCGACGAGACGGTCGATACAATCGTGAGGGCCGGGCAGCAAGCTCCCTTCGCCTCGCAACTCTACAGTGTGCTGCTGACCCGCAAGAAAGCGCCTTTCGGTGCACCGCTGTGGTTTACCATTTGCGTTGACATGTATAAATTGGAACGGTTTATGAAACTGCGCGGCTGGGACGTGGTAACCAACGACCTGTCGCTACTTTTCTTTGGCATCCAGGATGCGGCTTACATGGCCCAGAATATGGTCGTGGCGGGGGAAAGCCTGGGACTATTCTCCTGCTTCCTCGGCGCGGCTCCCTACCAGGCGGAGAAGATCGCCAGGGATTTCAAATTACCCGCCCGCGTCTTCCCACTGGTGCAACTGGTGATGGGCTACCCGGCGGAGGAATTCCCGCCCCGGCCGCGCTACCCGATGTGGTTCACCTTGTTTGAAGACCGCTATCCTGAATTCACTGATGAGCAGGTGGCGGAAGCGATGAAAGTAATGGATGAGGGCTACCTGGCCCAGGATTATTACCGAAAGTTGAAAGCCAGGATCCGCCTGGAGAAGGATAAGAAAGAAACATTCACCTACGACAATTATTCCTGGACCGAGCACATCTCGCGCAAATGGGGTCAATGGTACGAGTCACCCGCGGAATTGCTGGAACAACTGGAGAAGAGGGGATTTAAGCTTAAGTAACTATCCGGTCTCACCCCAGTTGTAGTGAAATATCAAGCTCCTTTCCTTTCAATACCTGGATTGCATATCAGGGATTGTGGGAATCCGGGCTTGTGAAATAATTCCCAAAATTGAATACGCTCTTCGATTTCTGTATACTGATACTTATATACCATCCCGATTATCTGGCCTCAAACATCGATTGATCCCGTGGAAATTCGGTTAATCCATCCATCGGGATTCTCTTCACATGATCAGGAGGATTCAGTGGACACCGGTAAAAAACCAAAGGGAATTTTGATCTGGCTGGGGGTCGCTTTTTTACAGCTCATCGGTACGCAGGTGGTGACCTTTATCCTGTCCCTGGTAATCCCCGGCATGGGGGATGTTCCTCAGATCCAACCTGTATCCTTTGCTTTGATCCTGGGGCTGACTTTTTCAGCCGGTGTATTTCTTGTCGGCTGGCTGGCGATTAAATTTCACTGGCTGTCCACAGAACCTAGAGTTGTTGCGCGGCTGGCTGGTACCTTGACCGGGGCCTACATACCATTGATCGCAGCGCTCATCAGTTATCGGATTCTCGAGCCTGGAAATCCTTTCTTCTTCATTTCCATGCTCGCTTCCATCCTGGGATTCCATCTGCCGGGCTGGTATAAGAAGGGATGAGAACCTCGAATCTGCTGGATATATATAAATGGGAACCTGCATTCCAATGGGCAGATTTGATCAATGAATGATGCCATACCGGTGAAGGAAGGTTATTGCACCTGGCGCGGGTATAAAACCTGGTACCGCGTGGTCGGCAGCCAGGAAGCACCAGGCAGGTTCCCGTTGTTATGCCTGCATGGAGGCCCTGGAGCCACGCATGACTACCTGTTTCCGCTGGAGGCCCTGGCTTCAGGCGGCAGGCGGGTGATCTGCTATGACCAGTTAGGCGGGGGGAATTCCGATCCTGTCCGCGGGGCTTCCTTGTGGACGATCGACCTCTTCCTCGAGGAACTGCAGAACATCTGTAATCACCTGGCGCTGAACCGCTTCCACCTGATGGGGCATTCGTGGGGAGGTCAACTGGCTTTGGAGTATGCCCTATCCAAACCAGCCAGCCTGGCAAGCCTGATCCTTTCCGATTCCCTGGCCAGCAGCCGGGAGTGGGCAACCGAAGCAGACCGTCTTCGTGCCGATCTACCGGAAGAGGTGCAGCAAACCCTCCTGAAACATGAAACCGCGGGGACGACAGATTCCGAGGAATACCAGCAGACTTGCAAGGTGTATTATCGCCGGCACGGATGCCTGATGGAGCCCGGTTTGCGTCCCGAGTGGTTAAAACAGGCTTTTAGCAAGATGGACAGCAATCCAGAGGTCTATCTTACGATGTGGGGTCCGAGTGAGTTCTGCGTAACAGGTTCGCTCAAAGACTGGGATATCTCCCACCGACTGGGCGAGATCTTCATCCCCACCCTGGTGGTCGGAGGGCGTCACGATGAAGCCACACCTGCCATCATGGAGAGTTTGCATCGCGGAATCAATGCTTCCGAATGGATCACCTTTGAGCATAGCGGGCATTTTCCTTTTATCGATGAAACGGAGCTTTTTCTCTCGGCGGCAGGACGATTCCTGGGACGAGTTGAAGGTCAGGCGTGATCTTTTTTCAGGTTTATAGTACTGGAGGCGAGAGATGACAAGCAATAAGATCAAGATCAAATTCTTTCCCGTTACGCGGTTGGGCTGGTGGGCATTCTGGCTGGGGATCGCGTACCTGTTCCTCATGACCATCAACAGCGTCGTTTTCATGCGCCTGCCCGAAGAGATTTCCTGGCGGGTGGTTCTGTTGCCGTTCTACGGCATTTTTACCTTTTTATGCGGTCTGGTAGCCGCGATCCTGGCTTTGATCGCGGTGATCCGGAAGCATGAGAGAGCGGTACTGGTCTGGTTGACCTTGCTGCCGGGCCTGTTCGTGATCGTCTTTTTGCTTGGCGAATTCCTCGTGCCGCATTAACAGTTCTTTCATCTGTAACATTTTTCCAGATTCTAATGGGGCAGATGTGATTGGCTGGTGTGTGCCAGTGGAGTACCTGAAAATCACGATGATCCAGCCCGCTCCGGGTTCCTTTGTGATAATCTCCACAATTGACAGTCACCCTTTTTTTTGCTACACTAGGGGCATAGTTGTCTGACAACTTGCAGCCTCTGGATAATAAGCAATGAGCACCCTTCTGGTTAAAAATGCCGCAGTCCTGGTCACCATGGATGACCACCGTCGGGAGATTCCCGAGGGTGGTCTTTTTGTGCGGGATGGATTCATTGAGCAGGTTGGAACTGCAGGCAGCCTGCCGGAGACAGCCGATGAAGTGCTTGACTTGCGCGGTCACCTGCTCCTGCCGGGGCTGGTGAACACCCACCACCATTTCTACCAGACCCTCACGCGGGCTGTCCCGGCTGCGCAGGATGCGAATTTGTTCCATTGGCTCAAGACGCTTTATCCCATCTGGGCGCGACTGACCCCTGAAGATATTTTCATTTCCACACAGACAGCATTGGCCGAGCTGGCATTATCCGGTTGCACCACTGCTTCAGACCATCTCTACCTGTTTCCCAATGGTTCCCGCCTGGATGACGAAATTTCCGGCGCCCGGGAAGTGGGTCTCCGGCTGCAGGCATCGCGCGGTTCCATGTCGCTGGGCGAATCCGCAGGAGGCCTGCCGCCTGATTCAGTGGTCGAGACGGAAGCGAACATCCTCACCGACAGCCAACGTCTTATCCAGCAGTACCACGATCCTAAACCAGGCTCGTTCGTACAGATCGTGCTGGCTCCCTGCTCTCCCTTTTCTGTGACCGGAGAGTTGATGAAACAATCTGCCAGGCTGGCGCGGGAATATGGCATTCATCTCCACACGCACCTGGCTGAGACAGAGGACGAGGAACAGTTCTGCCAGCAGAAATTTGGCCACCGACCGGTGGGATACATGCAATCGGTGGATTGGGTGGGGGAGGATGTCTGGTTTGCGCACGCCGTCTATGTGAACCATGACGAAGTGGTTTCTTTTGCCCGGCATGGCTGCGGGGTGGCGCACTGCCCGAGTTCCAACATGCGCCTGGCTTCCGGGATCGCCCCTGTGAGGGATTACCTCGCAGCAGGTGTCAAGGTGGGGTTGGGAGTGGACGGTTCGGCCTCCAATGACAGTTCGCACATGCTGGCTGAGGTACGCCAGGCGATGCTATTATCCCGATTACGCGAAGGGATCACCGGGTTCTCATTAACGAATGACCCGACCCGTAAGTTGATGACCGCCCGGGAGGCTCTCCTCCTCGCCACGCGCGGCGGTGCGGAGGTGCTGGGGCGCGCCGATATCGGCAGCCTGGAAATTGGAAAATGTGCCGATTTCTTCGCCGTCGATCTCAACCGCCTGGATTATGCCGGGGCGCT
>Ga0315275_10004326_pt1 | contig 13259 bp, 14 predicted proteins | sample YL17G03_0_MG_FD_205557 | JGI IMG/M metagenome (GOLD analysis project Ga0315275, IMG submission 205557) | Sediment microbial communities from Yellowstone Lake, YNP, Wyoming, USA - YL17G03_0 | ecosystem: Environmental > Aquatic > Freshwater > Lake > Sediment | place: USA: Wyoming | collected... | reverse complement strand
CCAGTCCAGGGTCTCCAGGTTCATCAGCATGGTGCGGCTGGCGTTGGTGACGTCGGTGACGTGCACCCCGCCGAGACTGCCGCCGGTCAGGTTCCACAGCAACCAGGTGTCGGGTGTGCCGAACAGTGCTTCACCGCGCTCAGCATCGGCGCGCAGCCCGTCGATGTTCTCCAGCAGCCACTGCAGCTTGCCGCCTGAGAAGTAGGTGGCCGGCGGCAAGCCGGCCTTGCGCCGGATGACGTCGCCGCGGCCGTCGCGATCCAGCGCGGCGGCGATCTGGTCGGTACGGGTGTCCTGCCAGACGATCGCGTTGTAGTACGGCCGGCCGGTCTTGCGGTTCCACACCAGGGTGGTTTCGCGCTGATTGGTGATGCCCAGGGCGGCAATGTCGGTGGCCGACAGGTTGGTGTTGCGCAGCGCCGAGGTCACCACGGTCTGGGTGTTCCCCCAGATCTCCGTTGGGTTGTGCTCGACCCAGCCCGCTCTGGGCAGGATCTGCTGGTGCTCGACCTGGTGGCGGCCGACTTCGATGCCGTTGTGGTCGAAGATCATGCAGCGGGTACTGGTCGTGCCCTGGTCGATGGAGGCGACGAACTCGGCCAACGGTGCTCCTCGGTTTCGGCGTGCGAGCGGTGAGACTGTGCTGGGAGTCTGCCACCGTCCATGATGTTCCATATGGGCATTCACGCGGACATTGAATCTTCGCCTTCCGGTGCCGCCGACCTCGCCGGTATGCCGCGGGGCGGCCCGGACGCCTGCTGGCTGGACCGGCTGTTGCAGACCGACCGGCCTGAGTACCTCGACCGCGACGACGTCGACGACGACGTCAAGCGCGGTGTGATCGCAATGCTGGACCGGGTGGGTGCCCTGTTCAAGGATCACGACCGCAACGCCCGGCTGGTGCTCGACGAGGTGGCCGGCGTGGCCGACCCGCGGATCCTGGAACTGGGCGCCGGGCACGGCGCGTTGTCGCGCAGGCTGCTTGACGAGCATCCGACCGCGCTGGTCACGGTGTCGGACGTGAACCCCGACTCGGTGGCCGCGATGTCGGCCTCGGACCTCGGCCTGAACCCCCGCGCCGACGTGCGCGTCATCGACGCCACCGCGATCGACGCACCCGACGGGGCTTTCGACATCGCGGTGTTCGCGCTGTCGTTCCATCACCTGCCGCCGCCGTTGGCGGCCCGGGTACTGGCCGAGGCCACCCGGGTGGCGGGCACGCTGGTCATCATCGACCTGGCCCGGCCCCCCGTGCCGCTGCACCTGATCAGGTTGGCGAGCATGGCGCCGCTGGCCGCGGTGTGGCCTTTCGCCCACGACGGCCTCATCAGTTCGCTGCGCACCTACAGCCCGTCGGCGTTCCGCGAACTGGCCCGCCACGCCGGCGTGCAGGTCGACGCGCGGCCCGCCGGGTTCGGTCCGCAGGTGGTGGTGGTCCGCCGCGGCGGCTGATCCCTTGCGCGGACGACACTGACCGGGTTCCATCGTCACGATGGGTGAAGAGGTCACGCACACCAGCTACAGCCGGGCACACCGGCAGCAGTACCGCCACAAGGTGCAGCAGTGCCTCGACGTGTTCGAAACCATGCTGGCGGAGTCCAGCTTCGACTCCGACCACCCGCTGACCGGAATGGAGATCGAGTGCAACCTGGTCGACGCCGAGTATCAGCCGGCGATGTCCAACCAGGAGGTGCTGGCCTCGATCGCCGACCCGGCTTACCAGACCGAATTAGGCTCCTACAACATCGAATTCAACGTGCCGCCCCGGCCGCTGCCCGGCCGCACCGCCCTGGAGTTGGAGTCGGAGGTGCGGGTCAGCCTCAACGCGGCGGAAACCAAGGCCAACGCCGACGGCGCGCACATCGTGATGATCGGGATTCTGCCCACCCTGATGCCCGAGCACTTGACCGGGCACTGGATGAGCCCCTCGATGCGCTATCAGGCGCTCAACGACTCCATTTTCACAGCCCGCGGCGAGGACATGCTCATCGACATCTCCGGGGCCGAGCGGCTGAGCATCCACGCCGAATCCATTGCGCCGGAGTCGGCTTGCACCAGTATGCAACTGCATCTGCAGGTGTCCCCCGCCGACTTCGCCAACAACTGGAACGCCGCTCAGGTGATCGCCGCGCCGCAACTGGCGATGGGAGCCAACTCGCCGTACTTCTTCGGCCGCCACCTGTGGGCCGAGACCCGCATCGAGTTGTTCGCCCAAGCCACCGACACCCGCCCCGACGAATTGAAGTCGCAGGGGGTGCGACCTCGAGTGTGGTTCGGGGAACGCTGGATAACCTCGATCTTCGACCTGTTCGAGGAGAACGTCCGCTACTTCCCGTCGCTGCTGCCGGAGCTTTCGGAGGAGGATCCGGAAGCCGAACTGGCTGCCGGGCGCACCCCGATGCTCTCGGAGCTACGCCTGCACAACGGGACGGTCTACCGGTGGAACCGGCCGGTGTACGACGTGGTTGACGGCCGGCCGCACGTGCGGGTGGAGAATCGGGTGCTGCCGGCCGGGCCGACCGTCGTGGACATGATGGCGAACTCGGCGTTCTACTACGGTCTGCTGCGCACCATCTCCGAGGAGGACCGGCCGCTGTGGACCAAGATGAGTTTCACTGCCGCACATGACAATTTCCTCGAGGCGGCGCGTAACGGCATGAACGCGCGGCTGTACTGGCCGGGCCTGGGCGAGGCGACCCCCGACGAGTTGGTGCTGCGCCACCTGCTGCCGATGGCCGACGAGGGCCTGCGGCGGTGGAAGGTGGCCGCCGATGTGCGCGACCGTTACCTGGGTGTCATCGAGGGCCGCGCCAAGACCGGTCGCAACGGCTCGGTGTGGCAGGTCGCCGCGGCGGAAAAGCTGGAGAGCGGCGGTCTGGACCGGCGCGGCGCACTGGCCGAGATGCTCCGGCAGTACTGCGATCTGATGCACAGCAACGAACCGGTGCACACCTGGGAGTAGCTTCGGCGCGGAGTACGTTCGGGTACATGGAATCCGACGTGATGGACTGGGACGACGCCTATCGCCAGCAGGCAGCGTTCACTGGTCCCCCGCCGTGGAACATCGGCGAACCGCAACCCGAACTTGCCCGGATAATCAGTGCAGGCGACGTCCGTGACGACGTGCTCGACGCCGGCTGCGGCCATGCCGAACTCGGCTTGACCCTGGCCGCGCGCGGGCACACCGTGGTGGGTATCGACCTTTCGCCGACGGCGGTGGCCGCCGCGACCAAGGCCGCCGCCGACCGGGGACTGAGGAACGCGACGTTCGTCTGCGCTGACATCACCTCGTTCACCGGATACGACGGGCGGTTCGCAACGATCTTCGACAGCACGCTGTTCCACTCACTGCCGGTCGAGGGACGCGACGGCTACCTTCGCTCCATCCATCGGGCCGCCACGCCCGGCGCTCGCTACTACGTGCTGGTGTTCGCCCTCGGCGCCTTCCCGGCCGATCTCGAAACCAAGCCGCACGAGGTCTCCGAGCAGGAATTGCGCGACGCGGTCGCTCGGTACTTCACGATCGACGAGATCCGCCGGGCATGGATTCACGTCGACACCCCCGACGGGATGCCGGTACCGGCGGATGCACCCCGCGACGCCAAGGGCCGTCCGATGATGCCGGCCTACCTGCTCAGCGCGCACAAGCAGAGCTGAAATCCGCGAGGGACAACCCCTGAATCTGTGAATCATGCAAGGGATCAGAGCAATCGTGACGGACCGCTTCCCTTTTCCCCGCCGATCTTCCGATCATGAGCTGAATCCGGGCATGAGGAGGCGCTTCCTCTAGGCGTTGAGGAGAGCACGAATGGACCTACCGCACAGGCTGTATCCGTCGACGAGCGCACGGCACCGTACGGAACGGGTACGTTCGGCCGTGGAGGCCCTCGAACTTCCGCCGCCGGTGTTCAAAACCTGTCCCTGGCAGCCGCGGGAACTGGTTGAGACAGGGTTGCGGCAATGGTTGCTCTGCTGTGGGGTCGCGCTGGGTCATCGACGCGTGATCGGGATGCCCTCGCGCGCCGTAGATGAAGCTTGGCACGGCCTGATCCTTTGCACTGCAACGTATTCGGCGTTCTGCAAGCAAGCCTACGGCAGGTACCTGCATCACCACCCCGAAGGGGCAACTCCAGCTCACATCCCAGGGTCAGCCGACCCGATGCACGAGCAGCTTGGCCGAACGGTCGTCGCCTGGTCGCTGGCCGCAGGAAGCGAAGAGGAATGCGTGCTGTGGGATCTCGACCAACGCATCGGTGTGGAGCAGCCTTGGGGCATCGACCTCGCCAGAGTTGCGGCCGTCCAGGCCGCTGCGGCCCAAATCCACGCTGGCCGCCGGAATGGCCGGTGACCGGTTCGTCGGCGAATCTATGGATCGTGCAAGGAATCCCGTTCCTCAACACCGACTCCGTTCCCCTCGCCGGCAGTTCCGGTCACGATGAGCCCACACGCAAGGGGAAGGGGCAACAACATGAGCACAACGGCTGTCTTGGTAGGAGCGGTGTTCGCCATCGTCGCGGCAAGTGCGGTGATTGCCGTCCGGCTGGCACGGCGATCCCAAAGTCCCGAAGAGCGCGCCCGGCGCGCGATCCTGAACCTCGCCTATGACCGGGACCGGAGCAGCGTCTGGGCGGCCGCGTCGGTGGGCATTCTCGGTTTCGGTGTCGGATCCGACGGCGGCGGCGGAGCCGGCTGCGGTGGTGGCGCGGGCTGCGGTGCCGGCTGCGGAGGTGGCTGCGGTGGTGGCTGCGGCGGCTGCGGCGGCTGACACCGAAACATCTCGGCGCACGAGACGGGTTGGCGACATGGGCACCTGGTTCCGGACCCCACAACCGCTACGGGCAGCCGTGATAGCTGCGGCATGGTTCAGCTACGGCCTTCTGATCTCCGACCTCAATTCCCTCCAGGAGGGCACTCGGAGCACCGAGATCATCTGGGGCGCGTGCCTGGCTGGAGCAGCCATCACGATGGCCGCCGATGCGGGAGTGCACCGCAGGTTCAGCTCAGCCGAAGAACTCCTGACGTACAACAGGGCGTTGAAGACCGGCGATCTTCCCGAGGGGATCGACGTCCGACAGTGGCGCCGCCGGCTTCGCCGCAGCCGTCTGGTCATCGCATTGGCAGGGGTGTTGGTCTACCCCATCGTCTCGATCGGGTGCATGTCGGGCGCCTCCAGCCACGCGGCCTACCACGCCCTGCCGCAATGGGGTTTCGCCCTCGTCGGAGTCGTGAGCTTCGCCGGCGCGTGCAGGCGGGGGACGCGCATCGGAGGATTGGAGTCCGCGCTCAAGCGGCGCCAGCCGCGGCGCAGGTCTGGTTCGGTCAAGCTGAACGAGCAGGAGCGATGGCACCTATTCGCCGAGACATCCCTGGCGGCAAGGATCGCCATCGCGGCTGCGGTGGGCACACTTCTCGCGTTCGCGGCGCTGCTGCTTGGCGACCTCGACTCCGTCGTGAACGGCGAATCCCGGGGTTCGCATGTCCTCTGGGCCGCCATCTGGGCGGCGGCCGTGGGCTTCGCGTTGTCGACGTTCACCGTCGCGGATCCCCACTTTCACGCGACCACCCGCACGGTCGACGAGATCATGCGCTACGACCGGGCATTCCGGACCGGAGAGCTGCCGGAGCACCTTGACGTCGAGGTGTGGCGCGGATGGATGAAAGGTCACCGCAAGTCCACTGGTGCGCTGTTGTTGTGGGCTTGTTTCCTCTGGCTCGTCGGGTGCCGGTCGATCCTGACCCATCTATCGGGGTACCACTGGGCCGTCGCTCTTCTGTTGGAATTACTCGCCATTCGGCAGTTCCTGTGCTGGCGGTCCCAAAGGGCAGGCATCGCACGGTTGGTGGCACAGGTTGACCGGCACGCCCGCATGCAGCCGTTCTCAAACCATCCCGCGCCGCTTGGCGGCCCGGTGACCGGTGAAGCTGTAAATCGTGCAAGGAAGTCCAGCGAAACCGCGGTCCGGGCTTCCCCGCCGGCGAACACCGAAACATCATGAACAGCGTCAACGGATCAGTGGAGGGAACCGAAGCCATGCAGCGCGAACAAGCCCCAAAATCACCGGCAAGCAACGTGATTCGCGGATCGCTTGGCAACCTGATCGAATGGTACGACTGGTATGCCTATGCGGCGTTCAGCGTCTACTTCGCAAGCGTGTTCTTCCCATCGGGAAACCAGACGGCACAGCTGTTGAACACCGCAGGCATCTTCGCGGTCGGCTTCCTCGTCCGGCCTCTCGGCGGGTGGATCTTCGGCAGATACGCCGACCGGTTCGGACGTCGGGCATCGCTGACGTTCTCGGTGAGCTTGATGGGCGTGGGTTCTCTTGGCATCGCCGTCTTGCCGGGGTATGCGCAGATCGGCGCATTGGCGCCGATCCTGCTGGTTGCCGCCCGGCTGTTACAGGGTCTGTCACTCGGGGGCGAGTACGGCACCTCGGCGACCTATCTTAGTGAAGTGGCGACGCCCAACCGGCGCGGCTTCTACTCGTCCTTTCAATATGTGACGCTGACCAGCGGCCAGCTGCTGGCACTCGGCGTGCAGATCGTCCTGCAACAGCTGCTCACGCCGGCGCAGTTGCATTCCTGGGGATGGCGGATCGCCTTCGTCATCGGGGCGGCGGCCGCCGTGACGGTGATGTGGTTGCGACGGACGATGGACGAGTCCGAGAGCTTCACTCTCGCCGCTTCCGACGGTGCCGAGCGCGGCACCGTCAAGATGCTTCTCACCTACCCGCGCGAGTGCCTGACCGTGGTGGGCCTGACCCTCGGCGGCACCATCGCGTTCTACACCTTCACCACATACATGCAGAAGTTCATGATCAACACCACCGGCCTACCCAAGGAACAGGTGACCTGGATCAACTTCGTCGCCCTCGTCATCTTCGTCTGCATCCAGCCCGCGTTCGGTGCGCTGTCGGACCGGATCGGCCGTCGCCCGCTGCTCATCGGCTTCGCGATCAGTGCGACCCTGTGCACCGTCCCGCTGCTGTCCGCGGTTGCGCGGGCCGACTCGGCGTTGACCGCCTTCGTCCTGATGATGCTGGGCCTGCTGATGGTGTCGGGCTACACCTCCATCAACGCCGTGGTGAAGGCGGAACTGTTCCCTACCCGCATCCGCGCGCTCGGCGTCGGACTGCCCTACGCGCTCACCGTCGCAATCTTCGGCGGTACCACCGAATACGTCGCGCTGTGGCTGAAGAGCATCGGCCACGAGACGTGGTTCTTCTACTACGTGGCCGGCGCCGCGCTGATCTCACTGTTGGTGTATTCGTTCATGGGCGAATCATCGAGCCGTTCGCAGTTGGAGCGGGAGGCTGCCGAACTGCGATCCGGTGGGAACGAATTCGCCAACAACGTGAAAGTTGCGAGAGTGGGTTCCTAGCATCAGCACCATGCGAGTGCTGCTTGTCGAGGATGACGAGGGGGTCGCATCGGCACTGGCCGATCTCCTCGGCCACGCCGGCGCGTCGGTCGTTCGAGCCACTCGCGGCACCGACGCCCTGAACCGGGTGAAGGGCTGCGATCTGGTGTTGTTGGACCTGGGTCTGCCAGATATGGACGGCCTGGACGTGCTGCGCACGCTCCGTCGCGCATCGACGGTTCCGGTGATCATCATGACCGCCCGCGACAGCGACGGCGCGGTGGTCCTCGGCCTGCGCGCGGGTGCTGACGACTATCTGGTCAAACCCGTCCGTAAAGCGGTACTGCTGGCCCGCATCGACGCCGTCATGCGGCGCGCAGGGCGCAAGGCTGATCACCCGGCTGCACCAGCCGGACCCGTCGTCGCGGGACCGGTCACCATCGACCGTGAGCGCCGGGAAGTCACGGTCGCCGGAGTCAAGCAAGCGCTCACCAGGACTGAGTTTCAACTCGTGTCGCATCTGGCCGCCCGTCAGGGTGAGGCCGTGAGTCGCGAAGAGCTCATGCTCGAAGTGTGGGGCACCGCCGTGGTCGGCCGGTCCCGGTCGTTGGACTTCTTCATCGGACAGATCCGAGCCAAGCTCATCGGGCTACCCCTGCACACGGTGCGCGGGTTCGGTTTTCGGCTGGACACCTGACGTGGGTCTACGCGTTCGTGCCGTACTCGTGAGCCTGTTGCTCCTAGCGGTCGCGGCACTCGCCGTCCCCTTGGCTCTGAGCCTGGCGGACCGACGAACCGCGACTCTGGCCACCGAACGGGACCGGCAGCTCGCTGCGCTGGCCGATGCGGCCGCTGTTCGTGACGTCCCCCTGCAGCCCCTTGTCGACCGCTACCACGCGGTGTACGGGGAAGGTGCGCTCGTGATCGACTCCGACGGTCGAACATTGGCCGCACGCGAACTCGCCGCTACGGATCCCGGGGTCAGCACCGCGGCCGAACACGCCCTGGTCGACGCGCCAACGTCGCCGTGGACCAGGATCTGGCCTTGGTACCGAGAGCACGTTGCGGCCGCCGCAGGCGTTCGACGCGACGGGGAGCTGGTCGGTGCCGTCGTGGTGGCCGTCGACACCTCGATCGCGGCGCGCGACATCACGACCGGATGGTTATGGGTGGTGGTTGGCTGCGTCGGACTGCTCATGCTGGCCGTGCTCGTCGCCCGTGGCCTCACCAGATGGGTCCTGCGCCCGATGAACGGGCTCGAGCGCGCAGTCGCCGCCATGACTGAGGGGGCTTCCGGGCCCCCCGCCAATGTGGCCGGGCCGCCGGAGTTGCGGCATTTCACCGCGGCTTTCAACACCATGGCACAGGTTGTGCGGGGTTCACTCGACCGCCAGCGCCGACTGATCGCCGACGCGTCACACCAGTTGCGTAATCCGTTGGCAGCGGTTCGGTTGCGCGCCGACAGCCTCGAGGACTGCCTCACCGAGGCGGGCCAGTCGACGTACCGGTCGATGACCGCGGAGTTGGACAGGTTGGAGAACCTGCTGCAACAGCTGCTGCGCCTGGCCCGCGCCGAAGAGGTCAGTAGCAGCCGAAGAGTAGGCCTTGCCGCCGCCGTCGATGCGACCGACCTCGCTGACGTCACCGCCGAACGCATCACGTTCTGGCAGTCCGTAGCCGACCTCCAGGGTCAGCGACTGAGCAACCAATCGCATCAACCCGGGCCGGTTGTGCAACTCGGGCGTCATGACGTCGAGCAGCTACTCGACGTCGCCCTCGACAACGCGTTGCGCTACGCCGGACGGGACTCCACGGTGACGGTGTCAACCGCGCAAACCGGTGAGACGGCCGAACTCGTCGTGAGCGACGATGGCCTCGGCCTACCCGAGGAAGACCTGTCCAGGGCTGTCGCACGATTCTGGCGGGGACAGGCGGACGTCGCTGGAACGGGCCTCGGGTTGGCAATCGCCGCTGAGATCGCAGCGGGACACGGCGGAGCAATCGGGGTGGAGAAGGCCCCCGAAGGCGGGCTACTGGTCCGCTACCGCCTCCCGGTGGCACGCGAGGCCGCGTCATGAACAACCCGACGCTGGCGATCAGTCGTCGTGCATTCGTCCTCGGCGCGGCGGCGGTGCTGGCCGCCGGCTGCCTCCGAAGCGAGCCCACCGGACGCCTGCGCCTGGCCGCGGGCGATCCGGGTGGTTTGTATCTGGCCTTCGCGGAAATTCTGGCCAGCCAGATCCACGTCCGCTATCCGGGCATCGCCGTCGATGTCCTTAGCACCGAGGGCAGCGTGGGAAATCTGACCCTTCTGCGATCCGGCGAGGCCGATCTGGGTCTGGCACTGGCCGACGTAGCCGAGCGCGATCAAGCCACCGGCCCCGAGGACACCGCGCCCCTTGCGGTCGCTCGGGTCTACGAGAACTATCTGCAGGTGCTCGTGCGCGAATCCATTGGTGTGCAGACGCTTTCAGACCTCAAGGGCAGACGGATCTCCATCGGGCCCAGTGGTTCAGGCACCGCGGCAACCAGCCACGTGCTGCTTGAGGCGGCAGACCTTCGCGGTCGAGTGGACATTGCGGCTTACCGCCTGCGGGATGCACTGGCTCGGCTCGCGGACGGTGGCATCGACGCGCTCGTGTGGTCCGGTGGTGTGCCGACGCCGGCCATCACCGAGCTGGATGCCCGACTGCCACTGCGAATACTCGACATCGGCGGGCTGGCAACACCGATGAGCCTGCTCTCCGGCTACCCATATGTGCTGCGCCGAGTCCCGACCTGCTCCTACGTCCCCCCCGGCACACATTCGATCGGCGTTCCCAACCTGCTGCTGTGCCGCCGGGAAATCGCCCCCAACCTGGTCTCGGCGGTAGTGGACACACTGGCAACTGATGCGCCGCGCCTGGTGCCTCCCTACGTTCGTGGACTGCAATACCTCGACGCACCGTCGATGATCCAAACCGGCGTACTCCCACTGCATCCGGGCGCCGTCGACGCCTACCGCATACTGCACGGCTAGCGGCCGGGACCTCCAGCCAGTGGCGCGGTCACACCGGCCGGCTACTGGCCCAGCGTGTTCTGCATGGCGCCGGCCAGAACATTGACCGCCAGACCGCCGTTGCCGGCCTGGCAGACCTTGGCCTGCAGCAGCACGTTCTCCCGCAATCGGGTCTGGGTGAAGCAGCGCCGGTCGCCTGGAGCCGCTGGGCCGGCGACATCGGACGCGGCCGCTTCCTGTTTGACCCACTGCGCGTCGGTCGCGGTAGGCGGCAGCCCGCCGAACGACCACACCTCGGTGCGGCCGTCCTCCAGGTGCATGGCGGTGGTCTGCCCCGCGCATCCCACGGTGCGGTCGGTGATGCGGTGGAATGCCCGGGCGGCCGCGTCGGCGGTGGCGAACACCCCCACCGCCTGCTTGACCAGGTGACCCTGGTCGGTGGCCGAAGTCTGCGTCACCGCACCGTTGAACGAGGCCAGGTCGGGGTCGAAGTACACCTCGGGCAGGCCGATGTCGGCCCAGTTGTTGCAGGCCGGAAGGTCCACCCAGAACGCCTGGAACGGTTCGGTGAACAGCGATTCCCAGGTCATCGGCGCGCCGACGACATTGGCGACCGACCCCTTGCCCAGTACCGCGTAGGACACCACGCCCGGATCTGAGGGCGCCGCCACCGCGGGAACGGCTGCGGCCAGGCTGAGTACCACGGCGGTGCCGGCCACCACAGCCGACCGCACCGTCACAAAACCTTGGCCGACAGCGTGACGTCGATGTTGCCCCGGGTGGCCTTGGAGTACGGACAGACCTGATGGGCCTTGTTCATCAGCTCGTCGGCCTCGCTCTGGGCCAGCCCGGGCAGGTAGCCGATCAGGTGGGTTGTGATGCCGAACCCGCCGTCAACGTCCTTGCCGAGACCGACCTGCGCGGTGACCCCGGTCGCGTCGTCGAGCTTGACTTTGTCGTTGCGGGCCACCAGGAGCAGCGCGCCCAGGAAGCAGGCCGCGTAGCCGGCGGCGAACAGTTGCTCGGGGTTGGTGCCCTCGCCGCTGCCGCCGACAGCCTTGGGCGGGCGGGTGTCCAGGTTGATCCGGTCGTCGGAGGAGGTGACGTGGCCGTCGCGGCCGCCGCCGGTCGCCGTTGCTTCTGCGGTGTACAAGACGTCGATGCTCATGGTCCGATCATGCCAGCCGGAACCGGCCGGCACGATCGGACCAGTTCGAGCTACGGGCGATGTCTTCGTGCTCAAGTGATTTGCCGTGGATATGAGACCGCTGTGAAGCCTGGGCGGCGATTCACCCCCGCGGTTCGGGCGGCGCAGGCTATGAATCACGGGTGAGCAATGTGAACCTGACCAAGCAGGAAACGTCGATGATCGACGAGACTCGGCCCGCGGCCCTGGCGCACCTCGACGAGGAATCGCTGAAGGACCTGCAGGGCCGGCTGCGCAAAGCCCGCGATAAACACTTCAGCCTGTTGCGCCGCCAGGGAGCGGCCAGGGTCGAGGCCGAGGGTGCCCGCGGAACCGCCCAGCCCGCCAACGAACGAAGCGGTGAGAAAGTGGAGATCTTCGATGAGGCACTGGCCCGGGTGGGTCAGCGCCTGGACGCCGTGCAGGGCGGGTAGCAGCGCGCGTCACTCCGAGGGCTTGAACGGGTTCACCGCGAACTGCACCACCCGGTAGGGCGCGCGGTCGCGCGGCGAGGTGTTCCACTGGCTGACGAACACACGAACCTCGTCGAGCGTCGAACCCGGCGACAGGTATCCGCCGTAGGGCTGGGCAAGCCGGTTGTCATCGCGCGAGAGCATCTCGGCGGGATCCGGCCAGGTGCCGGCTCGGACCACCGTCGTCACCGGTGCTGTCCCGAGACCGGTGGGGCCGTCGGCGACCCGCAGTTCCATGTTGCCGGTGCTGGCGTTGAAGTAGGACAGCACGGTCCTGCCCTCGATCTGTCGCATGCTCAACTCACCCACCCGGTCCGGCCACAGGGGTGTGGGGGTCGGGTTCCACCCGCGCCCGGGTGCGCCGCCCCAGCCCTGCCATAGCGAGCGGTCGGTGAAGAACTGGGGGGCAACGCGATACAGCCGCACCGGCTCTGACCGGTCGAAGTTGTCGGCGACGATGTAGACCCAGCCGGTCGCCGACTCGGGGGTGGGGATCGGGTCGTAATAGCCACTGATCTGGCTCTGGGCGCCCCCGGCGTAATCGGCGTCGCGCCCCGATCCTGCAACGGTGACCCAACCACTCTGCGCGGCTTCGGCTTTCACCAGCCGGGAGGAGACCGGGACCAGGCGCTCGGCGGTCGTGACCATCAGGTAGTTATGCCGGTTGATCTGGACCACCCCGGCAGGCAGTTGCGAGGCGCCGGACGGGGCGGCGTCGGACAGCAGTGGCCTGTCCACACCCATGACACCGGCGTAGCGGATACCGGCAGGGTCGTTGACCGAATCGCCGACGACGCGCAGCGCGATCGGGGTGAACCACGGGCCGAAGCCGACCCCCGGCCCGGCGAAACTGTCACCGCAGATCTGCAGCAGCGCGGTGGGGAAGTCCATGAATTCGCACAGGTCCGTCGCACCGATGTCGTAGTCACGGGTGGGCGTCCCGGTACCCGCCACCGGGCCGATGAGAACCACCTGGCCGATCGCCAGCGGCGCCAGGATGGGACGCGGTACCGGGCTGGGCGGATCGGCGAAGGCAATCGGACCGGCCGTCGTCGCCAGGAAAACCAGCGACGAGATCGACGAAATGGCGCTGGCGACTCGCACTTTCGCGCCCAAACGTTGGTTTCGGCGCATGGCGATCAGAGTTGGGCGGCCAGCAACTCGGCGATCTGGATGGTGTTCAGTGCCGCGCCCTTGCGCAGGTTGTCCCCGGAGATGAACAGCGCCAGCCCGCGGCCGTCC
>Ga0315275_10004321_pt1 | contig 13267 bp, 9 predicted proteins | sample YL17G03_0_MG_FD_205557 | JGI IMG/M metagenome (GOLD analysis project Ga0315275, IMG submission 205557) | Sediment microbial communities from Yellowstone Lake, YNP, Wyoming, USA - YL17G03_0 | ecosystem: Environmental > Aquatic > Freshwater > Lake > Sediment | place: USA: Wyoming | collected... | reverse complement strand
GAAGATCTGGCTTATGAATGAGTCTGAAAAATCAGCAGGTGGAATCTACCTGTTCAAAGATGAGGCCTCAGTAGAGGCGTACCTGAAAGGAGAAATCGTTGCAGGGCTAAAGAGCAATCCAGCCATCAGTGATATCCAAGCAAAAATATTCGACATACTACCTGAACACACAAAGATTACTCGTGGTCCTTGTGAGTAGACGGACATAAGCCTAAGAAACAACAACCTTCCTATTTTTCATAGCAAGTCTTTATTCTTCCATTTTGAGATGCGCTAGTAATTCAGGAAAAGTTTCCATCACTCAAGTCCCGAAGAGTTAACAGAACGGACCAAAGTAAAGTTTATATGCGTCTATTCGTATTAGGTAATTATCAAATTGGAAACGCCTAGAGTGAAATTAGAATTGGTGACAACCTATGTCGGAAGACCTTAGAGAAGAAATGAAAAAACTCAAAGAAGAAATGGCCAACCTGAAAGATCAGTTGAAAGAAGTTGGACAGGAAGAACGTCGTCACAAAGGTGGGTTGTACATAGACATCGGTAGCCCGGTTCAGGATTACATGGATGATGTTATGCAGAGCGTTGCAGAAGGCGTCCAGGGCGAACTTGAAAAATCGATTTTCATCGGTCCAGGAGGTACGCGCATAATCACGAGAGGCAGACCGCTGCACAGGGAGCCTGAACAGCCTGTTGACCTTGCTCAAGCTGCTGGAGTTATGAGCGCCCTTGGTCATGAGCACAGACTTAGGATTCTGAACGAGCTAATGACTGGCGGAAAATACATCAACGAACTGCAGGAGAAACTGTCTGAAATCACCACGAGCACGCTTTCAAGTCACTTGAACGTGCTTGAAGAAGCGGGTTTGGTTGTTCAGGAGAAAATGCGAGGCCGATACCTCATCACGATGCCCGGCAGAACCGCCTACAAAATGGCCACCAGAATAGCCAGTTTCATCAAGCAGGGTGAAGAGCAATGATTTGGCATCACTACGAGCTCGGCAGCACAGTCTTGAAGACGAATGAGCCGCTGACTTTGTGGAAAGCTGACCGTGGTTCAGTGGAAATCGGCAAGGACACGTTGGCAGTGGCAATCACATTGGAAGGAAAGCCACAGGGCTACATTTTCGGCGGAAACGGCAAGATGGTCTTGGACGCAATCGTTGAAACAGAGCAAGGCGCGGTCGGAAAACCCGTCGAACAGGAGTTAACGGAGCCTTTTCTTATGCTAGGAAATCCGCAAGACATCGAATCCCGCTTCGCTCTGGCAACTGGCGGAGAGCAGGATTTCCTGACGACGGCTGAAGACCTTTACCACAAGTTCTTCAGAGAAGGAGAACACTTTGGCTCTCGCTGCAACGACCATTACCATGAAGGGTTGGTTTTTGCGTTCAGGAACGATTCTGGCCATTTTGACCTTTTGATCCTGCATGGTTCCAAAATCGTTTACAGGGCGAAGCACATGATGTTCATTTCTGATGAAAACAGAGTCATTATGAAGAGCCCCGAACACACCATCGTGTCGGACAACGGAAGATGCATAATCGTGAAGAGACGAGGCTGAACAGGTTCACATGTCTCTGCAATGTTTGATATTCTCCTTATTGGGTGACTATTCACTCTCGCAATCTTTGATTCCCAGTTGTATCCTGCTTTTTAGGTGCGCGAGTTCTTGCAGGTTGAATGTATACACGACTGATCTTTCGATGTGGTCGGTGCTAATTATGAAGCTGAGGTGAATCTTGTCGTTCTCTTTGTGCCGCATCCATTCGATGTCTATTCCTCCGCGTCTGAAGGACAGCCAGCCGTCGGCTTGTTGGAGGATTCTTAGAAAGTATTCCCATTCGAAGGGTTTGAAGCGCAATAGTTTTTCAGCCTGTTCCAGAGCGTCGAAGCGGTTCTCTGGAAAATCTTGGAAGCTACGCATCTGCTCGAATTGATCCTTGTTCAAATGTCGGCACCCGAGCTGAGAATACCTGCAGGATCAAAAAAGGCTTTGTCTGCTTCGAAAGTGTTCGTCGTGTTTTCAGAAAAATCGAAGGAAATCGAACAAGAACGGGGCGAACAAGGTTTATACAGACAACTCAAAAACGATGTGAGTTGCGACTGTAGCGCTGTGGGTTTTTGACGCTATCTCACGTCGGAATGATAACCGTTGGACATCGTGTTCTGGCGCTTCGAACAGAGGCGATACGACGGTCAAACTACCGCGCAACCTGTTTCTTTTTGGAAGAGTTCGCATGGGATGCTTGGCTTAGAGGTCGCACTAGTGTCCTAGATACAGGCAGGATTTGTCTGGGAAGTAAAGCTCGCAGTAGCTGCAGTCTTCGCAGATGTAAACTTCGAAGAACAGTTTGGACGCTCCCATAGTTGCGCCTTCAAGTCTGCCGGATTCCATTCTAATGCTCTCACTCCCACATTTCGGGCATTTGGACATCGAATCCCGAACCACTCCTGCCGCCTCAATCGATTGTTATGAAATCGAGGAAAACATAACTTGGACTTCCTTCGTCAGCAAGATGATAATTTGAGCTTTGCAGGCAAATTTCGGTTTTTCATGTTCAGTCTTGCTTGATGTCTAGCTTTATTCTTGGACAAATGCTTCTTAAGGAGAATTCTGTATTTAGATGTTGGATGTGCGTGTCGTCGTCTAAGATGAAACCGGAAGAAAGGGTGAACGCTGCAATTTACATGTCTGACATGTGCGTAAGCGTATGCGCTAGCTCCGTGAAAGATCAGAATCAGCTGATCAGTGAAAAAGAACTCTTGAAATGCGTTAGAAAGCGAATCAACCTAGGCAGAAGGCGCAGAGGCGTGGTTTAGAAATTGGAGACTTTCGAAGCGTTTATCAAGAGAATCGTCACGAGCTTCAACCGTTCAGGAATAGGCTATATGTTTACAGGGGCTTTAGCAGCCAGCTACTACGGCAAGCCTCGCACCACGATGGATGTTGACATTGTCGTAGAGGCAGTGTCAAAAGACAAGATGCAGGACAAACTCTTGCAGGCGTTAGAGGAAGCTGGAGTGCTCGTTGAAAAGCGTAAGGTCGAAATGGTGGTTGAGTCTGGTTTCAAGATAGCCACTTTTAGAGACAGTGCATCACCGTTCACGCTGGACATCATTCTTTCAGATGGCAAGCTGGAGAAAAGACGCGGGACCATGTTGGGTTTGCCGACATTCTACCAGGCTCCTGAGGCGTTGATCCTTGCAAAGCTGCGCATGATCAAGGCCACAGTTCATAGAGAAAGAGCTTTGAAGGACGAGGAGGACGTGAAAGCGATTCTGAAGTTCACGGAAGTCAATGTGAACAAGCTCAGGAAAAAGGCCCTCGGAAACACGACATTGGCACTGCTCGAAGACATACTCGCTAGAAGAGACTAAGGGTGGCCTTCGGTGCAGCGCGCTTGAACTCGCGCGCGGTGGTGACATGGGTTTTTGACGTTGTTCTATGCTGAAAATGATGACTACAAGAGCTATACATCAGTGCTTCGACGGGAAGTGATGGAACAGCCCGAAAGTGCGCAGTCACCTAAAAAGGCTGGCATGTTGGTTGTAGCGCTGTCAAAGTGAAGACAGCTCCCGCACAACCCTTTTTTGCAGTGTGCACTTTGTTCTGAAGTGACGCTAATTCGAGGTCTTGACCCCTAAAGCCACGTTGCGATAGTTCATGTTTGAGTTGTAGGCCCACATTGCAGTGGTGAAATTTCGCGTAGAACACCAAGTCTTCAAAAACTTGCGCCATAAGGACCAACGATTATAAAGCCGTCGGTTACTCTCATGCATCGCCTTTCCGAGCCTTTGCGGTTCCATCAAAAGTGGCTTGAACGTAACTTCTGTCATGTCATAATGAATCCAGTCAGCGGGAAAGTTGGTATAGAGCAAACGTTTCTCATCCCTCAGTCTTCCGAACAATCTAGTTCCTGGCAACGGGGTCAGATAGGTTGTTTGCATCACGTCGACTCCGCTGCTCAGAATGTAGGAGGTTCGATGATGCAGAGTCTCTGGAGTGTCCTTGTCCATTCCGTAGATGAAGGCTCCAAGAACGGCAATGCCATGTCGATTAATGCGGCGAAAGGTATCTTCGTAAGTGTTCACTCCCTTCGACAAATTTAGTCTCTTGTTTACGCTTTCTAGGGCATCTACTTTCTCAGCTTCTACTCCTAAGAAAACCATGCGGCAACCACTTCTCGAGGCGTATTCTAATACCTCCTCGTTATCAGCGAAGCTCATAGAAGCTTGGCAAAACCAATTTTTCTTGATTCCTCGCTTCATCATTCCTTTGAAAAGGGTAATGGCACGTTCTTCAGACTGCTTGCCATAGCCGATCAGGTTGTCATCAACGAAGAAGACCATGTTCTGAGGAACAGTTTCCAGTTCATCCAAAACATCTTCCACGGGTCGCTGGCGATATCTATGACCGTTGAAGGCTGTCACAGAGCAGAATTCGCAGTCCATAGGACAACCTCGTGAGGTCTGAATAGAGCCAAACATGTAGCCAGGATGGAATAGATCACGACGGGGTTTTGGCATTTCTTTCAAATCCAACCATTCCCCTTGATATATCCTTTGCATTCCGCCTGCTTCAAAGTCATCAATGACTCGGGTCCAAACACTCTCTGCCTCACCAATGACCACTGCATCCACGTATTGCAGGGCTTCGTTAGGGAGCATCGAGGCATGTATCCCACCCAGCACAGTTGGTGTCCCTTTCTGTCGATAGAGGCTCGCAACCTCATAGGCTCTGTTTGCAGCTGCAGTGAAGGCGGTCAGACCTACCAAATCTGCCGCCTGATATTCAAAAGGTCTAAAGTTCTCATCAATGATTTCTACGTTCCAGTTATCATGAGTGCGCGCTGCAATGAGCCCTAGCCCTAACGGTTGAAAGCGAGAGCTTAGATTTACCGTGAGGCCTACTCGACGAGGATTGACTGGATTAACGAGCAATAGTTTCTTGGTCATCTTCTTCTCCCAGTTACAGTTTCATGCTTGAGGTTGCGTGATCTATGTTCCACGGGCGCTAGTTTCTCTGTATGGGAGTCGTTGTTGGTGAACCATATGAACCTTTTTTAGCATCATTACAAAAGTCTTAGTGTTGATGCTAAATGAAGGACATGGAGAGAATCTGTGAGCTGCTCTTTGAGTTATCTAGCATCGAAAGAATACGCATTCTTTTACAAATCCAGAAGCAAAGACAAAAGCTCTCTAGCATTTCAAAGAGTTTAGACATGACCGTTGCGGAGAGTTACAGACATTTGCAGAGGCTCAGCAGGAAAGAACTGGTTCAGAAAGACGTCGATGGTCAGTATTGCTTAACGACGTTTGGTAATCTTGTGTTGTCACAACTCCCGAATTTCGGTTTTCTGGTGAAGAATAAGAGTTACCTTATGGAACGTGATGTCTCAAAGATCCCGTATGAATTCGTCAACAGGATCGGCGAGCTCGAAGAGGGTGGATCAAGGGCCGATGAGATCCTGTATAACCTCCGTTTTGCCGAGGAGATGATGCAGAAAGCACAGGAATACATTTGGACTCTATCCGATCAGATCCTGATGAGCGCACTTCCCATCATCGAGAAGGGAATCAATGAAAGAGGCATTGAGTTCAGAAGCATACTCCCAGAAGGCATTGTTCCACCTCGCGAATACGCAGTACCTAGACTGGACAGAACTCACAGCAGTTTGGCTTTGCTAAGATACACGAAAAGAGTAGAGGCGATCATTATTTTGACTGAAAAGCAATCGGCATTCTCTCTTCCTGATTTGCAGGGAAGAATTGATTATAGAGGCCTCTCGGGCAAGGGGGACCCAAAATTCCACGAATGGGTCAAGGATCTGTACCTATATTATTGGAACAATGCGAAGCCTCGTGTCTAGGTAGACACACTTCTAGGTGGAGACATCTCCCGCAAATCGCTATTCTTCTCCTTGACCTGGAAGAATCGAGGAGGTGGTGTTTCTTGGGTTTTACTATCGTCGTCTTTCTATTATAACAAATATCGCAAAAGCTACGAGCAAGGCCGCCGCAACTATGGCAAATATCGTGAGATACATTGTCAATTGAGGTGATAGCGGTGAAGAGAGTGGGGGCGATGGTGCGGTCTGGAAGAATGGTTGTAACGTGTGATTTTCGTTTATTGTAACGTTAATTGGATTGCTGGTAACAATTGTGCTGTCAAGTATCCAGTGGTTGAATTCGTACCCTGCGTTTGGAGATGCTGTGACGGTAACGTTGGTTCCGTAACTGTAGGAGTAGGTTCCTGCTGCTAGAGTGGTCGTTCCATTGTTTGAAGGCAATATCGTCAGCGTGAAATTGAGAAGTTGGAAAACTGGAACGACAGTGTGGTCTGCAGTCATAGGAACATTTATGGGGTTATCTGTGACGTTTCGGCCGTCAAGGACCCAGTAGGTAAAACTGTAGCCAGTGTCAGCAGTTGCGGTCACTGTCACCGGCGAACTGTCGTTCTTTGGGTACACGCCCGCGCTTGGACTCGTAGAGCCGCCGAGAGAACCGTACGGAGGCAAAATCGTCAAAGCATGCCGTGCTACTGTCCAATCTGCCGTAGCAGTTTTGGGGCCATTCATCGTGATGCCGTTGCTTTGAGAATAAACTGTTCCTGATGCGTCTCCAGACCAATCTGTAAAAATGTATTGAGTATCACCTGCTGCAGAATCTGTCCCATTGTCTAAATGCGCGTAAGCCACGGAACCGCTGTCGTACCATCCTGAACCGCTGGGCGTTGAATACGCTGATGTGACTGTCAAGTAATACTGAGTCTTCCAATCGGCAGTGGCGGTCTTGGGCGCGTTCATTATTATTGAGCTGTTTAATCCGGAACCAGAAGCGTCACCCGTCCAATCAATGAAAACATATTGGGTGCCGAGGCTGTCTGAGACGGTTTCGTCAGTCACAGTTGCATAAGCGGTTGAGCCACCGTCATACCAGCCTGCGCCAGTAGTAGAACTGTGTGCCGAAGACACGGTCAACTGGTATTGAGTCTTCCAATTCCACGTGATAGTTGAAGGCGCGTTGATAGTGAAGTCAATGGATGCGGTGAAGCCTGAAGATGGAACGCTGCCCGTGCCCGACCAGCCTGTACAGACGTACTGTGTGCCCACTGGGCCGGCTGACGGAGAGCCCGCCAGCGTTTCATTTATCTGCGTTCCATCGTTGACCCACTCGCTGTTGGGAATAGGCGTGCCGTGATCAGAAGACACCGTCAAGCGGTATTGGTGTGTCCAAGAGGAAGTCTCGTTTATGGGACCGTTCACTGTAACAGTGGCAGAAGCAGTTGAACCCGAGAAACTGCCAGTTCCGGAACCTGTCCATCCGTTCCAAGCATAACGCTCGCCAGTGGCAGTGGACGGAGGCGAAGCGGATATCGTAACATTGGTGCCGACGCCGTACCAGTTCGTTCCAGACGGGGAAGTCGTGCCGAAATCTGTTGATAGAGCAAGCTGGTATTGTGCCTGCCAGTTCCAAGTTATGCTTGATGGCGAACTAATCGTGAATGTTGTGGACGTGGATGAGCCGGAAGAGGGAACGTTTCCAGTGCCTGTCCACCCTATACAGGCATACTGGGTTCCTGAGCCAGCTGGAATCGGAGAGTTGATAGACTCGGTGACAGAGGATCCGGCATCAAACCAGCCACTGACGGGGTTTGGGGAACCGTTTGAAGATGTGACTGTTAAGTAACATCGAGTTTTCCAGTTCCAAGTAATGGTTGAAGGTCCATTCAGGGTGAAGGCTACTGACGTCCCAGTGCCGGAAGTTGGAACATTGCCAGTCCCTGTCCATCCGGTACAGACGCGCTGAATGCCGGAACCGCCAGACATGGGAGACGTAACTGAATCCGTTATTTGCGAACCACTGTCAAACCAGCCGCTCAACGGAGAAGGCGAATCATACGGAGAAGTAACAGCGAGGTAGTATTGGGTCTTGTAGTTGCCGACAATGCTTCCGAAGGCTGTTACCGTTATAGAGCCGCTTTGCAAGGATGATAAGCCAGCTGTGCTTGTCCATACGTACTGCTTGGAGTTGGCACCGACGGTTAGGGGTGATGTGAACGCAAAGTTGTGTATGGAACCTATAGTCCATGAGAACGAAACTGGAAGCTGCGCCCTGGAATAGCTGACAGAGTCAATTGTGACTACGGTGCCTGCGAAGTCGGAGTTTACTCCTACCTGGTCAAACGAGACCTGATTTTGCACCATATAGTTTCCGACGACGCTTCCCGAAGCTGTTGCTGTCAGGGTGTCACTCGGCAGGGTTGACAATCCAGAGGTTGAACTCCAAGCGTACTGCTTGCTGCCCACGACCAGCGGCGAAGCAAAAGAGAAGCTATGACTAGATCCACCGTCCCACCAGAAGGAAACGGGCAGACCAGTCACGGCATAGTTAACGCTATCGACACTCACGACCGTGCCCGCAAAGTCCACGCCAACGCCAGTCTGGTCAAACGTCACTTGGTACTGAGCCTTCCAGTTCCAAGTAATCGCCGAAGCAGCATCAATCGTGAAAGTCACGGATGAGCCGCTTCCTGAGCCAGGAGCGCTGCCGGTTCCAGTCCACCCTGTGCATACGTACTGAATCCCAGAACCACCAGACACCGGAGACGTCACCGATTCAGTTATACCTGAGCCCGAATCAAACCAGCCACTCACCGGAGAGGGCGAATCGTACGCAGAAGTCACGGTCAGAAAGAACTGAGTCTTCCAGTTCCAAACGACGCTTGAAGGTTCACTAATCGTAAACGCTACAGACGAAGCGCTTCCAGAAGAAGGAACGCTGCCAGACCCTAACCAGCCCGTGCAGACATACTGAGTTCCTGCAGGACCAGAGGCAGGTGAGGTAACAGATTCTGTTATGTATGATCCTGAATCAAACCAGCCGCTCAAGGGACTCGGAGAGTCATACGCAGAAGTCACAGTCAAGTAGTACTGTGTGTTCCAGCTCCAGACTATGCTTGACGTCTCAGTAATCGTGAAAGTAACCGACGTCCCCGTGCCGGAAGCTGGAACGGTTCCTGTTCCGATCCAGCCTGTGCAGATGTATTGGGTTCCGGTGGGGCCCGGCGTGGGAGAGGTTACCGATTCGGTTATTTCAGTTCCAGAGTCGAACCAACCGCTTGACGGATTCGGCGAATCCTGCGCGGACGTCACGGTCAAGTAGTACTGAGTCTTGTAATTTCCTGTAACGCTGCCCGACTCTGTAACTGTCAGCGATCCGCTCTTGACGGTTGAAAGGCCCATTGTGGAGTCCCAGACGTACTGAACGCCGCCGCCCTCATTGAGCGGTGAAGCGAAAGAGAAACTGTGCACTGAGTCTAAGTCCCATGAGAAAGGCATTGGAAGGGCGCTCGTAGCGTAGTTTGATCCGTCTATGGTGACCACGGTGCCGGTGAAGTCAGAGCTGACACCGGACTGGTCAAATGTAATGGTTGCCTGTTCCGCTCTGACTTGATGGATGTTAAGCGCTAATGCTAGTATGCTGGCTGCGATTAGAATCGGTATTACCACTAGAATTCGGGAATGTGCCCTTGCCTTTTTCATTCCTATCAAAACTCCAGTTCTTGATGATTCCTATAATAGCTTATGAATTCGAAAAGTTGATTAGCCATTCATGATGCGCTGGGGCTGGCCTGTCGCGTAAGAACCCGAAAGCTCAACGTGCGTTGTGGTTGCAGCTCGGCAGTAACGATGGTTTAATTAGCTCCAGGGGCATTCTATTGACAAGATTGAAGGTGGAAAGAATTGGATCACACAGTTGTTCATTTCGAAATCCCTGCAAACGACACAGAGAAACTGAAGAAGTTCTACTCCGGGGTCTTCGGCTGGAAGATCGAGAAAGGCAGCGAAGACATGAGCGGACCCATGGAATACTGGCTTCTCGGAACCGTACCAGTAGACGAGCAAATGAGACCCATGCGACCAGGCATCAACGGAGGCTTGTACAAGAAGACGAAAGAAACCAAAGAGATGAAACCCATCGTATACATTTCAGTTGAGTCCGTTGATGCATACATCGAGAAAATCAAAAAGTCGGGCGGAAAAATCATCGCTCCGAAGCAAGAAGTCCCGCAAGTAGGCTGGACCGCAATAGCCGTCGACCCTGAAGGAAACCAATTCGCCCTACTGCAGCCATTGCACCCATAAGCAAACCGTTTTCTTTTCCTTTTTTTAGTGAACGCGCGCAAGCAAAAGAAGTTAGTGCAATGTTTCTTGAGGCCAAATGAAGGCGATGCTTGTATTGAAGGGTATCCTATGGCTACTCAACCGATGGTTAGGGATTTGATGTGAAAAACAGATGAGCAAACAATGCTGAACCGCATATAGCGCGCTACATACTGGCTGGCAAAATGCGACTACGCGCGGGCTCATCTTTATATGCGATGCTGAGATGTATTGGGGAAAGACGTGCCGATAGGTCATTGCAGAACTGTTTTCTGTTGAAATAGTTTGCTTTTGCTTAACGCGCGGCAAGAAGGTGATGTTATTGCTGAACAGTAGGGATGTTAGGAAGTGCAGGAACTCGTTGGAACTGAATGAATTCATCGAAAAGTACGCTGCTGAGGGAAACCCGTCAAAAGAGAGCTTCGACAGCATATACTGGAATCTGTTCGAAGAATGGAAAAGAGCCCTGAAAACGAAACCGCCACACAAGTCCCAGCCCATGCGATGAATGCGCGTCCATATCTGATCAATCAATTTTCCTAGACGATTGGCTTTTAGCTGTAAACGTCAAAGCTGAGATGCTTCAATTTTGGCAAGACACTTGGATCTGTGAATCATGCGATGCAAAGCAATCCGTTCGGAATACAGCGCTGCGCGCGCTTGATTTTCATCAGCGAAAGAAACATGGTGAGACCGTGCCGCCTTTGAAGATCCCGGAAGTTCTATGGCGTAGAGGAGTATCTCGCGCGCGCTATGCGTTCGACTTATAAAGACTATTACTGTTCGCGCGCGCTGAAGAGTAGACTGTACTTTGAGTACGGATTTGCCCTGCAGAGGGCTTAATTCTTTCATCGGTGTACTTGAGAACGGTGTAGTGGCGTTTGGAGCCTACTGCTTTTGTTGATTTGGCCTTCATGCTGGTGGCAACTGTTCTGACAATACTTAGTGTGCACACTCTTCAGCTGCTTGCCAAATTACGGTTGAGCAAATCCTTTTTCATACCAGTGCTTGTGTCCGCAGTTTTCTTCTGGTATGGTTCACTTGTGAACGTAGTTTTTAACCTGTGCCTCCAATACATGCCTAATCTGGTTTCTATTCAAGAGCCCATCAACTTTCTGCATCAGACGACACTATTGATCGGGCTCAGTATTCTTACAATCGGTGTCTTCTCTTACTGGAGACTAACCAGACAGGTTAAACTTCCGAAGCATGAGAGTTTGAAGCGAGGCAAAGAGCCGCAAGAGGATGCACAAAAAGCTCAGCAACTGGAACAGTCAAAGCAAAAAGTCGAAGAAACAGAACAAGAAACGTCTGAACAAGACAAGGATGACCAAACGTCACAACTACCACCAGAAAATGGACCTGCAGTTCCAGAAGTTGTGATAGCGTCAGCGATAGAAGAGGACAGCCTTCAAACAACATTAGCCGAGAGTTCGCTCAAACCGGAACAGAAGGACAAAGAATCCGAATAGCGCGCTACTGGCGACATGCAGAAATAGTGGGTGATTCAGAATAGTTCTGCGATGACGTAAATGGTGGATTACGTAAAGGGAAGCGATAATGACAACTGGCACTGGTGCAAGAACTGCACTCAATACCCCATGTACGTCTACGCAAAGATGTCGAGACCGCTACGGCGACCAAAGTCACGTCTCTGCCCTCAATGCAAAGAAAAAGAGAATAACAAAGACTGCACAACATAAAGAACTGCAGACGCTAAGGAAGAGTTGCGCGCGCGTTGAGCTTGGACGTGACTCAAGAATACGAGACCCCAACTCAAAAATAAACATTAGGTAATTTAGGGACAAGCCAGCGCGCCGAGTAAGTGTGAGAGAATAAGAGGGTTTGGGGTTTCGCGCGCGTTGTCTATTTTCCAAAAGAAATAAGAACTGAAACAGCGCAAACAAAGCTTGATGCGGTTTTAGTGTCACAACCTGTTGAGGCACAATCTAAGAGAACGGGCTATCCTGTTGCAGCTGGTGTCATGATGATTGTGTCTGCTTGTTTGCTTATCGTCGTCAACTTGCTGAACATTATCACTTATCCCAGCATGGTTCTATGGCGTGAATTGCCAATTTGGTTAGGCTACATAACGTTTGATTCACTAGCCGTGGTGGGAGGCGTGCTCGCATTGATTCGAACGCGTCTTCTTTTCGCGGTTTTCGGTGTGTCTCTCCTCATTCCCTCCTCACTTTCATACGCGGCGTTTGCAGTGGAGTCTCTCCTGTTGGGGGAAAATATCACCTTGGCTATCATCCCTCTAATCTATGTAATCTTTACACCTGTTACGCTTGTTCTTTCAACCTTGAGCCTAATCTTCCTCGCGCAATCAAAATCAGAATTTCGATGACTTATTATCGATGGGCGCTATCGCCTCAGGCACGAAATGCACCTCGGCCTTGTCGTGCATTGATACGTGTTTCAAGGTTTGGTTGTTATTATTGAACAGGTGGATGAGCCCTAAAAGATAGTAGCTTTTCTGGAATTTCTCAATAGGACGCTAAACTCGAAATATACTCTTTAGAGCCTCTTACGGATATATTATTCTCCTACTGAACGTGAGCGGGGTTATTTGCTGTGCCTCTTGCTCTAGCTCTTTTATCAGCGTACCAGCGTTTGATTCTACCCCAAAGGGCGTAGCTGGTCATTCTGCCTATTCCCCGTGCCGAGCGCCCAGCGAGGCACGCTATGGTTGCAACGTATTAACGTTGGTTTGGTTTGGGGTAAAGTTTTATCTTTCTCTCTCTTACTTCTTTACGCATATACTTACGCTTACTTCCCTACTTCTACTTCCTTCCTTCTCCCTCTCTCCCCTTAGCACGACAGACCGACAGACAGACACACAAACACAGACACAAACAGACAGGCAGACAGACGGACACAGTACATTACAAGGAACTGCTCAGTCTGTGATTTTGCGGAAAATTTATAGCTGAACCGAGAGCACATATGTGTTTTGGCTTCATAGGAGGTGAGAGGTTGAAATTTGGTGACGTAATTCTGGCTGTGGCTTCTATAGATGTGATTGATGCTATGATTTGGTTTGTCTTAGGTGCAGCGTTGATTCCGTCCATAGGCTCTTATTGGGGAATAAATTCTGC
>Ga0315275_10004320_pt1 | contig 13268 bp, 8 predicted proteins | sample YL17G03_0_MG_FD_205557 | JGI IMG/M metagenome (GOLD analysis project Ga0315275, IMG submission 205557) | Sediment microbial communities from Yellowstone Lake, YNP, Wyoming, USA - YL17G03_0 | ecosystem: Environmental > Aquatic > Freshwater > Lake > Sediment | place: USA: Wyoming | collected... | reverse complement strand
TTCTGCAAAGGGCCTCATCGCGGATTCCCGGAGCCCGGACTTGCTCGCGGCGTACCACGTCGGCGTCGATGATCAGATCGACGTGGCCGATTGGGGGTACCGGTATCAAGGTCCATACAGAGGATGGGGCGGGGACATCGACGTGAACCAGTACCGGGCGGGAACGCTCGTTCTCGACTTGATCGATACGGAGACCATGAGCCTCGTGTGGCGGGCCTCGGTCGAGAACACGTTCGACGATAAAGCGGCTCCGGAGGAAACCGCGCGCCGGATCGCGGATGCGGTTCAGAAGATCTTTCAACTCTATCCGCCGGCGGAGTGAATCGGGTCGGCCATCCCGGGCCGGATTCGGAGATCGGTAAAAAACTGATTCTCGGGGGACACTTCCATGATAACCCGACAAGGGAGGTAGTTGATGAAACTGTTCAGCCTCGTGATGCTGATTTGTTTCGCGGCGTTGGCCGCGGGCTGTTCGACGATATCCGTCAAGTACGACTTCGACAAGGAAGCGGACTTCACGGCGTATAGGACGTTCGCCTGGCTGCAGGACCCGGTGTCGGCGGTCGGTGACGCCAAGGCTGCAAAGCAGATGAATACGCTTCTCGACAAACGGATCAGGACTGCTGTCGAGGCGGAGCTCCAAGCGCGAGGAATGACGGCAAACACCGAGACCCCCGACCTTCTGCTGGTATACCACACTGGGGTGGATAGCAAGATCGACGTGACCGACTGGGGGTACTCGTATCCCACTCGGTACGGCGGGTGGTACGGCGGCTCGAACATCGACGTGTACGAGTACGAGGAAGGCACTCTGATCGTCGATCTGATCGACGCAAGGAGTAAACAGCTCGTCTGGCGCGGCGAAGCAACCAAGACACTCGAAGACAATCCGAGCCCCGAACAAATGGATCAGAACCTGAGAGAAGTCGTCGGGAGGATGTTCGTGAATTATCCTCCCGCGAAGTAAGAAAATAACGGGAAAGCAAGGTCGCCCGATGGATGGCGCTTGTCTTCCCATAACCCCTTTGAAGGAGGAGGCGAGCCTTATGAAAGCAACTCGTGCTTGGCTGGCGCGCTCCGTGCCGCTCTCGATGTCGATGGCGCTCGCAGCCGCGCTGCTCACGTTGATGTCGTGTACACCGGGGTCGGAGATCAGCGTCCAGGAGTCGGACGTGGTCGCAACGATCTACGACCCGAACGTGGATTTCAGCGGGATCGACACCTACCAGATGCCGGATACTATCAACCACATTCTGGAAGAGGGCGTCACCGATGACAAGGTTTCCAGAAAATACGACCAAGAGATTCTGGATCTCATCGCGGCAAATCTCAACGCCAGAGGGTTCCAAAGAATCGACGAAGGCTCGCCGGATACGCCGGACGTGGTGGTGTTCGTCAGCGCCACGGCCATAACGAACTGGTATGCGTACTCGTACTATCCCGGTGGTTATTGGGGATACGGGGGATGGGGCTGGTATTATCCGTATTATCCCGCCTGGGGTGTGAGCTACGCCTACACGACGGGAACCTTGATAGTGGACATGGTGAACGTCAATGAACCCGATTCGGAGAATAAAACTTTTCCCAACTACTGGCGGGGCGTGTGTAATGGAGTCCTCGACGACGTGGAATCGAGCAAGGTGCGCCGTTTCACCGATTCCATCAATCAATTGTTCATACAATCACCCTATCTGCAGTCGGCGGGGCAGTAGGTTAACGGGACTCTGGATCGACGGGAGAATACTCATGAAATACGTTCTCACAGCGATAATCATATTGCTCTTTGCCGCGAACGCCTTCGGCCAGAACAAAATCACGGCTTTCCATTACAACATCTCGATTCCCGACCAGGATCTTAAGAATTACATCAGCGATACCAGCTGGTTGGGGGTCGGATTCGACGGCCGCTGGTTCGTCAGCCCCGACAGGCCGATTACGTTGGGGATCTCGCTCGGGTGGCAAGTTTTCGACGAGGAAACGAACGAGACGATCGTCTTCGACCAGGGGGCGATCACCGGCCAGCAACGCCGGTACGTCAACTCGTTTCCGCTCATGGTCACGGGGCACTACTACTTCGGAGACAAGGAGCGCATGTGGGTGTTCGCCGGTGGAGGCGTCGGGACGTACTACATCATGCAGCGATTCGAAGTCGGTGTGTTCGCTATCGAACAAAACAACTGGCATTTCGGTTTCTACCCCGAGCTGGGGGTGCAGATTCCCCTCCAGCGGGACGCCGACCTTTTTGTGAGCGGCCGGTACAACTTTGCCCTCGCGGCGGGGGAATCGATCGCCGGGGAGGCCCAGGACTTCAACTACTGGGGGATCAACGTCGGATTCGCGTATAACGGCTGGTAGACCGGAGGAGAAGCGCCGGCCCCCTCAGAGGCGTGCCGGCGGAGTCGTGTCGTCATTTCGAAAAGGGGAGTGTCGAATGAGATCGAAAATTCTCGGCGTTTTCTTTTTGACCGTGATGGTCGCCGCCGTGGCGTCATCTGCCTGGGCGCAGTACGGCAAGCCCCCGCGCAAGGAGAGCCAGAGCTGGGGAACGCAACAGCAAGAGCATCGGCTCGAGATCTTCGGCTACGGCGGGTACGCATGGACCAGCAGCATCGATGCGTGGTACGGGGCTTATTCCGGTGAATTTGATGTCAAGGACAGCGCGATCTGGGGGATCGAGGCCGATATCAACGTCCGTCCCGGCGCCCAGCTCGTGCTTCTCTACAGCCGCCAGGACAGCGAGGCGACGTTCGGGTACCACGACGTCGATACCATCGCGGGGAATATCGCGGTCGAGCACTGGCAGATCGGCGGGATGAGCGGTGTTCAGAAGGGAAAGGTCATGCCCTTCGGTATGTTCACGCTCGGCGGGACGCGGATCATTCCCGACTTCGCCGGAGCGACCTCCGACGACCTGTGGAAGTTCTCGATCATTTTCGGACTTGGCGCCAAGTTCTACGTCAGCGAAAAAATCGGTCTCCGGATTCAGGGACGGATGCCCTGGATCATCGTCGACGGCGGCGCGTACATGGGTTGCGGTGGGGGCGGCTGCTATACGTCGTTCGGCGGATCGGGAATCGTACAGGGGGATGTCTCCGGCGGTCTTTTCGTGATGTTCTAACGGGTCGCGTTGCCGTTTCTTCGTCGTCCCGCGCGGGTGGTCCTCATCTCCCTGGGCGCACGCGGCCTCGGCGGGCGCCGACGGATTGCCCGACGGCGAAACCTTTGTGGAACGGCTCTGGATGACCCGATTCTGCTCCATGATTTTCTTCCGGCCGCCAAGATCATCGCTCGTATCGGTGGTGATCTCGGCGGCCGTTCTTTTTTCGGATCCTTCGAGGGCGGATGGCGGGAGGGACGCGTCCGCCTACAAGGATTGGTCGGTTTCGTCCGTGACCATAGTGGGTCTTGACGGAGAGATGGCCTCGGAAATTAGAAACGGCCTCGCTCTTTCGCTTTCCTCCGGACTGCTCGGTACGAAAAAGCCCATCTTCTTTCCCCAGACGCTCGATGACGACGTCCAGCGCGTTCGTCTCTATCTCGCGCGCCGAGGATACCCGTACGCAACAGTCGAAGTACGTTTCGAGCCGAACGAGAAAAAACGGAATGTCGGTGTCATCCTGGACGTCCACAAAGGCCCCGTGGTCCGCGTCGTGTCCGTAACCCTCGACGGAGTCCCCGCGGACCTCACGACCGAGGCGGCAAAGACCGTGTCCTTCAGACCGGACTCCGCCTTCGTCGACGGAGACATGGAGAAGACCGCGCAAGCGCTTGTGCGGTTTCTCCAGGAAAACGGCTATGCCCGCGCCACCGTCGGCCCGAATGTCGAGTGGCGGGACTCAACGCATGTCGGGGTGTTCTTTCACTGCGTGTCGGGAGCGCTGTGTTATTTTGGAGATATTGTGGTCACCGGCGCGCAAGAGGATCTCGTCCCTCTGGTCGAGCGGGTCATCACCGCCGATCGCGGGGCGCGATTCGATCCCGCGGTGCTGGAGGATTCTCAGAAGAACCTCCAAATCCTCGGTCTCTTTCGTCAGATCCGCCTGGATCTCAGGGAAACCGCCCCCGACACGCTCGATGTCACCGCTGACGTATCGATGCGGGAGTCCCGGCGGATCGAAACCGCGGTCCGCTACTGGACCGATGAGAAGCTCGATCTTGGGTTCAGGTGGACCCATCGGAACTTGTTCGGAGGGGGGCGCGGAGGGACGGCGGTCATTAGCGCGTCCAGCATTCTCCAGCGGATCGAGTTCTCGGCGTGGTGGCCCGCCGTGGTGCTCCCGCGAAGCCGGCTATCGGGGACCTTGGGCGTCCGGCGGGAGAACGAGGAGAGCTACGAGCAAACGAGCGCCGGTTTCGATGCCGCTCTCACCTACGAGTGGTCGCTTCAGACGATGACGCGGTGGGGAGTCATCGTCTCGAACGTGAACGTGACGGAGAAAACTGTGGACCCTGAAGCGATTATCGACCAGGACGGACTTCTGGCGGCCCTCGCCTTTTCCTGGGAGCGCGATCGCTCCGATAATCTGATCGTCGCGACGCGCGGTACGCACTTCTGGATCGACGTCGAATGGGCCCCGCCGGCAAGCTTTACAGACTATCATTACTGGAAGATCGAGCCGGCGGCCACGGTGTACACGGGGTTTCCAGGTCTGCGAAACACCGTGCTCGCCGCCCGTCTCACCGGCGGCCTCGCGGTACCCCGGGGTTCATCGGCGGCACTTCTCCCGAGCAAGCGCTTTTATGCGGGGGGCGCGAGCTCGATGAGAGGATTCAACCGGCGAAAGCTGGGGCCCCTCGACGCAGAGGAAGCGCCTCTGGGTGGCGATGCGAAGATTGAGGGATCGGTCGAGCTCCGGTTTCCCTTGTTCTGGCGGTTTCGTGGAACGGGTTTCGTCGACGCGGGCCAGGTCTGGGCGACGACCGACGACGTGAGAGCCGACAATATTGAATACGCGATCGGATCGGGACTCTGGCTGGATACGATCATCGGCCCGCTTCGAACGGACCTTGCGTACCGGTTGACGGACTACGAGAAGACGCAGCCCCGATGGGTCTTTCATTTTTCGATCGGACCCGCGTTCTAGGGTCAGCGTGGAAAAAACGGGCGCACGCACGACATGACGAGCGATACACAAAGAAAACCCCGATCTTGGCTCGCCCGCGCCGCGAGGGGACTGGCCGTCATCCTCGGCGGTCTGGCGGTCGTCGTGGTCGCCGGGGTGGTGATCCTTCTCCTTCCGCCCGCCCGGGCGAGGATCCTCTCGAAGGTGTTGACACGCGCCGACGCCGTCCTGCCGGGAGAGTTCTCGATCGGCAAGACCTCGTGGCCGTCGCTGGAGTCGGTGGAATTCACCGGGATCTTGTGGGTCGACGGCGCCGACTCGCTCCTGTCGGCGGACCGCGTATTCATCTCGGTCGATCTCTTGTCCCTGTTCAAAAAGGACGTCAGGATCGAGAGCGTTTTCATCGAGGGAGTGTCGGCGAACGTACCGGCGATCCAAGCGCGATTCGCGAAACCGGAACGGGCGCCGAGTACGGCGGAGAAAAAACAGCGGGGCTTTCCCCGTCACGGGTCGATCCCGGGGTTGCCGTCCGTTGCGGCCGAACGAATCCGGCTGACTGCTCCGTCGATTCGCCTGAGCGCCGCGGGCGCCATCAGCGGATTGATCGTCGACGTGGGGTTCGACCTTACGCCTAACGCGCCGCCGTGGGTTCGGGTCGACACTCTGGCGATGAACGGCCCGGCCGATACGTGGAGAGTCGACGGGTTGTCGCTCTACGTCGCGCCCGATCGAGGCGTGATCGAAGGCCGGGGGAGCGGGGCGGTGTCCCCGCATTGGCCCGCACGTTTCTCGGTGAGCCCGCTCGGGAAAGATCGGTTCAAGCTGGTCCTTTCGACGGACGCGGAAGATGCGGCGGCGATCTCGACCGGCGCGATCGATTCGACGCAAGCCGAGATCGGCGCGTGGTTCGACGTGGGGCTCGCACGCGAGGGCGTTCGTGTTCGATCGGCCACCTTCGACGGACGTATCAGAACCCCGGGCACGGCCGATATTTCACAAGATCCTGCGTTTGCCCAGCGCGTCGAGGGACTCCCGGACCTCGATGGTCTCGGGTTGAACCTTCGCGGAACGGCGGGTTTCGGCGAGAAACTCACCGCCGACGTGACGTGCACGCTCGAGAAGAACAACTGGATCGAAGGCGGTGTGATCGCCGCTACACTTGGCAAGGAGGGGCTTTCTCTGCAGAGAGTCGCCCTCGATTTTCCGGACCTCTCCCTCGTGGGAGCGGGATCACTGGATGCCGATTCCATGAAGGCGTCCGCTGAGATCCGCGTGAAAGGGTCACGATGGCTCGACACGTTCCTCCCGGCGATCGAGCACCCCGAGCCGTTCTCAGCTACAATCGGCGTGGAGGCCGCCCGGGCTAGCGGCGGCTCCGTCGTTCGCGCGCGGGTCACCGCCGAGGGTAGGGTCGGAGATTTCGCTCTCGACGGGCTCGGCGTGAACGCGGAATTGTCGCTCGATGGCGCCGCGGCGAGCCGCGTCGTCCTCACCGCTGCCGCCATGGATCTTCATCTCGGAATCGCCGCCGAGGTGATCCGCCAACCGGATATCTTGGTGAGTCTCGCCCCTATCATCCTGCAACGAGACCCGGTCCCGCCATCGTCGATCGTGTTCTCGGAGCGTACCAAGGGGACATTACGTTATTCAGCGGCGAGCAAGACTCTTCTCCTCGAGGGTGTGCGCGTGACGGGAGACATGGGGGATCTCACCGTCGATGCCGAGCTGGATCCGGAGAAACACGGCCCGTTCTCCCTCGCTTACCGGTTGATGACCCCGCCGCCCGTTCTCCTGGACGCTCTGAAGCTTTCGGGAGAGAAGGCTCGTTCCCTCCGCGAACAGTGGGCGACCGACGCGCCGTTTTCGCTGGCGGTCAAGGGGGATCTGATTTCGACCGAGGGCCCGCGGATAACGGGATCGGGGACATTCTCGTTACCCGGGCCGAGGAACTTTGCCGCATTGTTGCCGGATTCGGCTCGGCTCGAGGACCTCGGTCCGCTTGGAGGGGAAATTTCATTCTCGACGGCACCCGACTCCGCGGGGATGGGCTTCGTCGCCGAGCTCGATTTCGATTCGACGGAGTGGATCGGCTCGTCGGTCGTTCGTGTCCGCGGCAGACCGGGAGAGGTTTTGATCGACACCGCCGGCGTGGCGGTCGAAGGCGTCAGCGCCGGGGTGAGCGGGAGGATCGATCACGGTGTTTTCGATGTGACGGCGAAGGTGAGCATGAGCGATCCGAAATTCGCGCGGCGTTTCGCCGGCGCCGTTCCGGACGGCAATCTCGAGGGGAGGGTGGATTTCCGCGGAACGCCCCAGAGACCCGTGTTGAGCGCGAAATTCGACGGGTCACTTAAGGGAAAAGGCTTTGCCGTCCCCGAGTTCACGGCCGAGGTCGACCTCGATACGACGCGTGTCGCCGCCGTCGTTCGAGCGCCGGCCGGAATTACGACACCGCAAGTCCGGCTCAACCGGGCGGTTGCCAGGGCGTGGTCGGTCGAAGGGGAGCACAGGCTCTTTCCGATTCGGATATCTCTCGACGCGGCCGGAGAAAAGCTTGCCTTGAGACAGTCGCTTCACGCGGACACGACGGGCGGCGTGATCGTCGATGTGGATACGCTCGAGCTCGCCGTCGGCAGCCAGGATTTGCGCGCGCGCCGACCTTTTCGGATCCGTCCGCTCACGGGCCGCGGAGGTTTTTCCATCGAGGATGTCGATCTTTCGGGTACGCTCGGGACGGTTCGCTTCGAGGGGGTTCTCCAACCGGATAGCTCCGACATCACCGGCGCTGTCTCCATTGTTCTCCCGGAAAATCCTCCGCCCGCACTTACGCGGCCGCATCTCTGGCCGAGAAGCATCGAATTGGATTTCGCGGCGTCGGGCTCTCGCGATGTGAAGGCGAGTCTCCACGTGAGCGGGTTCACGCTCGTCGACGAACGGCGTCCCGTGTTTGGAATCGAGATGGAAAGTCACGAAGACCAGGTCGAAGCGGTGTTCACCGTCACCGACAGTCTTGGCGAGATCGTCCGATGCCGCGGGACCGTCCCGGCAGCCGTAACGATCTACCCGCCGTCCGTTGCTCTTCGCGACGGGCCGATATCGGCCGACGCGGTCATGGACCGCGTCCCCCTGGTGGCCAGACTCGTCGGTCCGGGGGCACGGATCCCTCGGGACGAGATCATCCGTTTGAACGGCCGCCTGGTGGCGGGGGGTACCGCGGCGTCGCCAGCCGGGGCGGCGAAGCTATCCTTCGAGTTCACCGACTGGCCGAAGTTGTCCCAGTACCGCGCGGAAATCGAGGCGGTCCTCGGATCGCGGGCGGGGCTGGATTCCCTGATGAACCTCGATCGGGTCGGGGTCTCCCGCGAGCTTACAAAAGACGTCTTTGAACGGCTCCCGCGGGGGCTTGCCGCCTCATTCCGTCTTGAACGTGAACGCCGTCCGGTCTTGTCCGTCCGTGCCGCATATCCGTTGCATGTGTCTCTCAATCCCTATCGGGTACGAATACCCGAGGACGGACGCGTCGACGTTCGGGTCGAATCAGAGGAGATTCCACTGTCGGATTTCGATCCGCTTTTACCCTTGGACATCGGACTCGGCGGGTATATCACCCTCGCGTTCAAGGGGGAGGGGCCGGTGCACGATTTCACCCTCGACGGCAAGATCGCGACGAGAGATCTCGAGATTTCGATGGCCGATAAAGCAAGGCTCGTCGCAAAATCCGACGTCCGTCTCTCGGGCACGAGCGCCCGCCCTGTCATCAAGGGTGATGTCGAGATCGCAAGTGGACTGATCCGCGTCCCCGATATGCCGAAGACTCTTCACGCGCGCGAGGGAAAAGCGATCTTGTGGCGCGACAGCCTAACCGCCGCCGCTCCGGACACGGCGGACACGGCCGCCGCCACTCGGACTGTGGCCCGCGGCGCGGGAGAAAAAGAAAAACGCCGGTTCGCGGGGGAGATCGACGTCTCGATCCGAATCCCTTCCGGTTTCTGGATTCGGGGGAAGGGTCTCGATATCGAGCTCGCGGGAGATCTCAACGTACGAGAGAAAGACGGCAGGCCGATAGTCACCGGAGAATTGAGAGCGATGCGGGGAGACTTCATAGTGCTCGGCCGCACGCTCAACCTGGAACGCGGGACGGTGACTTTTTACGGGGGGGACGAGACGAATCCGTCCCTGGACATCTCCCTTACGACAAACGTGGAAGGCACCAAGATCGAGATCCTCTTTGGCGGGACGGCACAGAAACCACGCATCGACATGAGATCGGAGCCGGATATGCCGGAGACGGATATTGTGTCGGTCCTCCTCTTTGGAAGCGGTGTCGATAATCTCGATGACAATCAGGCCGACCTCGTCAAGAAGCGCTCCACCGAAATGATCGCCTCCCTCGGCGCGGCCAAACTTCAGGAGGAAATCGGGGGGGAGCTCGGTGTGGATGTCGTCACGGTGAAGAGCACCGGTGCCGATAGCGAGGGAAGTGCCGTATCCTTAGGCAAATACTTGAATCCCCGGACCCTCCTCAGCTATGCATATCCCTTGGACAGTCAGTCGCCGGCTTTCGTCAGCCTGGAGTACTTTCTCAAGGGGCGGTTCGTCGTACAATCGATGTACGACAACGAAGGATTGGGGAGTCTCGGGGTGGGCTGGTCCAAGGACTATTGACCATGGTGCGGTCGAACCCCCGCCGCGGCGGTGGGGGGTACCGGCGCGCCTTTTCCGTCATCCGGGTGTCGAGGTTGAAACATGGAACAAACCACCCATGAAGCGCCTTTCGCCGAATCGATTCTGCATCCGTCAAATTTTTCGGACGAGAGCGAGCGGGCGTTCGCGCACGCCCTTGCCATAACGCTCCAGGGGAAGGCGAGCCTTACGATTCTGAACGTGGGAGCCGTGGGGAGGGGGCATACATGGACCGAGTTTCCCTCCGTCCGCGGCACGTTGGGGCGCTGGGGACTCCTGGGGGCGGAAAGCTCGCGGGCCTCAGTGTTCCGCGATCTGGACGTGCGGGTGAAAAAAGTGAGCCTCAAGTCGAGGCGCCCGCTCACGGCGGTGCTGGATTATCTCGAGCAGCACCCGGCGGATCTCATCGTTCTCGCGACGGAGGGCCGGGGCGGGCTTCCCCGCTGGATCCGTCCGTCGCTGGCTGAGGCGATCGCCCGCCGGTCGGAAACGAAGGTCCTCTTCGTCCCGCGTTCGGCGCGGAGTCTCGTTTCGCCGGAGGACGGCCGCATGATGATCGAGCGCATCCTCGTTCCCGTGGATCATCACCCAGACCCGCGGGCCGCCGTTCTCAACGCGGCGCGAGTGGCGGCGATGTCGGTAAAGACTCCGGTGAGCGCGGTCGCGCTGTACGTCGGACCCCCGGGCGGGTCGCCCAAGATTGCTTTTCCCGAGTCCAGATTCTGCGCCTGGTCGGAGATCAACGCCTCGGGTGACGTGGTGGATGCGATCATTCATGCCGCGGCCGAGCCTTCCGCGGATCTCATCGTGATGGCCACCGAAAGACACGGGGGGATTCTCGATGCGCTGAGAGGCAGCGTCACCGAACAGGTGCTCCGGAGGGCTCCATGCCCCGTGCTCGCCGTCCCGGCCCGCCGCGGTGGTGATTGACGGACGCGTCCAAAGGGGGCTTTCGCCGGGGAAGTCTCGGCCGTATACTAGGGGAACTAACGCGAAAGAGGTGTAAGAAGTGTATTCAACCAGAAATTGGAGACGACCCCCAGCGGCTATGTTAGCGATCGTCGCGGGTCTTCTGGCGCTGTGCGTGTCCGCGGCATTCGCCGAAGACTGGCCGAGGGAGATCAAAGCGGGGAAAGCCACGATCGTGATGTACCAGCCCCAGGTCGAATCGTTCGAGGGGGACAAGCTGGTGGCCCGGGCCGCCGTGATGGTCAGGGAAACCGATGACGCCGAACCCGTTTTCGGCGCGGTGTGGATGGACACCCGCGTGTCCACCGATCGGGAGAATCGCACGGTGAGTCTTATCGACGTCAAGGTGACGAACGTGAAGTTCCCCCAGATCGAGAAGGAAAAGGCCGCGAAACTCGCCCCAATCCTCGAGCGCGAGATGCCAACATGGGACCTCTCGATGTCGCTGGACGCGCTGCTCGCCGATCTCGATCTCGTCAAGAAGGAGAAGGCCTCTTCAGAACGGCTGAAAAACGATCCACCCAAGATCATCTACGTGCCCTACCCCGCCGTTCTCGTCGTGATCGACGGGGAGCCGATGCTTCGGGAGATCGAGAATACGAAGTACAAGTACGTGATGAACACGCCGTTCTTCGTCGTCCAGGATCCGTCGTCGAAGCGTTACTACCTCAAGGGGGGCGAATACTGGTACGCGTCGCAGGAGATCAAGAACGGATGGGCCGTGACGGAGAACCCTCCGAAGGAGATCGTGGAGATCGCGGAGAAGCACGTTCAGAAGGCGGAGGAAACAGCTCCAGAGAAAGGGGCTCCGGACAAGGAGGCTTCGGAGAAGGCTTCGACCGAAAGCGCCGCGGCGGAAAACCCGGCTCAGAAGATTGTCCCCAAGATCATCGTCGCGACTGAGCCGGCCGCGCTAATCCAGACCAACGGCAAACCCGAGTACGTCTCCGTCGAAGGATCAAAGCTCCTCTACGCCAAGAATACGGAGGACGACGTGCTGCTCGACATCGATACGCAGCAGCACTACATCCTCGTTTCCGGGCGCTGGTACGCATCGAAATCGCTCGAGAACGGCCCGTGGCGGTTCGTTTCGTCGGACGAGCTTCCAGCGGACTTCGCGAACGTGCCGCCCGAATCCGATATGGGGAACATTCGGCCAAGCGTGGCCGGGACGGACGAGGCCCGCGAGGCGGCCCTGGAAAACCAGATTCCGCAGACCGCCGCGGTCAGCCGCAAGGACGCGACCGTCCAGGTGACCTATGATGGAGACCCGAAGTTCGAGAAGATCGAGAGCACGAAGATGTCCTACGCGGTGAATACGGACAAGTCCGTGCTCCTCATCGAAGGAAAATACTACTGCTGCGACAACGCCGTTTGGTTCTCCTCTCCGGCCCCGAAGGGTCCATGGGTCGTGTGCGTCGACGTCCCTAAAGATGTCCAGACAATTCCGCCAAGCGCGCCGGTGTACAACGTGAAATACGTGTACGTGTACGACTCCACGCCCGAGGTTGTTTACGTCGGGTACACGCCCGCGTATTACGGGTCGTACGTCTACGGAGGGTGCGTCGTCTACGGTACGGGTTACTACTACCAGCCCTGGTACGGAGCCTACTACTACCCGCGGCCGGTAACCTACGGCTTCAGCGTCAGCTACAATCCGTGGACGGGTTGGGGGTTCGGGTTCGGGATGAGTTATGGATGGTTCCACGTGGGGTTCTATTCGTATCCCGGCGCGTGGTGGGGCCCCGCAGGTTATCACGGCGGATATCACCACGGGTACTATCATGGGTACAATCACGGATACGCTCACGGGTACCGCCAGGGCGCGTACGCGGGATACAGGGCGGGGCAGGGGGCAGGGGGGCCTCGGCCGGCGCAGAACGTGTATAACAAGCGCGATGGGGTGCGGTCCACGGGGGATAAGAGGCCGCCCTCGGCGGCTAGCGCCGATCGCCGCGCGCCGGGGACGCCGTCGCAGCAACCCACCCGGGACCTCGCCGCCCAGGATCGCACGCGACCCAGCACTCAGCCGGCAACGCGCGAATCAAAGAACCTCGAGCGGCCCAGCACACAGCCGGCGACTCGCGAGTCAAAGGACCTCCAGCGGCCGGCGACCCCGTCGACCCGTCCGAACGACGTCTACACGGACAAGAACGGCAACGTCTACCGCAAGTCCGACCAAGGCTGGGAACAGCGGGACAAGAGCGGTTGGTCCAACACGGCGACCGACAAGTCGAGTCGCGATCGATCGCAGGCTCAGAAGAGCCAGCAGCAGATGAGCCGTTCTTCCGACGCTCGTGAGAGGGGCGCCCAGCGAACGCAAAGCTACCAGCAGGGAACACGCCCGCCGCGGTCGACATCGAGCGCAACACGCAGCCGGCCGTCTGGTGGAGGGAGAAGGCGATAGTCGGGAGTGGCTTGGGGGGAAGCCGAGCGAAGCGGAGCGCTGGGTCTGTGACGGCCCTCCGCCCCCCGTCAGTCGTTTTTCCGCTGGGCGGTCCCTCTGAGTCTTGCCTCACAGAACCTGTGAAAAAGACGGAGCGCGCGGTCGGC
>Ga0315275_10004319_pt1 | contig 13270 bp, 11 predicted proteins | sample YL17G03_0_MG_FD_205557 | JGI IMG/M metagenome (GOLD analysis project Ga0315275, IMG submission 205557) | Sediment microbial communities from Yellowstone Lake, YNP, Wyoming, USA - YL17G03_0 | ecosystem: Environmental > Aquatic > Freshwater > Lake > Sediment | place: USA: Wyoming | collected... | reverse complement strand
GGCGCCACAACACCGGCGAAGAACAGCAGAGTGGTGCACCCCGCAAGGAACAGTCTCTCGGGTCTCATCTCCTCCTCGTCTCGCGCGCGACGCGCGCGCCGGGATCGGCGCCCTCTCTCACTCGTTCCGCGCCGGGCGCAGGGTATCGAGGAAGGACGCCTGCATCCAGTAGATGTCGAGATTCCCGTTGCGGGCCCGGCTCTGGGCGTCCCGCAGGACCTGGAGGGTCAGGGGCTTCTCCGGCGTGGACGCGGTCTCGCGCGGCTTCGTCGAGCCGAAGAAGAAGTACTTCCCGTCCGGCGAGACGAAGGCCGAGCCGGCGTTGCCGCCGACCGGGCTCACGTCCCTGCCCAGGCAGACACCCTCGCTCCAGCGGTCCTCCGCGTCGCGGAAGAAGACGAAGTACTGGGGCTTGCCCGGCTCGGCGCCGTCGGTCCGCCCGTCCACGCACGCGATCAGGTAGCTCTCGTCGGGCGCGATGAAGGCGTTGTAGGGGGCGCCCTTGCCGTTCACGGCCGCCGGGAGCGTGTCGGGTTCCTGGTACCGGCCGTCCACGAGCCGCGAGCGCACGATCACGAACTTGCCCCCCCGGGGCTTCGCGAGCGTGTAGTAGAGCGTCCCGTCACGCGTGAGCGACGGGAAGAACTCGTTGTCCGCCGTGTTGACGGGGGCACCCAGGTCGTAGGGCTCGCCCCAGGTGCCGTCCGCCCGGCGGTCGGCGGCGAAGATGTTCTGGTTGGCCCAGCCCGGTCTCGTCTCCTCCCCCGTCGTCGGCCGCGTGGTCAGGAAGAGCATGCGCTGCCCGTCGGCCGACAGGCACGGCTCGAAGTGGAAGTAGCGCAGGTCGGAGGCGAACGGCGCGACCGCGGGCTCGGTCCAGTGGCCGTTCTCGAGGCGCGTGACCATGATGGTGTTGACCTGCCCCGACATGACGCCGAAGTAGATCTCCCGGCCGTCCGGCGCGATCGCCACGTCCCGCTCGCTCATCCCGGTGCAGACGAGGTTGGGCGCGAACAACTCCGGCGCCGCCCCCGGCGGCTTCTGGCCGAGGTAGGGCCCGGTCCAGGCCGCGAAGCTCCTGCCCCCCCGCACCACCGCCTCCACGTCGTCTTCCGCCTTCGAGAAGTGCATCTGCACGATCACCCACCTGCCCCGGCGCTTCTCCAGCACCCCCGTCCAGCGCACGTTGTCCCAGTTCGCCGGCCGGCCGTCCCACGTGTTGTGGTCGGTCAGCAGGCACGAGTACCAGGCCACGTCGCCCGACTTCGAGAGGTGGATCCGCAGATCGTCGAACGCCGAGCCCACGGCCTTGAACCTGGGATCCATGAAGAGGGACTCCGTGGTCTCCCGGAGCTTCTGGAAGCTCTCGATCGTGCTCTTCGAGTCCGTCTGGAAGAAGAAGAGGCTCGAGTCACGGGCGAAGCAGTCGTAGGACGCCAGCGTGTCCTTGGTCATCGCCCACTCGATCGAGGTGCGGACGACCCTGGCGATCTTCGCCTTCTCGGCGGCTTCGTTCCACCGCGCGGCCGTGGCGAAGGCGGGGAGGCCCGTGAGCAGGGCGAGGCAGGGCAGCACGATCCGGAGGAACCTGGCTCTCATGACAGCCTCCTGCAGGGGAGGAAGCACAGCGGGCGGCGTCCGTCAGGTGCGGCCGGGTCCCCCGTGACGGCGCGGTCGGGAAGCAGAACGATTCACCCTACCGCGGAGTCGCGGACCGGCGATGACGCGTCGAACCAGCGCGGGGCCCATCCCCCGAACGCGAGCGCCCGGGGGACGAACGGTGGTCAGGCGCGCGGGGCGGGCGTCGTCGCGGGACCTAGATCCGCGCGAGCCACCGCGCGAGCCACGGCACCAGGAGCGCGCCCAGGTTCGCCGCGACCGCGTGCGGGACCCAGCGGTCGGGCCGCGCGCGCAGACCGCCCGCGAGCCAGGCGGCCCACAGCGCCCACGCGGCCACGGCCTGGAGCGCCAGCGCCAGCGCCCACGGCTGCAGCGCGAGCGATTCGCGCCACGCCCCCTGCGCCAGCGACACGAACGCGCGGGTCAGCTCGCAGGTCGGACATTCGACCCCGGTCGCCTGCCGGAATGCGCACGCCGCCGGACCGGCAGCGAGCCACCAGGCCGGGGCGAACCGGAGGAGGACCGCCAGCGCCGCGCCGGCCAGCCACCACACCGCCCACGCCCCGCGGCGAGCGCCGGCGCCGGCGAGACTGCCGGCGCCGCCCCCGCTCACGACGCCCCGGCCACTCGTGACCGTTCGCGCGCCGGCAGCGCTCACGCAGTCCCTCCCGCGTCCGGCGCCGGCGGCAGGGCATCACCGACGCCCGCGCCCGGGCGGGTCAGCACGTCGAACTCCGGGCCGAACTGGGCGAGGAACTCCGGGCCGAAGGCGCGGAAGACGACGTAGACCGGCAGGAGGACCACCTGTCCCACGTAGGGCAGCGCGATGAGGACGAAGCCCACGCAGCAGGTCGCAAAACCGACGGCCATCACGGCGGCGCCGATCACGATCACGATCGCCAGGCAGAACAGCGCGAAGCGGACGAAGCCTCCCAGGTGCTCCCGAAAGAGCGGCAGGAAGCGTCCCCACGCCTGGCTCGTGGAGAGCTCGTGGCGGTACATCAACGGCACCACGAAGGCATCGAGGAGGAGCAGGATGAACGCGCTCAGCAACGCGATGAGCACGAGCAACGCGAGACCGGCCAGGATGGGCGGCGCGAGGACGATGGGTGAGCGGAAGCCCAGCCAGCCGAGCAGGGCCGCCCCGGCCGTGCTGAGGAGCACTCCCCCGGCCAGCACCCCGGCCACGAGGTAGAAGCCGAACCGCCAGAGGAAGAGCGAATTCCCCTGACGCGCGTAGCGGCGCCAGGGCTCGGCGATGCGGGCGCGCTCCTGCACGACGCCGTCGAGGAAGACGAACTTACCGCGGGCGCTCAGCCACTGGAACACGATCCACACGATGATCCCCACCACCAGGAGCGCGATGAGCAACGGCCCCCAGAAGGTGTCCTCCCAGAGGTGTCGCAACCGGGGGCCGACATCGGCGACGTGGTGCCGGTGGAAGGTCGAACGCGCACCGGAGCCGCCCCAGCCCCCGGAGAGCCATTCCGAGAGGAAAGCGGCAAACCCCATCACCAGCCACGTCTCGAGACGGAACGGCGAGAACAGCAGGCGCCGGGTGCGCTCCCAGGAGCGCTGCAGCGCGGCCAGGCAGGACACGTTCATATGCGAACCTCCATGGGTCGCCGGTGGATCGAAGGCACGCGAGTAGCGGGGCGGCTGTTTCGCGCAGCCGCCTACCGCCCCAGCAGCGCCAGCAGCCCCGTCGTGAGCCAGGGCACGTAGGTGATCAGCAGCACGCCGAAGCCCAGGATCGCCAGGATCGGGAGCGCGGCGCGCGCGACCTCGAACACCGGGCGCTTGAAGCGGTAGGACGCCAGGAACAGGTTGAGGCCCACCGGCGGCGTCAGGTAGCCGAGCTCGAGATTGGCCACGAAGATGATGCCCAGGTGCACGGGGTTGATCTCGAACGCCCGCGCGATCGGCACGATCAGCGGAACCACGACCACGGTCGCGGAGAAGATGTCCATCAGGCAGCCGACCACGAGCAGGAACAGGTTGAGCCCCAGCAGGAACACCGCCGCCGAGTGCACGTGCCCGCGGGTCCACTCGACCAGGTGCGCCGGCACCTGCGCGTCCACCATGTAGGAGCTCAGCCCCATGGCCGCGCCGAGGATGACGAGCACACCGCCCACCAGCACCACGCTCTCATTCAGAACCCGCGGCACGTCGCGCCGCAGCCCCAGGTCGCGGTGCACGAAGGTCTGCGTCGCGAACGCATAGAGCGCGGTGAGCGCCGCGGCCTCGACCAGCGTGGCGAAGCCCCCGAAGATCGCGACCAGCACGATCACCGGCATGAGCAGCTCCCACTTGGCCTCGTCCATCGCGCCGAGCACCTCGCGCCACGTGAAGGGCGTGCGGCGCGCCTGGCCGGTCATCCCCTCGCGGATGCCCCAGGCCATGACCAGGCCGAGCAGGAGCAACCCGGGCAGCAGACCGCCGATGAACAGGTCCTCGATGGCGATCTGCGCGACGATGCCGTAGAGGATGATGGGGAGCGCGGGCGGGAACAGCAGCCCGAGCGAGCCACACCCCGTGATCAGGCCCAGGGAGAAGCGCTCACGGTATCTCTCTTCCGAGAGCGCCTTCAGCAGCAGCGCGCCCAGCGCCAGGATGGTCACTCCCGAGCCCCCGGTGAAGGCGGTGAAGAAGGCGCAGACCACCGCCACCACCACCGCCGTCCCGCCCGGCATCCAGCCGAGCAGGGCGCGGAAGACGCGCAGCAGCCGGCTCGAGGCGTGGCCCTCGGCCAGCAGGTACCCCGCGAGCGTGAACAGCGGGATCGCGGCCAGCGTCGGCGAGACGGCGAGCCGGTAGGTCTCGGCCGGCACGGCCGCGATCGGCACGGCGTCCCGCAGGAAGAAGACCAGCGCGACGCCCCCGAGCAGCACGAAGAGTGGACCGCCCAGCGCGGTCGCCAGCAGCACCAGCGCGAGGCCGGGCCAGAAGGACACGTTCGCCAGCAGTTCGGGCCGCTGCCCCAGCGCCAGACCGGCGGCGATGCCACAGGCCGCGACCAGGCGACCGGGCCAGCGCGGCGCCGCGCGCCATACCAGCCGTAGCGCGATCAGCGCGAAGGCGACCGGCAGCACCGACTGCGCCATCCACACCGGCACGCCGAGCGCGAGGACCGCCCCCGCACCGCGTTCGATCACCACCATGTCCCAGCTCGCGCGGGCGAGCAGGGCCGAGACCGCCACGGCCACCGCGGCCGAGAAGATCGCGGCGGCGCGGCGCCACGACCCGTCGGGGATGAAGGTGCCGGTCGCGAGGGACAGCAGCCGGCCCTCGCGCGCGGCGAGCGCGGCCCCGAGGAAGCCCACCCACAGCGTCAGGTGCTGGACGAACGCCCCCGAGCCGGGGACGCCGATCTTGAACAGCGCCCGCGAGGCGATCTCGACGAGCGGCAGCAGCACCATCAGCACGAGCGCGGCGCTGGTGACGCCCCGCTCGAGGCGACCGGGGAGGTCCTTCAGCGCGCGCCTCCGCCGCTCTTCTGGCGGAACGCGTCGCGCTCGCGGCGCGCCAGATCGAGGATGTCCGGCGGCACCCGGACGCCCTTCATCCCGCCGGCGAACTGCTCCGCCGTGGCGCGGAACTGCGTGGCGTTCGCGCTGCTCACGGCGTTCACCTTGAGCCCGCGCTTCTTCATCTCCGCCACGGCGAGGGTGTCCTGGCGCGGCACCTCGTCCTCGAGCTTGTGCTCGAGCCGGCGACACGACTCCAGGATCCGCGCGCGGTCGGGCTCGGCGATCTTCGCCCACGCCTGCTTCGTCATGACGAGCCCGCCCACCAGCGGCGCCATCCCCATGCCCACCATGTTCGGCGTCATCCGGTACCACTGCAGGGTGAGCCCGAGCAGCGGCGTGGTCGGGTAGGCGTCGATCATCCCGGTCTGCAGCCCGGTCATGATGTCGGTGGCGGCGAGCGCCACCGGCTGGAAGCCGAACCGCCGCCACTGCGCCACCATCTCGTCGTCGCCCGCCCAGACGAACATCTTCGTCTTGCGCAGCTCCTCCACCGACTCGACCGGCTGCTTGGTGAAGAAGTAGACCCAGCCACCGTGCCCCCAGGCGAGCAGCACGAAGCCCTTCTCCTCGAGCCGCTGCTTGAGCACCGGGGTGAGCTTGTCGAGCGTGGCGTAGAGCTCGGGGTACGAGGTGAAGAACATCGGGATGTTGAAGACGTTGAACGAAGGCTCGATGTCCGCGAGCCCGGCGGTGGTGACCGCCGCCGCCTGCAGCTGCCCGATCCGCATCTTGCGCACCACGTCGGGCTCGTCGCCCGCCACGCCGCCCGGGTAGACGCGCAGCACCACGCGTCCCTGCGTGCCGGCGCTCCATTGCGCGCCCATGTCGCGCATGGACTTGTCCCAGACCGAGCCCTCGGGCACGAGGGTGGCGAGCTTGATGATCTGCGGCTGCCCATGCGCGAGGGCCGGCGCCAGCGCGGCGACCGCCAGGGCGAGGACCGCGGCGCGGAACGCGTCGGCGAGGACGGAACGGAGGGAACGGCTCGGCTGCGGCTCATGAGTCATCACTTCTCCTCGGTCTGCGTGGTATCGGAGGGAGCCGTGTCATCGAGGAAGAATTCGTCCTCGCGCTCGAGCAGCGCCCGGGCCTTGCGCTGCAGGACGATCGTGACCAGGCGCTGCGCGGGGTCGCGGTCGGGGTCGAACTCGAGCGCGCGGTTCAGGAGCGCCTCGAACTCCCCGCGGTTCTGCTTGAGCACCGAGACGGTCGTGGCCAGCGTCACGTAGGGCGAGGCCCTGGTGTCCTTCGCCAGCTCCACCGCCCGCGCGAAATGCCCGCGTGCGCGCACCTCCGAGCCGCCCATCGCCTCGGGCAGCGCGTCGAGCAGGATGAGCGCCTCGTGAATCGCGCCGCCCGCATAGCCCTCGTCAAGCGCAAGCCCGCGCTCCATGAGCGCGCGGATCGCCGGCAGGTCGGCCAGCAGCCCGGGCTGGTCCTTGCCGAGCGAGATGGCCGAGCCCCACGAGGCCGCCGTCCAGTAGAGCATCGGGAGGTCGCGCTTCTGGATCCGTGCCGCGGCCTTCACCGGGTCGAGCTGGAGCTCCGCGGAGATGCCCCGGCAGCGCTTCTCGAGCCCGCGCAGCCCGTAGCCGTGCGCCCGCAGGTAGAGCTTGAGCGCGCGCTCGTGCAGGCGTGTGGCCTGCGCGTAGTTGCTGTTCACCAGCAGGTCGCCCTCGGCCTGCACGAACGCGTAGGAGTACTGCGTGAAGCCCTGGCAGAGAGTGAGCAGCAGGCCTTCGTGCTGCGGCACCACCGCGAGCAGCGACTCCATGGTCTTCAGGCCGAAGGGCAGCGCGTCGCGCACCAGCTCGGGGTCCTCGTCGGTGCCGTAGACGTCCACGCCGCCGGTGAGCGCGTTGGCGACGCTCTTCACCGCCAGGCGCTTGATCGAGCACGAGGAAAGCCCCAGCGGGAGCGCGAGGAGCACGGCGAGCGCGAGGGACAGGCGCAGCGCACGGGAGGACATGCCCGCACGCTAGCGCGGGGCGGGAGACGGGGTCAAGCGCGATAGCCCACGGCACGATGCTTCAAGGGCGGGCAGCGGCCTTCCCGCTCCCCTGCTGGGACGTGAAGCACGCCACGTCGAGGAGCGCCGCCGCCGGCGCGAGCCTGTTGCCGAGGGCCTGCAGCCGCTGCCGGTGCGTCAGTGCAGCCGCTTCCGCCGGTTCCGCACGAAGTCGCGGAACACGTAGGCGCCCAGGTTCTGCGGGTCGGCCTCGTAGATGCGGCCGTGGTTCAGTTCTGTCAGCCGGCGAACGAAGTCGAGCAGCGGCGGGTCGGCGGCGAGCATGAAGGTCGTGATGGTGATGCGCTTGCGGCGGCAGTAGGCCGCCTCCTCGAGCGTGCGGTTCACGATCTTCGGATCGAGGCCGAAGGGGTTCTTGTAGAGCCGGCCCTGCTCGCGGATGGCCGAGGGCTTGCCGTCCGTGACCAGGAAGATCTGCTTGTTCACGCCCCGGCGCCCCTCGAGGATGCGCCGCGCGAGCGCGAGCCCGGCCTGGGTATTCGTGTGGAAGGGCCCCGCCTGGATCTTCAGCAGGTCGCGGATCGGCACCTGCGCGGCGTCGTCGCCGAACAGCACGACGTCGAGCGTGTCCTTCGGATAGCGCGTCTCGATCAGGTGGGCCAGCGCCAGCGCGATCTTCTTGGCCGGCGTGATGCGGTCCTCGCCGTAGAGGATCATGCTGTGGCTCACGTCCACCATCAGCACGGTGGCGGCCGACGAGAGGTGTTCCTGCTCGTAGACCTCGAGGTCCTCCTCCTTGAGGGTCAGGTCCTCGATGCCGCGATTGCGGACGGCGTTGCTCAGCGTGGCGAGCGGGTCGAGGCTGCCGAGGTCGTCGCCGAACTGGTAGGGCCGGGTCTCCGAGAGGCGCTCGCCGCCCTGACCTGCGACCGGAGTGCGGTGGTCGCCCGCCCCGCCGGCCTGCAGGGCGGTGAAGATCTCGTTGAGTGAATCCTGGCGGATGCGTTTCTCGCCCTGCGGCGTGACCTCGAAGCCCTGGGGCGTGCGCCGGGCCTCGCCCGACTCCTCGAGCAGCTGCTTGAAGTCCTCGAGCCCGAACGTCTCGTTGAAGAAGCCGTACTGCTCGCCGAAGTGCGCCATCCAGCGCAGCGCCTCGTCCACGTCGCCGCCGGTCTGGAGCAGCAGGTTTCGGTAGATCTCCAGCATCTGCCGGATGAAGTCGAGGTCCTCGGGCCGCGGGCCCTGCCACTGCGAGTAGTCGAAGCGCATGGCCGCCCTCAGGCCCCGCGGCGGGCGATCAGCACGGCGTAGCCGGGGTTGCCGTCCCGGGGCTCGGAGCCCTCGGCCTCGATCGCGAGCCCCGCCTGCGCGAACCAGCGGCGGTAGGTCCCGACGTCGGCCTGGCTGTAGTACATCCGCACCCCCGGCACGCCGCGCCAGTCCTTCTCGACCCCGGTCCAGGGCTCCTTGCCGACCATGGCGAGGAACCGGCCGCCGGGCACGAGCCAGCCGGCCACGCGTTCGATCAGCGCGGGCTGATCGGCGAGCGGCACGTTGAAGACGGAGTAGAACGCGACCACCGCGTCGAACGAGCCCGGCTCGAATGCGACCGCCGTCATGTCGGCGCAGACGAAGCGCGCCTGCGGCACCAGCGCGCGGGCGCGCTCGATCTGCACCTGCGAGAGGTCCACGCCGGTCACGGCGCAGCGCTTCACCAGCTCCTGCGCGACCGGCACGCCGCAGCCGCAGCCCAGGTCGAGGACGCGCGCGCCGGCCGCCAGCAGTGGCGCGAGCCGGCCGAGCCAGTAGGCGTAGCCGGAGCCCTCGAGGTCGAAGGTGTCGCCCCGGTAGGCGTACGACGCCAGGTCGTAGCCCACGCGCACCAGCTCCCGCGGATCGGTGATGTGGTCCATCGGACGCCCCGCCGCCGGCCGCTCCACCGCGCTCAGTCCCCGCCGATGCCGCTGAGCATGGTCTTGAGCATGTCCTTGTAGGAGGTGCGCGCGTCGTCGGTGCGCTCGCGGGAGAGCATCGAGTTCTGGTGCAGGCCCTCGAGCACGAACTCCATGGCGACCGCGGCCTCCCCGCCGTCCTGCGGCTCGAGGTACCGGTCCGCCAGCGCCGCGAGCCCGCGCACCGCGGCCAGCTGGCTCGTGTACTCGGCCTGCGGCATGTCGTCCGCGATGGCGACGTGGTGCCCGGCCGTGAACCACTCGAGCACGGTCCGGTACTCGGACGGCGGGGGCTCGGGCGCGGGAGTGCCGGGCGCGGCGGGCGCGCGCCGGGCGCGCTTCGGCTTGAAGGCGTCGGGGAAGCGCTGGGCGAAGAGCGACTTGATGCCGCGCCCGAGCAGCGCGCGGGCCACGTTCAGCGCCCCCTCCTGCTCGCCCTCGAGCACCAGCTCCACCTTGCCGCTCACGGCGGAGACCGCCTGCTGCAGGTCGCAGACCCGCGCGACCACGTGCGGCTCGCCGGTGACCAGGCCGCGGCGCTCGGCGTTCGAGATCAGGTTCTCCATGAGCGCGATCGGCAGCCGCGCGGAGACGCCCGAGTTCTGGTCCACGTACTCGCTGCGGCGCGCCTGGATGGCGACCTCCTCCACCAGCTCGCGCATGAAGCCGGGCACGGCGATCTCGATCTCGCCGCCGCGCTCGATCCAGGACTCCTGCGCCGTGATGGCCATGCCGTCCTCGCGGGCGAGCGGGTAGTGGGTGATGATCTGCGAGCTGATGCGGTCCCGCAGCGGCGTGATGATGTTGCCGCGGTTCGTGTAGTCCTCGGGGTTGGCCGAGAATACCACCAGCAGATCGAGCGGCATGCGCACCGGGAAGCCGCGGATCTGGAAATCCTTCTCCTCGAGGATGTTCAGGAGCCCTACCTGGATCCGCGGCTGCAGGTCGGGCAGCTCGTTGATGGCGAAGATCCCGCGGTTGGCGCGCGGGATGATGCCGTAGTGGATCACGCGCTCGTCCGAGTAATCGAGCTTGAGCGTGGCCGCCTTGATCGGGTCGATGTCGCCGATCAGGTCCGCGATCGTGACGTCGGGCGTGGCCAGCTTCTCCTGGTAGCGCTGCTCGCGATGGAGCCAGGCGAGCGGTGTCTCGTCACCCAGCGTCTCGAGCTGCTGCCGGGCGTGGCGCGTGACCGGGTTGCCGGGGTCGCTGTTGAGCGGGCAGCCCTCGACCGCCGGGATCCACTCGTCCAGGAAGTGAGAGAGGGAGCGCAGCAGCCGGGTCTTGGCCTGGCCGCGCAGGCCGAGCAGGATGAAGTCGTGGCGCGAGAGGATGGCATTCACGATCTGGGGCTCGACCGTGCGCTCGTAACCCACGATGCCGGGGAACAACCGCTCGCCCGAGCGGATCGCGGCGATGAGGTTCGCGCGCAGCTCCTCGCGGACCGAGCGCGGCCGGTAACCGGAGGCCTTGAGCGCTCCGAGGGTGCGGGGACGGGACATCGGTTGGGTCTCTCCTGCGATTCGGGGCAACCGCCCGCGGTGCCCGGGTCCTCCATCGAGAGCGGGGCCGGGTCCCGGGCGGGCGTCGGGTTGGCATCCGGGTTGCGAGGTTGACCGCGTGCGGGGCCGCAACGGCCATTCCCTTGGGCGATTGGATGCCCCGCGTCCGCCCGGGATTCCTGCGGCCCGACCGGCCCTGCAATACTGGAGCGACCGTGCTCACTGGGGGGAGAACCTGATGCGCTGTCCAACCTGGGTCAGGTCCCTGCCGACGGCGGGGCTCGCTCTGCTTGTCCTGACTTCGTGTGACAGGAACGCCCCGGCCCCGCGGCCCGTGGACCATGCGCTCCCGGCCGTCCTGGGTCGCTACCTCCACGCCGGCTCGGCCGGCGGCGTCGGAGCGATCGTGATGATCCAGCCCGACCGCGACCTCGCGCTGGTCGTCCTCCCGAACGCGGGCAGCGACGATGCCATCCTGGCGGCGCAGGCTGCCGCCATCGAGTTGCCGGCGCGCTGAACCGTTGGAGTCCCTGTCGTTCCACGGGGCGAGCTGTGGTGAGGAGCGACTCGTTCCTGACCAGGAAGGGCAGCGGGACGAAGCTCCTGGGGGCTGTGGTTCCCCTCGTCGCCCTGTGATACTGTTTGCATCGAGCCACGACCTTCGCCACCCGTGTTCAGGACGTGACTGGCGCAGGCCGCCTCAGGCGCGCCGGTCCTGCACCTAGATGAGACGGCCTCAGCGGTTCGCCTCGGTACTCCCTATTCCTCGGAGGTGGTCATGCTGTCTCGGGGCATGCTGATCCTCAGCGTGGTTCTCTGCGTCACCGGCATCGCAAGGGCACAGGAGACGGTCGCGGTCTTCGAGTTCGAAGGCATCGGGCTGTCCCAGCCGGAGGCCGATGCCGCGACCCAGATCTTCCGCGGCGAGCTCGGCGCCACCGGGAGCTTCAGGGTCATGCCCAGGGCCGACGTCGAGTCGAAGCTCGCGGCAAGGGGGATCCAGAGCCCGGTGTGTCATGCCGTGGGCTGCGCCGCGGAATACGGGGAGGTGGCCGGCGTGGCGGAGACCATCATCGGCACGCTCACGATGCTGGGGAACCGGATCACCGGCGAGGTCCAGCTCGTGGACGTGGCGAGGAAGGAGGTCACGTTCTCCGACCGCTTCACCGCGGCGAACCTCGATGACCTCGAGGCCACCCTGCGGAAGCTGGCGGGTGCGGTGGCCAGCCGCCGGAGGATCCAGTCCGAGGTGGGCCGTTTCCCCGTCAGCCAGGAGGAGACCGGCGAGGCGGCCCGCAAGCGGTCGGTCATGACCAGCGGCGTGGTCTTCGGGGCCGGCATGCCGCTGGGCGCCTCCTACGCGAATGTCAGCAACCTCAACCAGCTCCTGGCCGTCACGCGCAACGAGGCCGACCGGTTCGTGGTCGAGACCTCGGTCGGCGTGCAGTGGGGCTCGAGCGGGGAGGGCGAGGCCATCGACGGCGAAATCGTGGACGACAAGACGAACGTCCTCATCGTGCCGATCGACATCGGCCTGCGCTTCGTGTCCAGCCGGAAGGCCGAGTATTCCCCCTTCGTGGGCGGCGGCATCGGCCTCGACTTCATCAGCTCGGAGTCCAATGGTGACCATGAGGTCATTCGCGGCGGCACGGCCTTCGCCTACCATGCAGCGGCGGGCGTCTATTGCTTCCAGAGCTACGACTTCCGTCTCTCCCTGGAGGGGCGCTACTCGATGATGTTCAGCGACGCCTTCGTCGGCGGCGAAAAGGTCCACCACCAGGTGGGGTTCCTCGTCGGCCTCACCCACAAGCTGGAGCGGCCCCAGGAGCGTCAACCCCGGGAGCGTCGCGGCGGCTGCGGCCCCCGCCTGTTCCCCTGGTGAGCTCCGCCCCCGCCTTCTCTCCCGGGCGGGGAAACGGGCGAACCGTACGCCCGGATCGAGTTCCCGCCCGTGACGGCGAGGGCGCCCAGGTCCCACCGGGCGTCCTGGGCCGTGCGGGGCCGCACGGCCCGAGGCAGACCCGTCGTGGGGCCCGATTCCTGATCGGCCTGATCGTGGTCCTCCTCGCTCCCGGGTTCAGCGACAGCGTTTCCTCCGCCGGCCCGCCGGCGAGCGGACCGCCCCCGACGCTGCCACCCGACACGGCGGACGTGCGCGGCGTGCCGGCAGGGCCCCCGACGCTCCCGAAGTCGCGCCCGATCTTCACGGCTGTGTCGACCACCCTGCTCGGCGGCTACCGGCGCTTCATCGGCTCCCAGGAGGTTCCCGCGTGCCGCTTCGCGCCATCCTGCTCCGGGTTCATGCAGGAGGCGGTCGAGCGTGGCGGGCTCTTCCGGGGCGTGCTGCTCGGCGCCGACCGCATCACGAGGTGCCATTCCTGGTCCTCGCCCCAGGTGCCCGCCGAGGAAGCGGCGCGGCGCACGGGCGGCCCCATCCCCGATCCCGTCGCGTGGTATCTCCAGCCGGCGGCCGGCACCGTACCCGGGTCCGAGCGTGGCCAGCGGGTCACCGCCGCACTCCTCTCGGCAGTCCTGCCGGGGGCGGGCAAGGCATACTGCGGACGCGGCACCGACGGGCTGCAGTCCCTGCTGATCGTCGGCACGGCGGCGTTGCTCGCCTGTCGGGGCTTCGAGCGGGACGGCCGCAGATCGCTCGAGGGTTGGGGGGCCGCGGGAGTCGGGGCCGTCTTCTACGCC
>Ga0315275_10004318_pt1 | contig 13272 bp, 15 predicted proteins | sample YL17G03_0_MG_FD_205557 | JGI IMG/M metagenome (GOLD analysis project Ga0315275, IMG submission 205557) | Sediment microbial communities from Yellowstone Lake, YNP, Wyoming, USA - YL17G03_0 | ecosystem: Environmental > Aquatic > Freshwater > Lake > Sediment | place: USA: Wyoming | collected... | reverse complement strand
ACGTTCTCGCTGCCCACGTCGTACTTCATCTGCCGGATGGCCTCCAGGAAGGGGAGCGACTCGATGTCGCCCACCGTGCCGCCCACCTCGACGATGACGATGTCGGCGCCGTCGGCGGCCTCCCGGATCACCGCCTTGATCTCGTCGGTGATGTGAGGAATCACCTGGACGGTCTTGCCCAGGTACTCGCCGCGCCGCTCCTTGTTGATGACCGACTGGTAGATGCGACCGGTGGTGTAGTTGTTCTTGCGGGTCATCTTGGCGCTGGTGAAGCGCTCGTAGTGCCCCAGGTCCAGGTCGGTCTCGGCGCCGTCGTCGGTGACGTAGACCTCGCCGTGCTGGAACGGGCTCATGGTGCCCGGGTCGACGTTGATGTACGGGTCTAGCTTGAGGTGGGTGACTTCGAGCCCGCGGTTCTCGAGCAGGGCGCCCATCGACGAGGCCGCCAGCCCCTTCCCCAGCGAGCTCACCACGCCGCCGGTCACGAACACGAACTTGGTCTTCTTGCCCCTCACCATGGCCGTCCCCTTTCCCCTCTATCTGCCCGAAGCCATCAACGCCCGCGCCCGCTCCAGATCCTGCAGGGTGTCCACGCCAAACCCGCGATAGGTCGTATCGACCACCCGGATCCGGTAGCCGTGCTCGAGCGCCCGGAGCTGCTCCAGACGCTCCTCCTTCTCGAGCCTGCCCGGCTCGAGGGCCGCGAACCGCTCCAGGAACGCCGGGGTGTAGGCGTACATGCCCACGTGGGCCCGGGCCAGCGGCGACGGCCCTGGCTCCCAGCGGGCCGGGATGGGCGCGCGAGAGAAGTACAGGGCGTTGCCGTTCCGGTCCGTCACCACCTTCACCACCTCGGGCCGCTCCCACTCCCCCGCGTCGAGCGGGCGCGCCATCGTCGCCATCTCCGAGCCGCCCTCGTTCATGGCGTGCACCAGCGCCTCGATGGCCGCCGGCTCGATGAGCGGCTCATCGCCCTGCAAGTTGACCACCAGGGTCGGCCGGGGCAGCATCACCCGGGCCGCAAGGGCCACGCGGTCCGTCCCGGTCTCGGCCGGCCCCGTCACGACCACCTCCGCCCCTGCCTCGCGGGCCGCCACCGCGATCCGCTCGTCGTCGGTGGCGACCACCACCACGTCCACGCCGCTCGCGCTGCGTGCGCGCGCCACCACGTGGGCCACAAGCGGTCTTCCGTGAATATCGGCGAGGGGCTTCCCTGGGAGGCGACTTGCCCCGAACCTTGCGGGGATGATGACCGCGACGCGCCTCACGCGGGATCCACTCTGTATTCGTCGTGCCCCGGTTGGTCAACGACCACCTGACGAAAAAGAAGGGCGGGTCCGGGCTGACACGGAAGTCCTGGAACGGCGGACACTTCGTGGGACCAGGCGGCGCGGGTGCTATGTTCCGCCGCCATGCCGCTCGTTCGGGTCCCCTTCACGGTCGAGTCGAACTACGCCGGCTGGCGGCTCGACCGCTACCTTCAGGAGAAGATCCGCCGCCTCTCCCGGGAGCGCATCCAGCGGCTCATCGAGACCCGCATCGAGCACGACGGGCCGGCCCGGCTCAAGCCCGCCACGCGGGTCGTGCCCGGGATGCGCTTCGCGCTCCTCAAGGAGGCCGACCCGGAACCGGAGACCCCGATGGCGTTCGGCGTGGTCTTCGACGACACGGAACTGCTCGTCGTGGACAAGCCGGCCGGGCTCCCGGTTCACCCCACCGCACGATACGCCGAGCACACCTTCACCGCGCTTGCAAAGGCCGCCTTTCCGGCCCGCAAGGTCGACCCGGCCCACCGGATCGACCGGGAAACCTCCGGCCTGCTCGCCTGCGGGTGCGCGCCCAAGTACACCCGGGCGCTCAAGGCCTCCTTCGCCGCCGGGCGGGTCGAGAAGACCTACCTGGCGCTGGGGCTCGGCGACCCTCCGGAGGACCGCTTCGAGGTGGAGGCGCCGCTGCGGCTCACCGGGACGAGCGGGGTGAAGGTCCGGATGCACGTGACCGAGGGCGGTCTCCCGTCGCGGACCGCGTTCGAGGTGCTGGGGCGGCGCCGGGCGCCGGACGGCGCGCCGGTGGCGCTCGTGGCCTGCCACCCCCGAACCGGGCGCCAGCACCAGATCCGCGCCCACCTCCACCACGTCGGGCTGCACCTGGTCGGGGACAAGATCTACGGCTCCGACGAGATGATCTTCGATCGATTCACGAAACGTGAAATGACCGAGGCCGACCACGCCGCCCTCCGCCTGCCTCGCCAGGCGCTGCACGCCTGGAGGCTGTCCCTGCCCCACCCGGCCACCGGGGCGCGCGTCGACCTGGAAGCGCCGCTGGCCGCGGACATCCGGGCCTTCTGGGATGGCTGCGCGTAGGGCGCTCCCGCCGTTCCGGGCTACACTGCCCGGATGAAGCGAAGGCGCATCGGCATCCTCACCGGCGGCGGCGACGTCCCGGGGCTCAACTCGGTCATCAAGAGCGTGGTCTACCGGGGCTGGGAGAACGGCGTCGGGGTGGTCGGCATCCGCAAGGGGTTCGAGGGGCTCACCCATGTCGACCTCGACGACCCGCAGAGCCGGGCGAGGTACGTCGTCGAGCTCAACCGCGAGAACACTCGCACCATCGACCGCTTCGGCGGAACGATCCTCCACTCCAGCCGGGTGGGGCCCACGACGGTGACCCGGCTTCCGCCCCACCTCGAAGGCAAGAGCTTCCCGGCGGGCCAGGGCAGGGTCGGGGTCAGCTATGACCTCACGGACCAGGTCCTCGAGAACCTCGAGCGATTGGGCATCGACGCCCTCATCACCATCGGCGGCGACGGAACGCTCAAGTCGGCGGCCCAGCTCGACCGACGGGGCGTCAAGGTGATGGGCATTCCCAAGACCATGGACAATGACGTCCAGGGCACCGAGTACTGCATCGGCTTCTCCACCGCCATCACCCGGGCCACCGCCGCCATCGATCGGCAGCGCACCACCATCGGCTCCCACGAGCGAATCGGGATATTCCGGGTCTTCGGGCGGGACGCCGGCTTCACGGCGCTCTACGCCGCCCATGTCACCTCCAACCGCTGCGTCATCCCCGAGTACCCGGTCGACCTCGAGAAGCTCATCGACCTGCTCCTCACGGAGAAGGCGGGCAACCCGTCCAACTACGTGCTGGTCATCCTCTCCGAGGGGGCCACCTGGAAGGGATACGAGGTGCAGGAGTTCGGGCGCCCCGACGCGCTGGGTCGGCGCAAGAAGGCCAGCGTGGCCGAGGTCCTCGCCGACGAGATCCACATCCGCACCGCGGAGGAGACCATCGTCTCGGACCTCACCTACGACCTGCGCTCGGGCGACCCAGACTTCATCGACAAGCTGGTGGCCTCCACCTTCGGCACCCTGGCGCTCGACGCGCTGCTCGACGGCGTCCACGGGCAGATGTGCGCCATCGTCGACGGCTGCTACGAGCTCGTGCCCATCCCCGACCCGGCGAAGGGCCCGCGCCGGGTGGACGTGTCCACCATGTACAACGTGGACCGCTACCGCCCGCTCTACGGCAACAAGCGCCACTGGCCCATCTTCCTCACCCGGGTCGGGCCGCCGGCCGGGTGACGGCGAGCACCTTCGGGCAGGCTCAATCCGGTGGGTCGAGATCGGAGAGGTCCCGCTCCGGGTCGTCTGGGTGGAGCGTGAAGCCCGCCACGTCCTCCGGCCAGGGCTCGCCGCCGTAGGTCGAACCTTCCAGCCTGGCGAGCCGCCCGTCCTCGACGAAGAGCGCGAAGGCCGCGCCGCCGGGCAGTCCGGGGATGTCGGCGGAGAGGTCGTCGAGCACCGCGTGGCCGGTCCGGATGGGCGCCCGGGACGCGCCGCGGCCGGGCCGGAGCAGGGTGGAGAAGGAGGTCGGGGTGGCGATGCGGCGAACCACCGCGAGCCCCGGAAGCTGTTCGCGCAGCGCCACGAGCGCGGGGTGGGCGCCGTCGAGGAAGGCGTGCAGGACCGACTGCTCGAGGTGGGTGAGGGCGCTCATGGTGAGCCGTCCGATGGTACTGCGCGGGCGACGCGCACGCCCTAGGAAAGCGGCCGTGCGACGCCTCCTCCTCGTGCCGATGCTCCTCGTGCCGATCCTCCTCGCGCCCATCCTGGCCGCGTCGGCCTGCGCCGGCCTTCCTCCAGCCGCGCCCGGCGACGCCGGGGCGCTCTTCTCCGAGACCCGGCCTTCCATGGCCACCCGGGTCTCCATCACCGTGGCTGGCGCACCACCGGCCGACGCCGCGGCGGCCGCCGACGCCGCCTTCCGCATCTTCGCCCACGTGGACGAGGTGATGAACGAGTGGCGGCCGGAATCGCCGCTCTCGGCGCTCAACGCCGCCGCCGGGAGCGGGCGGTTCGTGGAGTTGCCCGGCGACCTCTGCCAGGTGTTGCGCGCCGGGCGCGACGGCGCCGAGCGCACCGCCGGGCTCTTCGACCCGACCTGGGCGGCGCTGCGCGGGGTCTGGCGCTTCGGAGACGGGGAGCCGCCCGCGCTGCCATCCGCCCAGAGCGTCGCCGCGGCCTGCCGGCTCGTCTCCTGGCGAGATCTGGAAGTCGAACCGGCCGGAACGCCGGCCACCGAATCTTCCTGCCGCGCGCGGCTCCGGCGCGCCGGGATGCAGGTGGGGTTGGGGGGCCTCGCCAAGGGCTGGGCGGTCGACCGGGCCGTCGCCGAGTTCCGGCGGCGCGGCCTGCGCAACTTCCTCGTCCAGGCCGGCGGGGACCTGTACGCCGCCGGGAAACGCGACGGACGCCCCTGGCGCGTGGGGATCCGCGACCCGCGTGGCTCGGGGGGCGAAGCCTTCGCCTGGCTCGACGTCTCCGACGCCGCGTTCTCGACGACGGGCGACTCGGAGCGCTTCTTCGTCTCCGCCGGGAAGCGCTACCACCACGTCATCGACACCCGGAACTGCTGGCCGGCCACGGCCAGCCGCCAGGTCAGCGTGCTGGCGCCCACTGCGCTCGAGGCCGAGATCCTCGGGAAGGCGATCTTCACCCTGGGTGGACAGGACGGGCTCGGGCTCGCCGCGCGAAGCGGGGCCTCGGCGCTGGTCGTGACCTCGGAGAACCGCCTGGCGAGCTCGCCGGAGCTCAGCCGGCGGCTCGAGGTGGTGCGGCCTCCGAGCCCGTGATGGCCGCGACGAGCAGCCCGAGCCAGACGAGCATCGTCCCCTCCAGCCCCAGGAAGGCCGCGATCTTGATCGGCGCCAGGCCCGGCCAGGCGAAGCGGATGGCGAAGCCGGCGAGGATCACGACGGCCGCGCAGGCGAAGGTGATCGCGGCCGCGACCGCGAAGGGGCGGCGCCGGGCCCCGCTCACGAAGGCCACGAGGTGCAGGGTCACGAAGAGGAGCATCGGGATGGCGAGGAGGTGCGGAACCGCCACCTCGAGGAGTCCGGCCAGCGAGCGCGGCGGGGCGAAGGTGGCCTCCGAGCCCAGGTAGAACGCCTGGATGTGGCCCGGGTCGAAGCCGATCTTGCGGGCGAAGAGCACCGCGGCCGTCCCCATCACCACCGCGACCATTCCGGCGAAGGCGGCGATGGGGCCGGCGAAGCGTCCGATGCGAGGATCAACCACCGGACGCTCTTTCTTCCCGGCCGAAGGTGGTCCAGGCCAGGCCGGCCATGGCGAGGAGTGCGCACGTCGCCACGAGGAAGGCGCCGATGCGCAGCGCGGCCCAGCCCGGGAACCCGGGAAGGGCCACCGGCAGGAACGGGGCGCCGAGGTCGAGGAACGCCGCCGCGGTGGCCACCCACAGGAACCCGCCCCGGACGCCGCTTGAGACAGGGCACACGGCGAGCAGCGAGCCCAGTGCGAGCAGCAGGAATCCATAGAGGAAAGCCCCCTGGTGAACCTCCTCCCAGAGCGCGACCGGCCCGAGCCGCTCGCCGGGTACCGGCTCCAGGATCTGCTCCAGGCCGGCAGGGGTGAGGGCTCCGTGGGCGGCGCGGGATGCCACCGCGGCCACGATCAGGAGCGCCGAGAAGGCCAGGAAGACCCTCACTGGCGGTCGCGCTCGCTCGAGGGACTCCGGCGCCGGCTGGACCAGGAACCTCATTTGACCTTCCCGGCCTCCCGGGCCATCCGCAGCGCCTGGAGCAGCCAGCGGGACTGCTCGGCGACGCCGCGGGCGGAGAGCGTCGCGCCGGAGATGAAGGCGATGTCGTCCCCCACCGCCAGCCGGTCGCCGGTTCCCTTGCCGGCGAACTGGGCGAGCCAGCGCTCGGAGGGCTTGTACTCGGGTGGCTCGAGGAAGGCGACGACCTGCAGCTTCCTCAACCGCCCGTCCGGCTCGAAGGCCACGAGCAAGGTCTCCCGCTTGGTCCGGACCACGTGGGACTGGAGCACCGCGTGGCCAAGGACCGCGGGGCCGAGCCGCGCGGTGTAGAAGGTGACGAGCCGCTCCGGGATGCGGGAGCGGGCGAGTTCGTCGAGCCGCTTCGCCATGTCGGCGGTGAGCAGCACGTCGTCCGCGTCGAAGCGATCCGCCTCCGGAAAGACCGCGCGCAGCACCGCGGGCGAGCCGGGCGTGGGCGCCTGCGCCTGGGCGCGCGCGCCCGCCGCCCAGAGGATCCCGGCTGCCACGGCGACCGCGAGACCGAAGCGCATCGTCATGGCTAGTACACGAAGCCGATGCCCAGGTCCCACTGCTGGAGCGAGCCCGGTGCCTGGCTGGTGATCTGCTGCCAGTTGGCCTTCACCACCACCTGGGGGATGGGCTTGAAGTCGATACCCGTGGTGATGACCCGCTGGTTCAGCGCCGGGTCGAGAACGCCCAGGCCCTCGACGGCCGATTGTGGATTCAGCGCCTCGAAGCGCAGGAACGGGGTGAGGGACATCGACGAACCCAGCAGCGTCAGGACGTCGAATCCCGCCTCGACGTAGCCTCCCCAGGAGCGGCTGCCGATGTACTGGTCGGGGGCCTTCCCGAGGACCTCGGAGACGGCGCCGGCCTGGGAGAGCGAGCCCCAGGCCAGGATGGCGCGGGCCGAGAGCCCCTTCCAGGCGACGAGCGCGTGGACCTCGCCGAGCAGCACGGTGGGGGAGATCTTCGCGCCGGCGGGGGTGGTGAATCCCTGCCCGGCATTGCCTCCGTAGAAGCTGCCGCCGAATGTGGCCGGTCCGACGTCGGCGTTCACGTTGGCGACGCCGGCCCAGGTCGTGGCCGGGCCCGTGGCGCCGGTGCGGCCGTTGCGGATCCAGGAGCGAGCCTGGAGCGGCTCGTCGCCGAACGCGTCGAGCCCGGTCAGCAGATAGGCCTTGTAGCGGAGCGGGCCGAGGTCGCCGTATACGCCCACGCCGTTCTGGTTCCAGGTGGTGGGAATGATGTAGCGGTCGACCAGCGGCCGGTAGACGCCGTAGAAGAAGATGGGCTCGTGGTTCTCGTTCAGGAAGCCGACCGGGACGAGCACGTTTCCGACGCGCAGCTTGAGCTGGTCGAGGAAGATGAAGTCGAAGTAGGCCATCTCGATGCCGATCTCCCTGGCACCGTGCTCGAACTCGATCTCCGAGTTGAAGACGATCATCTCGTTGAATCGGTAGCCGACGTAGAGCACGAGCCGGAGCACCTCGGCGAAGTCGGCGCGGCTGTCGGTGAAGTTGGTGTAGACCAACTCGCCGTAGCCGCCGATGGAGAGCCCCTTCGGCTGATGGTGGGCCCTGGAGGCCCCGACGCCGGCGCCGGAGTAGGAGCCGAACTGGATCACGTCGGGGACGGAGAGCTCGAGCTTGAGGCGCCGGACCTCCTCGGAGAGGGCCTTCAGGTCGGCCTGGGTCGCTGGGGCCTGGCCGGCCTGGGCCGGGTCGGCGGGGGTCTCCTGGGCGAGCACGGGGAGGGCGAGGACGGCGAGGAGGGACAGGGCGAGATGGGGTTTCATATTGATAACGATTCTTATTATCATACCTGACATGGGGTGGACAAGCGGAATCCGCGGACGCCAGGCGGCGCCGCGCCGGAGGCGGGATCCGGCGGTGGAACGGGAGAAGCGGCGCGGAGATCAGCGCCGCCGGCGCGTCCGTCGCTCGGCGACCGCCCCGGCCTTGGCGATGCGCGAGCGCTGCTTCACCGCCAGCACGTAGAACCGCTCGCGCAGCTCCCGGGCCTCGGCGTCGGGAAGGTCGCCGTGGCTCCCCCGCTGCGCCTCGCGCCGGTCGATCGCGCGGGCCAGGCTCACCGCGGCGGCCACCGAGACGTTCAGCGACTGCGAGAAGCCGCGCATGGGGATGGCGTAGCGGGCGTCGGCGAGCGCCAGCGCGTCGTCGGAGACCCCGCGGCTCTCGTTGCCGAAGACCAGCGCCACCGGCCCGGAGAAATCGAGCTCGGGGAGCCCCACCGTGCCCTCCCCGAGCCAGGTCACGTAGATGGCGAATCCCCGCTGCGCCAGCGAGGCCAGGCACTCGCGCGTCGACGCCCAGCGCGTCACGTCGAGCCACTTGTCGGCGTTCTGGGAGATCTTCTTGTTGCGGTCGAAGCCCTTCATGGGCCCCTCGACGACGTGGACCTCCTGCACGCCGAAGGCGTCGCAGGTTCGCAGCACGGCGTTCACGTTCTGCGGATCGCAGAACGCCTCCATCACCACCACCAGGGTGCGGGTCCGGCGCGAGACCACCTCGTCGATGCGCGCCTTGCGCTCCGGGAGGAGGTAGTCGCTCACCGCGCCGTCGTCTTCCTGGGCTTGCCGACCTTCTTCTTCCCGAGCCGCTCCTTGCCCGGCACCTCGCCGCGAAGCGCGTTCGCCACCGCGTCGAGCAGCGGGTCCATCCCCTCGCCGGTCACCGCCGAGATGCCCAGGATCTTCGGCTTCTTCTTGCGGCGGGCGAAGCTCTTCCGGAGCTGGGCGAGCTTCCGGCTCGCCTCGGGCACGTCCATCTTGGTCACCGCGATGACTTGCGGCTTCCTGGCCAGCAGCGGCGAGTAGAGGGCCAGCTCCCGGTTGATGGCGTCGAGGTCGGCGCGCGGTCCGCGCCCCTCGCCGGGGGCCAGCGGATCGACGAGGTGGACGAGGACCTTGGTGCGCTCGAGGTGGCGGAGGAACTGGTGTCCCAGCCCGGCGCCGGTGTGCGCCCCCTCGATGAGCCCGGGGACGTCGGCGACCACGAAGCTCTTGCCGCGCCAGCCCACCACGCCCAGGTTCGGCGTCAGCGTCGTGAACGGGTAGTCGGCGATCTTGGGGCGGGCCTTGGAGATGCGGCTGATGAGGGTGGACTTGCCGGCGTTGGGGTAGCCGACGATGCCCACGTCGGCGAGCAGCTTCAGCTCGAGCTGGAGCTCGCGGGCCTCCCCCTTCTTGCCCTTCTTCGCGAAGCGCGGGGCCTGGTTCGTGGAGGTGGCGAAGTTCATGTTGCCGAGGCCGCCGCGGCCGCCCTTCGCGACCACGAAGCTCGGGCAGGCGTCGCCCATGTCGGCGAGCACCTCGCCGGTCCCGGCGTCCTTCACCAGCGTGCCGGGGGGGACACGCAGCTCGAGGGCGGGCTGGGAGAGGCCGTTCTGGTCGGAGCCGCGCCCCTGCTCGCCGTTCCTGGCCTTGTGCTCGCGGATGTAGCGATAATCGAGCAGGGTGGCCATCTGCGGATCCACGACCAGCACCACGTCGCCGCCCCAGCCGCCGTCGCCTCCGGCCGGCCCGCCGCGGGGAATGAACTTCTCGCGGCGCCAGGCCACGGCCCCGTCGCCGCCGTCCCCGGACGCGACCTTGATCCGGACCTCGTCGACGAACTTCACGTGGCCTCCATACGACGAACGCCGCGGTGCCCTGGGCTCCGCGGCGCTTGCGACAACCGGTGTAGACCCTGGATCAGGCCTTCGGCACCACGTTCACGACGCGGCGGTCGCCGCGAGTCTTGACGTACTTCACCGTGCCTTCGGCCGTGGCAAAGAGCGTGAAGTCCTTGCCCATCCCGACGTTCTGCCCTGGATGGAAGAGGGTCCCGACCTGGCGGACCAGGATGTTGCCCGAGACGACGCTCTCGGAACCGTAGATCTTCACGCCGCGGCGCTGCCCGGCGGAGTCCCGGCCGTTGCGGCTGGAGCCCTGTCCCTTCTTGTGAGCCATTGCGTGCTTCCTTTCTGCTGGGGCGAACTAGCCGCGGACCGCGGTGATGACCACCTCGGTGTAGGGCTGGCGGTGGCCGCGCTTCTTGGTCCAGCCTTCCTTCTTCTTCCGGAAGTGGATCACCTTGGCGTGGCGCCCGTGGCCGAGGATCTCGCCCTCGACGGCCGCGCCGGCCACGGTGGGCTTGCCCACCTTGGCGTCGCCTTCACCGCCCACGAGCAGCGGCTCGAAGGCCAACTTCTTTCCCACCTCTCCCTCGAGCAGCTCCACTCGGAGCTTGTCGCCCTTGGAGACGCGATACTGCTTTCCGCCGGTCTGGATCACCGCGTACATCGGGACGCTCCTTCGCAATCAACCATCGGAATGCTCTCGGGCTTCTCCCCCGGCGCGGGCTCGCGCAGACGGGGCCGGGCCTCCGGAAGGGCGGTTCTATACGATCGCTGCCCCCATCCTGTCAAGGAAACCCGGAGGTTACCCTCACGCGACCGTGCCTATCCGCCGGAGATTGGTTACGGTACGTGCCCGGAGGAGCACTGGTTGCTGGAGCAGGGAACTTTCGAGGTCGAGCCAGGCGTCCGGATCCAGTATTCGATCCGCGGCTCCGCGGGGCCCGCCCTCGTCGTGCCCAACGGTTCGTGGGTCGCCGGGCCGCTCCTTCCGCTGGCGCGCGGGCGTCGCTTCGTCTCCTACGATCTCCGCAACCGCGGCCTCTCCTCGTCGGTCGAGGACAAGTCGCGGCTGGGCATCTCCTTCGACGTGGCCGACCTCGAGGCGCTGCGTCGCCACCTGGGGCTCGTGCGCCCGGTGGTGATCGGCCACTCCTATGCCTCGGCCATCGCGCTGCTCCACGCACTCGACCACCCGAGCGCGGTGAGCGGGCTGGTCCTGGTGGGGGCGTTCGCGCCGCGACGCCTTCCCTGGCACGAGACCGAGATGCCCAGCCTGGGCGAGATGATCCGGCCGCCGGGGTCGACGCGCCTGGGCGCGCTGCGCGCCGGCAAGGTCCACCGCACCGACCCTCGCGCCTACGCCCGGGAGTGGATGCGCCACTACCTCCTCCCGCAGCAGGTGGCCCGCAGGGAGCACATCGACCTCGTCCCGCTCGACGCCTGCGACCTGCCCAACGAGTTTCCGGAGCGATGGATCCCCGACTGGCTGGATCGGGTCTATCCGTCGCTCGGCGACTGGGACTGGCGCCCGCGCCTTCCTTTGCTTCGGATTCCGGTCTTGCTGGTGTGGGGAGAGAGCGAAAGGGGGCCGCCGGAGGTGGAGCAGGAGTGGCTCTCGGGGCTCCCCGACGGACGCATGGTGGCCGTGCCCGGCGCGGGACACTGGCCCTTCTGCGAGAACCCCGAGGTCTTCTTCCCGGCGGTGGAAAGGTTCCTCGACGGCTAGCGCGTCGGAGGTGCCGGGGCGTCCGCGTCCGGCACCACCTCGTGAAACTTCCGGTAGTCGATGGCGCGGCGCCCGTCGGGCAACGCCCCGACCACGTCGGCGAAGTGGTGGTCCCAGAGGATCTGATCGGGGGTCCAGGCGTGCCGGGCATGGACCGACTGGGAGAGCGTCTCGTCGAGCCCCGTCATGGTGGCCACGAGGTCGACGTCCTTCTCGCGCAGCGTGGCGGCGGTCTCTCCGTGGAGCGGGCTGTCCGGCGTGATGGGGTGCACGAGGAGCCAGGTGAAGGCGAAGAAGGCCGACTGGCTTCGCCGCAGCCGGAGGTCGTGCACGCGCCGGACCTCCTCCCCCTCGGCGGTGCGCTCGGAGCGCAGGAGCACGAGATGGGCCTGGGCCTCGGCGATCTGGTTTCCCCGCTCGTTGGCCATGCGCAGGAGCAGCGACGGCACGCCGTCGAATCTGGTGATCACCATGTTCCGGCTGAAGAGCACGCGCGCGGTGGGGCGGGAGAACTTGGCGAAGACGAGGCCGGTCACGAGGGCAAGGCCAAGCAGGCCGATGAGCGCCTCGAGCGTCACGAGCAGGTTCGCTGCCAGCCCGCGCGGCGCCATCTTGCCGTAGCCGATGGTGGCCATGGTCTGGACGCTGAAGAAGAAGGCGTCGGAGAAGTTGCCGGGGCGCGCCTCCTCGATGCCGTCTCCGATGGCGAGGTAGCCGAACGCGAAGAGCAGGTTCGCGCCCAGGTAGGCGAACAGCACGAGCGCGAAGAACTGGGCCCACCTGGCCGTGAGCAGGGAGTGGTAGGAGTCGTGCAGCTGCGAGCTGCGCACCCCGATGGAGACGACCTCCCGCCCGGAGCCGGGCAGGCGGGTGATGCGGTGTCGGTTGGATCGATCGCTCTTCACGCCCGGCTTTCCTAACCGGCGAGGGCCACGATGGCCGGTCCATACGGGGCGCGCAGGACACCCCGCTCGGTGACGATGGCCGTGACCAGGTCGGCCGGGGTCACGTCGAAGGCCGGGTAGCGGGCCGGGACGCCGGCCGGGGCCACCAGCTTGCCGAAGATCCGCACCACCTCGTCGGAGGGGCGCTCCTCGATGGGGATTCCAGCGCCGGTGTCGAGCGACGTGTCGAAGGTGCTCCAGGGCGCGGCCACGTAGAAGGGGATCGCGTGGTGGCGGGCCAGCACGGCCAGCGAGTAGGTGCCGATCTTGTTGGCCACGTCGCCGTTCCCGGCGATGCGGTCGGCACCCACCACCACGCAGGAGACCTCGCCCCGGGCCATGAGCCAGCCGGCCATGCTGTCGGTGAGCACGGTGACCGGGATGCCGTCGCGCTGCAGTTCCCAGGCGGTCAGGCGCGCGCCCTGGAGGAAGGGGCGGGTCTCGTCGGCGAAGACGTGCTCGAGCCGGCCGGCCTGGTGGGCCGCCCGCACGATACCGAGCGCGGTGCCGTACGCGGCGGTGGCCAGCGCGCCGGCGTTGCAGTGGGTGAGCACCCGGGCAGCGGGAGGGAGGAGCGGCGCCCCCAGCTCGCCGATGCGCCGGCAGGCGGCCTCGTCCTCGTCGCGGATGGCGTGGGCCTCGGCCAGGATGGCCGCAGCCGGCTCGCCGATGTGCCGCGACATCCGGCGGACGGCCCAGGTCAGGTTCACGGCGGTGGGACGGGCCCGCGAGAGCAGCTCCGCCGCCTCCCGCAGCCGCTCCGGCGAGGCTCCTCGCCGGGCCTCGACCGCCAGTCCATAGGCGGCGGCCACGCCGATGGCCGGCGCCCCGCGCACCGCCAGCGTCCGGATGGCGTCGGCGACCTCGTCGGCGCTCCGG
>Ga0315275_10004317_pt1 | contig 13274 bp, 11 predicted proteins | sample YL17G03_0_MG_FD_205557 | JGI IMG/M metagenome (GOLD analysis project Ga0315275, IMG submission 205557) | Sediment microbial communities from Yellowstone Lake, YNP, Wyoming, USA - YL17G03_0 | ecosystem: Environmental > Aquatic > Freshwater > Lake > Sediment | place: USA: Wyoming | collected... | reverse complement strand
CCCAGGTTGCCCGGGTCACGGAGCTCATCCAGCACCAGCACCAGATCCAGTTTTTTCGGTACGACCAGGGATTGGTGTTCGATCACCGCCAGCAAACCCTGCGGGGTTTCGGTATCTGAACTGGAAGCCAGCAGGTGATCGGCAGTCTCTTCGACCTCGACACCCGAGCGGGTCAGAACCTTCAACACCGCTCTGCCGCGCTCACTCAAGCCGCTGGTATATAACACATTGCGGAACCGCCAGCCGGCAGAAAGGGCTTCCTCCACCAGGCGCACGCCTTCGATGACGAAAGCAGACTCCTGCCGGCGTTCTTTTGAACGCCTGATCAGGGCGCGCACCAGCTGGATCTTCGAATTTTGGGCTGAAGTGATCACAGGCTTATTTTACCTGCTTAAATGCAACGGGGCGGCAATGGATGCCGCCCCATATGATCATAGATGAGACAGTCGGATGGTCAGGCTGCCATAGCGCGGGCAACCACGGCAGCAAAGACACCGGGGTCGCGCACAGCCAGGTCGGCCAGCATCTTGCGGTTGATGGTGATATTGGCTTTCTTGAGGGCGGCGATCAAACGGCTATAGCTGATGCCATTCAGCCGGGCAGCGGCATTGATGCGCGCTATCCACAATTTGCGCAGATCACGCCGGCGGACGCGGCGATCGCGGGATGAGTACCACATGCTCTTGAGCATGGCCTCATTGGCGCGACGGAAGAGCAGATGCTTGGAAGCATGCTGTCCCTTGGTGAATTTCAATACTTTCTTGTGACGACGATGACCGTAAGGGCCACTTTTAACACGTGCCATTGTTTTTCTCCTGCAAGCCTGCGGGCGCCGGCGCCGGCATTATTAGCCAGACGACCTGTTGCATGCATCCGCTAGCTGCAACTAAAAGTGAAAAAGAACGTCTCTGTGGATCTTAGAGGTTTGGCAATAAACGCCGGATACGCTTGATATAGCTTCGCCCCTGAACGGTCACCATCTCTGCGAACAGAGCTTTGACGCGTTTGGATGTCTTGCGGCGCAGGTGGGCTTTACCACCCTTGGTACGCACAAGCATGCCAGACCCGGTGGCGCGGAAACGCTTGGAGGTTCCCTTGTGGGTCTTCAGCTTGAACTTACCACTCTTGATCTTGTGTGGCACTGCTAATTACTCCTCTCAGAAAAATTTCCCAGGAACTTCAGTCCTGTGATTCGCCTGCTATGGGTGTTGCAGTTTCAGCTGGTTCAGCCGGTTCTGCCACGGCTTCCTTTTCGGTGGCTTTCTTCTTTGCCTTGGAGATGGGCGCCAGCATCATGAACATACTGCGTCCTTCGATGGAGGGGGCTTGTTCGACAACGCTTACATCCGCTAGATCCTGGGCGATCTCACGCAGGTCTTCGAGGGCGATCTCCGGGTAGGTAATCTCTCTACCGCGGAAGCGGATGGTGGTTCGCACTTTCATACCTGCCAGCAGCCAGCGGCGGGCGTCGTCCACTTTGAAACCCCGGTGGGCTGAGTTGGTCTTGGGACGCAAGCGGATCTCTTTCAGCTCGATCTTTGCCTGGGTCTTGCGCGCTTCCTTGTCCTTCTTGGTGCGCTCGTACAGGAATTTCCCAAAATCCATGATGCGGCAGACGGTTGGGACGGAATTTGCCGCCACTTCCACTAGGTCCAGCTCGGCATCGCGTGCCATCTGGATGGCTTGCCGGGTGGGTACCACTCCGACGTTCTCGCCGTTGGGTCCGATCACCCGCACCTCATTTGATTTTATGCCCTCGTTCACTCGGAATTCGTTTGCGCTGATACCTTTTCTCCTTGTTAAATACAAACAAAAAAATAACCGGTTTTTTAGCGGACTGATATTACCATGAAGGGGGCTTATCGTCAACCAAAACGGTGATTTCGAATCTTAACTTACGGTTTTTCGAGACCATGCTCCTGCAGAAGGGTTGCGTTCTGCATCAACACCCGGGTGCTGCCATCCGCCATGATGCGACCTTCATCCATAATGACCATGCGCCTGAAAAGGTCTCGAACCAGGGACATGTCATGGGTGGAAACCAGCATGCTGACCGGCAGATCGCGGAGCAGGTTGATCAGGCTGCGCCTGGCACGTGGATCCAACCCGGCAGTGGGTTCGTCCAAGACCAGCAAACGCGGCTGCATGGAAAGTACCGTGGCAATGGCGATGCGTTTCTTTTCACCCATGCTCAGGTGGTGGGAGAGCCGCTCCGCATAGGTTTCCATGCGCACCTGCTGCAAAGCAGCAGCCACCCGTGACCTGACCTCCTGCTCGGGAAGACCCATATGCAGGGGTCCAAAAGCAACGTCCTCGAACACTGTGGGAGAGAACAACTGGTCGTCCGGGTTCTGGAAGACCAGCCCCACCATGGAACGGATGAGCGGGAAATTTTCCTTCAGCAGGGGCAGCCCGGAGACTGTGATGCTGCCTGTCCCGGTCAGGATGCCGTTCAGATGCAGCAGCAGGGTGCTCTTGCCGGCTCCATTCGGACCGACCAGGGCGATCTTCTCGCTGGATCGCATTTCAAGAGAGACATCCTGCAAAGCCAGGTGCCCATCCGGGTAGGTAAAGGTCAAATGCTCGATCTGCAGGACATGTTCCTGTTCTTCGGGAGGCAAAGTGCGGGAGGGTGTGGGGTGAACGACCGGCATATGGGATTCCTAAGGGTAACGGGCAATGATCTGCAGGAGGAGAACGACCAGAAACACCACCAGCATGAAGAACCAATCCTTTTTGTGAAGATCATGGCTGGCAAGCGTGCGGATCTGCCCAGCGTAACCGCGCGCCTGCATGGCGCTGTAAATGCGGTCGGAGCGCTCATAACTGCGCAGAAAAAGCTGACCAACCATGCTGCCAGCAGTTTGGACACGCCAGGACAGGCTGCCTCCGCCATGCAGACCGGGAATGGATGCACTGCGAGCCTGCCGGGCACGCAGCAGGCGCATGACTTCATCGGTCAGGACAAACAGGTAGCGGTACAGGAAGGCAATGAGGATGACCAGTATTTTTGGCAGGCGCAGATGCTCAAGGGCATGGATCAGGTCCGGGAAGCGGGTGGTCACCACCAAAAGAATAGCCACCTGAACTGACAGCCAGGCGCGCAGGAGGATGCTGACAAAACGGAGCAGACCTGCATCCGTGATAGTCAATTGGAGGCTGCCGAAATGCAGGTTCGCCAGGGCTTGCCCAGGGATGGCAAAGAGGACAGTCAGGGCGGCAAGGGAAAAGGGCAGAGCCCACAGGGAGCGGCGCAAGGTATATGTGGGTCCCAGTTTCGCCAGCAGGTTGCCCAACAGGATCAACGCAAAGCTCAGGGCAAATGCCAGCCAGGCTCCATCCGGAAGCAGGAGGTTCGAAAGGATGAACAAGAGGGCAGTGATCAGTTTTGCACGCGGGTCTAGGACGTGCAGCAGGCTGTCACCGTCTCGATAGCGATCAAACACGTTGGCGTGCATGCCTCAGCCCCCCTTTTTCCGCAGGCTGTGAGCCAGCAGGAGCACCAGACCGGTCACGATCAGCAATCCCACAACGCCTGCCAGGATGGTGCCCAGGGAGGTTCTGCCCAGGAAAGGCAGGCTGTAATTTGGCAGGAGTTTGAATGTGGGGGTCTGTGCGCTGGCAGAAAAACCCAGTTTGTGCGCCACCCGTTCCAACCCGTCTGGTGCGATGGACGCCAGCGGGGAAAGGATCACCACTAGCAGGCTGATCCCCAGACCTGCCAGAACCCAACCCCGGCTTCCATTTGAGCGGGAGGTCTCCGGTAACAGATCGGGACGGGTGCGCTCAATGAATGCCAGGGCTGTCACGGTAATGAAGGCTTCGCCCAGACCGATGAGGGCATGCACAGCCAGCATGGCTGGCAGAACCAGTCCAAGCCGGGCAGTCCCTGAAAGCCAGAGCTGCAGGGAGGTAGCCAGGGCAGCGGTCATGACCGCCAGCCAGGCGGAAACCCCGGTTGCTGCCTGGCGAATGAGGCGCGAGCGCCCTGCTGCCAACCGGTACAGACCATAAGAAACGATGACCGCCAGCAACCCCATGTTGAGAATATTGGCACCCAGCGCCAGCAAGCCGCCATCCTGGAAAAGCAGAGCCTGCACAGAGAGCACAGCTGTCATGACCAGCATGGCAGACCAGGGACCCAGCAGAACTGCCGCCAATGTGCCCCCCAGCAGGTGTCCGGAAGTACCCCCAGCCACCGGAAAATTGATCATCTGGGCAGCAAAAATGAAGGCTGCCATGACCCCCATCAATGGCACCTGGCGTTCATTGAAGTTCCGGTTGATCGATCTGAGTGCCAAAGACAGGATGAAAATGCTGATCAGCCAGCAAGTGATGGAAACACCAAGACCCAAGAATCCATCCGGGATGTGCATGGCTGGCTGTGAATACAGCATGGTCTACGATCCCCCAGGTTGGACCTGGCAATGCGGACAGATCCCCTGGAAAGTCAGGTGATTGATGGACAGGCGAAAACCAGTCTGTTCTTCGATCTTTTTGCAGGTGTTTCGCAGCCAGGCATGCTCCACCTGCAGCTCCCGTCCGCACAACCGGCAGACAAGGTGGTGGTGGTCGTCCCCCGAGATCTCATAGACCAGGTGCCCGCCAGCGGTCTGGGCCGGGTTGATCATTTCATTTTTCACCAGGAAATCCAACGTGCGGTAGATGGTCGCCCCGGTCAATCCGGGCATGGCTGGATGGACCCGCAAAAAAATTTCGGATGGGGAAAGATGACCACCCGCTTCGTGCAGGGTCTGCAGGATGATCTGGCGCTGGGAGGTCATGCGAAAACCCCTCTGGCGCAATTCCTCGGTGCGGTGTTTGGTGCAGGACACAGGGTTCCTCCTTATTGCAATTAGTATCAATAACCATTATATTCAAATACCCGGTTAACACAACAATTCTGTAAGACCATTCCAGCTTAAATTGCATATAATCACGTTTATGGATAAGTTTTCTGTAATTCGAGGGTCGAAGATTGGCTGATTCAGGTTTGAAAATAGGAGCCATGGCAAGTCGGATCGGACGGGTGATCATAATGGCGGTGGTCATCCTGTCCAGCCTGGGCAGTCCGTTGGCTGTGCGCGCCGAATCCACCCCACCGCAACCACCCACTCCACCGGGTGGATCGGAGATCTCCGGGAAAGTGCTGTCAGACGGGGAATTTGTCAATGGACCCAATGTCGGTGATTTTGATATAAGAGCATACCTGCAGAGCACAGCACCTTTGCTGGCAAGGTTTGCCGATGATCTTTATGGACGGGCAGATTATTACAGCATCAACCCCAGGGTGTACCTGACCCTGCTGGAGGTGCACGCACACCTGATCTCAGCCCCCGATCCTGCCAGGATCGACAACCCCTTTAACCTGGCATCCAGCGGTTTCATCGCCCAGATCGATGAGCTCTCCAATGCCATGGTGTCAGCGTATTATTTACACTTGTATTCCTATTCCGGCGCGCCGGGCGTGTTCATTAAAGCGCCTGCCATACCCTCCGCCAACGGTGGTGCGCTGGTCGTATCCTCGGATATGAACGCCGGAACCTATGGACTGCTGGCTGGATTGGCGTTGATCGAGAAGAGGAATGAAATTCCGTTATTAATGGATAACAGCCAGGCGGACGGGTTCTTTCAATCCTATCAACGACTTTTTCCGGGGGGCGACCCGACCAGCGAGAGCAACCATATCTACAAACCCGGGGACGAGGGTGCCGCTTCCATCCCGGTCGATATTCTGCAATTACAGCTTCCCTATTTAAAAGGGGAGTCGTGGATGTTCAATGGTGTACATGACGCCGCCGGGGCGGATGTCGGAGACCCACTGGTAAACGCGGCTGCCATCGATTTCGCCCCCGACTGGCCGCCATGGGGCGTGGATACCAGCAATATGTGGGTGGTCGCTTCTGGATCAGGAACTCCCACCAAAATGTCCGGTTGCAGTGTGCGCATCGCGCATGGCGATGGCTGGGAGACCGGCTATTATCACCTGGACAGTATTCCAACCTTCTCAGGCTGGATCGGGCAGAACGAAAAGATCGGGGTGATCGCCAATAACCTACCCCAGGCGATCTGTACCGGTGGATTTTCGACCGGTCCGCATGTGCATTTTACCCTGCGCAGAAATGGAGCGTATGTCGCCATTGATGGAACACCTCTATCCGGCTGGTACATTCACAGCGGCAGGTGGAATTACGATGATGACCCCAATTACATGTGGATGGAGCGCTTCGGGGTTAAAAAGTTAGCATTTCAACCCCTGCTGAGCGAATCCCCGGCGCTGATCACCCAGATCATCACCGGCTCAGCCCATACCTGCGCGCTGATCGCGTCCGGGACGCCCAGGTGCTGGGGGCAGAACACCTCGGGTCAATTGGGGGATGGGACGACCACAGACCGCTTGAACCCGGTCGCTGTGATTGGGCTCTCCAGCGGTGTGGCTGCCCTGGCAGCCGGCTGGAACCATACTTGCGCCTTATCCAAAGATGGGGCTCTGCAATGCTGGGGAAACAACTCCTCCGGTCAACTGGGGGATGGTACTACCACCACCCGGTCTGTCCCAGCGAGTGTGAACGGATTTGCCAGCAGCGGTGCCCAGTTTGTTTCGGCAGGTCAACTTCACACCTGTCTGCTCACCAGTTCCGGCGGGGTCAAATGCTGGGGGGATAACTCCCACGGTCAACTGGGAGATGGGACAAACACCAACCGCCTGATGCCAGTAAATGTCAGCGGTCTGGGAAGCGGGATCAAGATGGTCTCCGCGGGAGGCAGCCATACCTGTGCCCTGACAGATGCTGGAGCGGTCAAATGCTGGGGGGATAACAGCAGAGGTCAACTGGGAGATGGAACCACCACCTCCCGGCTGACAGCAGTCAATGTATCTGGTCTGACGAGCGGGGTGAGATCCATTTCAGCCGGTCATAACCATACCTGTGCACTGACCAATGTCGGCGTGCTAAAATGCTGGGGTGCCAATGGCTCCGGTCAACTGGGGGATGGCAGCACGACCGATCATCCTGAACCGGTGGCTGTGTCGGGTCTCTCCAGCGGAATGGTGGCGATCTTAACCGGTCAAAAATATTCCTGCGCACTAACTGCCACAGGAACAATCAAATGCTGGGGAGCGAACGGCAGCGGACAGCTGGGCGATGGCAGCAACAGCGGTCGACTATCCCCGGTGGATGTGACAGGACTGCTCAGCGGAGTGGTCACGATCTCAACCGGGAGTGGAGAGCACACCTGTGCGCTCACTTCGGCGGGAGTCGCCCAGTGCTGGGGTGCCAATGCCTTTGGTCAGCTGGGGGATGGGACAACCACCTCGCACAACTCGGCAGTGAATGTCAACGGTCTCACCTACACTCTGCAAGTGACCAAAGCCGGTAACGGCAGCGGCAAAGTGACCGGCGTCCCTGCTGGAATTTCGTGCGGTTTTTATTGTTCTGCCACCTTTATTACCGGCACATCCATCACCCTTTCTGCAGCTGCTGGCACCGGCTCGAGCTTCAGCGGTTGGAGCGGCGAGGGCTGTTCGGGTACCGGCACCTGCACGGTGAACATGACCGCAGCCAGGACGGTAACAGCAACCTTCACACTCAACACCTACAGCCTGAGTGTCAGCACAACAGGCAGTGGATCGATCAGCAGTTCCCCGGCAGGCATTAATTGTGGCACTGATTGCTCGGAACGCTACAATTACGGCACCCGCGTGACGCTGACCGCCAATCCTGCTGCTGGCTGGGTCTTCGGTTCATGGGGGGATCGCTGTCTGGGGGATGTCGCCACCAGTTGCCCGGTGACGGTGGATGCAGACAAGTCGGTCTCAGCCAGGTTCACCAACATCACTTATCCACTCACGGTTATTAAGTCTGGCAACGGAAATGGCACGGTTACCAGCCTGCCTGCTGGCATCGATTGCGGCTCCACCTGCTCGTTTGCCTTTGGCGATCATTCGCTCGTCAACCTGACAGCAGTGGCTGCCACCGGAACAACCTTCACCGGCTGGAGCGGAGGCGGTTGCTCTGGAACAGGCGTATGCTTGGTCAACATGGGCAACGCGGTCAATGTGACTGCCACGTTCACGCTGAAGACCTTCACCCTGACCGTCAGCAAGACCGGCGGCGGCTCGATCAGCAGTTCACCAGCTGGCATAAGCTGTGGCAACGACTGCTCGGAGGTCTATAACTATGGCATTCGCGTCACACTCACCGCCACACCAGATTCTGGTTATGGCTTCAGCAGTTGGGGTGGGCGCTGCCTGGGTGAAAGCGCGAATGTTTGCACTGTAGTCATGGATGACAACAAATCCGCCAGTGCGAATTTTACTTTTGGAGCATACTATCTGACCATTTCCAAAACCGGCAGTGGCAGCGGCACGGTCAGCAGTTCGCCGGCAGGCATAGACTGCGGTGCCACCTGCACCCACGGCTTCGATGCCGGTACCCTGGTCACCCTGAGTGCCGTGGCAGCGGGAGGATCGACCTTCTCGGGCTGGAGCGGCGGGGGATGTTCCGGCAACAGTACCTGTATGGTCACCATGAGTTCAAGCCTGTCGATCAGTGCGATCTTTGACCAGCCGCCGGCGGCTTTCACCAAGAGCCTGCCCGCCAACGGGTCTGTCAACCAACCGGTCAGCGTATCATTGAGCTGGGCAGCCAGCGCAGGGGCAAGTGCCTACTGGTTCTGCATTGATACCTCCAATGACAATGCCTGCACAAACTGGGTTAACAACGGCACCTCCATCAGCAAGTTAAAGGGAGGTCTGTCACAGAACACCACGTATTATTGGCAGGTGCGGGCTGTGAATGGAGCCGGTACCACCTACCCGGATGGCTCTGCGACCTCCTTCTGGAGTTTCACGACCGGAACTCTTCCGGGGGCATTTGGCAAGATCAGCCCGGCAAGCGGAGCCCTCGACCTGCGTCTCGATCCAACCATCAGTTGGGCACCCAGCGCCGGGGCGACTTCCTACTGGGTGTGCTATGACACCAGCAACGATAACCAGTGCAGTAACTGGGTCAACAATGGCACCTCCTCCAACCGGCTTTTGAGCGGACTGGCGCAGAACACCACCTACTACTGGCAGGTGCGGGCAAAGAACGCGATTGGAGTGACTTATGCCAATGGCATTGCCAGTGCCTACTGGAACTTTAAGAGCGGTGTAAAACCCGCCTCCTTCGGGAAGACCACGCCGGTCAATGGTGCCACAAGCCAGCCGCTCAACCTGACCCTGAGCTGGGGTACCAGCAAAGCCGCCACCTCCTACTGGGTCTGTTACGACACCAGCAACGATAATACCTGTGCAGGCTGGATCGACAATGGCAGTGCCACCAGCAAAACCCTCAGCAGCTTAACGGCAGGTACCAGCTACTACTGGCAGGTGCGGGCTGTTAACACCATCGGTACCACTTATGCAGAAGGATCCAGCACCAGTTACTGGTCGTTCACGACCCAGCCGGCTGGAGGCGGTCCGGGGGCATTTAATAAACTTGCACCGTTCAACGGGTCTATTGGGCAACCCACCATGTTATCCCTGAGCTGGGGCAGCAGCGCAGGTGCGAGCGCGTACTTTTATTGCTTCGACAAAACCAATGACAATACTTGCACGACCTGGATCGGCATCGGGATGGGCACAAGCACCACGCTCAGCGACCTGACCCCCAATACGATCTATTACTGGCAGGTGCGGGCAGTCAATGCGACCGGTACGACCTATGCCAACGGAGCCAGCACAACCTTTTGGAATTTCAAGATCGCCCAGTAAATGCGGAATTTTTAGACGACCAGAAAAACCTGGCGGTGCAAAACGACTCTTTTCGGTCAGCGCAAGTATAATTGCGGGGAGAATGACCCGGAAACCGGTCGTTTTCGCTTAAAGGACGGTTGATCGCTTCATAACCATTGAAACGCAGGGGGGTTATTACTCACGAAGCATGGACCTGTCCTTGGATCCAGATCCCCAAACCGGGTTTCCACTGGAAAAGAGAATATTTATTGATCAAAAATTTGATCTACAAGATAAGCACAGGGCTGGTGAGACTTTACGCCCGCCTGTTCCTGAATTTTGACATCGAGTGGCAGGAAAGCCTTCCGAGCGGTCCGATCATTTTTGCCGCCAACCATCCCAGTGCCACCGATCCGTTCCTGATCCACCTGGTCTCGCACAAGCCGGTCAGTGTATGCATCACGGATAACGCCTTTTCGGTTCCCATCCTGGGAAGCTACATGCGCTTCATCCACCAGATCTCGGTCTCACCCGGGCAGGGCAAGCGGACACTCGAGTCTGCCCACCAGCACATGACAGCCGGGCGGGCTGTGGCGATCTTCCCGGAAGGGTTGATAAGCCCGCATGAAGGCGGTTACCACGCGCCGCGAACAGGAGTGGCGCGTCTGGCGCTGGGGACTGGGGCACAGGTGGTGCCGGTGGGCATTTCGCTGGTGCGCGAACGCAGCACCCGCATCAGTTCCGGTATCAGCGGAAAACGCTCGACAGCCTGGTGGTACCTGCGTGGACCTTACGTGGTCACGGTCGGAAGACCGATCCGTTTTGATGGTTCCAGCGACGACCATGAGCATGTCAATACCATCGCTCAACATGTGATGGAAGCCATTCATCTGCTGGCAGAAGAAAGCGAAAAGCGCCTGCGTAAAAAACGCTGGGCATCCTCCCCCTCCGGTTAAAGAAAAAGCCCCCCACCTGTTGGACGGATAATTGCTGTGGAGGTGGTTTAGACTTCCTGCAGCGCCTGCTCGCGCCCAAGCATAAAAGCTGTGCGGTTGACTTCGACCGCCGTAGGGGGTACATGTGCTTGGATGGCTTCCAGCCAGGTCTGCGGATCCGCATCAAGCAGTGCGGACAGCGCACCCAGGATGGCGACGTTGACCGTGCGCACATTCCCCGCCTGTTCTGCCAGGGTTAGACCATCCACCCGGCAGACGCGGCTGGCAACGCGTTCAAAAGCGGAGCTCATGGCAGAGTCTGCTGGATAGAGCGCATCCCCCGCTTTGACCGTGATCGGTTCGATGACCTGCTCATTGACCAGCAGCATGCCACCCGGCTTTAAAAAACCCAGGTAACGCAGGGCTTCCAGTTGCTCAAACGCCACCAGGATATCCACCTCACCCCGGGCAATGATGGGCGAAAAGACCTGCGCATCCCAGCGCACGAAGGAGGTCACACTACCGCCGCGCTGTGCCATGCCGTGCACCTCGGCTTTTTTTACGTCCAGACCCAGGCGCACACCCAGATCAGCCAGGATATCGCTGGCAAGCAGGGTACCCTGCCCGCCCACACCCACCAGCATGAAGTTCATTTTCCCGCTGCTCATCCTACTCCTCCCCTGCCATGATCTGTTCGCGGGTGGGGATGGCATCCCGCGGGCAGACCCTGGCGCAGATGCCGCAGCCGGTACACAGCGAGGCGTCGATCTCCGCCAGCGGACGATTATATTTGACATCCATCATAGTGGACTTCAAGATGGCAGGGCAGCCAATGCGGAAACACACGGTACAGCCATTGCATTTTTCAGGTATCACGCTCAGGCTCATCCAGGTTCTGCGTTCTTCGGGCAGCAGGGCACAGGCATGGCGGGTGATGAGAACGCCTGGTCCGACCTCTTTCAGCCAGGCTTTGATCGTCTTTTCAATGAGATCAACATCAAAAGCATCCACGGTCAGTACACGCGGTATGCCAAGTGCTTTCACCAGCGGTTCCAACTCGATGACGACGGTCTCCTTCTGCTGGAGTGTCAAGCCGGTGCCCGGGTTCTGCTGATGACCGGTCATACCGGTGATGCGATTGTCCATGATGATGGTGATAACATTGCTGCGGTTATAGGCTACATTTAGCAGAGCCGGCAAACCGGTATGGAAGAAGGTTGAATCGCCCAGCACGGCAAAGTGACGCTCGGCATCGCCTGCCATGGCAGCCCCATGCGCCACACCAATGCTGGCGCCCATACAGCCACAGGTGTCAATGGCGTTAAGGGGCGGGGTGACCCCCAGGGTGTAACAGCCGATATCGCCATTGATCGGCAGACCGGTCTTGTGCAGGATGTACAGGGTGCCGCGGTGCGGACAGCCGGCACACAATACGGGCGGGCGTCCGGGCAGGGTAATACCTGGTTCGAGCATGGTTTCGATCGCCTTTTCAGCAGGAGCCATGATCAACCCGGCTTTTATGGCAGACGAACGCACCACACCGGGCTCCAGTTCGCCGATGAGGGGGAAAATGCTTTTACGGTTGGGGCTGTAACCCAAGTCAGGTGATGGTTCGAAGAGTTCAACCCCCATCAGGCGCACCTGCTCTTCAATAAAGGGGTCCAGTTCTTCCAGGACGATCATTCGTTCGACACGTGTGGCAAAATCCCGGATCTGCCCGGCGGGCAGGGGGTATACCATGCCCAATTTGAGAATGCTGGCATCCGGGAAGACTTCACGAGCGATCTGGTAAGCCACGCCGGCGGTGATGATGCCCAGGGAGGATGAGCGCATTTCAATTCGATTGAATTTGCAGGTCTCACTGAATTTTGCCAGGTCGAGCAGTCTCTGTTCGATGAGCGGGTGGCGGCTGCGCGCATTGGCAGGCACCATGACGTACTTGGCAGGATTGCGCGGGTATTTCCCGGTGCGGGCAGGCAGATCGCGGCGCTCACCCACCTCGCTCAGCGTACTGGTATGGCACAGGCGCGTGGTAGCCCGCAGCATGACAGGTGTATCAAATTGCTCGCTCAGGTCAAATGCCGCAAGGGTAAACTCCCGGGCTTCCTGGCTGTCGGATGGTTCCAGGCAGGGCAGGCGCGCAAATCTGGCAAACTGGCGGTTGTCCTGTTCGTTCTGCGAAGAATGCATGGACGGATCATCGGCGGAAACGAGCACCAGCCCGGCTTCGGCTCCGGTCATGGCGGCATAGAACAGGGCATCCGCAGCCACGTTCACGCCGACATGTTTCATGGCAGCCAGCGCACGCTTGCCGGCATAGGCTGCTCCGATGGCTACATCCAGCGCAACCTTTTCGTTGGGTGCCCATTCCGCATATACACCCGGGAAGCGTGCCAGGTGTTCCAGGATTTCCGTGCTGGGCGTGCCCGGGTAGGCTGAGGCGACGGAAACGCCTGCCTGCCAGGCTCCCATGGCGATGGCTTCATTTCCAGATAATAATCGTTTCATGGAAACTCCCTGGATCCATATTTTTGCATGTTCCGGTGGCAATTATAGCGTCAATCTGCCTGATCCTGATTGTGTTAATTAACACAATATACATGGACATCTGTCCTCTTTTT
>Ga0315275_10004316_pt1 | contig 13274 bp, 13 predicted proteins | sample YL17G03_0_MG_FD_205557 | JGI IMG/M metagenome (GOLD analysis project Ga0315275, IMG submission 205557) | Sediment microbial communities from Yellowstone Lake, YNP, Wyoming, USA - YL17G03_0 | ecosystem: Environmental > Aquatic > Freshwater > Lake > Sediment | place: USA: Wyoming | collected... | reverse complement strand
CGCAGAAGTAGAAAGAGCAGGAAAAGTATTAGGAATTCAACACATACAGTTTTTAGACCAGCCGGACGGTGAACTGAAATCTGTAACGCCAGGAACACTTGAGGATTTGATTGTAAAAAAGATGGAAGAATATATGCCTGATATTGTCATTACCCATGATACGACGGGAATGAACAATCATCCGGATCATATCAAGGTATGCTATGCAACGACATTTGCCTTCCAAAAGTACACACAGACACTTGAGGAGATCAAAATTGGGGTTACGGACCGTAAAGGCCGGGGATATGTGTGGAAAGAAGATGCATTTATACGCGCATTCGGAGAGGTTGATCCGGAAAACAAGGATCCGAAACTTTACTACACCTGCATGCCCACAAGCGTCGTTGCATTTATGCAAAAATCCAAGTTTATTCCGGAAGAGTCATTTGGGCTTCCGTGGAGAGGTACGGCGGACAAGTTTGTGACGACTGTGATAGATATAACAGACACAAAGCTCATCAAAGGCAAAGCGCTTTTGTGTCATGAGTCGCAGAAGAAAAACGTATATCATTTTATTTCCTTTGACAAAAATCCGCATCATAATCAGGAATGGTTTATTCTTCGGATGCAGGGAGTCCATGAAGTGTTTATGGGCAAAATCGACCGGGTGGCAGATTCCCTTTAATCTTGCAATTTCTTGGTAAACTGATACTATATAGGTATCAGTTATGAAACTAACACGTCAGGAAGAAGTCGCTATCCTTCTCGTTTCAACTATTGGAGACCGCGCAAATCAGCGTGTTCCGCTTTCGGATATCTCCCATGAGCATGGCGTTTCATTACTTTTTTTAAAAAAAATTGCCCGCAGCCTTCGCCAAGCAGGAATTATTGACAGTAAAGAAGGAGTTCACGGCGGATACACGCTTGCCAAAGATCCATCTTCCATATCGGTTCTGGATATTCTTCAGGCTGTTGGAGGAGAAGATGTGGAGCTCGTTTCTTCTTCCAAAAACTCTTCCCGAATTTGTCCGTTGCAGCCAAACTGTATGCCTCAGAAAATCAGACACTTCATTTCAAATGCATTTAGTACGTATTGTTCCAATATCTCTGTCGATCAGTTCATAAAAAAGGAATAATATGGTAAAAAAGTCAACGCTTACCATTTCTCATCTGTCAGCCGCAACACAAGCAGGTATGGAAATTCTCCATGATGTCTCTTTATCTTTTGCCTCTTCCAAAGTTTATGCGGTCATGGGGCCAAACGGAAGCGGCAAATCAACACTCGCGCACGTTCTGATGGGCAATCCCGAGTACAAAATTAAAGGACAATTACTATTGAATCGTAAAAACATAGAAAAACTTTCAACTGAAGAACGGGCGCGACACGGACTATTTCTTTCCTATCAATCTCCCGTTGCTATTCCCGGAGTCAGTGTTGTCAATCTTCTTCGGACAGCTACCGATTCATTGCATGGTAAAAAAGTTTCGTTATCTCATTTGATAAAACAAATACATACGTATGCAAAAGAACTGCGTATCGATCCGACACTTCTTGAGCGGGGTATTCACGATGGGTTTTCCGGCGGAGAACGCAAAAAAATTGAACTGTTACAGGCGCTGGTACTAAAACCAACGTTTGTGATATTTGATGAAATCGATACGGGTCTTGATGTGGATGCATTAAGAGTTGTTGCAAAAGGAATTAATGTGTTGAAGGAAAATGGAACGGGAGTAGTGATGATTACCCATTATAAACGGCTTCTTTCTTATATACCTGTTGATGTTGTGTATGTGCTATCAAAGGGTAAGGTAGTCAAAACCGGAGATCGGAAACTCGTCACTGTTATTGAACGCAAAGGATATACGGGGTTGTAATTTATTATGAATACAGCATTTCTTCCTCATCCCTATGCATTCGGTTTTCATACAGCGGATGTGCATACCTACAAATCGAGAAAAGGACTAACGCAAGCGATAGTGTTGGATATATCATTCCAAAAAAAAGAACCAACGTGGATGCGGGAGTTCCGGCTCAAAAGTTTTGCCGTGTTTTTGAAAAAGAGTATGCCTTTATGGGGGCCGAGCCTGTCAAGTTTAACATTTGATGATTTCTACTATTATCTCAAGCCCATTGAAAGTCAGGCAGCAACGTGGGAAAAGCTTCCGAAAGATATCAAAGAGACCTATGACAAAATCGGGATTCCGGAAATGGAGAAAAAGTTTCTTTCCGGAGTGAGTGCTCAATACGAATCAGAAGTTGTGTACAAAAGCGTGCAAAAAACCTTAACCAAAAAGGGAGTAATCTTTCTTGACATGGATAGTGCAGTCCGTGAGTATCCGGAACTAGTGAGAAAGTATTTCGGTACGGTGATACCGGCAGGAGATAATAAGTTTGCAGCACTGAATTCTTCTGTGTGGTCCGGAGGATCATTCATTTACGTCCCAAAAGGAGTAAAAGTAGAATTGCCGTTGCAGGCATATTTCCGGATTAATGCCGCCCGCATGGGACAGTTTGAACGGACACTCATCATTGCCGACGAAGGAAGTTTTGTACATTATTCGGAAGGGTGTACTGCTCCAATCTATTCAACGGATTCGCTTCATAGTGCAGTAGTTGAAATCATTGTTAAAAAGGGAGCGCGGGTGCGGTATACAACTGTCCAAAACTGGAGTACGAACGTATATAACCTGGTAACCAAACGTGCATGGGTGGAAGAAGAAGGAACCATGGAATGGGTGGATTGCAATTTAGGAAGTAAATTGACGATGAAATATCCGAGTATGTATCTGGTTGGCCGGAAAGCCAGAGGTCAGGTGTTATCTATTGCCTACGCGGGAGCAGGGCAAATTCAGGATGCAGGCGCAAAAGCGATTCATATTGCACCGGAAACAACCTCTGAAATTATTTCTAAATCCATTGTCAGGGATGGCGGACGAACATCGTACCGCGGAATGGCAAAAATTTTGCATGGAGCAAAAGGCGCAAAAAGTCGAGTTGTCTGTGACGCTCTTATTATCGATAAAGACTCCCGTTCAGATACGTATCCGGTGATGGATATACAGGAGAAAACTGCAAGTATGGAACATGAAGCAACGGTGTCAAAAATTAGTGATGAACAGCTGTTGTATTTAACAAGCCGCGGGATTGCTTCCAAAGAGGCTCAGTCCATGATAGCCAACGGTTTTATTGAGCCGATCGTAAAAGAGTTGCCGCTTGAGTATGCAGTTGAACTAAACAGATTGATACGACTACAAATGCAAGGATCAGTCGGATAACTATGGAGTATCTTTTATTTAATGAACATCTGAAACAAAAAAGGTATGTTATCCTGAAGGGCAGGATGTTGAAACTCGTGTTTTTTGCATCAGCTGCTACCTCTTGCGCATTTGATTTAGAAATTATACTTAAGGGGAAAGATAGCACGGCGGAAGTTGTAGGGCTGGTTATCCCAAAACCAAATACAACTATTGTCATGCATACGCATCAAATTCATGAGTACTCTCATACAAAAAGTACGCTCCTCGTAAAGACCGTTATTCCGGATAAATCCATGGTGACGTATGAAGGAACAATTCGGATTGAAAAAAATGCATTTCAATCAGATGCGTATCAGAAAAATGAAACAATGCTGCTTGGCGATACGGCGCGCATTCACACAAGTCCTATCTTAGAGATACTCAATCACGATGTGAAATGTACGCATGGTGCAACGTCCAAGCCAATTCCGGAAGAAGAGCTTTTGTATCTCCAAAGCCGGGGGATCTCGCAGCATCAAGCACACAAGATGATTGTCCGAGGATTTATTGATGATATTGTGTCGCAATTCCCTGATTCAAATCTAAGAATAAATATGTATAATGACATACATCTTGTATGATAAACGCAAAAACTATTAAGAAAGATTTTCCATTATTCTCCCGGAACATAAACAAGAAGCCAATCGTGTATTTGGATACTACTGCAACATCGCTCAAACCTGCATATGTTATTGACGCAATCAATGACTACTACACAAAATTTACCGCCAATGTATTCCGCGGCATTTACACATTGTCAGAAGAGGCAACGTGTGCGTATGAAGACGCCCGGGAAAAAATAGCCCGGTTCATAAACGCTCAAAAAGAAGAAATCGTATTTACCAAAAATACGGATGAATCTTTGAGCTTACTTAGCTACTGTTATCTTCCGTATCATGTGAAAAAAGGTGATGCACTCGTGACGACCATCCTGGAACATCATGCAAACTTTATCCCATGGCAGCAATACGCAATTGCGCATGGATGTACATTTTTTGTTTGGAAGGTTGGAAATGATGGAGAGCTGGATCTTGGAGAGTTGAATAAGTTGATTACCCCCAAAACAAAAATATTTGCAATCACAGCTGCCTCCAATGTGTTGGGCACCATTCCGGATATTGAAAAAATCGTCAAAATTGTGAAAAAACGAAATCCACACTGCTTTGTTGTTGTTGACGCAGCTCAGGCCGTACCGCATTTTCCAATAGATGTAGTTAAGTGGGGAGCAGATGCAGTTGCATTTTCAGGACACAAGATGCTTGGCCCTAGCGGTATCGGAGTCCTGTGGGCAAAGAAAGCAATCCTTGAGGAAATGCCTCCATTTTTATTCGGCGGTGACATGATCCGGGAAGTGCATGAGAAAGATACTGTATTTAATGATGTGCCGCATAAGTTTGAAGCAGGGACGCCATATATTGAAGGCGCAATCGGTCTCGGAGCGGCGGTTGAGTATTTGTCGAAATTGGGAATGAAAAACGTAAGGAAGCATGAGGTGGAAATAACGACATATGCACTGCAACAGTTAAGGAAGATTCCTGGAATAACGATTTTCGGACCAAAAGATGCAGCAAAGCGCGGAGGAGTGGTAGCATTTCATGTTAAAGGCGTGCATCCGCATGATGTGGCGCAGCTACTTAACGAAGACAATATTTGTATCCGTGTAGGCTACCACTGTGCCATGCCACTCCACGAGCATCTTGGTATCGGAGCCACGTGCCGCGCTTCCTTTTATATATATACTACCATTGAGGATATTGACGCACTTATTACGGGATTACAGAAAGTAATCAAAGTATTTAGTTAATAGTTACTTTGTTAAATATATGGACATGTATCGGGAAGTCATTCTGGATCATTACAAGCATCCGCATCATTTTGGAACGCTGCCAAAGAAAAGTGCACAAGCGACATTGTATAACACGTCTTGCGGGGATACGATCACTATGGAGCTGTATATCGATAAGAAATCAAAGAAGATTGTTGATATCGGGTTTTCCGGTAGCGGGTGTGCCATCAGCATGGCTTCTGCCTCCATGCTGACAGATGAACTCATCGGAAAATCAACTGATGTGGCTCAAAATTTGAAAACCGAGGATATTATAAAGCTGCTTGGAACGACCTTGACACCATCCCGGGTCAAATGTGCAGTATTGCCTCTTGAAGTTATTCAAAAAGCTATGAATAATACGGTATAATACGAATTTATGGATATAGCGAAAACCACAACGACAGTCCGCAAATACACCATGACTATTGACCGGAGCGCATGCATCGGAGCAGCCACCTGTGTCGCTCTTGCGCCGCATGCGTACGTACTTGATAATGAAGCAAAAGCAATCTATTTGGATACAGCTGGCGATGAATCGGATGAAGCTTTACTTAACGCGGCAAAGGGGTGTCCGGTAGCAGCTATTAAAATTGTTGACGATACAGGAAAACAAATATTCCCATAACTATGATACAAGATTGTACCTGGGCAATTGGCGGTGAAGCGGGATTTGGCATTAATTCAGCCGGATTCATGCTTGCGAAAGCCTGTTCACGGAACGGGTACGGGATTGTTGGGTCCAATGAATACCCGTCGCTTATCCGCGGCGGTCATAATTTCGTATCGCTCCGTATTTCAGCGGCTGATATTTTCGCGCCAAAGGCAACAGTAGATATATTAGTTGCCCTCAACAAAGAAACTGTTGCGCTTCATACAAAACAATTGGCTTCGAATGCACTCGTTCTCTATGACCCAAATGATTATGAATGGAAAAAAGAAGATGTTGCTGGCGATGTCACACTTGTCGCAATTCCATTTTCGGAACTAGTGAAGAAGCTTCAGGGAGACGCGGTCATGCGGAATACCATTGCTCTTGGAGCAACCATGATGTTTCTTGGCAAAGAACTATCTTTTTTGACCGCTGTAATTAAAGACATATTTATGAAAAAAGGTGAGGAAGTAATTCAGGAAAATATCAAAATTGCAACAGAAGGATATACGTACGCAAAATCGAACTTTGCATCGATTATCTCTCACATACTTGCTCCGGGTGAAATCAAAGACCCGAAACTTATTATGAATGTCTGTGAGGCTGTTGGGCTTGGAGCAATAGCAGGCGGCATGAAATTTGCAGCTATTTATCCCATGACCCCGATTAATGCGCTTATTCCATTTTTTACAGATAATGCGAAGAAATTTAATATCGTCTATAAACAGCCGGAAGATGAAATAGCAGGAATTAATATGGCAGTTGGAGCGTCACTTGCCGGAGCCAGAAGCATGGTAGCCACATCCGGAGGCGGATTTGCTCTTATGGTAGAAGCAGTATCTATGACCGGGATTATGGAAGTACCGCTGGTCATTAATCTCGGGATGCGGCCGGGACCAGCGACAGGCATGCCAACGTGGAGCGAACAGGCAGAGCTTCGTATGGCAATCCATGCAGGTCATGGAGAATTTCCAAGGATTGTACTTGCTCCCGGTGATGTGGAAGAAGGATATACGCTGACAAAAAAAGCATTTGATCTCGCTGATGAATTCCAAATACCGGTATTAATTCTCACAGATAAATATCTCAATGAGACTCAATGGCAGATGTCAGCAACTGTGGTCAAAGATATGACACAAGTCGCATCAACTACAACTGTGAATGCTGCTGACTTAAAAGAAACACCGCCGTTTAAACGATATAGTGTCAATACGCAAACAGGGGTATCAGTCAGGAGTCTTCCCGGAATGAAGTCCGGAGAATATATTGCAAATTCCTATGAACATGAAGAGGATGGATTTACTACGGAAGATGCAGGTGTGAGAGTTGCACAGGTAGATAAACGGCTCAAGAAAGCACAGGCAATTCTTCAAAAAGCATTTAAACCAATTGTGTCCGGAGAAGACGTTGCTGATATCACCTTTGTATCATTCGGATCGTTAAAAGGCGTTATCCGTGAAGCAGTGACAACACTCACTAAAAGCGGAAAGAGTGTCAAGCATATCCATTTTGCATGGGTGTATCCGATGCCAATTGATATTGGAACAATGCTGGCTAAAGAAAAACACTTGGTATGTATTGAACAAAACGCAACAGGACAACTGGCCAGTGTCATTAAAGAAGCAACAGGGATTACGATTAAAGACGTATGGCGGAAATATGATGGACGTCAATGGACAGTAGAGGAGATAGTAAACAAATTAACAGTTAACAGTTAACAAATTAACTATGGAAGATATTTTTACTACACAAACAAAACCTACCTGGTGTCCGGGATGCGGCAATTTCGGCATCTGGATGGCCCTGAAAAACGCGATAACCAAGCTGGCTATACCTCGTGAGCAGGTCGTCATTGTCTATGGTGTAGGATGTCATGGAAATATGCGGGACTGGATGCATGTATACGGCGTACAGGGATTGCATGGACGGACTATTCCACTGGCTCAAGGGATAAAACTAGCTAACTCAAATCTCCATGTTATTGTCGTTTCCGGAGACGGAGATTGTTTAGGAGAAGGCGGGAATCACTTTATCCATGCAGCAAAACGGAATCCGAATATTACCGTTCTTGTACATAATAACGAGGTATATGCTCTGACGACCGGTCAGGCTTCTCCGACAGCCGAGGTTGGGTTTTTAACAAAATCAACGCCTGCTGGAGTCGTAGATCCTCCGTTTAATCCTTCGACACTTTCCATATTATCAGGGGGAACGTTTGCAGCACGGGGATTTGCCGGAGACATCGTAGGACTTACGGATTTGATTGAAAAAGCTATTTCCCATAAAGGATTTTCTGTTGTTGACGTGCTCCAACCTTGCGTCACGTTTGATAAAGTCCATACTTATGAGTGGTACAGGAAACGAGTACAAAAAGTGAACATAACAGGAGAAAAATTGCAGGATAGGGTCGCAGCTATTGAAATAGCAAGGCTTTGGGGCGACAAAATACCAATCGGCGTGTTTTTCCAAACAGTGCTTCCGACCAGTGAAGAACGCGAAATTAGCCTTGAAAACGGACCGTTATACCTGCGCCCCATTCCAATAGCGGAAGTCCAGCAAACTGTTGCTCAATTGAAGTGAGTTGACAGAGGCTCTGGCAGTTTGTATACTTGAGTGCTAATATTGTGATGCTATGACAGATACGCTTCAACCAAAAGAATACTTACTGCCTGTTGTTCCCATCCGGGATGGGATTGTATTTCCCAATACCGAGATGATTTTAACCTTCGGCCGTCAGCGTTCCGTTGCATCTATTGAAGCAGCCCAGAATACCGGAAAAAAAGTGTTGTTTGTGATGCAACGAAACCAAAACATCAATGATCCGGTCCCATCAGATCTCCATACCATCGGTGTCATGGGCGAGGTCGTACAGATGCTCAAAAATGAGGGAGAGATCAACGCACTTGTCCGGGGGCTGGTCAAAGTTGAGATTGGGACCTATGAAGCAGTCGAACCGTTTTTTGTGGCGCGTGGGTATGAACGGCTCGATACGGTTGAAGATGATGATGAGTCGAAGGCGTTCTTTAATCATTTAACAACCCAGCTGCGTCTTGCTGTCAAACTTGGAAAAACAATCGATTTTTTGACATTTATGAATATCATGTCAGGGACAATACCTTTGACCTTGTCGTATCAGCTGGCAAGCATTTTGGATATCAAACCGAGTGAACGGCAGGAACTACTGGAAATGAATTCGGTGAAAGAACGGCTTGTTAAAGAAACCTTCTATCTTTCCCGGGAAGTAAAAGTACTGGAACTTGAACAGAGTATCGCAAGCAAGACGCAGGCAAAGTTTGATAAGAATATTAAAGAGCAGGTGTTGCGGGAACGTATTAAGACCATTGAGAAAGAACTTGGGGATAATGATGAGAATAAAGAAATCAAAGAGCTTGCTGACAAGATAAAAAAAGCCGGGATGCCGGAAGACGTACGGAAAAAAGCAGAGAAAGAATTATCGCGACTTGCTCAAATGTCCCAGTATAATCCGGAAACATCTTATGTCCGGACATATCTGGATACGCTTATCGAACTTCCTTGGTCTATTGCAACTCCCAATAACGTTCAGATCAAAGATGCAGAAAAGATTTTGAACCAAGACCATTATGGACTGGTAAAAATTAAAGAACGCATTTTGGAGTACTTGGCAGTGCTGAAACTCAAAAATATAGAAGCAAAGGTAGAAGAAAAGGAAAAGAAAGAAAAAAAAGGTCATAAATCCTCTCCCACCATCCTTTGTTTTGTGGGTCCGCCCGGAGTGGGCAAAACCTCTATTGGTAAATCCATAGCCAGGTCTATCGGAAGAAAGTTTGTCAAAATGTCTCTTGGAGGAATCCGGGATGAAGCAGAGATCCGGGGACATCGAAGAACGTACGTCGGAGCACTTCCGGGAAGAATCATTCAAGGAATTAAACAGGCGGGAACCAAAAATCCTGTGTTTATGCTCGATGAGATTGATAAAGTAGGAGCAGATTTTCGGGGCGACCCGTCCAGTGCACTATTGGAAGCCTTGGATCCGGAACAAAACTATGCATTTTCCGATCACTACCTCGATGTGCCGTTTGATCTGTCTGATGTGTTTTTTATAACTACCTGCAACATCCTTGATACCATTCCGCCGGCGCTTCGGGACCGGCTTGAGATTATCCATTTTCCGGGCTACACAGAAGTAGAGAAGTTCCATATTGGAAAAGATTACCTTTTGGAAAAACAACAAAGTGCCCATGGCATACCGGAAAAGGTCGTGGCGTTTACGGATACTGCCATTATGGAAATAATCAGGCGCTACACCAGAGAAGCAGGAGTTAGGAACTTGGAGCGGGAAATAGCCGGACTATACCGCAAAGTTGCCCGCAAGATTGCGGATAACGGGAAGAGTAAGAAAGCATTCCATATTACGCCAACAAATCTGCATACGTATTTAGGTCCTCAAAAATTCACTTCCATGCTTGCTGAGAAAAAAGATGAGGTTGGTATGTCAACAGGCATGGCATGGACAGAAGCAGGCGGAGAGATTCTGTTTATAGAAGTGGCGCTTATGCCGGGTAAAGGAGCGTTGACTTTAACAGGGCAACTTGGGGATGTGATGAAAGAGTCAGCAACTGCTGCCATGTCGTATGTGCGGAGTAAATATAAAACATTCGGTCTTCCGGAAAAGTTTTTCCAGAAAGTCGATGTGCACGTTCATGTTCCGGAAGGAGCAGTTCCTAAGGATGGTCCGTCAGCAGGAGCAGCTATTGCTACAGCAATTGTTTCGGCATTTACCAAAATTCCGGTGAAGCGCGCTATGGCAATGACAGGGGAAATTACCCTTCGCGGACGGGTGCTTGAAATCGGGGGAGTAAAAGAAAAGGTGATTGCAGCGCATCGGGCCGGGATTCGGATGGTGATACTTCCAAAGAGCAATAAAAAAGATCTTGAGGATATTCCAAAAGATGTAACCAAAGATTTAAAATTTCATTTTGTAGAGCACATGGACGAGGTACTGAAAATTGCCCTAAAGGCGCGTTCGTAAATAACTTCATAGGTATTTACGGTTACGGCCTTTTGTGCCGCATCGAAACATTTAAGTTATTATCGGATGCGGCCTCACTTCATATAATCGTAAATAAGCTTCGATACTTCCGCCATGAGTTTTGTCGCTTGCTTTTCATCCGTGATGTCACTGGTCATGATGCCGATGTAGTATGTGGTTGTCGGTCCGATAACTACTCCAACATCATGCAGGAATCCGATTTCTGATCCGATTTTGTGGTACACCTCAATGTTTTTTGGTAGTAATCCCGGGATCCGGTCTTCAAACTCCGTATCTTTGAAAAACGCGAGCATTTCCTGGGTATAGGCAGGGTTTGCGATATTGCCTTCATAGATTTTTTTAATGATTTTGAATACATCGTTATTTGCCGTTTTATTGTTGATCATATCCGTTTGGACCATTCCCCAAGAGGTGAGAAGTGATTGAATGGTATCAATACCAATGATGTGATTGGCAAGAACATACGCAGCAGTATTGTCGCTTTGCTGCATCATGAGTCTGCCAAGTGTTTTAATGGTGTACGTTGATCCTGTTCCATCGTATCGGATGGAGCCCGTACCGTAATCTTGGATATCTTCTTCCTGGATGGTGATGACTTTGTCCGGATCAATGTCTTGGTTTTGGATGCCGATATATAAAGCTGCCAGGATTGGGATTTTGTTGACGGATGCAGCGGTGAACATTTCCGTATCGTTGATGGCTACGCGGAAGTCTGATTTTATATCAACAACGAGGATGGAGTAATTTTTCCACGTGAGCCCTATTTTTTGTTTTATTTTCGTTTTGAGTTCCTCCGGATTTTTTTTCTTGGAAAGAAATGAAAGGACACTCGTCGATTTGGTTTCTGTTGGAGGGAGGGGAGAAATGACCGGTTCTTTATGTAAAAGCGTACTCACAAAATATCCTATGATGCCCAAGAGGGAAAGTATAAACAACAGTTTTATAAATCTAATTGTTCCGGATTGCCTTCTCGACATGCCTGAATTGTAGCATAAAAGAAAGAAAGAATAACTGAATGAAACGTGTGTCAGATAGAGATTTTAGATCAGGAGGGATTCCTGCTTAGAATGGGAAGTAACCTTCTTCGCTTTCTTTTTCGCGCGGTGCTCCAGCCGCACCATTTTTTCTATCGAAAACTCTAATAGATCGGTCTTGAGGATTACAAACACGCCGGTACCTCCGGCGGGGATCCTGCGGGCTTTCAGCTTTTTACTGATAATCCACCGGCGGATCGTACCGGGATGTTTTTTGAGGAATTGGGCAGCTTCTTTAACCGTTAATATTTCATTCACTGCACCGGTAGTATAGCTCTTTTCCATCAATTTGCAATCCAAAGAGGTATACTGGGAGTATGGCTATGGATGGTACGATACGAATAAATATTCGGGTGCGCAAATACTTGTGGAGCGAGTTTGTGCATGATGTGTGTTATGTGTTGTACGCAACCATCATGATTTCCAATGCACTTTCAAAGAGGTATCTCAAACTTTCATGAATAAATTGTTTGGTTTTAATTTATTTTGATTTACACATATCGGGTATGTGGAGGATTGTTATACAACATTCACTTTGGTGAGTTGCATCCTCTGATTTGTTTTTTCAGCTTTAATAACAAACGGAAATACGTTCGTTTGTAGACAGAGTTCAAAGTCCTTAGGTGCATAGGGCGTGAGCGGATTGTGGATAAAACCATCACTATGTGGTGTATCGATAAGATATTGTTTCATGATGTTAAAATTTCTTGGATTTTCTTCGAGAATGCTTTGTATGTAGGAAGCACAAAGATAATCTTCATGATCAAAACCATAGATATCCGTACAGATGAATGAAACGAGTGGTGTTTGTTTGTGTGTAATATATGAGGCGATAGCGCCTGCATTGACAAAACTTCCTGTGATGATTTCATCCGCTCCTGTTGCTGCAGTTATTCCTCTTGTTCCCGCAGATGTTGTCATGATGATTTTTTTATTTGAAAAATCTGTTTTTTGTATCTGTGATGGCGCATTTGGGAAATCAAATCCTTCTATTGGTAGTCCGTAACGTTCTCCAAGAAGGAGTGCTTCCGGCATTTCTTTTTTCAGATGAAATGCATCATCAACTTCAGTAACAGGAAAGATAATTTTTGCTCCGTTTTGAAATACATAACACATGGTTGTGCACGCGCGCAGTACATCAATAACTACTACGAGACCTTTTGCTTCGTTTGCGTTATATATGGTATGAAGACGGAAATCCATTCCTTTACTATATCTCGATACACTCTTTTTGTATACCAAACAATTGACTGCGTATAAGGGGACGGTTCTTATGTCGGAGGTGCGAGGAGAAAGACAACGTCCAGTCACCTATTCCCTTGAATTAGGTGAGGAAGGAGTGTGGAGGTGAGGGTTTCGATTCCTTCCTTGGTTTTGGCGGAGATAAACACATGCGGAATGTCACCGGCTAATCCTGATATTTTTTGTTTATCCAAGGCAGGTGCAGCATCA
>Ga0315275_10004314_pt1 | contig 13281 bp, 10 predicted proteins | sample YL17G03_0_MG_FD_205557 | JGI IMG/M metagenome (GOLD analysis project Ga0315275, IMG submission 205557) | Sediment microbial communities from Yellowstone Lake, YNP, Wyoming, USA - YL17G03_0 | ecosystem: Environmental > Aquatic > Freshwater > Lake > Sediment | place: USA: Wyoming | collected... | reverse complement strand
GCCAGACCGTCGGAGCGATCGGGAACTTCGTTTCGGGCGTCTCGGGGATGTCCTTGACCCCCGCCTTGTCCAGATAATCGGCCCGCGCCGGCCAATAGACTTCGACAATCTCCGCCCCGGCCGCCCCGGCCTGCAGGGCGTTTTCGGCGCCCTTTTCGAGAAGCACGAATTCGTTCTTGGGCGTCCGTCCATGGGTGCCGTCCGGCTCATCGCGCGGAACGGCCTGCATGGTGACGTCTTTCCCGGATAGGAGCTGGCTCACCTGGCCCTTCAGGACGACCATGATGCGTTCGGCGGGCAGCGTTTCCTTGGGGACCGAGGCGCCCGCGTCGAGCTTCAGCCAGGCCACGAGATTGCCCTTGCCCCAATACATCTTGGCCTTGACGCCCGGCGCCAGCTCGACTTCGGGAAGAGTAACCATGGATATCACGACACCGTCCGGCAGATTCGGAACCGGCCCCCCGGCCGGGATATCGTCGCGGGTGCGGACGGCGATCTTCTTGTCGGCGATCAGTTGGTCGTTCTTGGCCGCCCAGGCCGGCTTTTTCGAACAAGCAGGGAGCGAGGCCAGAACGGCGGCGGCCAGCCCTACGGAAACAGCGACGGCCGAAATTTTACGAAGCGTTCTCATCGATGGCTCCTTTCATTTCGCCTGGTCGTGGCGGTTGCCCATATACAGCCAGAGCATAGGCTCGTTTGCGGCGTTGATCGAGCTGTGGGGGACTTTTCTGTTCGGCGGGATGAGGAAGGCCTCGCCCGGCTCCTGGCGGAGGAGTCGGTTGCCGAACAGCAGGAGGCTCGTGCCTTTGAGCTGGCACCAGATCTCCTCGCAGCCGGGGCCGTGGACGTGCGGCTGAGCGATGTCGAACTTGTCGATGGAGACGATGGCGAAGCCCATCGGGTTGGCGAACTTGGGCGCCGTGTCCCAGCCGAAGCCGCGCCCGATATGGGCCCAGTGCATGCCGATGCCGGGAACGGAGTTGTGGTAGTCCCCCACCGAAATCGTCTTGTTGGGGGCGAATCCGGACGTGATCCCCTCGATGACCATGATCGTCTCCAGGAAATGGTCGGTCGGGTTGAGAAAGCGGAACTCGAGCCCGGCCGGGATGAAGACGGCCGTGCCGTCGCCGATCTCGGCCGACTTGCCGCCCGCCTCGACCCGCCCCGAGCCGCCGCAGACATAAACAAAAATCTGCTCGTCAACGCTTTTAAACGGCTGGGTGTTGCAGCGCGGCTCCAGGGCGGCCCGCTTGTAGGCCTTGATGTATTTCAACACCGCCCCGCGCTTGGGCGGGTTGAGCGGGTCGCCTGGCGTCAGAATGTCGCGCTCGATAAACCCGCCGTGGCCCTCGTAGGGCACCGAGTTGCGCCAATGGTTGATGTAAAGGAAGACGTCCGTGTCCAGGCCGGGATGGCGGTGGTTGGAAAGCGCATCCTCGGCGAACGACGGGTCGGGCTCCACGGTCAGCTTGGTTTGGACCTGGCCGAAGGCCAGGGCCATCGTCAGCAGGGCCGCTCCGCACAGAACGGGAACGATTCCTTTCATGATGACTCCTCGGGGCCGCGGGCGTCCGCCCGGCCCTCTATATCAAATGATAGATTTCCGTCATCTTGGGACCGGCCTTGAACTTGAAGAGACACTGTTCAAGTGCGCTGCCGATGATCGGGATTTTTTCCACAGTACCCGCCCCCATCCCCGCCTCGGCCATGGCCTTGAGGTAGAGGATGCGCGAGGGATCGAAACCCATGATCTTCGTTCCGACCAGGTCGGCCGCCAGCGGGTCGCGGCTGGCCAGGGCCAGGCGGGTGTCGAGCGGCGTGCCCCAGGCCGGGCCGCGGCCCTCCATCGACTCGAAGCCGTCGATGACGGCCAGATCGGGCCAGACCCGCTGGGCCATGTGGAAGAGGTTGAAATGCATGATGTCGTTGAGGGACTTCTCCGCGCCGTGGAGATAGCCCTTGTCGCTCTGCTTGTAGTCGTTGACCGGGGCGGCCATGAGCACGTTCTTGAGGGCCAGGGTGACGAGCACGGTGTCGTGCGTCTTCATCCGGGCCAGGGAGATGAGGCAGACGTCGGGATCGACGAGGTCGGCGTAGACGCGCACCGGCTGGGGGACCTGGTCCTTGGTGAAGACGTAATAGGGCTTCCAGACGGGCGAGGCATTGAGGTCGACGACCGTGACCCCGAATTCCTTTTCCAGGGCGTAATAGCCGTTGGCCTTGAAGCCATCGGCGGTGTTGAGGACGCCGGATTCGGCCACGGTGATCGGTTTGCGGCAGCGCGGCTTCAAAAATTCAAGCACCGCACGGACCGCGTCGACATGGGTGATGGCCAGGGGTTTATTGTCCACGGCCATGTTGGGCTTGATGAGCACTCTCTTTTTGCGGTCGACGGCCGCCCAGACGTCGTCCTCGATGAGCTTCAGCGCTTGGCGGATGATCTCGCGACGGTCGTTGCCCTTGACCAGGGCGACCGGCGCGGGTGCCGCCGGCGAAACGCCGCCGCCGAACAGAGTTCTTTGGGCAAGCACGGCGCGCCCTGATCCGTGCAGAAGGGAGTGCCCGAGGACGCCCGCGCCGAGCGCACCCAGCCCGGCCGTCCGCAGAAATTCGCGCCGTCCGCGGTATCCGTCGCTTTTCTTCATGAGGGCATCCTTATTGCCGGCAGCCGAAAAAAAGCCACAAGGGCGCCTCGTCGCCGGGATTGATCGAGCTGTGCGGGACTTTATTGTTGGGGGGGACGAGAAAGGCCCAGCCCGGCTCATGGTCGAAGAGCCGGTTGCCGAAAAAGAGCAGGCTCCTCCCCTTGAGCTGGAGCCAGATCTCCTCGGCCGCCGCCGGGTGCGTATGCGGTTGGGCGACGTCGAAGGCGTCCATGGAGACGACCACGAAGCCCATGGGATGGGCAAATTTCGGATCGACGTCGTAGGTGAAAGGAATTCCCACGTGGGCCCAGTGGGCGCCCAGGATGGGCTTGGTGTCCCGGTACCGGCCGATGGAGATCCGCGCCGCCGGGACGAAATCGGCGGGCGTTTCCTCGGCGGCCAGGAAGAGCTCGAGCCAAGCGGCGCCGGGGTTGATCAATCGGTAGGAAACACGCGCCGGGATGACGACGGCCATGCCCTCTTCGAGAGCGACCGCCCGGCCTCCGGCCTTAAGCTCGCCGGTTCCATTCCAGACGTACAGAAAGACCTGCTCGCGGTCGTCGCGGTATTCGCGCGTGTTTGCGCCGGGACCGAGCTCGGCGCGATTGTACGTTTTCAAAAAGCGCAAAACGGCGCCTTTTTGGGCCGGCTTGAACGGGTCGCCGGGACGTAGGATCTCGCGCTCGACGAGCCCGCCATGCCCCTCCTGCGGCGGAGAGTTCCGCCAGGTGTCGAAGTACAGCTCGACGTCGGTGTCGACGCCGGGATGGCGGCGATTGGACAAGGCGTCCTCGCGATAGGACGGATCGGGCTCGACGATGATTTTCTGCTGGCCGCCCGAGGACAGCACGGCGAGGGCGGCGAACAGGGCCGCATGGATCCCATAGCGCGATGAGCGGGGCACGGCGAATCTTACGAACGTTTTTATCACATTGAAAAAAAGGAAGTCAAACGCTCCTCCTGATTCTAGTCTCCTCGGGGATTCACCGTGTTTTGTTCCACCATGAGGACGACGGTCTTTTCCCGCGCCCTGGTGCGATGAAGGACCTGTCGGGGGACGGTGTATCCTTGTTGGGGGCGGAGCTCCAGGGTCCCCGTTTCGAGATCGAGGAAAAGCGTTCCTTCCAGAACGAAAAAGAGCTCGTCTTCCCGTTCATGTTTGTGCCAATGGAACTCGCCTTCCAAGATTCCCAGGCGGACGATGCAGTCGTTGACTTCGGTCAGGTTGATGTTGACCCATTTTTCGGTGTTTTGGAGAACGAGCCGGGGCACGTCGATGATTTGGGCTTGGCCGAATTTTGCGCTCATTTTTCTGCTCCTGATGGATGGCCGGCCGCTTTTCTGCGCCGAGACCATCATGCTAGAATACTAGGGCCATATAGATCAAGAAATAATGGCCCTTGGGAGGAACGGATGAAAAAATTCAAAGTCGGTTTGATCGGCACGGGCTACATCGGCATGGTCCATTTGGAAATATTGCGCCGCATCGTCGAGGCCGACGTCGTGGCCGTGGCCGATCCCAACGCGGCCCTGGCCCGGCGCGCCGCCGAAAAACTGGAAATCCCGAAAATCTACGCTTCGGCCGACGAACTGCTGGCCGATCCGGCCGTCGAAGTCGTCCACAACTGCGCCCCCAACAACGTCCACTTCGACATCAACAAGAAGGCCATTGCCGCGGGCAAGCAGGTCCTCTCGGAAAAGCCCCTGTCCCTCGATTCGCGGGAGTCGGCCGAGCTCGTCCGGCTGGCCGAACACCACAAGACGCTGACGGCCATCAATTTCTGCTACCGCTATTATCCGGTCGTTCAAGAAGCCGCCGCCCGCGTCCGACGCGGCGACCTGGGCGACGTCCGCGCCGTCGTCGGCCATTTCCTCCAGGACTGGCTGTTCTACGACACGGATTATTCCTGGCGCCTGGACCCCGCCGCAGCCGGCCGGGCCAACGTCATCGCCGACCTCGGCAGCCACTGGTGCGACCTCGTCCAGTTCCTCACCGGGCAGAAGATCGTCGAGGTGATGAGCGATCTCCACACCTGCATCCCCAAACGCAAGAAGCCCAAGGCCGGGCCGCTCTCCTTCAGCAGCCGGCGCGATCTCGAGTACGACGAGGTCGAGATCACGCTGGACGATTACGCCGCCATGTTCCTAAAGCTCGAAAACGGCGCCCACGGCAATTTCACGACCTGCCAGGTCTGCGCCGGGAGGAAAGTCGACATCGAACTGCAGATCTTCGGCTCGAAGGAGTCGTACGCCTGGAGCCACGTCCACCCCAATGCCCTCTGGATCGGCCACCGCGACCGCGGCAACGAGATGTTTTACGAATCGTCCCAGCTCCAGGCCGAGGAAGCCCAAAAATATGCCGCCCTGCCCACCGGTCATCCCATGGGCTACCACGACGCCGTCTACAATCTCTTCCGGGATTACTACGATGCGCTTGCGGCCAGGAGGGACGGCCAACCCCATCGGGTCACATTCCCCGATTTCCATACCGGCCACGAGGAGATGTGCGTTATCGACGCGGCCGTGGAATCTTCGGAGGCGGGCACCTGGGTCATTGTCGGCCGGTAATGATCCTCCCGTCCCGGTATTCAAATCGATCACCCGGCTTGGCGGGGCAAAAGACCGGGACGTCGATTCCCGCTTTTTTGAGGGCCGTGGCGAATTCGCGATATTTTTCCTCTTGGCCCCCATAGTGCAAGGGGAATAGGACATGGGGCTTCAGGTTCTCGAGAATCTGATTGAAAGCCTCGAAGACGCTCGCTGCTCCAAAGAGAATGTCCACCGTCTTGAGCTTCGTCTTCAGATACTGCATATCGGCCGGGACATTCGACGGGGCGGTACTGAAGTCTGCCATCCTCCCGACATAGTCGCCGTTGTGGTAGATCGTCAACCCATCCACCTTGACCAGAAAGGCCGACTCCGGAACGCCGGAGTGATGCGAATTCACGGTGTCGATTTCAAGGCCGTCGAATTTCGCTTCCGCCCGGGGAGCGGCCAATGAATAGACATGGGGGCCGGTCCCGGCGTCCCAACCGAAAACATAATGGATGTTCTTGACCGGCTTCTCCCAACTCCGGATGATCTCATCATAATGATCCGCATGGCTGTGTGAGACGAAGACGACGACGTCGAGGTCTTTGATTTCTTCCGGATTGATCCAGCCGTTGGCCAGAGCCGGATGAGCGGGCGGTTGAAGGGCCGGATCGCGTTCTCGCCGCATTTTCTCCACGTAATCGAAGACGAGGAGTTTGGTCTTGGTCTTCACGGCGTACCCGCAATGGTACAAGTACCAGATCGTCGCTTGGCCCGGGCGGAGCCCGGCTTGATCCTTGACCTTCAGCACAAAGAGATTGTCCCGCGGCAGAAACGTCTCGACCTTGGCGACTTCGAAACCGGCCGCGGCCGCTTCGCGCTCGATTTTCTCCCGGGACGTGGACTCGGTGCCCCCCCGATCGGCGTCCTTGATCGGGTCGGGGTCGATGACGACCACCGTCGCTCCGGGCTTGAGGCTCGGGATCAGGTTTTTCAGCAGGTCCACGGGCTTGGCCAGATGATGATAAGTCAGGATCATAAAAGCCATGTCCAGGGCGGCTTTCGGGAAAAGCGGATCGTCGACGCGCCCGAGGATCGTTTCGACGTTGGCCAGCTTGTCCCGAAGGCAGCGATCGCGGAGAACCGCCAGGGCGTCCGCGTTGATATCGTTGGCGTAGACTCGGCCCGTCGGTCCCACCCGGACGGCCAGATGGATCGTATAACGGCCCCGGCCGGCCCCCACTTCGCCGACGACCATGCCGGCCTTGAGACCGATGGCGTCCATGACCTTTGCCGGAGGCTGCCGTTCGTTTGTCGCCCGTTCCCGGGGATCAACGGTTTGCGCGTTAACAAGGAAAGTTCCGGAGTTCAGGGCTGCGAGAGCCATGAGCAAGCCCGCCGCCAGGATCACGATAAAGCTTCGCCGCAAAATCAAGTGAGCCGCCCTTCGCATGGAATCATCCTCTTTATATTTAAAATAATATCATTTCCTTAACAGCAAAAACGAGGCCAACCGACTCCGTTGAGGGCCCGTTCAGGGGAAAAGACGTCCGTCCGGAGGAAAACGCTGCCGGATTTGACAAAATTATTCGGCGCAGCCATCGTCGGATGTAAAGATTCTTTTCAGACCGCCAACCCGATACAAAAAGCCGCTTCCGACGCCTTGACACCCGGCGAAACCAGGCGCTATAGTTCCGGCTTCAGTCCCATACACATGAGCCCCATTTTTACGCTCTTTTCATTTGTCCGCCCTTATCGGAAGAGAGCCGCCGCCGCCCTTCTCGGCCTGGCCCTGCTCGTCGTCATGGACCTGGCCATCCCCCGGCTCATCCAGAGGATCATCGACCAGGGCATCGCCCGCCACAACCCCGGCGTTGTCGTTCGGACGGCCCTGCTGATGCTCGGCATATCCGTCCTGAGCGCGGTCATCGCCGTCCTCAACAACATCCTGTCCGTGCAGGTCGGCGAGGGTGTGGCCCGCGACCTGCGCCAGGCGCTCTTCAGCAAGATCCAGACCTTTTCCTACGGCGACTTGGACCGGATGAAGACGGGCCTTCTCATGGTCCGCCTGGCCAGTGACACGTCCGCCCTCCAGCGCCTGACCCAGGTCTCCCTGCGCATCGGAACGCGGGCCCCGCTTTTGATGGTCGGGAGCCTGATCCTGATGGTCCGGACAAGCCCCAGCCTGGCCCTGACCATGCTGCCTCTTCTGGCTGTGACCTCGGCCATCCTGATCCTCTTCGTCCTGAAGATGGAGCCCCTCTTCCGGTCCGTCCAGCAAAAGCTGGACCGGCTCAACACCGTCCTGCAGGAGAATATCGCCGGCGCCCGCCTGGTCAAGGCCTTCGTCCGGGCCGATCACGAAGGCGCGCGCTTCGGCGCGGCCAACGAGGAGCTGACCGGCCGTTCCGTCCGGGCCATGCGGTTCATGTCCACCCTCTCGCCGGCGCTGACCGTCTGCATCAACATCGGCATGGTCCTGGTCATCGGCGTCGGAGGCCGGCAGGCGATCGCCGGCCGCATGTCGATCGGCCAGATCGTGGCCTTCACCAACTACCTGCTGACGACCATGACCCCGCTCATCATGATGACCATGCTGTCCAACGTCTGGGCCGGAGGGCTGGCCTCGGCCAAGCGTGTCCGGGAGGTGTTGGAAACTGTTCCCGAAGTGCAGGACGCCCCGGCACTCGTCTGCGGTTTTTATCCGCAGACGAGTACGGCGGAATCTGATCCCCAAGCAAAGCTTGGGGCCCCTGCCGCCGACGCGAAAGACTTATCCGTCGACGCACCGCCAAGCGTCCGTTTCGAAGATGTCTCGTTCCATTACCGCAACGGCACGCTCGCCCGTGGTTCTTATCCACGCGCGAGTGCGGCGGAAGCAGATCCCCAACAAAGGCTTGGGGCCCCGGCCGCCGGCGCTGTACTTGAAGACATCGACTTTGCCGTCGAGGCCGGACAGACCGCGGCCGTCCTGGGCGCGACCGGGTCGGGCAAATCCAGCCTGGTCCAGCTCGTGCCCCGGCTCTACGACGTCACGGCCGGGAGCGTCCGCATCGACGGCGCGGACGTCCGGGGACTCCGCCAGGCTTCCCTGCTGGGCTCCATCGGACTCGTTCCCCAGGAAACCGTTCTTTTCTCCGGCACCGTCCGCGACAACATCCGCTATGGCCGCCCGGACGCCGCGGAGGCGGACGTCGTGGCCGCGGCCAAAACGGCCCAGGCCCACGAATTCATCATGGCCCTGCCCCAGGGCTACGACAGCCGCGTGGAAGCCCGCGGCACGAATTTTTCCGGCGGGCAGAAACAACGCCTGGCCATCGCCCGGGCCCTTCTTATCCGCCCCCGGGTCCTGATTCTCGACGACAGCACCAGCGCGGTCGACATAGAAACGGAAACGCGCATTCAAGCAGGCCTGGCGACGGACGATCCCACGCGGATCACGTTTGTCGTAGCCCAACGCATCAGCACCGTCCTCAACGCCGATACCATCATCGTCCTGGACAAGGGCCGCGTTGTGGCCCGGGGACGCCATGGCGATTTGATCCAAACAAGCCCGATCTATCGGGAAATCTACGATTCGCAGTTGGGCGGCGAGGCGCCATGAGCCGCCCGGTCGAACGTATCGATAGCCGCGCCGTCCGCGCGGTCATGCAGCCGCCGCGCCATGGCGCCGTCCGCCGGATTGAGAAAGCCCGCCATCCCCGCCGGGCTTTGACCCGGCTGTTCTTCTACCTGGCCCCGTTCAAGGTGGTTCTGGGCCTGGTCCTGGTCTTGGTTCTGGCTTACACCGCCCTGGGCCTGGCCGGGCCCTATCTGATGGGCGTGGCCATCGATCGGTTCATCGCGGTGAAGCGGGTGGACGGCCTGACGACGATCGCACTGGCCATGCTGGCGGTCTATGTCCTGAACAACCTGTTCCAGGCTTGGGCCGGCTGGATCATGTCCGGCGTCTCGCAGAAATCCCTGCGGAATCTCCGCCAGGACCTCTTCCAGCGGCTTCAGGGCCTGCCCCTGGCCTTTTTCGACCACAACCCGGCCGGCGAGCTGATGAGCCGCCTGACCAACGACATCGACGCCATCAACCAGGCCGTCTCCCAGAACATCACCTCGCTCCTCGCCAGCGTCCTGTCCATGGGCGGCATCCTGGCGGCCATGTTCATTCTCAACCCCGGCCTGGCCATGGCCTCCCTGCTGGTCGTCCCGATCATGGCCTGGTTCGCCCAGTTCGTGGCCCGTTACACCCGCAGGGGGTTCCGCGAGCTGCAGAAGGTTTTGGGCGAGTTGAACGGCTTGGAGGAAGAATCGATCAGCGGACTCAAGGTGATCAGCGCCTTCCGCCGCAACGATTCCGTGATGGCCGAATTCCAGGGACGGAACCAGGCGGTTTACAAAGCCGGGGTGGCGGCCAACTCCTACGCCCTCCTGCTGATGCCGCTGACGAACGTGCTGGGCAATTTCTTCGTCATCGTCCTGGCCGGACTGGGCGGCTGGCTGGCCTTGGGCGGGCTTGTCTCCGTCGGGATCATCGCCACCTTCATCAGCTACGGGCAGAACTTCATCAATCCTCTGCGCCAGCTGGCCAACATGTATAATTCCATCCAGGCGGCCCTGGCCGGGGCTGAGCGCGTTTTCGAGATCATCGACACTCCGCCGGAGCCGGACGCCGCGGCGGGCTCCGCCCCTCCGGCGGCGGTGCGCGGGCATGTCCGCTTCGAGCACGTTGATTTCTCCTATCTGCCCGGGCTGCCCGTCATCCGGGACATGTCATTGGAAGCCCTCCCGGGGCAAACCATCGCCCTGGTCGGCCCGACCGGCGCCGGCAAGACGACGATCATCAACCTGCTGACGCGGTTCTACGAAATCGATCGCGGCCGGGTAACCATCGACGGCCGGGACATCCGCGACATGGGCAAGTCCGACCTGCGCCGCCTGTTGGGGCTGGTCCTGCAGGACACGTTCCTCTTCGCCGACACCGTTATGGAAAATATCCGCTACGGCCGGCTCGAGGCGACGGACGAGGAATGCATCAAGGCGGCCAGGACGGCTGAGGCGGACCACTTCATCCTGAGGCTTCCGCAGGGGTATCAGACCAACCTCTCCGAGCGGGCCGGCAACATCAGCCAGGGCCAGCGCCAGCTCCTGGCCATCGCCCGGGCCATTCTGGCCGATCCGGCCATCCTGATCCTGGACGAGGCTACGAGCAGTGTCGATACCCGGACGGAGGCCCGGATTCAAAAGGCCCTGCTGACTCTGATGAAGGGGCGGACCAGCTTCGTCATCGCCCATCGCCTCAGCACCATCCGCGAGGCGGACCTCGTTGTGGTCATCGACCGGGGGGCCGTCGTCGAGGAAGGCACGCACCGGATTCTCTTGGATAAAAAGGGATTCTACGATCATCTCTACCGGAGTCAATTCAAAGGACTGGCGATCTGAGGCCGAATGGGGCCCAAGTCATCCTTTGTCCCCGGCGATCGGGATGAGTGTTCGCGGCAAGTTGACTTTCGTACCCGGTCGGCGATATAAATATCGGAAAACTAAAAAGGAAGAAACCGTTGCCTAGAGGGCCGGGCTGGCCGCGCGAAAGAAAAATTCCCTTCCTCGAAAAAACGATGAAATTGACTTTGAGTTCGAGAAACTTCTCTCGCCTGATCAAAGCGAGGATGACCTTGGCCGTGATGCTTATATCCGGCCTGCTGGCCTTGACGGCCTGTTCGATCGAGAAAATAGCCTTGAACAAAGCGGCCGGCATGCTCAGCTCCTCCTCGGGCAATGATGTTTTCACCAATGACAACGACCCCGAGCTCGTGGGCGATGCTCTGCCCTTTGCCATCAAGCTCTATGAATCGCTGCTGGCGGCCCTCCCCGATCACCAGGGATTGCGCCTGCGCACCGGCAGTTTGTATATCATGTATGCCAACGCTTTTCTCCAGACTCCGGCCGACATGATGCCCAAGGAAGAGACGAAGCAAAAAGATTTTCTTTTGCAGCGGGCCAAAAACCTCTATTTGCGCGGCCGGGACATGCTGCTTATCGGCTTGGAGAAAAAGAACCCTCTTTTGCGGGTGCAGTTGAAGGAGCGCCGTTTCCAGCAAGCGCTGGCAGCGTATGCGCCGCAAGATGCACCCGCCTTGTACTGGACTGCGGCGGGCTGGGTCGCGGCCTTTGCCATCGATCCCGGGGACATGAAACTGGGAATCACCCTTCCTCAAGCGGCGGCGCTGATGGAGCGGGTCATCCAGCTCGACCCCCGATTCGCTCAAGCCTCGGTCTACAATTTCTACATCCTTTACTACGGTTCGATTCCCGATTACATGGGCGGAGATCCGCAAAAGGCCCGGGATTACTTTCAAAAGGCCGTGGCCGCGTCGGGAAGCCGCGATACGTCGGCCTTCCTCTCCTTGGCCGTGACGGTGTCCCAGAATGATCAGAACGTCGCGGAATTCAAATCCCTTTTGCAAAAAGTCCTGGACTTCGATCCCGATACGGCCCCGGAAAACCGGCTGATCAACATCCTCAACCAGCGCAAGGCGCGCTGGCTGCTGGAGCATATCGAGGATTTTTTTCTGCTGGATGAAGTGAAGGATGGGTCTAAAAAAAAGGGTAGCTAAAATGATTGATCGACCTAGATCGGCGCCTCTATTGTTTTCATTCCTGCTGATGGCCTCCGGTCTTCAGGCAGCCGTCATCAAGATAGGCAGCATTGCCCCCAGCCGATCCATTTGGGATAAGGCCTTGAATGACCTGGCCCTCGATTGGGGAAAAATTACCGGAAATGCTGTCCAGATCAAGATCTATCCCGGCGGCATCGTTGGCGGCGAGGCCGACATGCTAACGAAAATGCGGCTGGGGACCCTCGGCGGCGCCGTTTTCACCAACATAGGAATGACGGATATCTACGCCGATTCGGTCGTGCTCAACACGCCGTTCCTGATGAACTCCGATCAGGAATTCAACTATGTCTTCGACCGGCTGAAGCCCGACTTCGAGAAGCACATCGAAGCCAAGGGCTTCAAGGTAATCTTTTGGACCCTGATCGGATGGGGATATTTCTTCTCCAAGAACATAGTGATCTATCCCGAAGACTTGAAAAAGGAGAAGCTGTCCTATTTCACAAGCGGGACGGAGATGGGGCACGCCTGGAAAAAAATGGGCTTTCAGCTTGTCCCCATCGATCTCAAGGATATTCTGATGGCCCTGCAGAGCGGGATCAACACGGCCTTTTACCTGCCGCCGCTCGTGGCCGGTTCGGGCCAGTTCTTCGCCCTGGCCCCGCACATGCTGAACATGCGGCTGGCGCCGATCGTCGGCAGCCTGGTTCTGACCGACAAGGCCTGGAACGGCATCCCCGCGCAATTTCACGAGCCGATGATCAAGGCCCTCGACAGGATCACCGAACGTCTTTACCAACAGACGCAAGATCTGGATAAAGAGGCCCTGAGGACTATGCTCGACAACGGCCTCATCATCCACGAGCCGCCGGCCGACGCCTTGGTGAAATGGAGAGAAGCGGCCGCCTTGGGCATGGATGAATTGCTGGGCAAAGCTTTTTCCAAGGAGATCTACGACCGGGTCTCGGCCATTCTGCAAGAATATAGAAAAACGCGTGGAAAATAAGTTCCTGCGCGTTCTCCATGCCGGCGAGAATTCGCTGGCCTATATGGCCCTGCTGTCCCTGGGTGTTTTTCCGTTTCTGGACGTCCTGGCCCGCCACTTTTTCCATACCGATGTGGACAATTCCAACGATTATCTCATTCACCTCGTCCTGGTGACGACCTTCCTCGGCGGGATGATCACGTCGCGGCTGAAGAAACACCTGACCTTATCGGTGGATCTGCCGCTCAAAGAACCGTTTCGATCGATCCTCCATACGCTGGTCAAAGTTCTCTGCGCCGCGATCGCATTCGCTTTTGCCTGGAGTTCCCTGGCTTTTTCTCTCAACGGATTCGAGAGAGGGAAAAAGATCGGGATCGTCCCCCTCCGCTGGCTGCTCCTGGTGATGGTTCTCGGCTACCTGACCATGGGAATCCGTTTCATCGTCGGACAGGAACGGATCAAGCGGCCTGGCTTTTGGCTGATTCCGGCCGTTCTCCTAGGCAGTTTCATC
>Ga0315275_10004313_pt1 | contig 13284 bp, 8 predicted proteins | sample YL17G03_0_MG_FD_205557 | JGI IMG/M metagenome (GOLD analysis project Ga0315275, IMG submission 205557) | Sediment microbial communities from Yellowstone Lake, YNP, Wyoming, USA - YL17G03_0 | ecosystem: Environmental > Aquatic > Freshwater > Lake > Sediment | place: USA: Wyoming | collected... | reverse complement strand
TATCCTGCGACGAGCGTATCAGCTCCTAATCCGGTTACGATTGGCGTGGTATCGGGGTCGATGCCGCCGTCAACCTCAATGCGGATATTCGGCCCGACGATTTGCCGTATCGGCTTGATTTTATCAGCGGCTTCCTGGATAAAATGCTGCCCTCCGAATCCCGGATGGACTGTCATTACAAGAATCATATCTGCCAAAGGTGCGTATTTTTCGATTTTTGACACAGGCGTTTCAGGATTAAGACAGATACCAGCCGTTATGCCGGCATCGTGTAATTTTTTTATGAAATCTTTGGGCTGGGGCACTACTTCTATATGGAAGGTAATATGGTCAACGCCTGCCTTTATGAATTCATCAGCGTATCTTTCCGGCTCACTTATCATCAGATGGCTGTCGAATACGAGGTTGGAATATTTACGGATTTTAGCGATGACAGGTGGTCCGATGGTTATATTCGGCACAAAATGCCCATCCATAATGTCAAGGTGTACCATTTTAACGCCAGTCTGCCCTGAGCCTGTCGAAGGGGCTTTTTCAACTTGCGCAATTTCATCGGCCAAACGTGCAAAATCCGCGCTCAATATGGATGGCGCGATTTCAATTGTCCCTGCTTTCGGCAGCCTTCTATTCATAATTTTTAATTTCTCCGCCTTTGGCGGATTCCACAACTCAAAACTAAGAGCTAAAAACTCAACACTACGCTTCGTGTCTTAGTGTCTTGGTGGCTATTATTTCTCGTCCAAAATTTCAAGGCACTTGAATTTTTTGCCTTCCATAAACTCAAGGCTTGCTCCGCCGCCCGTTGAGATATGGCTGACTCGTTTTGAAAGGCCCAGTTTTTTAATAGCGCTTACGCTGTCGCCGCCTCCGATAACGCTTATTGCTCCGTTATCGGTAGCTTTTGCGACTGCCTCAGCCACTGCTTTTGTGCCTGCATCGAATGGCGGCATTTCGAATATGCCCATTGGTCCGTTCCATAATACTGTTTTGGCGCCTTCGAGCTTTTTAACGAATAGTGCTGTCGTTTCAGGCCCTATATCGACTCCATGCCAGCTGTCTGGGATATTATCGCCTGATATTTGATTTGGCGCGTTGGCCTCAATTTTCTGTGCGATGACGTTATCGAGCGGCAGCACTAATTCGCATCCGCCTTTTTGTGCTTTCGCCATAAGTTCTTTTGCCTTATCGACGAAGTCATTTTCGCAAAGGCTGTCTCCGACTGTATATCCTTGAGCCTTGAAGAAAGTATAGGCCATAGCTCCGCCGATGAGGATGCAATCTACTTTTTCCATAAGCTTTTCTATGACTTTCAGCTTATCGGATATTTTTGCTCCGCCGAGGATGGCGACAAATGGTTTTTGGGGGTTGTTCAGGGCATCGCCTAAAAACTTAAGTTCTTTTTCGACCAAAAAGCCGATGACTCGGTCTTTGCCTTTCATCATCTCCGGCACAGTGAACATTGAGGCGTTATCGCGGTGTGCGGTTCCGAACGCGTCATCAACATATACATCGCCGAGTTCTGCTATTTGGCGGGCGAAGTCGTCTTTAGCTTTTCGCAGGGCCGGGTCTTCTTTTGCTTTTTTATCTTTTATTTCTTCTTCTTTATGGAATCTGACGTTTTCAAGCAGCATAACGTCTCCGGGTTTGAGTGCTGCCGCTTTTTGTTTGACTTCTGGTCCGATGCAGTCATTTGCGAAGATGACGTTTTTATTCAGAAGCTGGCTTAATCTTTTTGCGACCGGCGCCAGCGAGAACTCAGGTTTTTTCTCGCCATCTGGCCTGCCCAGGTGGCTCATCAGGATAACTGAACCGCCTTTATCGAGAATTGTTTTTATCGTAGGCAGTGCCGCGACGATTCTCGCATCGCTGGTGATATTGCGGTTTTCATCTAATGGCACGTTGAAATCGACCCGCATCAGGACTTTTTTACCTTTTACGTTTATATCGGCTATCGTTTTCTTGGTCATAATAGTCTCCTGTGTTTTCTTCTAAAAACGCCGCTCCATTAATACTGCGGATTTCTGTTGATAAGATATTTTGCAACAACAATATTTAATTTGCCTTGTACAGGTTCGTTCCGGGCGCAGCTCTCGAGAATATCCAGGTCGGTTTTCCAAACCACATCACCGGGGGCCAGTAAGAATAAACTCTCCGGCTCGTATGTGTCATAAAGCCGACCGTCCTTGTAATAATAATGTGTATGGCATACCTCCGTAGGATAGGCCCGCATAAGCGGAGGAATATCGTGTGGCATAAACCAGAGCTTAATTTCCCGTTCGGCATCAGCGTGTGTAGCTGAAACATGGATTAAATTGTCCATTCGGTTGCCGATAATATTGCCGTTTGCGTCTTTGATTGGTATCAGTGTTCCAAGTGATCTGAGACAACCGGGTTTTTCTTCTCTTGCCTGGTGTGGATTTGTCGGGCCTGCTATAGACCTTAAAGTCTCCATGACATTAAGACCCTGATAAACAATCGCAATTACCCTGCGTTTCCATTTATCCTTTTCAGGATAGTGAATCACACCGGTAATATAGTCAAGCAGCGGCTCATAGAAAGCCTTTCCCTTGTGTTCGGCATAGTGTTCTTCTGCAAGAAATCTGTTGACATTAACAACCTTGACAGCGGCAAAACGCGCCCCTGTATGAAATTCTGATAACAGAGAAAAGATAAATCCTGTGATGGAAATCTTAAGGGCATCCGGCTTGATGAGCACAAGTGTTTGTTCAAGCTGTTTCTTGTCCATTGTTCAATACCTGCTTACGAGACGCCTCGCAATAAAAAAATGTCGATACGATTATCACTTCACAAGATATTAAAAGGACCCGTCCGGATAAAGACAGGGCCTCGTCGTCAACTTTACATCTTAGCCAATCTCTCAATCAGGTCTGCGCTTCTGCACGCATAACCCCATTCATTATCGTACCACATACAAACCTTGACCATATCGCCATCGAGGACAATGGTATTGGTGGCGTCAAAAATAGAGCTGGCGGGGTTGCCGATAACGTCACTGCTGACAATCGGGTCAGTGTTATACTCAATAATATCCTTCATCGGGCCTTCTGCGGCAGCCTTTATCATTCCGTTAATCTCTTCAACCGTAGTCTTGCGAGCAGCTAAAAACGTCAAATCGGTAATCGATCCAACCGGCACAGGTACCCTCAATGCATAGCCGTGCAGCTTGCCCTTCAGCGCTGGTATTACCTCGCCCAAAGCCTTTGCGGCGCCTGTAGTTGAAGGAACAGTATTAAGAGCCGCAGCACGTCCACGGCGCTTATCCTTATAAGGCATATCCAGAATCGCCTGGTCATTGGTATATGCATGAATTGTCGTCATCAGTCCCTTAACAATCCCAATTTTTTCCTGCAATATCTTGCAGACCGGCGCTAATGAATTGGTCGTACAAGATGCGTTGGAGATGCACTTCATACTTGGATTGAGCATTTCGTCATTAACGCCCAGCACAATCGTGGCATCCGGCTTGTCCTTGGCAGGGGCAGACAGCAGCACTCGCTTGGCGCCTGCCGCAAGATGCGTATCATAACCGGCTTTGCCATCAGAAGCCCTGCTTGTAAACTTGCCTGTCGATTCGAGAACTACATCAACGCCCATCTTGCCCCAAGGCAGTTTGGCAGGGTCTTTTTCATTTAGAATTGGTATTTCTTTGCCGTCAACGACGATAGAACTGCCCTTGACCTCTACCTTGCCCTGATATTTGCCCTGAGTAGAGTCGTACTTGAACATATAGGCCAGCATATCCGCATCGAACAAGTCGTTAATCGCCATAACTTCGAATCGTTTTGGCTGTTGAGCCATAACTCGCAGCGCCAATCGGCCGATTCTGCCGAAACCGTTAATTCCAACTTTTGTCGCCATTTAAAAACTCCTTAAAATGTTGTAAGAGTTAAGTGACAGGGTGTTTGCCCGCCAGATCCGCCGGAGGCGGACAAGTTGCCGTAATTTACGGAACAAGGATTTTAGGGATACGGTGGGGGGCTGTCAAGGGGAAATCCGCCGGCCCGGACCGGAGTATGACTACGACGATATTATCGGCGAAAGCCTTCTGTTCAGCCCTGACAGCAACCATCTTGCCTACACGGCTCTGAAGGATAACAAATGGTTCATAATGCTCGATGAACAGGCCGGGCCGAAGTACGACCGCCTCTATAAACCGGCCTTTACAGCCGATGGAATAGAATACCTTGCTGAAAATGATGGCTGGATATTGCGCTGCCGGCAGACCTGCACACAAAGCGGTGCAGGGGACAAGACTCCGGATGCCGGCAAACTGGTTAAAAGAAAAATCGGCAGGTCACCCAAACTTGCTCCGGACGCGAATTGTAAAACCTGTCCACCTCCGGAAAGCCACAGGAGATACTGACACCGGGAATATGTTGAGGCGTAAAGAAAGTGGCGGCCTTGGGGCTGTTGAAAAAGTGGCATAAATTTCTTCCCTAAGCAGCTATTTTCAAATTTATCTTTTTCTGATAAGCACAAGACCTGCCGCAATCAATAATACTGTAGCGGGTTCTGGTATAAGCTGTGCTTCCTGTGTAATCGCAGCCACCGTTGCCCTGACGATATCAGCGGCAAATAAGTAATCATACATTGCGCCTGCCGGGCCGTCACTTGCATCCTGCAACTTATGATAATAGGCGTTGCTGCCGCCCCAGATTTCGCTGACAGAATTCTCGAGGATTCCAAATGCCGGTAAACCAGCGTCAATAAAAGGTCCCTGGTCAGAAGCATACGAGTTCTGAGTGTATGGGGCACGCTCGTCCATATAAAGCGATGGGACATAAACACCTGCAGCCTCTAAAAAAATATTTGCCCACGCAAGACATAAGTCGTTATCGCCGGTGATTAAATCTGCGTCTTCAGGCTGCGTCGAGTCGCTATCCCAGAGAGGCCGCAGAATCATATCGAGATTAATCATTCCAGCGATAGTTTCGTTGCCTGCCATTACGACATTGTCCACGTAATCCTGGCTGCCTTTCATCCAATCTTCTTCTGCGTTGAAGCCGATAAAGCGTATGGTGGAGGCAAAACTGTATTGGCTCATGACCCTTGCCGCCTCAAGCACTCCTGCAGTGCCTGATGCGTTATCATCGCCGCCGGGCCTTTCATCATTGCCGTAAGTGTCGTAATGCGCGCCGACTATATAAATTTTTTCAGGCGTGGACTTGCCCGGCAGTTCGGCGACAACGTTACTGTAGCTGCCCTGTACCGTTACACCGAGTCCCATTTGTGTGAGCTTATCGCTAAGATAAAGAGATGTTTCCTGGTTCCCGAGTGAGCCTCCGCCGTTCCAGCCGTCGCGGTTGCGATAGCCCTGATTGTAGGCATCGCCGCCATATAATCCCAAACCCATATTCTGGATATTCTGCTGATATGTCCTGTATTGCTCCTGCGAAACCTGCCCGGCTATCTCCTGTATCGTCAGTGCATAGCAGGATAGGCTCGGCAGAAAACATAACGCCGCTGCTGCGATTAGGAGTATGAATAATTGTCTTTTCACTTCTTCCTGGTCCTCACGCAGAGGATTTTGTTTAAACCACTATTTTACCATAATTTAGTCAAAAAATCAAGATAATTTACGGTTTAAAGCGGTTTTTGACCGCCGATTTGCCGGCTGTCTCGCCGGGGTGTTCACCTGTCCTGTTATTCCTGTACATTCTTATATTTTTTCCTTGACTATGAGCAGAGAATATATACAAATAAGCACCAATAGGTCTTTTATATATAGGAGAAGAGAAGAAGAACAATCGAGGTTTAAGATTTTTGTTTTTTGTTCTGTAGACTTTTCTCCCGTCTTTTTTACCAAAGGCAAAGCCTGAAACAATAAGTGCCACGCCTGTAAAGGCGTGGGAATCTACCCATTGTTTTATCAATGTTGTACTAAATTTGTGGCATTTAAAATGTCGGAAGGGATGGAAATTATGAAAAACTATAAATTTTTGACAGTTGTGCGTCTGCTGATATTGGCAGCGGCTTTCCTTTTCCTGGGAAGCGGCTATGGACTTGCGCAAACGGGAACAGATTTGCAGCCATCGCAGCGCGACAGCAATGCTGTTATTGAAAGAATGATGAACAGGATTACACAAGCGGACAGGCAGGCCGCAGCAGATCTTGCCGCAGCGCGTCGTGCCGCAACAGTTCTTCAGGGCAAACAGGCAGGCCAGCTTGCTGTGCAGGGCGCACAGGGAGGTCTGCTCGCCGCGCCTATGGCCATGCCTATGCCCGGCGGAACGCCAGATTATTTCAATGTGGCGAATTGGGCCAATAGCCCACTTCCTACGGTACCGCCGAAAGGTAAAATCATCGGCGGAATCAGAAAATTTGTCGACACACTGCCGGGTCTGGGATATGCCAACAGAAATAATCTCGGACAATATATCCCTATTGCGAATCCGGATACTATAACGTATCCGGGGTCTGATTATTACGAGATCGGCCTGGTCGACTATGAGGAACAAATGCATTCTGACTTGCCCGTCACCTGCCTGCGTGGTTATGTGCAGGACAATAATGGTACGGACCCTAATACAAACCTCAACACAGTGGCGCCAGCACCGGTGCATTATCTGGGACCTCAAATCATAGTCCAGCAAGACAGACCTGTGCGCATCAAGTTTACCAACAAGCTTGGCATAGGCGCCGCGGGCGACCTTTTCCTGCCTGTGGATACTACTGTAATGGGAGCAGGAATGGGCCCGAACATGATTATGCCCATGCATACCCACTACGATGGTAACTCCACGGTTAGAATCCACGCCATGGATCCACACAACCTCAGTGTCGGGCAGTTAGTCATGTTTCAGGGCTTCACACCCGCTGCCTACAACGGAGAGTTTCGTGTTGTCGCAGTAACTGACGTTAACCGTTTCCAGGTCACTCTTAACGCGGATCCGTGCGGTGTGGCCACTGGCCTGGGTGACATTATAGAAATGTACACGCAGAACCGCGCCACCATCCATCTTCACGGGGGCAATACACCATGGATAAGCGATGGGACGCCGCACCAGTGGACTACCCCCGCAGGAGAAATAACATCCTATCCCAAGGGCTTAAGTGCGCAAAATGTTCCCGATATGCCGGACCCGTGCCAGGGGTCGCTGACTTTTTATTACACCAACCAACAGAGCGCCCGGCTGATGTTCTATCACGACCATTCTTATGGGCTTACTCGTCTTAATGTTTATGCCGGCGAGGCCGCGGGTTATCTTGTAACAGACCCGGTCGAAGAGGACTTGATTAGGAAGAAAATCCTTCCTGATTTGGGAGGAGTTTACCGTTATGGAATTCCTCTGATAATCCAGGATAAAACTTTTGTTGACGCCAACACAATCGGTGCAACAGATCCTACCTGGAATTGGGGTTGTATGCCTGGAATGGCGATGACCGGTGATCTGTGGCTTCCACATGTTTATATGCCGAATCAGAACCCGGCTGACCCAACAGGCGCAAACGCCTTTGGCAGATGGGATTATGGTCCATGGTTCTGGCCTGTGTTTAGTCCAATAACATACCCGCCGATAACGCTCCCTGGTGGGACGCAAATCCCCGGGACGCCCAATCCATCTATGGCGATGGAATCCTTTATGGACACCCCCTTAGTCAATGGGACCGCTTACCCTGTTCTCACGGTGGAGCGCAAAGCCTACCGGTTCCGTATTTTGAATGCCTGCAATGACCGCTTCCTGAACCTTCAGTTGTATTATGCCGACAAGAAACCTACGGAAGTCAAAATGGTTCCAGCTGTTCCGAACACCAGTTTTCCGGCAAACTGGCCTACTGATGCAAGGGTTGGCGGTGTACCAGATCCTCTCAAGGCGGGCCCACCTATTATTCAAATTGGCACTGAAGGCGGTTTCCTGCCATCGCCGGTTGTCATTCCAAGCACACCGATAGGTTATGTGTACAACCGCAGAGACATCGTGGTTTTGAATGTCTCAGACCATGCGTTGTTTCTTGGGCCGGCGGAGCGCGCTGATGTCATCATTGATTTCTCCAAAGTTAAAAAAGGCGCCAAACTTATTCTCTATAATGACGCACCGGCACCTGTTCCTGGATTTGACCCTCGCTTCGATTACTACACAGGTAACCCGAATATGACCGATACGGGCGGCGCACCTACGACTTTGGCAGGTTACGGACCCAACATCCGAACCATAATGCAGTTCCAGGTAGCGACAGGTGGAGCCGCGGCTGCTGCTTTCGATGTGACTGCGTTAGAGGCGATTTGGCCGGCCGTCTACGCTGCGTCCCAGCCCGCACCTATCGTGCCGGAAACGACTTACCCAGCACCTTATACGGCAGCCACTGATACGTATTCTAAAATCCAAGATACCAATTTGACCTTTACCCCTATTGGTTCAGCCACACCGACAACGGTTACAATGAAGACAAAGGCCATACAGGAACTTTTTGAGATGGATTATGGGCGGATGAATTCCACATTTGGCGTCGAACTGCCGTTCACCAACTCCCGGAACCAGACGACGATACCACTCGGTTATATAGACCCGCCCACTGAGTTTATACAGGACGGCAATACCCAGATATGGAAGATTACCCATAATGGCGTTGATACCCATGCCGTTCATTTCCACCTGTTCAATGTGCAGTTGATTAACAGGGTTGGCTGGGACGGGGCTGTAAGGCCGCCTGAAAAGAACGAGCTGGGCTGGAAGGAAACCCTTAGAATGAATCCTCTGGAAGATTGCATTGTGGCGTTTAAGCCAGTTGCTCCTGCGCTGCCCTTCGCGGTTCCCGACAGCAATCGGCCTTATGATGTAACACGACCTGTGGACTCCAATTTTCAAAGCATAGACCCAGTAACAAACCTGGTATATACCGTTACCAACGTACTGACCAACTTTGGCTGGGAGTATATGTGGCACTGTCATTTGCTGGGCCATGAAGAGATGGATATGATGCGTCCGATTGTAATGACAGCTGTTGCTGTTAATGATTATGTTACGCCGGTGTTCGCGCCTTATGGTCTTACCGCCGAAGTAGCCACAACTCAGCGGATACACCTCAGCTGGACGGATGATTCCAACAATGAAACAGGTTTTCGGATAGAACGGGTCATCGAACCCAACACCTTCAAAGCAGTCGCAACAGTCGAAGCAAACATCACGGATTATAATGATACCACGGTCGCTGCTACAACTTATGCCTACCGGGTATTTGCCTTCAACGGTTCAGGCGACTCTCTTCCGTCAAATACCGTAATAGTCACAACAGCCGCTCCTGTAGCGCCTTCGAATCTGGTTGCCGCTGCGTCTGCCCTCAGCACAGACCCACCAACGGTAACTTTAACCTGGGCAGACAACTCCAACAACGAGACCAGCTTTAGCATACAAAGAGCAACGAATGTCGGCTTCACAAGGGAACTAACAACATTCCCAGTTAAAGCCAACGTTACGACATATACCGACTCCGGTGTTACAGTCTTTAAGAGGTATTACTACAGGATACTAGCCATTAACGCTATCGGCAGCTCTGCATATTCCAATACTAAAACGATAGCCACCACGCCCGGCCAACTGCCACTGGCTCCGACGGGCCTGACGGTCGGTACCATAACCAATAATTCAGTCGTCCTGAGCTGGACGGACAATGCGACGAATGAGACCGGCTTCATTATCCAGAGGGCAACGAATGCCGCTTTCACGACGGGCAGGGTATCGACAACAGTCAATACGCCGAATCTGACGTCATACACGCGCACCGGGTTGGCTCACAACACGCTCTACTATTTCCAGGTCGCGGCAAGGAATGCAGCTGGCAACAGTACGTTCAGCAATGTAGTTTCCGCTAATACGCTGCCGTAAGTTAGTAGACTATTTATTCGGGGAGGGATGAATTCATCCCTCCCCTTTTTTTTCACCCGACTTTGTTCAGAAAGGGAAGCCGATGATGATACTGAAAAATGGATGGCGATTTTGACAGTTGGGCGTCTGCCTGCTCAGGCGAGCCCTGAGCATTAGGTTTTATATACACAAGAGAAGAAATAGAAGACAGGAAAAATAAAGTAAATAGCTCGATGATAATTGCAGTCTGGCTGCGTCGATTATCGGCAGTCTCGTGCTACGTAGCGTACTTCGCAGAGTAGCATAGGCGAATAATCGCAAAAAAGGCGAAAAAAAAGATTTCACCACGAAGACGCTGTTTAAGGCGGCGGATAGGAAATATTGAAAAAATAGAAGGCAATTCGAGTAAGATTTTGATATAATCGTGAAATTGAAAGGCTTGGTTGCGTAGCCGAGCGTTTAATACCTGTGGCAGAGCTATGGGAAATCCCAGATCAGGATAAAGAGTAGTCTAATTTCAAGGAGGTTCTTATATGGAATATACAGTAGAGTCCGTGATGGGTGGTAAATTTCGTCGCGCTGCAGTATTCGCCGTATTTATCATCATACTATTGCTTGTGGCGATTTTGGTAACGGTAACCAATATTGGCGGCAATGAGGTGGGCATCGTGGAAAAGAAATTCGGGGGCGGCTCGCTGGCGGAAGGCCGTATTATCTCTGTCAATGGCGAAAACGGTATTCAGGCACAGGTGCTTGCGCCTGGCTGGCACTTTTTCTATTGGCCGTGGCAGTACACGATTACAAAGATTCCGGTCATCGAAATAAAGGATGGGCAGGTAGGGCTGGTTCAGGCCGCGGATGGCCGGTCTCTGCCCGTCAATACCATTTATGCCCCGGAGTGGGACCAGCCGGACAGGATGCTCAACGCCGAATATTTTCTCGGCGAGGGCAAAGGTTATAAAGGGCCGCAGCTTACCGTGCTCAAACCGGGAAAATATCGGCTTAATCCACGGCTGTTCACCATTATCGATGCGCCGGTAACAAACGTCAGGGTTGGTACGGTTGCCGTCATTAAAAGCAACGTCGGTGAACAGATTCAAACCCAGGACCGCCTTGTTGAAGTCGGTCAGCGAGGCATCTGGAAAAAATCGCTTGGCGAGGGGCAGTATTATCTGCATATCCAGGCGTATGAAGCTACAATAATAGATACCCGTCAGGCAACGATAAGCTATACGCCCGAGAAGGACAAGCCCGGAACTGCGGAGGCGATAAGTCCGATGACCGTTCGCAGCATTGACGGCTTTACCTTCCCTGTTGATATTCGCGTAACGTATCAGATAGACCGTGACAATGCGCCGCGAGTGGTGGCGACGGTCGGCGATGATGCGATGGTGCTTGCAAAGCTGGTAACGCCGTCGGTGCGGGCGATTTTCAGAAATAACGCCGAAAAGGTAAAAGCCCTTGATTATGTTCAGCAGCGTTCACAGCAGGAGCAGCAAAGCAATACGCTTTTGAAAGAAGAACTGGCGAAGTATGGTGTAACGCTGCTGGCGGTTCGCATCGGAGATGTGGGTAATGAACTGACGCTCGGGGCATTGTTAAAAACGCAGACCGACCGTGAAATTGCGCTTCAGCAGCAAAAGACCTTTGAGGAGCAGCAGCGTGCCGCTGAGAAACAAAAAGCTCTGACAAAGACCACGCAGGAAGCCGAGGAGGAAAAGCGTCTCGCCACTGCAGCTTATGGCGTAAAAGTCGCCGAGGAAGAAAAGAAGAAGGTAATTATCGAGGCCCAGGCCGAAGCCGAGAAGACCAAGCTCATCGCAGATGCCAAGTCGCAGGCCTATAAACTGCTCTCTGGCAGCATCGGTCAGAATAATGCGGCGCTGATTGAGATTATGAAGCTGGTGGCGGAGAATAATATCCGAGTTACTCCCGACGTGATGGTCGGCGGTTCATCGAGCGTCAGTGACGCACTGATGGGCACGATGCTAAAGGGAATGTTAGACAAAGAGGCGGAGACGGTGAAGAAATAGATTATGCGGGTAGGCAAGAGTCAGCAACGCCACACGCCGAATCTGCTATCGCCGACAAAGATGCGGCGATTGAAGAACTCATCGATGCTCGACGACCGTATATCGTTTCGGCGTTTTGTCGGCTTGAAGATGGAGCAGCCAGCCCCTGATGAAACCACCTTTGTTCAGTTTCGCAGACGTCTCAATGCCCACGGCCATATTGCCATGCTGTTTGAAAAGACCATCGCAATACTCAAATTTCGCGGAGTTATTCTTGAAGAAGGTACTTGCGTTGATGCCACTATAATTGAGGCCCCTCGCGGCAGAACGGCCAAAGACGGCATTTCCAGCACCAAAGACAAGGCAGCGAGCTATACGAAAAAGCATGGTTGTGTGTCTCACGGTTACAAAGGTCATATTTCCACCGCCCGCAACGGCATGATAAAGGCTTATTGTTACGATACCGCCTCGACACACGACAGTAAACACATCGACGAGTTTATTGAAAATGAAAAGCACAGCGTCTGGGCTGACAGTGCATATATGGATAAGAAACGCAAGGCCGCGCTCATTGGCGCGCTGGCCTCGTTGCTGGCGCTCACATCCGCCCGCGCGGCGGAGAAGATGAAGATGACCACCGACATTCCGGTGGCCATCACCACGCCGGATAGCGTCGAAACTCGCCTCGGCACGTTGAAGTTCTTAGACGGCTTCCCGGACGACGCCACCGTCGAGAAGGTCTATGACACCCTCGACTTCTCGCGCGGCGTGCAGGCACGGGTGTAAACTCGTGGAGCTTCACTTCAGTATGAATGAGCCTTTCAATCGAATATCTCTGGATGAAGAACCGATATAGACATTGAATTTACCCGGTTCTGCCTTCCAATCATGTCTGTAGATATCAAAGAATTTCATATCCTGCGGCTCAATTGTCAGAGAAATAGTTTTTTCCTCGCCAGCTTTTAAGAAGACCTTTTGAAATCCTTTGAGCTCTTTGACCGGTCGTGGCACACTGGCCTTTTCATCGCCAAGGTAAAGCTGCACAACCTCAGCGCCGTCCCTATTTCCTCTATTTTTTACAGTCAGATTTACTGTAACCGGTTTTTCCGGGCGAACCGTTTTTCTGGAAATTACAAGATTTTTATATTCAAAATCGGTATAGCTTAAACCATAGCCGAAAGGAAAGTATGGCTCTATACCTTTGGCGTCAAAGTACCGGTATCCCACAAAAACGCCTTCGGCATAGTTGACTGTGCCATCTTGGCCAGGATAATTACCGTACGCTGCACAATCTTCCCATCGCTTGAAAAAGGTAGTTACAAGTTTTCCTGATGGATTGACTTTGCCCAGCAGGATATCGGCAATTGCATTTCCGCCTTCCTGACCGGGGAACCACGCTAATACCAGACCGGAAACCTTGTCGAGCCATTTGTTCATCAGAATCCCGG
>Ga0315275_10004312_pt1 | contig 13285 bp, 12 predicted proteins | sample YL17G03_0_MG_FD_205557 | JGI IMG/M metagenome (GOLD analysis project Ga0315275, IMG submission 205557) | Sediment microbial communities from Yellowstone Lake, YNP, Wyoming, USA - YL17G03_0 | ecosystem: Environmental > Aquatic > Freshwater > Lake > Sediment | place: USA: Wyoming | collected... | reverse complement strand
TCGACCTTTGCCTTTTTGGTGAAAACGCTTGTCTAAATCCGAGTTCAAACGCGATTGTTTACGGCGTAAACTACTAAGCGAGTAACTCCTAATGAAATGGGGGTAAGCGGGATACGGTAACGTGCCTTGCTTACCCCTGTTTAACTTTGAGGAAATTAAATGTCTGATATTTCAGCGCAAACGAAAAGTATGGGGCATTTGACGACTCAGGCGCATGAGTTCGTAAAGCAGCATGTAGAATACGACGTAAATAACCGCGCAGAGTATGTCTACACGATAAAAGCAGACGGGCTTAACAACGCGCCGTGTTCTGTTGTCCGGTACTCGTATATCGGGCTTACTGGAGATATTTCTTTCATGAAAGAATATTCAGGAATTTGGAATAGTGCCTGGGAAACATTCTAAGGGGAACTAAAGTGATTTTTCAGCACGCTAGATTTCAAATTTGGTCGGCATTGCAGCACCCGTGGAAGCACTCGACGAATGGGTTGGTGTATTCAAATCCTGCTTTGCCGCCAAGCATTACAAATCTTTCATCTGCTTTGGATTATATCGTCGCTGTTCTTTACCCGCAAACAAAGCCAAGCGTTGCGAATCCTGCGGCTCTTCCTTTGGTTGGAAACTCCATAAACGACTACCGGGTTGTTTTGGACGACGGAGACGGAAAATCCGCGCAGCATCGCTGGGAGCAAAGAGAGGGAGAAGGCGCAGCAAGCTGGCATAAAGTGGGAGACGTAGATTTCGGCGTCGATTCTATTTTGCAGCAATGGAACCAGGACACCCTGCACCGGTATGTCTCCAAGTACGGGCACAATGACCTTGACGCGAACGGCAATGAGTATGTTGGAGACGACTACGGCCAGCATATTTATGGCGGAATAAACGCAACAGGAAACCTGATATTAAACGCGAATGCTGGAGACGGGGTTGGCGCTCAAACGGGGTATATTTTTGCACGAAGTAACGTCGCACCTTATATCACCTCGATATACAGCTTAGGAACACCGGCGAAGTGGTTTGCCAAGGGGTACTTTTCGACTGAAGTTAATATCGGAAATGTGACAATTTTCGGTAGCGGAAGCATGTCATGCTCAACCGGTCAATTTGATTTTGGTGCTTTGAATTTGCTTACGACCGGTACTGTTACGGTATCGACAATGGATATTTCTGGCGGTAACATTTTTGATAGTACCGGTTCGATTGACTTCAACACGAACAATCTTACCGGTATCGGGCAGATTGGCGCAGCCAATATAATCGCCACAGCGGCGGTATCGACTCTTAAGTCCGGTTCAAACATCGGCACGACGACGTTTACAGACGGTAATATTGTATCAAGCTCTGGAGCTTTAGCTTTCGGAGCAAACAATTTATCGACTACCGGGTCACTCACCGGGTCGTCTCTGTTCACAAACAGCGTTTCTATTTCGACGAATGTTATTTCTGCGACGACGTTGGCGACAAACCTTGATTTGACTGCAACGGGCGACGTTCGGTCACTGAAGAAATTCTACGGCAATTTAGGCGCAGAATTTACTGGCGGCGACGTTATCATAAACGCCGCAAAGCTCCAGGTGTCTGGTGTCGGCTCTGAGTTTACTTGCGACGAATTGAAAATAGACGGCAAAACTCTTTCATCCACGGTTGGTGAGCTTTGGATTGTTCCTCTTTCGACAAACCTCACTATGTTCGGAACGGGCATATACCCTTTTCTCAACAACGGTAACGACCTCGGAAAATCCGGGAACAACTGGCAGAAACTTTGGCTTGGAACAGCGATTGGAAACGCTTCCGGCCAGATAACTATGACCGATTTGCTTTCTTTGAAATCGACGCCATACCGCGACACCGGACGCACAATTCTGGCGGTAGCCGGAGATTCTTTGTTCTGGAGTGGGACAGAATGGCTTGCATCAGCGCCGGATACTGAAATAGCCCATAATTCCCTAAGCGGACTGACGACGGGTGACTCCGGGCATACGCAATTTGTAATGCTAAACGGTCGCGTAGGTTCGCAGACTATTTACGGCGGAACTTTAGCGTTCCAAAATCTTCTTTTGGGTTCGACTTTTAACGCCTCTAAGGGCGCTGTATTTACGATGGATAACTTTTTCCCGCTCACGGACGCGGCCCTTGATATCGGGCAAGTTACCGGGAGATTCAAGGACGTTTATACATCGGGACAGTTTTACGGCTTGCGTCTTGAGAACGTGGCAGCAAACCCTGGTTTCAGCGCGCCTACGGCTGGACGCCTTGTTTTCAACACCACAGACCTGGACGTTTACCTTGACACTGGCGTTGCTATGAAACGCCTTAATCACAACAGCTACTCGGCGGACACAAGTTGGAACGGAACGGATACGACAAAGACCGTTACTGTGAATGACGTTGACGCTCGGTTTGCTCTTTGGCAGCTTAAAGACAACACAAATAATTACGAAGTAATTTACTGCAAAATTGAGGCACTTTCTTCTACGTCGGTTCGTCTCACTGTAACGCCAGCATTGCCAGCCGGTGCTTACCGTTTGACTGGAGTTGAATAATGAGTTTTTTCTCGATACTGGACAAAGCGACTTTAGAAAATCTTGCTGCGGACCCGACTTCTGTTTCTGGGCGCATGTACCTGAACACTTCTACTGGCGCGAAGTGGTACGACGGCGCGGCTTGGCGTGTTGCAGCAAACCTTGATTCAACGCAGACTTTCACGAATAAAACTTTGGACGCGGCAAAAGTTTCGACGTTTGTGGACTACGCCGAAATCGCGTCTCCGGCAAATCCTGCGGCTGGAAATCAAAGAATGTACGCGAAGTCTGATGGAAAAATTTACAAGAGAACTAGCGCCGGGATTGAAAGCCAGGTTGGGTCCGGTTCTTCGTCCGGTTCTGGTGAGCTTAACATGGTTTCCAATCCTTCTGCCGATATAGAGGTAGCGCCTTGGTCTGCAACGGGCGGAACTTGGGCCTCTCCAACAAGAACAACCACAAGCGGCGACCTGCCTTTAGAGAACCAAGTAACTACCGCACTAAAGTTAACCTCTCCAACCTCTGCGCTTGTCGAGGATTCTCATTACATCGGCATAACGATGACTCCGGGTGAGGCTTTAAAAAATAAAAAGCTTAAAGTTGAATTCTACATGCGACCGGGAACCAACTTTATTGCGAGTGAATGGACTGTATCTGTTTATTCAGGCGCAACTCGCATGGCACTTTCTACCGATGCAAGTGGTGTAACTTACCTACCAAGCGCAACGGGTAAATTTACTACTACGTTTGATACGGATTCATCTACTTCGTACACCTTGCGCTTTGCTAGGACGGTAAATGCTGGTCTTAATGCCGCCGTATTGAACGTGACTAATGTGATTGTTGGGCCGGGGATACAGCCGCAGGGTGCAGTGGTGGGTGAGTGGACATCCTATACACCTACAGTTACTGGTCAAGGTGCGGTTACGATAGCCTACGCAGCTTGGCGGCGTGTCGGTTCTAATATGGAGATTAAGGCAAAGTGGACTGCTGGTAATGTGACATCAGCAGATTTAACGGTAACACTACCAACAGGCTACACACACGCCACAAGTGCAAGTGGAATAGCTACTGGTTCTATGGTTACAAACTACCCAAGTACAGGATTTTCAGCGGGTCTGTTCCCTTTTCTCGATTCAAGTGCTCAAACACTTCTTTATTGGGCGGGTAACAATTCCCGCTCGGGGTTTATTCCAATACCCGGTAATACTATCACCGTAAACGGGTCGTTGGTTACTTGTACAGCGTCATTTGCCGTAAATGAGTTTGCCGGTTCTGGCGCTGTGAATCTGGCGCAGAATGATGTGGAGTATGCGAGTAACAGTTCAACATCCACCGGATCTAATGACAATTCATTTGCCTACGGCCCTGCTGGTAGTTTAATTGTCAGCTACGCACCCGCAGGTACTGCGCACATTGATAAAAGAGTTAGGTTCCAAGCGCCAATTCAATCAACTGACCAGATAACGCTAGAGGTTTGGGACACGATCTCATGGTACTCCTTTGATCAACGGCTGGGCGGCTTTAGATTTACAGACGCCGGAACAACAGCGTATGGCCCGAAAATCGTTAGTGTTAGCACTACTGATGTTGATGTTCAGTTTTACAGCAACATAGATGCAGTAAATGCGTGGTCAGCAATTAATACATGGCGGTGGCGTTTAAAGAAAACAGCAGGCGGTCAAGCTGTAGGCTTCGGTCTCGCTACTGCTACGCAATCGGGACTTGTTACGGCGCAATCATCTGGGACATTCACACCTTCATATTTCGACGCGGCCACAGGTGGGAATGAATGCACATATACGTCAAGAGAAGGGGTTTACCATAGGTTTGGGAAAGTGGTTCACTTTCAGGTTACTTTAGATATTTTGAGTATTTCTGGAATGACTGGCGCAAATATTGGTTATATTCGTGGATTGCCTTTTGTTAACAGAGCGGTTGCTGGAAATTATGAGATGGCTTTAGGTGTTATAGCTAATCTTGTTACGTTTACCGGCATGTTAACAGCCTATATACCGGCTTCCGAATCATATATTCGGCTTATGTCTTATGCCTCTGGTGGGAGTCCCACTGTTCTAACCGTAAGTAATATCGGAACGGGATATGTGACAATTTCAGGGAGTTATTTTGTTGATTAAAATAATATTGTTAGTCTCATTTTTCTCAAGCTGCAGTTATTTTAAACGGGATAACAAAGCAGAAACGCCAACGGCTAATGAGGCGCTTTCAAACAAGAAGGCGTTCTATTGCGCAGAGGGGAAAAGGGTACTTGCAGAACGCGGATTCATGGATTCCCGTTGCGACTCTCTTTTGTTCACGGCGCTTTGGTCTACTGCCTGTGGGCCTGTTGACCTGACAAGCTGGGAGGATATCGACACTCCCGGAAAGTGGCACCGTAACCCGAATAGAGATTGCTTTCTAAATGGACAGCCTAATGGATCGGCCTCAAGTATCAGCAGGGATATGTTTTTGGGGTTGTTTCACCATATCTGGTCAACCAAAGATAAGACTATGATTCAAGATATCGTGAACTATGGCGAGGAACACAACTGGATCATGGGCGAGGCCAAGGATAACGAGACTTTGCTGTCTCGCTGTTTGATGACTCCGCAGCTTATCTCTCTCGCAAAGGATATTAAAAGTGGGCTATTTGGACTTGCGGCAACTCGACAAAGCAGCGATGACGCGGTGGGAACGAATGTGGGCTTTCGTGCCCATTTGGATATTCTTAGGATCTTGCTGTCTGGCAGGGTTCGTGGCGGCGTATCTGATTCTGAGTTGAGCACGTTAAAAGATCAGGCAAAGAGACAGCCACACAATGCTCTCTATGTCGCAGCCTATGAGAAGTATTCTGGTGGCAATCATGCTGCGGAACTTCTTTTGTCTCAAGAGCATTTCCCTAACGACAGGCTTCCAACAACGGCTAATCATTGCATCAACTACCTTCATTCTCGTGATGAGGGGGACGAAGACTGGAAGCCTTGTGCGGAAGCTCCTTTAAAAGAACACGATGGAACCGACTTTGTTTTTGCAGCATGGGTAGTACTGGGGGAAAAATGACACCATTACTCTTAAGAGAATACGCTTTGAAAATGGTTGGAACGCCGTACCTATGGGGCGGAGACGACCCAATGTCAGGGTTTGATTGCTCGGGTCTTTGCATCGAACTTTTAAAAGCTGCGGCAGTTTTGCCACACGCCTACGACGGCACGGCGCGTGATCTCTTGAAAGAAATGATTAAACGCGGCGGCTCTAAAACGCTTACCCCGATTTTCGGAACGCTTTGCTTTTTCGGCAAAAACCCGGATAATATAACGCACATCGGATTTGCAATTGACAGGGAAACCATGATTGAAGCTGGCGGCGGCGGAAGTGCTACGACGACACTTGACGAAGCTATAAAGTCGAACGCATTTGCGCGACTGAGGCCCATTAGCAATCGCAGTGACCTAATGGCAATGTGTAATCCTCCTTACAGGTGGGTATAAAATGGATCCAAAATTTGCTTGGCAATCTAAAACTCTTTGGGCAGCGATTCTTGTGGCGGCGGCTCCGATGTTTCCTCCTATCGCGCAAGTGGTTATTTCCAATCCTACTCTTTGTAGTGCTTTGGTTGGAACTATTTTCGGCGTACTACGCATGGTAACAGACAAAGCGGTGACGATTAAAAAATGAGCGAGGCCCTAGAAATAACAGATTTTTCTGGAGGGGTGACGGATTACCCCTTGAACGCGCAGCTAAACAAGGCTGAAGTGGCGGATAATCTTTTACTCGAACAGCAGGGCGGGGTATCTCGGTACGTCCTACGCCCTGGTTCTGATTACATAAACCAAACATACCCGCAAATACCGGAAGGTCTTCAAAGAATTTCGTCCTTGTGTATGCTTGGGAAGTACCTTCTAGTTCATACGTCTTCAAAAATTTATTACATCGACCCCGCCGGGAATAACCCGTTCTTAGATACGCAGCTTTACGGCGGACCTTGGAACGGAAGCGACGCAAACAGAACTTTGACTATGGCAAGGTTTTCATCGGACGGGATGATTTTAGCGTCCTATCAGCAGTATCCGGTAATGGCTTACCTTACGGCAACGGTTCCTAAGACGCAGACAGCGGGATTGCCACTTCCATCGACTCCGACACCAGCAATAACTGCGGGCGCGAACAACTGGCTTTACAAGTTTGTTAACCGTAAAGACGTAGTGATAGGTTCAGCGAGTTACACGCTCCTGAGTGCCCCGACTGCGGCGCTTCAGACTTTGAACGCGGCAAGCGTTAATTTTTCGGCAGTTCCTACGACGTACACAAACCTTTCGGACACTTTTTTTCCGACCAATCCTCAGGTTGAGGTTTATCGGACGATACACAACGGAACAGTGTTTTACTTTGAAGGGGTAGTAACAAATCCAACTACAACTTTCCTTTCGACTATGTCTGACGCGACGTTGCAAACGCAGAAACGCCTTTATACTGAGGGCGGGGTTCAGCCAAACACAAAACCTCCCTACGCTTCAATCGTCCACACAAACGGCGACGTTACCTACTACGCGGGGGTACTTGCGGAGCCGAATACTGTATACCAGTCCATTCCTGGGATACATTGGGGCGTCCCGACTTCTTTCAACGGACTGACGGACGACAACATTGTAGGTGTGTCGTCGGTGTCTGGCGTCACTGTTGTTTGTTGTAAAAATAAAACGTATCGCATTGACGGACGCTTTGACTCTTTTGGAAGAGGCGGAATGTCTCTTCAGATTATTTCTGATACCGCATCCTGTGTATCGGCGCAGTCTTTGGTCCAAACAGAGGACGCCCTGTATTGGGCGGGAGCAAACGGAATTTTCTCCTGCGACGGCTACCGAGTTACGCGGATAAACGAGGACTACGATAAAACGTGGTCTAAGATGATAAACAAAACAAGATCGTCTTATTCGGCGGCAAATCGTACCGGACTTGGCAGAATACAGGGCAAATACGACGCACAGAATAAACGGGTTTACTGGACTTTGCAGCGCGGAGAATTTGGAACAGATTGCGACATACTGTATGTTTTGGACACGCGGTATGGCATTTCTAAAAACTCAGCGTTTACTACTATGTCTGGCGGATACTTTTCTCCAGATACGAATTTTACGAGCGGTTGGGCCGATTATTTCTCTGCTACAGCCGTAGAGTTTTACCCGGAGTACGACAATAACGACTACCACGGCGCTATGTTTAGGGCGGACAAGCGCGGAATTGTCCATGTGCACCCGGTAAACAGTATCTTTAACTCGGCAAGTAATCTGACTTATGACAGGGCGTACACGGTACTCGGCGTCCCTTCACTTTCCGAATCTCTTTATGCCGGGATACCGTATTCTTATATTTCTCCGTCGTTTAATTTCGGGTCAAGCGCGTCGCGAAAATGGGTTCCACGGCTAAACCTCAACCTCGATTACACCAAAGCGAGCACGTCAAACATTCGCGCAGACATGAAAATATTTTCCATAAACGACGCCGGAAAAGTAGAGACACAGCTTGATTCTCTTTCCCAGCCTGTTGTGACGTTGACTAATTCTCACAACTACAGCTTTGCGTCAAAGTGGAGACATTTCGCCAGAACAGCGTTGCGTTGTGTTTTTAAGCAGATAAAGTTCCAACCAGAAAACATAACGCTTCAAACTTCAGAGCCGGGGAACCTTGCCTCTGTTGCGGGAAATATCGTTACTCTCGGTGTTGGAATATACGACACGGTAACAGCATACTCAAAGATTTATTTCGCCGATGATAATTACACGACTGGATACCTTATTGTTAACGCCGGTTTTCCGGGGTCAAACTTGCAGACACTCACCTCGCCTCCAGGGGGTTCTGGAAAATCCTGGAAAATAAAAGGTGTGTCTAAAAACGTGTTGTTCCCGGTTCTTTCCTACAACATTCATTTCACAACACTCAGGGATTCTAACCAGGCGTTTGCGCCAAGTGAGGCTCAAACATGATTCAAAAGCCTACGCTTGACGCAGAAATGACAGATATCCGGGTCCGCGAAAGTATGACCCGGATAAACAACAACTTCGCAGGGAACCCTTTAAACAAGGGCAGTTTTGAGTTTTTCGCGTTCACTTTCACAAACACAACCGGGGCAGTCGTGAACTACACCGATTATCCTTTGCCCCACGGTTTAAAATTCACGCCGAAAGACGTTATTCAAACCAGCCTAATCGGAGACGCATGGGTGTGGAAAAACGCTAAGTTCACAGACACCGACGTTGTGGTGTCGGTACAAGTCGCGGCAAATTCGACAACAGCGGTCAGGGCATTTATTGGGCGCTACGAAGAGGGTCTACTTTAATGGCTGATTACCTGACATACCTGACGATGAAAACGAAGGTAAAAAACGACACTGACACGCAGTCGGAGACGTTTGTTTCAGATCCGGAGCTTTTGGGATTTTTTAACGAAGCAATCGACGAGATTGAAAAGGAAGTCCACAAGCTGAATGAGGACTACTTTCTAACCAATACCGTTCTTTCTTTGGTGTCTGGAACAGAAGAGTACGCTTTCCCATCCGACATTTACGCCATGAAAATACGCGCTCTTGTTTACCGCAAAGGCACCGACGTATACCCGATCAAAAGGCTAAGGGACTGGCGAAAACTGGAGAATTTTGAAAGCAACAAGAGCCTTCAGCAGCAAATTACCCGCTACAATTACCTCGTTAAAAACGCGGTTGCTGGTAGTCCTAAAATTGTTATTACCCCTGTTCCTGCGGAAACCGGGGCCTATGTCCAGGTGTGGTATATCCGCGCAGCGAATAAACTGCTGGTTGACGCTACTGTTTGCGACATTCCTGAAGCGTCCAATTACATTATGCAGTATGTTAAATGTAAGATTTTTGAAAAAGAGCACAATCCGATTTTGCAGAAGGCGGCGGAAGACTTGGCAGAAATGAAGACCAATGTTTTATCGTCTTTGTCTGAGAGAACGCCGGATAACGATACGACGATTGAAGCCGATTTTTCGTACTATAACGAAATGACTTGAGGGTAGACCATGGTATTTAAAGACCCATTTAATAAACCGCTTGACCCAGTAGTGGCGAAAGCAGTTAACTATAAAACCCCGCTTCAGACCATGACGGCGCAAACTGCGGCAGCGGCTAAAGCTCCGGCTCCGAAGCCCGCTCCGGTTAATCCGGGCGGACAGGGTATTCAGTCTTTCATGAGAAATCTACCCTCTGCAATTAAAGCCATACCGGTTACGCCCCCTGTAGCTCCCCCTGTAGCGCCGCCTCCTGCTTTGACAGCGCCGCAAGCCCAAGCGGCTATGGTTCCCGGCTTAGACAATCGCGCCTTGGACGCTCTTCACGGCTACGCTTTATCGGACGGGCCAAGCCCATGGCTGAAGCTCGCCACAGAGAAACAGCAAGCGGACGAGGCAACTCAGCTTGACAGAACAGCGCAGCAATCGGCAGGAGCACAGGCGCAGGCTATGGATTCTATAGCTATGCGCGGCGGACTTCGCGGCGGATCTGCGGAAAACCTGGCTAGACAAAGCATGGAGAATACCTTGCTCGGCCAGCAGGGTGTAAGAGCGCAAGGTGCGACACAGCGCCTTGGCCTCGGTATGGACGACGAGAACCGAAAAATGGATATTCTCAAAGGTCTTCCAGGGCAGAACTTGGGCATCTGGCAGCAGGGAATGGCAGCTAAAGGCGCTTCAGAAATGGCGGACGCTATTCGGGCGCAGGGCGGCGGGGGTGGGCCGACTGGATTTGGCGACCCTACGCAGAATGCTGTTAATAAACTTCCTTCCGGTCCTGTCAAAGAGACTGGAAGCGCGTGGAACAAAATGACAACTTTTAACCCGGTACTTGACCCTACAGGCGGACTTATTTCCGGGTCAAACGCAATAAAGACACTAAAGACACCTAGTTGGTTGGGGGGTTAATATGATTTGGCCATTGATAGCAGGCGGCGCAGGCGTAGGGCTTTTAAAAGCATACCGCGATCAGCAGAATGAAAAGGGGGCGAGAGAGCTTGCAGCGGTAACGGCTAAGTATTCGCCGTGGACTGGGATGCACCCGCAAGCAGTTAAAAAAGCAGACTACCTTGGCAGCATGGCAGAAGGCGCTTTAGGCGGAGCTTCGTTTGGGCAGAACATGGAAATGGCGGACGCTTATCAAAACAACCTCCAGGCAGACACCGCCATGAAAAATCAAATAGCTCAAAACCAACAGCTACAAGCACTTGAAAATGAAAGGTCTAAAAACGCGGCTCTTTATACTGTTGCCGGACTAGACGGGACAGAGGCAGGCGCACTTTCTCCGAGAATGACTGACGCGGAAATGGCGAAGTATTACGAAGACGACAATTCGCCTTGGGTTATTAAACCAGACGAAAAAAAGAAAAAATAGAGGGGTTATTAAATGGCCGGAAGTCCATGGTACGACATTTTTAGCACGCCGGAAAAACCGCTTACGCAGGTATCAGAAGAGGACTTGCTTAGGGCCATGGCGTCTTCAACAAAGCCCGGTATCCGCGCCGACTCGGTTATTCAAAGAGCGAATGCCAAGGATATGGCTTTAAAAGCCAGTACCCCTACTCCTGCCGCCGCCCCTGCAAATCCGGTTGTTGACCCGTATATTGCATCCCTTGGATCTGGAGACGCACCGCCAACAGGAGCAAGCGATGCTTACGGACCTTCTGTTCTTGCCATGGCAAACGAAGCGTATAATTCTCCAGAAGCCCGTAAGTATTTGGCGGGCCTTGAGGAAAGCCAGAAGGCAGCTATCAAAAATCAAAAAGCGGGTGTTACTTCAGCGCAGGGAAATTTAGACAACTTCTTGAAACTTCCCGCGCAGTATGACCTGTCTCCTTTGATGAATCTCTCTGATTCATGGTTTGGCTCCAACCTGCAAAAAGGCTACAAGGCTCCGTCAAGTGCCCAAGAGCTAATCGGAACACGCTCGGCACTAGAAGGCGCGTTAGCTAAAAACCGCATGGGTGTGACAGAGGCGGAAAAAGATCGGTTGCAGCAGAACCTAACCAACCGGCAAAAAATGATTGATACTTTGACTAACGCCGGAATTGCCGATGCAAAACGTCTTGAGGCAAAAACAGCGGCGGGTACCAGAAGTGACTATAAGGAAGCGCAACAAAAACTCTCGGCAGAAAAGCAATTCCAAACTGAGTACGGGAAAAATGTTTTAGGGCTTGCTCAAATGCGTAGCTCACTTGAAAACATGCGAAATCTAATTTCCAAAAACGGTAGAATACCTGAAATCGGTTCGGAAGAGTACAACCAGTTTAAATCAGAGCTTTCAAGCGCCCTTACAACTTACAATGTTGAGTACGCTAAACTCGGCGCATTGGCAGGGGCAGACTTGGGACTTCTAAATACAAGATTCGGTACAAGTCCTAGCTACCTGGATACATGGTTACAAGAGAAGTTTTTGAATAAGAGCATATCAAAAACATTAGCTAATATGGCAAAAGACGCGGATACAGCCGTTTCAACGCTAAACGCAAGAACAAAAATGTACGACAAGTTTATACCGGACGAAAGAAAAATAACCTTCGACGCATACGAAAAGGCGAAAGGAGGAAGAGAGGGTTCAAATTCTCAGGGTTCTAGCACCTCTACTTTGCAGGGACTAAACGCAAGCCTTGACGCGGCGGAAGGTAAGAAATGAGTGACCCAATAATTGACAGGGTTGAGTCAATGCGAGCTAAAGGCTTTGACATGTCAAAGCTACCTGACGACGTTAAGGCGTATATCAGACAAAAAGCAGCAGAAGAGGCGCAAGGAAGTGCGTCTTCTGACGAAGACAATTTACCCGTAGTTCAGGAACAACACCCAAGCATTTCTTTCGCAGACAGATTTAAAATAAAAAACTTCGGCGACGACGCCATGGCGTCTATTGCATATTTAAAGAGCGAGCACCCGGAAGTTGATTTCTCAACAAGAAAAGGTCAGATAGTAGCCAAAGCTCCGGGAGAAAAAGACTGGCGGGTTTTAGACCCGTCCAGCTTTGACATTCAGGACATTACCGATCTTACCTACGATGTTTTAGGAGGTATCGGGCAAGGGGCAGCTACAGCAGGGGCGGCGGTGTTAGGCGGAGGATTTAGCGCAGGTGCCGGTGCAATTCCTGCGGCTATGGCGGCAGGCGGCGCGACAGGGGTTGGAATAGAGGCGGCGCGACAGGGCATTGGCAAATGGATGGGTGTTAACGACTTCGATAAGACAAACCTCGCCATTTCAGGCGGTATCGGTTTGGCGGCTCCTTTAGCCTTCGGAACCGGCGCGACTAAATCGGCGCTATCCGGGGCTTTAAAAGGGTACTCCGACGACGCTGTTAAGGCGCTTTCTCTGAAGGGAGGGAACTTCGTTAGTAAAGCGGTAGTGCCGGACGCGCTTGCGAAAGAAACGGCACAATCTGTTTTGGAGAAAGCAAACAAAGGCATACTTTCAAACCCCGCGTCAAAACTCGGCTCATTTCTTTCTGGTATTCCGCGCAGGGTGTTGGAGAAAATGCACGAGCAAGTTTCACCAGAGGTCCGGGCCTTTCTCTCAAAAGCGTATGAGATTGACCCAGAAAAGTCTCTCTCGCACCTACAAGCTGCCGAAATAATACAGGCTCAAAAACCCGGAGAACTGGCAAACCAATTTGTCGATACAGTCAATGAAATGGTTCAAAGCAAGCGCGAAGAGGTAGGCGCTAAAATAGGTCGGGCTATCGACAATTCAAATGTGCAGTTTAACATACCAGCGATTAG
>Ga0315275_10004311_pt1 | contig 13286 bp, 9 predicted proteins | sample YL17G03_0_MG_FD_205557 | JGI IMG/M metagenome (GOLD analysis project Ga0315275, IMG submission 205557) | Sediment microbial communities from Yellowstone Lake, YNP, Wyoming, USA - YL17G03_0 | ecosystem: Environmental > Aquatic > Freshwater > Lake > Sediment | place: USA: Wyoming | collected... | reverse complement strand
CGAATCCCCGCGACCAGCATATACGGCGGCACATCCTGCCCAAGCCCTGAGTAAGCCCCCACCATAGCGTGGCAGCCGATTCGGACGAACTGATGGATCCCGGTCATTGCTCCCAATCTGGCATAATCCCCAATCTCCACGTGTCCTGCCAGGGAGACCACATTCGCTATGATGATGTGGTGGCCCAACCTGCAATCGTGACCCACATGGCAGTAAGCCATGATGAAACCGTGATCGCCAATGATTGTCTCGCTGCCTCCTTCTGTCGTCCCTCGGTTAATCGATACGAATTCCCGAATAACCGTATTCTGACCGATCTTCAAATAGGTTTCTTCTCCTTGATAGCCAAGATGTTGGGGGGGAGTCCCCAGAACTGCATGGGGGAAGATTTGGCAGCCATTGCCAACCTCCGTCCACCCGTCGATTAGCACGAAGGCTCCAATCTGGATACCGTCTCCCAGAGAGACGTGCTCGCCAATCTGGGAATAGGGACCAATGGTGCATCCTTCCCCGATCTTCGCTCCGGGCGCCACCATTGCTGTCGGATGAATGCTCACCGGTTCTCCCCTTCTTCTTCGCGGTCGGCGATCATCATCAGGAGTTCGGCCTCGACTACCAATGCTTGCTCGACATAGGCCCTTCCCCTCGCCTTGGCGGATCGGGTGTGAAGGCGGGTCAGGTCCATCTCCAAGCGAAGTTGATCGCCAGGGAAAACGGGCTTACGAAACTTCGCTTTGTCGATCCCCATGAAAAGCATCAGTTTATTCTCAGGCAGGTTCAGGGACCTCTTGATCAGGATGGCCCCCGCCTGGGCCAGAGACTCCAGGATTAGGACTCCAGGCATGATGGGGTAGTTCGGAAAATGCCCCACAAAAAAAGGCTCATTGATCGTAACGTTCTTGAGCCCCACGATCCTTTTCCCCAACTCCATCTCCAAGACGCGATCAATCAGGAGAAAGGGATACCGATGGGGAATGAGCCTTTGAATCTCACGGATATCCATCATAGATCCTCCCCTTTTGGCCCGCAAGATAAACTACCGAGAAGATGCCCTTTCTTCCAGCTCATGAATCCGTTTCTCCAGTGCCCGGATCGTTCTAATCAGCTCCGGCAGTTTCGGAAGAGAAACTGCCATCCTCCGGAAGAGGTTATGCGGGATCGCCGGGCTTCCCATCACGATGGAAGCGGGGTTCAGGTTCTCCCTCACCCCGGATTGGGACCCCACGATGCAATCATCTCCGATCTCGAGGTGCCCAATAATTCCCACCTGGCCTGCCAAGGTCACCCGGTTTCCGATCTTCGTGCTCCCCGCGATGCCCACTTGGGAGATGATGATCGCATCCTGCCCAATCTGAACGTTGTGCGCGATTTGCACCAGGTTGTCGATCTTGGTCCCCCGACCGACGCGGGTCTGACCCAGAGTGGCCCGATCGATGGCGACATTGGCACCGATCTCCACATCGTCCTCCACGCAAACTCCGCCAATCTGAGGGATCTTCTGATAATGCCCCTCTTTGTCCTTGGCATACCCAAAGCCATCGCTCCCCAGAATCGTTCCGGAATGGATGATCACCCGATCCCCAATCCAAACCCCTTCCCGCACCATGACTTGGGGATATAAGAGACAGCCTTTACCTATGTGACTGCCCAGCCCAACATATACCTGAGGGAAGAGGACGGAATGGTCCCCGATCATCGACTCTTTGCCGATGAAGGTAAAAGCCCCGATGGAGACCCCCTCACCCAATTCCACCCCTTCCTCCAAAACAGCCGTAGGGTGAACACCTGGTGGGGGCAGGGCTTGAGGATGCAGAAGGTGCAGTGCCTTGGCGAAGGCCAAATATGGGTTATCAGTGCGAAGGGTAGGTTTGGTCGAGGGGGGATCTTGAAGCGAAAGGATGATTGCAGAAGCCTGGGTTCCTTCCAAATACTTCAGATGGCGGGCATCGGCCACGAAAGAGAGTTCGCCCTCCTTCGCCTCTCGAAGACTCGCCACCCCTCGGATCTGGACCTCGCCCTGCCCCACCAATTGACAGGAGAGCGCTTCCGCTAAATCGCGCAACCTCATTTCATTACATCCTGAATTCGCCGGCTCATTTGGTTTTGGAATCGAACAAGGGAATGATCTCCTTGGTCAGATCGATCTGATCTGTCGAATACAAAATCCCGGCCTGACCCTTCTCCAAGATCAAGGTATAACCCTTTGCTTTTCCGTAGTCCCGGATAACAACCGTAATATCCTTCAGGAGGTCGCGGATCAGTTCCCCTTCCTTCTTCTGCAGATCTCGGCCGGAATCGTCGTAGATCCTCCGCAGATCCCGCACCTTCTTGTCGATAGCCTCTTGTTTCTCCTTTCGAGCGGCCTCGCTCAGGATAGAAGCCTGCTTTTCAAAGTCTCTTTGCAGTTTGGTGATCTCCTCCTCCCGGGCACTCAGTTCCTTTTGTTTCAGGTCTCGTTCGGCTTCCACCTTACCCTTCGCCTGCTTACCCGCTTTGGATTCCATGATGACCTGCTGGATGTCTACCGTAGCGAGCCGAAGCGCGTCGGCTGCCTTGGCCTGGGGAGAAAACCCCATTCCGAAACAGAGCGTCGCTGCCACCAAGGTACTCACGAAGGTCCATCGTCTCATGCTGCCCTCCCTCCCTGGGTCATGCATTCCTAAAAGAATGCACCCACGGAAAAATGTAACTGGCCCATTTTTTCATCGCTCTTTCGGTCCAGCTTAAAACCGTACTCCAGACGTATGGGACCCATGGGCGAGAAAAAGCGAATACCCCCTCCGATCGATTTCCGCATGTGGGAAAGACTGTAGTTATGGCTTTCGTCCCAAGCATTCCCCATATCGTAGAAAACCACCCCCTTAAAGGTCTCGTATAGGGGGAAGATCATTTCCACATTGAAGCATAAGCTCTTGTTGCCACCAGTCGGTGTGCCATGCTCAGTCGGCCCAATATCCCGAAATTCAAACCCCCGTACAGTGGTCGGCCCACCCAGAAAGTATCTTTCAGAGAGGGGAAGTTCCTGCCCGCCTAATCCCCGGCCGTATCCAACGTTGCCGTGCAATACCCCTATTACTTTCCAGAAGAGGGGTTTATAATAGCTCGAATCCACCTCATACTTCATAAACGCCTTGGTGCTCCCCAAGAGTCCAGGCGCATATGTGGCCGAGAAAAGGTTCTTGTATCCTTTAGTGGGATCGAGGCGATTGTCGCGAAGATCCCGCACCAGCGCAAGGGTCAAGGCGCTGATCGTATATTTTCCTTCCTCGTCCGCCACGGTGGAGGGCGCATCATGCGATACGCTGGAGATATTTACCTTCTCTAATCGATACGTCGTGAAGCCTTCGAAATGATAACGGATGGGGCGCCCATAGGTAATGCTCCCTCCCATTCTTCCCTCGTCCCAATCCGGATACAGCCGTTCCTGATTGTATATATTAAACCCCACCGAATTATCCGTATCGAAGACTCTGGGATCAAAATAGCCCAGATCGAACCTCTGCCTTCTCTGAGAGATCTCCGCGGTGAGGGAAACCCGCAGGCCCTTTCCCAGGAAATTGGTTTCGGCAATCTGGGCCATCCCCATTACGCCATCGACGGATCCGTAGCCGCCGCCGAGGGAAAAGGTACCGGTCATTTTTTCTTTCACTCCCACTTTCACGAGCAGGGAATCCTCGGCACTTCCAGGCGTCGTATCGACATTTACCTCTTCGAAGAATCCTAGGTAATTGAGGGCCCCCTTCCCCTTGCGCAAGGCAACGCTGTCGAAGATCTCCGATTCGGCGAGCCGGAATTCGCGGCGGATCACGTTGTCCCGGGTGCGATCATTGCCACTGATCTCCAACCGCTCCAGCTTCATCTGCCTTCCTTCCTGGACGGAGAGCTTGATATTCGCCAGCAACTTCTCCCGATTCAGGTCGGTTAATGGGGATACGTCCGCGAAGATATATCCCTTCTCCCCATATCTGTCGGTGATGGAGAAGATGTCGCGCTGCAAGGCCTCGTAGCTGAAAACCTCACCCTGCTTCGTTTTCAGGGCCTCCAATAACTCCTTGGTATCGAAAATCGTATGGCCCGTTATCGTCACTTCCCCCACCATATACGGGGGCCCCTCCTCGATATGAATGCTAATTCGGATCCTCTTCTCCTTCTTATCGATCTCCACCTGAGGCTCACCGATTTTGACGTCCAGGTGGCCGTTATTCAGGTAAAAAGCTTTCAGCCGATCCGTATCCGCTTTCAAATCCGAACCCTTTAACGTTCCATAAAAGAAGAAAAGGAAGAGCTCTTTGGTCTTCATTTGCTTCTTCAGCTTGCTGGGACTGAAGGCCTTATTGCCACTGAAGACGATATCGGTGAGGTCGAATTTTTCCCCCTCGTTGATCTGGAAGATCACTTTCGCCTCGTTCTCCGATACCGGTTCCACGGCTGGCTTCACCGCCACCTGGTAATATCCCTCCTCTTCATAGAAGAGGCGGATCTTCTCTGCATTCTGATTGAGTACCAAGGGGTTCGCAATCGAGCCGAGAGGCAGATCCACTTTCTCCAGAATCTTCTTCGCCTCCAGTTTCTCGTTTCCTTTAAGGACAATTTCTTTGATGTAAGGCTTCTCCTTGATCAGGACAGTAAGCTTCAATCCCCCCTCGAATCCCTCGGCATCCACCGCCACCTGATCGAAATATCCCATCGAGTAAAGGGTCTTCACATCCTCCCGCAATTTCTCGACCGAGAACTCCTCACCCGCCTTGGTTTTCATCTTGTACCGGATGGTAGCCTCTTCAATCTTCCGATTTCCTTTTACGGATATCTCCTTGATGAGGATCTTCTGCGGTTCCTCTGCAAAGGAAAGAGGAGCACAAAAGATGAGGAGCAGGGAGAGAAAGAAGAAAATCGTGAGTCGCTTGAGTGTCCGCTTAGGCAAGGATGATTGAATATGCGAGGGGTAAAGAGGCGGCCACACGTTATCGTTCAAATGTGCCCGGGTGAACAAAAAAAACCTCTTGAACGAGGGCTCAGACACATAACTTAGGCTGTAACGTCATTTTTTCGTCTCTATGGCGGCATGACTCAACTCAAACTGAAGGGCATCAGCGCCCAATTTCACCGTTATCGTACCCCCTTCGGAAAAATTTCCTTTCAAGACTCCCTCGGCCAAAGGATCCTCGATGAAGCGCTCGATAGCTCGCCGCAACGGTCTGGCTCCATAGGTTGGATCGTAGCCTTCCCGAATGAGGAAGTCCTTCGCGTCCTCTTCCAGAAGGAGGCTGAGGTTTTTCTCTTCCAGTTGCACCTGAATGCGTTTGATCATCAGATCGACGATCTCGACCATATGACTTCGATCCAAAGGATGAAAGACGATGACCTCATCGATACGATTGAGCAGTTCGGGATTGAAGGTACGCTTCAATTCGCTGAGGACCATTTCCTTCATCTTCTGGTAGGGTATTCTTCCCTCCTCCCCCTTGGAAAAGCCCAAGGTGGCGGAGTTCCCGATCTGTCGGGCCCCCAAGTTCGAAGTCATGATCACGACGGTATTCTTGAAATCAATCAATTTCCCCGTATTGTCGGTGAGATGTCCATCCTCCAGCACTTGCAGCAAAAGGTTGAAGACATCTGCATGTGCCTTTTCAATCTCATCCAGAAGGATCACCGAGAAGGGATGGCGCCTTACCTTCTCCGTCAGGTGAGACGAATCCTCATAGCCCACATACCCGGGAGGCGCCCCAGTCAGGCGCGAGACTGAAAACTTCTCCATATATTCGGACATATCTATCCGAATCAATGCATCTTCGGTCCCAAACAGGAATTCCACCAGGGCCTTTGCCATCTCGGTCTTGCCCACGCCGGTCGGTCCCAGGAAGATGAAGGAACCTACTGGTCTCCGGGGGTTCTTGATGCCGGCTCTGGAGCGGCGAATGGCCCGAGATACGGCTCGAATCGCCTCTTCTTGTCCCACCACCCGCTTATGAAGCTCCGATTCCATTCTCAGGAGTTTCTCCGACTCTTCCTCTGCGATCTGGAAGAGAGGAATCCCGGTCCAGCGAGATACCACATAAGCGATATCCTCATCGCTGACCACGGTCTTTTCCTTCGCCCGCGACTCCTTCCACCGGAGTTTCTTCTCTTCCAGCTCGATCTTGGCCTTGCTCTCCGCGTCCCGGATCCGGGCCGCTACCTCGAAGGCCTGGGTCCGGATGGCCTCATCCTTCTGCTGCCTGAGCCTCTCCACCTCCATCTCAAGCTCCTGAAGCTCGGGCGGGAGGGTAAGGCTCTTCAACCGAGCCCGGGAGGATGCCTCATCGATGACATCGATAGCCTTATCGGGCAGGAATCGATCGGAGATATACCTCTGAGAGAGCCGTGCGGCAGCAGCGAGCGCCCCATCGGTAATCGTGGCAGAATGGTGGGTCTCATAACGATCCCGGATCTCTCGCAGGATGCGGATGGTTTCATCCACCGAAGGGGCCTCCACCAGGATCGCCTGGAATCGCCGTTCGAGGGAACGATCCTTTTCAATATAGCGCCGATATTCATCCAGGGTCGTGGCCCCAATCACCTGGATTTCCCCCCGGGCCAAGGCTGGCTTCAGCATATTGGAGGCATCGATGGCCCCTTCCGCTGCTCCGGCACCCACCAGGGTATGAAGCTCATCGATAAAGATGATGATGTTGTTGGCTTGCTGGACTTCTTTTAAAACGGTCTTCAGCCGCTCTTCGAACTGTCCCCGATACTTGGTCCCGGCCACCAGGGCAGCCAGATCCAGCATCACCACACGCCGATTCAGCAAGGTCTCCGGCACATTGTTGCGCACTATCCGCTGGGCCAAGCCCTCGACGATGGCGGTCTTTCCTACCCCCGCCTCCCCGATGAGGACCGGGTTATTCTTCGTCCTTCGCGAGAGGATCTGGATGACCCGCTCGATCTCCATCTCCCTTCCGACGACGGGATCGAGCCTTTCTTGCCGCGCTAAAACGGTGAGGTCTCGCCCGAACTCATCTACCGTGGGGGTACGGGACTGGGCAGCTGGGCGAGAGCCCTTCTCTCCCAATAATTCCAAGGCCAACGCCCTAGCGGCGGCTTCTGTAACCCCATTCCCTTGAAGCACCAGGGAGGCAATTCCCTCCCTTTCCTTGATCAGGCCCAACAGCAAATGCTCGGTACCGATATAATTGTGGCCCAAAGATCTGGCCTCGATGATGGCCAATTCCAATACCTTTTTCCCTTGCGTCGAGAAAGGAATTTCCCCTGCCTCGACCTCTCTTGATCCCACCGAAGATCCCTTTTCCACCTCCGCCTTCAGCAAGGACATATTGAGCCCCATCTTCTTCAGGATCGCCAAGGCAAGCCCATCCCCCTCGCGGATAAGACCCAAAAGAAGGTGTTCGGGGCCCACGAAGTTGTGCCCTAACCTTATCGCCTCTTCGCGGGCAAAGATGATGACTTTTCGTGCTCTTTCCGTAAATCTTTCAAACATGGAATCTTTGTCTCCTATTTCTTCTTCGACGAATTCTATTATAGAATACCTTCGGAATTCGTCAAGTCCAAATCACAGAGATCTGGAAAAACCAGAACTGAAAGCCTGCTATGCGGGATGTTCCAAGATGGCGCCGTCCGCCATCCTGATAGTTCGATGGGTGGAAGAGGCTAGCCCTTCATTATGGGTGACCGTGATGATGGTCAGTTTCCTCTCCCAATTGAGCCGCTGCAGCAGCTCAAAGATGCCCTTGCTGCTCGCGCCATCCAGGTTCCCCGTGGGTTCATCTGCCAGGATCACGGAAGGGGAGGTAGCCAGAGCCCGGGCTACCGCTACCCTCTGTTGCTCTCCACCAGAGAGTTCGGCTGGCTTATGGAGCAGGCGGTGGGAGAGGTGCACTTCCTCCAGAATGGATAGGGCGACCCTCTTCGCCTCTTCCCTGGACATTCGGGCGATGAGGGCCGGCATCATCGTATTCTCGAGGGCGTTGAATTCGGGGAGCAGGTGGTGGAATTGGAATACGAAGCCTATAGTTCGGTTGCGAAAGGAGGCTAATCCCTCGTCGGACAGGCGAAAGAGGTTGGATTTTTCGTAGATGATCTCTCCGGAGGTCGGTCGATCCAGGGCTCCCAAAAGGTGCAGAAGGGTACTCTTGCCAACCCCTGATGGTCCCACAATGGAAATAAATTCTCCTCGCCCAACTCTCAGATTTACCCCTTTGAGGACGGGGATGGTCTCCCCGCCCAGCCAGTAGGACTTCTTCAGATCTTTGACCTCGATGAATTCACTCATAGCGGATGGCCACCACCGGATCTAACTTGGCCGCTTGCCGAGAAGGGTAGATGGTGGCGAGAAAACTGATTAGCAGGGCGGAAAAGGAAACGATAACGAAATCGAAGGGCTTCATCAGTACAGGGAGGGAGTCGATATAATATACATCTCCGGGCAACTTGATGAACTTGTAGGTATCCAGCGCCCAGCAGGCCCCAAACCCGAGGAGGCAGCCCAGGACCGTTCCCACCAGCCCGATTACCATCCCCTGCACCATGAAGATGGACATGATGCTTCGCGAGGTAGCCCCCATCGACTTCAAGATGCCAACATCCCGCCCTTTCTCCATCACCATCATAATCAGGGTACTCACGATATTAAAGGCGGCTACCAACACGATCAAGACCAGGATAATGAACATGGTAATCTTCTCTAATTTCAGGGCAGAGAAGAGGTTTCGATTCATCTCCATCCAATTTCTCGTCCAATAGGAGAATCCCAGGAGTTTCTGAATTTGGTCCCCTACCGCCTTCGCTCGATAGATGTCGTCCAGTTTCACCTCAACCCCACTCACCCCCGACCCCATCCGAAAGAACTGTTGCGCTGCAGGGATGGAGATATAAGCCAGACTCGCATCATACTCATACATGCCCGCCTCGAAGATCCCCACCACCCGAAATCTCTTCAGCTTGGGCATAAGGCCCATGGGAGTGGAAATGCCTCCCAGGGGGGACACCACATTAACCGGATCCCCCAGGGAAACACCCAGATGGCGCGCCAGCTCGCGGCCCAGGATGATGCCATCCCCTGAAGCTCCTTCCGTTCTCAGATCAGCGAGGCTGCCCTCCTTGATGTTCTTGGCCAAGTCGGTCACATTTCCCTCGCTTCCCGGGTGGATCCCTCGAAGCACGACCCCGGACACGTTATTCTCGGATGTCAACATGACCTGGTTGAGAGTGAAGGGGGCCGCCTCCACTACATGCTCAACCTTCTTGATCTTGTCCATGACCTCTCCGGGGGTGTCCATCCCTTTTGCCCCCAACTTGAGTATGATCAGGTGGGCATTGGTCCCCAAAATCTTGGTGCGGAGATCATTCTCGAACCCGCTCATCACGGAAAGAACGATGATCAAGGCCATCACCCCCAGGGTGACTCCTCCGATGGAAATCGAGGTGATCAGGGAGACGAAGGCCTGCTTTCGTTTGTTCTTCAGATATCTGAAGGCGAGAAAGAGCTCGTAGGGGAAAACCATTATGCCCTCTCCGGGCGCATATGAGGGAAGAGAATCACATCGCGGATGGAGGCTGAATGGGTGAAAAGCATGACCAGGCGGTCGATTCCGATCCCCTCTCCGGCGCATGGAGGCATCCCATATTCTAAGGCCCGGATGAAGTCCTCATCGATCGTCTGGGCCTCTTCATCTCCCAGTTCCCGCTGCCGGGACTGTTCCTCGAAGCGCCTCCTCTGCTCTAAGGGATCGTTCAACTCGGAGTAGGCATTGGCCACCTCCAGTCCCCCGATGAAGAGCTCGAATCGTTCCACAAAGGGAGAGCCATCCTTTTTCTTCTTGGCCAGGGGGGAAAGCTCCAAAGGATAATCCAGGATGAAGGTGGGCTGAATCAACTGGGCCTCCACTTTGGCCTCAAACAGTTCACCCAGGACCTTTCCCCATCCCATCCCCTTTTCGGCGAGGTTCAGCCTCAGCCTGCGACCCAGATCCAAGATGGCCTCGGGCGTTGCCAGATCCTCCGGGGAAATTCCACCGACCTGGATCAGGGAATCCATAAGGGTATATCGAGGCCAGGGGCGCTCGAGACTGATCTTCTCGTCCTTGAATCCGAGTTCCAAGCTCCCCAGGGCTCCCGTTGCGATCTGACAAAACAACTCCTCCGTCAAATCCATCAGTTCCCCGTAGTCGGAATAGGCCTGATAGAATTCCAGCATGGTGAATTCCGGGTTGTGCTGGGTGGAGATGCCCTCATTGCGGAAGTTGCGATTGATCTCATAGACTCGATCCAATCCTCCCACGATCAGTCGCTTGAGGTAGAGTTCGGGCGCAATGCGAAGATAAAGGTCCATATCCAGAGCATTATGATGGGTGACAAAAGGACGAGCAGACGCGCCACCAGCCTGGGGCTGCATCATGGGCGTCTCCACTTCCAGAAAGCCCCGTTTATCGAAGAACTCCCGAACCGCCCCAATGATGGCGCTCCGAAGACGGAAGATCCTACCTACCTCCGGATTGGCCAAAAGATCCAGATACCTCTGGCGATAGCGTATCTCCACATCTGAAAGGCCATGCCATTTTTCAGGAAGCGGACGAAGGGATTTCGACAAGAGTTCGAACTCCTTCACCCATACGCTTAACTCGCCGGTCTTGGTGCGAAAGAGCTTGCCGCAAAGTCCAATCACGTCTCCAATGTCGAGCCGTCGGAAGAGGGCATAGCCTTGGGCCCCGATCTCTTCCTCACGAAAGTAAGCCTGAATGCGCCCGCTCCGATCCTGAATGTGGGCGAAGGAGGCCTTCCCATGCCTGCGCAGGGACATGATCCGACCCGCCAGACTGACCGGGATCTCCGGCTCGAATTTCTCTTTTTCCCAGGATCCATAGCGTGAGAGGAGGTCTGCTGCCAGGTCTTTCGCCTCGAAACGATGGCCATAGGGATCAATCCCCGCCCCTCTTATTTCCTCCAGTTTCCTTCGTCTCTCCTCGATCAGCTCATTCAGATCCTCCACGGCATCTCCTCTCTGAGCTCGTATTATAGGGAGAAATTCCTCGCCTGTCAAGGCTTACCAATAAAGCCTCAAGGCCGCTTCACTCCCTTAAACCTCCTTCTGAGCGCATTCGGCAAAGCGGATGAGGGATCACCTTCCGCCCCCTCGGGGAAAGGACGTCCTCGGGAAAGGAGAACCTTTCCTCCTGGGGTGAAAGGTTGAGGGAAGCTGAGGGGTGTGTTCTAGGACGTGAGGCTCCGGGATTGTCGCAGAAAAGATTCGATGAAGGGGTCAAGCGCCCCATCCAAGACTGCATCTACATTGCTGGTTTCATATCCCGTGCGGTGATCCTTCACCAGCTGATAAGGGGCCAGTACGTAGGAGCGGATCTGGCTTCCCCAGCCGATTTCCTTTTTTTCCCCCTCCAGTTCGGCCATCTTTTCCTGCTGCTCCCGCTGGTAACGCTCATACAGGCGGGCCCTGAGTACCTTCATGGCCATCGCCTTATTCTTATGCTGGGACCGCTCATTCTGGCAAGTAGCCACAATCCCGGTGGGAATGTGTGTGATGCGCACGGCGGAATCCGTCACATTCACATGTTGACCTCCGGCACTACTCGAACGGAAGGTATCGATGCGGAGGTCGCTCTCGTTGATCTGGACCTCAATATGATCCTCTATCTCCGGAAAAACGAATACCGAGGCGAAAGATGTGTGCCTTCGCTTATTGAAGTCAAAGGGGGATATGCGGACCAATCGATGCACCCCGCTCTCCGGTTTCAGATAACCGTAAGCATGGAGTCCACTGATGGTCACCGTGGCGCTCTTGATGCCCGCTTCCTCCCCCGGTTGGATATCGATCACCTGGGCCTTGTATTTTCGGTCTTCCGCCCACCGCAGATACATGCGCAGGAGCATCTGGGCCCAATCCTGGGACTCGGTACCGCCGGCGCCCGCATTGATCGACAAGATCGCATTCCCCTGGTCATGCTCTCCGCCCAATAGAAGCTGCAGTTCCCAGGAGGATATCTCCTGCTCCAGGCCGACCACGGCCTCTGCGACCTCCAGTAGGATGGTCTGGTCCCCTTCCTCGGCCGCAAGGTGAAGCAAGAGAGCCTGATCTTCTATCTTCCTGGTTAAGCTATCAAGGGCAAAGAGGGACTCTTTCAGCTCACTGCGCTCCTTCAAGAGAACCTGTGCCTTTTCCGGATTCTTCCAGAGATCCGGATGGGCTATGTCCATCTCCAACTCGGCCAATCTCTTCCTTTTCTTTTCCGAGTCAAAGATATCCCCTGAGGCCCACCACTTTTACCTCTAAATCAGCCAGTCTCTTCTCCAATTCCGCAATCATGGTCGTGTATCCTCCTCTGTCCTCTTTTTCCTATTTCCCACTTTTTTCCCCAGCCTCATGGGGATTGTGCGGCTGAGCATGAAGGCCAGGGTGACCAGAAGACAGCACTCTGCAAAGACGTTTCCGTATCGTGCAAAAAGGGTGGTACCGTTCGATAGCGAGATGATAGCAACAAAATGATCCTCGGTGAAGAGACAGGAGGCATGAACGATCCTCCCCTGGGGGCTGACCACTGCGGAAATCCCGGTATTTGCAGCTCGCACCAGATAGCAGCCGTTTTCAACCGCCCGGGCAACTGCCGCGGAAAGATGTTGATAGGGGGCCGCGCTCTTCCCATACCATGCATCATTTGTGATGTTGACCAAAAAATCCGCTCCGCCCATCCGAAATCTTCGCACCAGATCGGGGAAGATGGCCTCAAAACAAATGGTCACGCCGAACCTGGCGTGCGGGAGGGAAAAGACTTTCACCTCTTTCCCGCCGCTGAAATCACCAATCCCCGCCGTTAACTTGCTGATGAAGGGAAGGAGCCTTCGCAGAGGTACGTATTCTCCGAAGGGAACCAGATGGATCTTATCATATTTTTCGACTGAACCCTTGCCCGGCGACAGGAGAAAAGCGCTGTTGAAATAAAGGACTTCATCCTTGCCCTTCTGTTCCAAGTCGGGACTTCCCACCAGGAGGAAAGAACCAGTCTGATTGGCCAGCGACTGCAATTCCCCCTGTAGATTCGGCGCGGCCCGAAGGTAGAAGGGAAGTGCGGTCTCAGGCCAGACGATCAGATCGGGTGAGGATTGGGCAGCCTCCCTGGTCAGCCTTTTATGAACTTCGAAGGCCTCTTTTTGCCGCGTAGGATCCCACTTGAGGCTTTGCTCGATGTTTCCCTGGATAACCGCCACCTTCATCCTTTCTCCGTCTTCCGGCTTCTGGAGGCGTAGGTGTCCGTAGGTGAGGGTGAAGAGCAGGGCGATCCCGG
>Ga0315275_10004310_pt1 | contig 13287 bp, 12 predicted proteins | sample YL17G03_0_MG_FD_205557 | JGI IMG/M metagenome (GOLD analysis project Ga0315275, IMG submission 205557) | Sediment microbial communities from Yellowstone Lake, YNP, Wyoming, USA - YL17G03_0 | ecosystem: Environmental > Aquatic > Freshwater > Lake > Sediment | place: USA: Wyoming | collected... | reverse complement strand
TCGTGGCCAGCGGCGCCATCGGGAAGATCATGTTCCTCAAGGCCACGTACGGCCAGAAGGGGCGCATCGGGTTCGAGAACGAGTGGCGCGCGCGCAAGGCGATGGGGGGCGGCGAGCTCCTCGACCAGGGCGTGCATGTCATCGACCTGTGCCGCCAGTTCCTCGGCGACTTCGATAAGAAGAGCATCAAGGGCGAGGCGCTCCGGCTCTTCTGGCAGGGCGATGTGGACGACAACGCGTTCGTGGTGCTGCGCAGCGTAGAGGGCGTCCCGGCGTTCCTCCATGTGAGTAGCTCACTCTGGCGCAACACGTTCTCGTTCGAGATCCAGGGAACGCTCGGCCGCGCCGAGATCCACGGCATCCGCGGCCACTACGGCGCGCCGAGGCTGACGCTCCTCACCCGCAACGAGGCGAAGAGCGCCAAGATAGGGGTCTACCAGTTCGACGAGCAGGTCTTCGAGTTCCCTGACGAGGATATCACCTGGGAGCGCGAGATGCAGAGCTTCGTCGCATCGGTGCGCGACGGAGCGCCGGTGGACGGCACGCCAGAGGACGCGGCCAAGGTGCTCGAGGTCATCTTCGCGGTCTACGAGCAGGGCGAGGACGTGTAGATGAAGCCGCTCCTCGTCATCACCGGCGGCGCGGGGTTCATCGGCAGCCATCTCGCCGATAGGTTCCTCGGTGAGGGTTGGCGCGTGCGTGTGGTGGACAACCTCCGCACCGGTCACGAATCGTTCATTGCGCACAACATATCGAACCCGGATTTCGAGTTCGTGCTCCTCGACCTCAAGGAGGCGGAGCGGCTCGCTGACGTGTTCAAGGGCGCGGAGGCGGTCGCGCACCTCGCGGCGAACGCCGACGTGAAGGGCGGCCGCGACAGCCCCACAATTGACCTGTGGGAGAACTGCGTCAACACCTCGAACGTGCTCGAGGCGATGCGCAAGGCCGGCGTGAAGCGCATCATCTTCTCCAGCACAGGCTCGATCTATGGCGAGCCCGACGTGTTCCCCACGCCGGAGGACGCGCCGTTCCCGGTCCAGACGAGCATGTACGGTGCGTCCAAGTGCTACGGCGAGGGGCTCATCTCGGCCTACTGCGAGGCCTACGGCATGCAGGCGTGGATCTTCCGCTTCGTCAGCATCCTCGGCGAGCGCTACACGCACGGCGTCATCTTCCACATGATGCAGCAGCTGCGTGAGCATCCGGGCCATCTCGAGTTCCTCTCCGACGGCACGCCGCTCAAGAGCTTCCTCTACGTCGGCGATTGCGTCGACGCGATATGGGTTGCGTACAACAAGGCGCACGATAAGGTGAACATCTTCAACCTCGGCCACACCGAGGAGATACGCGTGCGCGACATGGTGAAGATCCTGCTCGAGCATCTCAACAAGTCCGATGTGCAACTGCGTTTTTCCGACTCGCCGCGCGGCTGGGTCGGCGACTCGCCGCACATCCTGCTCGACGTGAAGAAGATGATGTCGCTCGGCTGGAGACAACGGCTCTCTATCCCCGACGCGATACGCCGCACCGCCGATTACCTTGCCGCACATCCCGAGCTGCTCGGCGAGCAGTACTTCCGCGAGAAGGAGACGGGAGGAATAACCATGGGTACACTTGATACAAAGATCTACGAGGCGGTCATCCCCTGCGCCGGCGCGGGCACGCGCATGGGCGATATGGTCAAGGATATCCCGAAGCACATGATCCGCTTCGACGGAGTGCCGTTCCTGCAGTTCATCATCGCCCATCTTCAACGCAACGGCATCACGCGGTTCATCATACCCGTCGGGTACCTCGGCGAAGTCATCAAGGCGTACTTCGGGGACGGCTCCGCGTTCGGCGTCGAGATCGTCTACGCGCAGAGCTCGGTCGAGGTGGAGACCGGCGGCTCGTTCAAGCGCGCGCTGCCGCACGTCAAGGGCGACGCGTTCCTCATGCACTACGGGGACTCGTACTTCCCCTACGACCTCACGCCCATGACCGAGCGGTTCCTCTCGTCAGGCAAGACCGCCATGGTCGTGTGCAACCGGCGGCCGAAGATCGAGGGTTTCGACGACAAGAACAACATCATCGTGGATGCGGAGAACAACATCACCGGGTACGACAAGAGGAACGTCTCGGGCAAGGCGACGTTGCACGACGTCGGGGTCATCTACTTCCGCAAGCGCATCGCTGAGTACTGCCATCCGGATGCGTTCAAGCTCGATGAATACGTTTTCCCGCTCCTCGCGAAGGAGCGCGAGATTCTCGCTTACCCGACAGACCTCAAGTCGATTGGTATGGGGAGCGTCGAGAAGGTCGAGCGCTTCAACAAGTATTTGGCGGCGCATCCGGGACTACTTGAGGAAGTCAAGGCGCTGCGGAAGCGTTGAGATTTCGTACAACTATCTTTCTCCTTCTATAGTATGAACGATCCTCTTCGCCGCCTCGAGCAGGCTCGGGACGATGACGACCCTCTTCTGCAGCTCCGGGTCGAGCTTCGCGAGCTCCGCGTGCGGGTCCTCGCCCTCGCGGCTCGCGACCATGAAGCATTGCCTGCAGTCGCTGCCGGTCTGCATGTCGATGCGGCGGTCGCCGACCATATACGACTTCGCTATGTCGATGTCGTGCTCCGTCGCGGCGCGCAGGAGCAATCCCTTCTTCGGCTTCTTGCAGTCGCACGGCCCGGTGTAGTCCTCGTGGTGCAGGCAGTAATAGATGCCGGCCGGATGCAATTCATCATTGAGTCTCTTCTTTATCGCTTCGAGCACGTCGATGCCGAAGAACCCTTTGGCGAAGCCCACCTGGTTCGAGATGATGATGGGAAGGATATCATGCTGGCGCAGGAGCGCGAACGCCTCCTTCGCGCCAGGCAGGAACACCAGCTCGTCCGGTGATAAGAGATCGGAGCACATCCTTCCCTGCGCGTCGACGATCTCCGGATGCTTTACCTCCTTGTTGATGGTCCCGTCCCGGTCGATGAACGCTGCGATGTGTGGCATGTGCTCCTCTTCTTCTGCCACGGAGCATTGAACTCACTCCGTTCCGTGGTTTTACGTCGGCGACCCTGCATAAATCGGGTCGCCTCCTGGTTTGCTCCAAGGTGGCGTTACGATATACTGTAGATTGTGCTCTGCTCTAATCCTGCACGATGACCTTGCTGCCCTCGAAGTCGAACTTGAAGCGGACCTCGCTCAAGCCCTCCTTGCGCATCGCGATGCGGAGCCGCTCCGGCTCTTCGGTGTAGAACATGAGGAACCCGCCGCCGCCCGCGCCGATGATCTTGCCGCCCAGCGTGCCGTTCTTGCGCGCGAGCTCGTACCAGCGGTCGATGTCGGGGTTGCTCATGCCCTTGCTGCGCTTGCGCTTGTGCTCCCAGTGCACGTGCATCAGCTCGCCGAAGCGCTTGAGGTCGCCGGTCTCGAGCGCCTCCTTGCTGTCGTAGCCGAGCCGCTTTATGAAATCGAGGTTCTTGAGCATCTCGTTGTTGTTGCTCCTGCTCTTCTCGTTCTGGTCCTTGAGCAGGACATCCGCGCTGCGCGAGAAACCGGTGAAGAACACGAGCAGGTTATCCTCGAGCTTATGCAGCGTCTCCTGGTCGATGCGCAAGGGCGTGACCGTGGTGTTCCCTTTCTTGTCGACCTCGAAGCAGGTGATGCCGCCGAACGCCGCGATGTACTGGTCCTGCTTACCGATGGGGCGCTTGAGGATGTCCGCCTGGATGCGCGTCGACTCCTCGGCGACCTGGAGCTGGCTGACCGGCACGCGCTTCTTGGCGTAGATCGCCTTGAGCAGGCCGACGCCGAACGAGCCGGACGAGCCCAGGCCCGTCCCTGTGGGGATGTTCGCGATGCTGTTGATCTCGAGGCGGTTGTCCAGCGCGTGGAGCTTGAGCGTCTCGCGGATGATGTCGTTCTGGATCTCGGAGACGCGCGCGACCTTCTCCATCTTCGAGTACTTGATGATGAGGCCGTCCTCGAACGTGTCGTGGAGCGTGATGTAGATGTACTTGTTGATGGCGGCGCTGATGAAGAATCCGCCGCGCTTCTCGTAGTACGAGCGGAGGTCCGTGCCGCCGCCGCCCAGGGAGATGCGCAGCGGCGTGCGCGTGATGATAATGCTCTGGCTGCTGGGGTATATGGTCATCTCTCACCTCTTCGTTCTGCTGCGCGTCCTCCTCTCGAGCGCGAGCCGGCGCACCAGGTCCTCGACCTTGCGCTCGTTCCGCTTCACCGTGAGATAGCTGAGGAAGCTGATGATAGAGAAGAACATGAGGCCGAGGATGAGGTAGAAGTCGATCACGCGGGGCACGGCGAGCGTCTGCGTGATGACGGAGCTCGTCTGGGGGAAGAGCAGCAGGAGGATGCCGAAGAGCCAGACCACGACCCAGAACGCGAAGTTGCGCGCGCTGTAGTGGTTGCGCTTGTAGTAGAGGAACGTCATGTAGAGCATGAGGAGGAGGTAGAGGAGGCCGAGGCCCTGAAGGATGCTGATCATGGTATCACCCGGCCTCTATTTTATGCTGTTGGGTTAAAAATCTTTGGTTTACAGGACCGGATTGCTTTTAAAAGAAATGAGCACGTTCATAAATGGCGTCGGAATCCTATGCCACGATGAACACCACTGTAAACCGACAGTTACCGGTGCCGTCGCTTATCCTGAATGCCGGGAGCTCGGGCGTCGGGAAAACGACGGTGATGAAGGATATACTACCGGATATCCCCGGACTCTTCCTACTTGAGAAGGATGTCTATCTGGAGCAGTTCCTGCACACGAACCCATTCCTCCTCCATCGTTCCGATGGGACCATGGAGAAGGACGCGCGGTATTCTTTCACCAGTCCGGAGTATGCGCGCCATTTCAGGGACCAGGCGTATGCCTCCATGTTCGCGATCGGCTATCAGAACGCGCTGCTCGACAGGAGCTCGGTGTTGGATGCGTGTTATATCGGTTGGCTGAAGGACCCCTGTGGGCGGATTTCTCTTGCAAGGCGCGTGGTGAATATGCATCAATCTGGACGAATCGATCTCGGTCGCATCCGCATGCCCATCCTCTTCTTCTATGTGACCGACTCGGATGTTGTCCGTCAGCGACTGATCCGCAGGGCGGAACAGGACCCGGCGGCGAAAGACCGTGACTGGAGCAAGATTTCGACGCCGGAAGCATGGGAGAAGCAGGTCAGTAAGGAACCAGTGACGTGGTTCCCTGACCTCGACCAATATACTGACCTGCTTGGTATAGACCTGACACAGGAGTATGCGGGAGAGCACCGCGGCCGTGTGCGCGGGCAGATTCTCGAACACCTGTATCGAGGGCGGCCGATAGCGGAGACCGGCATCTTCAAGGACGAAACCTTGGAGAGGACCCTCTTACGCTTCTCCGTATAGTGAGTATTATAGTGAGTATTGTGAGTATTGATATCAGTCCCGCACGAGCTTGCCGTCTTTGCTCCGCATCTTGGGCGGCGCGGCCTGCGACCGCATCGCGTTCGTGACGGGGTCCTCGCCGCCGTGGAACTTACTCCATTGGTCGAGGAACTCGTTGATCGTGCTCTCGGTGCGCGGGTTCCACGGCATCTGCCGGAGTAGGTCGCTCGGGATGGTGAGCACGTGCGCGCCGGTCTTCATCGCGGTGAGGACGTGGCTTATGCTGCGGAAGGAGCCGATGATGATCTGGCTCGACATGCCGTGCGTGTCGAATATCTCGCGCGTATCGCGCACCGTGGTCGCCGCGTCGTACCCCATGTCCTCGATGCGCGCCCAGAAGATGCTGACGTATGTCGCCCCCGCCTTCGCGGCGAGGATGGCCTGCTTCGTGGACATGCACGCGGTCACGTTCGTCTTGACGCCCTCCTCGGTGAGGATCTTGCACGCCTTGAGGCCGTTCACGTTCATCGGGAGCTTGACGACCACGTTCTCGTCCCAGGTCGCGAACCAGCGCGCCTGCTCGAGCATCTCGTCCAGGTCGTTGCTCGTCACTTCGATCGAGACATGGCCGGTGCCCAGCGCGAGGATCTGCCTCATGTGTCCCTCGAGGTCCTTGACGCCGCTCTTGACGCAGATCATGGGGTTCGTGGTGCAGCCGTCGATGACGCCCCAGCTCGCGAACTCCTTGATCTCGTCGATGTTTGCCGTGTCTGCGAAGATCTTCATGTGCTGGCCTCCCTTTCTCGTGCCGCGGCGGACGTATCTCACTCCGTTCCGATACTGTCTCGGCCCCCACGAAAACCCTAGGTTTTCGGGGCCCCGGGAACTTCGTTCCCGTGGGCTCGCCTACGGCGAAGCGTTCGGGCCTTGGGTTGTACGCCAAGGCGGCACTTTGCCTTATATTGCGCTTAACTTACAGGTGTTCGTTCAGGTACTTGATGATGTACTCCTTGTTGAGCTTGTTGGGGGTGACAACGCCGGGCCTCTCCTCGTGCATCCGGATGAGCTGCTGGACGCGCATGACGATGGCGTGATGCACGACCATCTGGAACGCCTCGATGTGCGCGGTGCTGTCCAGCTCGATGACGATATTGTGCTGGCAGACCTGGGGGAACGCGCCGCCCTTGAAGCCCGCGATGCCGATGTTGACGCCGCCGTGCTCCTTGCTGTACTGCAGCCCGCGCATCAGGTTCTGGCTCCACGAGCCGGCGTTGCCGGACATGCTCCCGCCATGCACAGAGAGCGCGATGCAGACGTCGCCCGGCTCGAAGTAGTTCTGCAGCTGCCCCTCGTAGACCGCGCCCCATCCCTCGTCGTTGGTCCATGCGGTGATAAGCGACATGTTGTCGTTGAGGCAGATAGCCTTGATGCGCGGCTTGCCCGGGCACATCGTTGTCTTGGCGAGGTCCGCGGCGAAGTGGCTCGCGTTGCCGGCGCTGCCGCCGTTGCCGAAGACGAAGACGCGTTTCCCCTCGATCCATGCCTTGTAGATCGCGTTGATGGCGCCTTCGATGGGCTTGTCATCCATGCTCTCCAGGATGATGCGGCAGCCCTCCCAGTACGCCTTGAGGTAATCGGTTGTGGTCTCGGTGTTGGGCAGCCACTCCTTGTCGAACCAGACGCTGCCCTGGAACTGCATGCCGGAGAGCTGCTCCTTGCCTCTCTTCGCCTTCTCAGAGAGTTCGGCCGATTGCTCCACCATGCTTTACCACCGGATTCCGTAATTCTTACGATGAGTATAAATATGTTTCGGTAAATTGACAGAAATGCTTAAAAGTAAATAGTGAATTTTGTTGTCAAGTCGTTGTCTAGTGCGTCATCCGCCACCAGAGGAGCTTGAAGGCGATGGGGATGCCGTCAAGGATGCTCATCCCCTTCCAGCTGTCGATGTAGATGGTGGTTATCTCGAATTGCGTGTAACGCAGGCACGCCTTGCCGGCGCGCGCGATCATCTCGCTCTCCACGCTGTAGTCGCGCGCGTTCCACCGCACCGTGCGGTACGCCGCCGTTGTCATGGCGCGGTAGCCGGACAGCACATCCTTGAGGTCCATGTTGTAGACGATGCGGATGAACGTGCTGAGGAACCAGCCGCCGAGGCGGCGCACGAAGGGCATGTTCCCGGTGCGCTTGCGGTAACCGAAGACGATGGCGTACCCATTGTTGAGCTCGCGCACGAAGTGCGGCAGCTCCTCGGGCTTGTGCTGGCCGTCGCCGTCCAGGAAGATAATGGCGCGCGCGTGGTGCGCGACAGCGTAGTCGGCGCCGCTCTTCATCGCTGCGCCCTTGCCGAGGTTGACGGTGTGCGAGACCACGAGCGCGCCCGCCGCCTTTGCGGTCCTCGCGGTCCGGTCCTGGCTTCCGTCGTCAGCGACGATGACGTGCGGGAATCCCTGCCGTTGGATGCGGCGCACCACGTCGGCGATATGCCGCGCCTCGTTGTGCGCCGAGACCACGACCCAGCAGTCCCGCGGCGTGAGCTTTGTCCGGTTGTTCTTCGCCATGATGTCCCATCGCCCGCATTATCCTTCGGATTCTTATGTCTTTCCAAGACCACGCCGGGATGCTCGCTCCTTTTTCGTCCACTGGCGGCTCGCCCGCTCGTCGCCGCCTTTCGCGCCCTTCGTCTGCGCCTTCTCGTTCGCAGCGACTCGCTTCAGGCCGGTGGACGATGTTGCTCTAGAAGACTCTTATGCGTCTCAGAGCGAGATGAGCGCGACGCCAACAATCACGAGGCCGATGCCCGTCCAGCGCCACGCGTCCACGCGCTCCTTGAGGTAGCGCTGCGAGAGGATGGCCGCCCAGACATAGTTCATGCTCGTGAGCGGGTACGCGATGGATATCGGCAGGTCGCGCAGCACGATAATGTACACGGCAAGGCTCGCCGCGTACAGCGAGCCCGCGAGGATGAACTGCCAGTTGGTGAGGATGGACAGAGGATGGAGCCGGAACTTCGCCGACGAGAGCTTGAGGAAGAGCATGCCGGTCGCTGAGAGCCATGTCGCGACGACCAACAGGAGCAATAGGAGCATGAAGTTCATGCGTTCCCCCTCGCGCGTCTCTTTCTCGCGCTCTTCCTATCGGCGTGCCTCTTGCGCAGCCCGTTGTGGCCGATGACCGAGACGCCCACCATGATGACGGCGATGCCGGCGATATCGCCGGTGTGCAGGCGCTCGCGGAAGAGCCATACGCCTTCAATCACTACCCAGACATATCCGAGTGAGATGAAGGGATAGAGCACCGAGAGTTCGCCGCCCTTGAGCGCGTAGGCGAGCATCACGCCGCCGACAAGGCTCACGCCGATGCCGGCATAGAGGAGCGGGTCGGCGGCAAGGCCCCACGACGTGCCGGAGCGCGCCATCGCGAGCTTGAGCAGCAGATGCGTGACCGCGACGAGGAGCGTGCAGAGCACGACCAGAAGGACGCTCCGCAATGGTGTACTCTTCATGTTCTTCCCCACAGGATCAGCCCGTCGTAGCACCGATCTTGCTGGTGATGCTCGCGCTGCTCCCGGCACTCGCGGATGCTGTGTCCGTGCCGTTCCAGTCGATAGTCCACGTGATAACGCGCGTGCCGGAGAAGCCCGTCTGGTCGTCGAACTTGACGAAGTGCTTCGAGTACCGGCCGTCAAGGTAGAACAGCTGCGTGAACATGCTCGTGGCGAGGAGCGGGTCGGTGAGGAGCACGCGCTTGTTGGGCACGTCGTAGAGCACGGCGATCGGGCTCGTCGGGTTGGCGAAGCCGATCTTCTCCATCGTGTCGGCCTTCGCCAGCACGATCTCGCTCGGGGTCGCGTTCGCGACGCCGCCCACGCGCTGGCTGTTCTGGTACACGCCGAAGACGAGCCGGCTCGCGTTCGGCGAGCTCGTGTTGTAGACAAAGCTCTCGATCGCGGTGACGGCGCCGCCCTGCTGGCCGACGCGCAGTCCGATTGGGCAGGTCACGGCGGAGCCGTTGTTCGTCTCCTGGCATGACATCCAGCTGCCGGTGATGTAACCGGGCCACGGCGCGGCGAACGCGTTGATGTCGCCCTCATTGGAGAGCGACCGCGCATCGTAGTAGAGCGATTCCGCCTCGTCCTTGGTCAGGTTGAAGCGCGTCTCGAAGTCCCCGATCACGCTCTGCCGGTCGGTTGCCGGAGAGTTCCGGCTCTTGTCCGCGATGTAGGCGCGCGTGAAGTTCCACAGGCCGAAGTGCGCCCACACGCCGGCCTTGCCGACCATGTCGCCGCTCGTGATGAAGAAGTCCTGCGGCGGGTCGCAGTGCGTCACGTTGAGGATTGCGTCCTGGTCTGTCGCGCCGGTGATGCCGTGCTCGATGAGGTAGGTACGGGCGTTCCGCTTGTTGGTGGCCTCGTCCTTGTTCTGCATGTCGGTGAGGTCGACCACCATCTGCTGCGCCACGAGCGGGTCGCCCTTGATGGCGAGGATGCGCCCGTACGCGCCGTACTTCCCCTGTTCGTGAGGGTAGATGTCGGAGCCGCAGGTGAGCATTCGCAGCGTCCCGATGGACTGGTGCTCGTCAGGCGTCACGAGCGCGAGACCGAGCCATCGCGGGACGTGCGTGTTCTGCGTGACGCCGTCGGCGGTCACGCGCCGGTCGGCGATGTACTTGAACCAGTGGCCGAAATCCCACCACGAGTTGATGATAGCGTTGGGCGCCGACTCCTTGTTGATCTTGGTGAGCGTATCCCACCACGAGTCGTCGATGCTCGGGATGAACGTGCGCGCGGTGTCGTAGCCGGACCGCACGGGCTGTATCAGCAGGAGGATGATGAGGAGGAAGGCGATGGTGTTGATGAGGTACCGGTGCCATCCGGTCTCCTTGTGCAGCAATCCCGTCGCCCACTCATAGATGCGACCGGCGAAGACCGCGAAACCGATGCCGTACGCCGGGATCATCAGGAGGATGAAGCGCACGCCGCTGTACGTCGCGTACATCGTCGCCATGAACCACGCGAGCACGATGAGCGCCGCGGGGATGTCCGCGTTCTCCTCCTCGAAGAGGTAGAGCAGGAGGATGACGAGTATCGAGAGGCCGAGGAGGCCGATGACGCCGAAGCGGCCGAAGCTCGTGCTGTTGAGCAGGTAGAGCGAGATGAGCCCGCCCACCGTCGCGATGCTGTAGTGCTTCCAGTTCCAGGCGTTGCGCGGGAGGACGAGGAGGAGCAGGCCGAGCATGCAGCCGAAGAAGAAGATGTTGCCGCCCATGCTCCCCACCGCCTCGGCGAACGACGACTTGTTGAGCTCCGCGACGGTCGTGAGGACGTTGGGCCAGTAGTTGTCGCTGATCGCGCGGTCGAGCACCTGCCCCTGCGCGAAGGCGCTCACCGGCGTCAGGAAGTAGGCGCTCGCGCTGAACGTCCCGCTCGCCAGTTTCACGATGGAGACGAAGACGAACGACGCCGCGTAGTAGACGCAGGGGATGATGGCCGCGGCGCGCAGGCGCAGGTCCATCCACGGCTTCACCTTGTGCTTGCCGAGGAACGACTGCACGATGCGCATGCCGGCGTAGATGAGGATGCCGAGCAGGAAAAGCCCGCTGCCCGCGAGCGCGAGGAGCGCGAGCGCTCCCCCCTGCAATCCACCGAGCGCGAGGCCGAGGATGGCGAGGATGTACCATGCGAGCACTGCCGCCGCGAGCGGCACGCGGCTCTTCCCGTCGCTCACGAATGTGAGGAGGCGGAAGCCCAGGAGCCCGACTAGCGCGAACAGGATGATGAGATAGGAGAACCACCAGGAGTCCCACGCGGCAGCGTGCAGGCCGACGAAGAGCGCGGCGAGCGCGGCGAAGAGCATCTGGTTCTTCGCGCTCTTGGCCTCATAGGCCTCGATGATAATCCAGATGATGAAGAGCGGGATGACGATGTTCCAGATATCGTTGTCGCTCCCCATGCTGCGCGAGAGGAAGAGCGGGTGGAGCGAGATGAGGATGGCGGCGAAGAGGCCGCCGACGTTGCCGGCGAGGCGCCGGCCGATGAAGAACGCGGGGATCACGCCGAGCATGCCGATGATGACCGGTATGAGATAGCTCGTCGCGGGGAGCGGGAAGTTCGGGTGGAAGGGCGTGATGATGCGGTAGAGCCACGCGATGGCGAAGACATGGAGGCTCGGGTCATAACTGCTCTGGGCTCCATACGGCGCGAGGATGTGATTGTCCCAGCACTTGCCGTCCTGGATGGTGTCGCAGACCACGCCGCTCTTGAGGTAGTTGCGCGTGTAGCGCAGCCAGAAGTAGCTGTCGAGGTCGCCAAGGTAGGTGTACTCCTTGCCGTCGTCGCCGGTGTAGCGCAGGTAGGACTTGAACTGCTGGGAGATCTGCTGCTTCGTCGTCTCGAACTGCGCGGCGTTCGCCGCGATGAGGTCGTTCGTCCGCTTGGTGACGAGCGCGTCGCGGTTGGTCTGGGGCAGCGCCGGGAACTCGGCGTCGACCTGCGCGGCGACCTGCGACCGGACGTTCTGCTGGATGGTGTTCGCCGCCCAGTCGTCGGTGGTGGGGAGCGCCGCGGGGAGCAGGCGGATGTAGAGCACGAGGAGCATGCAGGAGAGCACGAAGACCGTGACGATGACCATCTCGACGTCGAGCTTCGAGAGGAGGCGCTTGACGCCGGACATGTCGATCTTGACGTCGTCCTGCTGTTGGGTCTCCTGCTGTTCGGTCTCCTTGTGCATGCGCTTTTTTGCCATGTGCCCCCTCTATCGCCTCGCGCACCCAGCCGTCCTATATATTAGTTTTGATGCAGTTTGTATAGCATTATTCTATAGCAAAAGAAGGAGTAGAATGGACGCCTTGGCGTATACCCAGGAGGCGGTCCGATTCATGCAGGACCGCCGACGTAAAACCACGGAACGGACCGACTTCGAAGAAGACGGTCACCGGGAGCGTCCTGAGTAATACGAGGGACGCAGGAACGAAGTGACTGCGTAGCGACCGGGGAGTGAGTTAGATGCGCCGCGTCCCGAAGAGAGCCGCAAAAGCGTTTTTTAAAGCGTCTCCGGCGCGCCATCGAGGAGCGTCCGCGTCTCCACTCCGGCATAGATACAGACCACAATCCTTAAATATGACGCTCGCGCTCGCAGCGAGGAGGGGTGAGAGAGGAGAGCATCATGGCAAGGAAAACCGCTCGTTCAAAAGCAAAGAGGCGCCGCACGCTCTGGATTCTCGTCGGCGTCGTCTTCATCGTGATAGCCTTCGCGATATTCCTCCTCTGGTTCACGTGGCCGAAGCCGACGAGCGACGTGCTCGTTACAGTGAACAACGATGCCATCACCGATAAGGACCTCTCCTTCCAGTACGACCTCCTCCCAGAGTCCTACCGCCAGCTCTTCTCGCGCGACCAGGTCCTCGAGCAGGTCGTCGACGAGCAGCTCGTGGTGCAGGCCGCGAAGCGCGACGGCGTCAACGTCTCGCAGCAGCAGGTGCACGAGCGCGTCCAGAGCATCGTCACCAGCTCCGGCCTCACGCTGCAGGACCTCGAGCAGAACCTCGCGACCTACAATATCACGCAGGAGAAGTTCGAGGAGCTCATCAGCAGGCAGATGATCATCGACGTGTACCTGAACAAGACGCTCATCGCGCAGCCGGTCGACGAGGCCGTGGTCATAGCGTACTACAACGCGTCGAAAGAGAAATTCATGGTCGCGGCGCAAGTGACCGTGCGCCACATCCTCATCGCGGCGCAGCGCACGAATGCCTCCCTCATCGCCAAGAGCGCGTACGACGACGCCAAGGCGGGCAAGGACTTCTGCCAGCTCGTCCAGAACCTCTCGGACGACCGCGGCAGCCGCGACACCTGCGGGCAGTACACGTTCCCGCGCGGCTTCATGGTACCGGAGTTCGAGAACGCGTCGTTCGCGATGAAGGACGGCGAGCTCCGCCTGGTCCA
>Ga0315275_10004308_pt1 | contig 13291 bp, 13 predicted proteins | sample YL17G03_0_MG_FD_205557 | JGI IMG/M metagenome (GOLD analysis project Ga0315275, IMG submission 205557) | Sediment microbial communities from Yellowstone Lake, YNP, Wyoming, USA - YL17G03_0 | ecosystem: Environmental > Aquatic > Freshwater > Lake > Sediment | place: USA: Wyoming | collected... | reverse complement strand
ATGACATTACGCGGGAAACAAACCAGAACCAGGAGGCCGAGGGAGAACAGGAGACGGGTGGGGACAGGGCGGCGGGCCATGAAGGCCCGCTTATGGTTGACCGAAGGACCGCACATATCGCAGCACTTGCCAGGCTTCTTCTTCCGTCAGCACGAGCGGAATAAATGGAGCCATGGCCGTCCCCTTGCTGCCGTTTTTGAGAATCCAGAAGAGCTCGCCGTCGGTACGAGTTGCTTGCCAACGCTTGTCCGTGAAGTTTCTCGGCAGAGGCCCTTTTAAGGACCCGGGCTCGATGCCCCCTCCCAACCCTTTCCCATCCGCCCCATGGCAAGCCTTGCAGAAGGCTTTCCCTTCAAACAGCGCTTTACCCTTCGCAATCATCTCGTCACTGGCCGGGAGTGGATTGGTCACGGCGCGGGCCGCTTCGATCTGGTCGCGCGGCACGCGTGGGCGCAAAACAGCTGGGTCAGCCGCCCACGTCAGACCCTCGAGATGCAGGAAGGACCCAACCACCAGCAAAACCATTGACGCGCTCGCCACTCGACGGGTCATAACGAAAAATCCTTTTTCGGACGAGGTGAAGACAATACGAGGAGAACGTGTTGCCACGCTCTCCCCATATCCACAATTCTGAGCTTACTGCTTCCGGTGCTTGTGTCCGACAGACTGCGGGTGGCCGACCACACCGTTCGGCGCCTTGGCTCCATCCGGCCAGAGGTGGAAGATGATCCCGTCCGTCTGAGCTGCAATCGCAGCAACTTCCTTGGCTTGCGCCTCCGGCATATCGAGAACCTGGACGCGACCCGTGGCGATCTCAACCTCATGGTCATGATAATACTTGTTCCAGGTTTTCAACGGCACATGTGCGCGCGAGACTGATTTGGAGACGAAATACTCGACATCCGTGAGCCGCGCGTTGGGATCGGTCGATTCAAACAGCAGACACTGCAGGACTTCTGGAGAGATCCCCTTGCAGTAATGGTGATAGGGGCCATGCACCGTGCCGTCTTCGAATTTGTGCGGGGCCATCACATGAATATTAAAGCCATCGGCTGGGCCTGGCTTCTTCTCCGCTGCCGGAGCGGCTGGAGCAGCGGCCTTGTCCTGGGCAAACGCTGTTCCCATGGATAGGACAGCGAAACTCAATACGGATGCGATACTCAGCGCTCGGATCATGAGGACCTCCTGGGGTTGGGGTTGGGGTCAATTAGTCCGAAAATCGGACGGAGACTCACCCTGGCTTATACAGATGAGTGCCACGGTGAGTCTAAAGGATTCAGAGCATTTCTAGAAGGACTTTTTCTGCCCCATGGTTGCAGCCACACGTGGACATCAAGCGCTCTTATTTCGGAAAGGACGTTGGCGCCTTGGCGTGCTGCCACCCTTCCCCGTTAAGTGTGTGGAGAAATTCCACCAGATCGTGTTTTTCCTGCTCCGTCAGCTCGAGCGGGATAAGGAGATTGTCTTGGTGAGGATTCTTGACTCCGCCCTTGTTGTAGAAATTCACCACTGCTTCGAGGGTCTTGAATCGTCCATCGTGCATGTACGGTGCGCTTCGAGCGATCTCGCGCAAGGTCGGGGTTTTAAATGCGCCGATCTCCTCCGGGTTCTTGGTCACCATGTAGCGCCCAAGATCGACTGTGTTGTCATCCCAGCCGATCCCGAGGTTGTGAAACTTTTCGTCGGTGAAGTTGAACCCGGAATGGCACTTCGTACACCGTGCTTTCTCCCGGAACAGGATGAGGCCGTGTTGAGCCGCTGCTGAGATAGCTTTCTCTTCCTGTCCCTGATCAAACCGGTCTGCCGAGCTGTTGCCGGAGAGAATCGTGCGCTGGAAACTGGCGATGGCCTTTCCTACGCCATCGATTGTGACCTCCGTACCGAAAACCTGCCGAAACAGTTTCTGGTAGCCCACGATCTTCTTCATCTTGGCGATCATTTCGTCGTGATTGGCAAACCCATGCTCGACGGGGTTTGCAAACGGCCCGATGGACTGCTCTTCCAACGTCGCAGCCCGACCGTCCCAGAACTGAACCGTGCTGAACACCCGATTGATCGACGCCGGGGCACTGCGGTCTCCCTTCAGCCCATGGATACCAGTGGACACTTTTTTCCCATCGGTAAAGGCGAATTGAGCCATGTGGCAACTGGCGCAGGCGATCGTGTTGTTCTTCGACAGTCGCTTGTCAAAGAATAACAACCGTCCTAACTCGACCTTCTCATTCGTCAAAGGATTGTCGGCAGGAATTACCACGGCACTGTCTTCTAGGCCGAACGGAGTCTTGAGCTTGTACTCCCCTTGTGCAACCTGCGCAGTCTCAGCGGACGTTGCCCCCACCGGTGCCTTTTCTCCCCGTGCGTTGCCCGCGGGGAATCCCAGGAGGAACCCGACCACCGCAGAAGCACATACAGACGTTACAACCGTCATCTTTCGTATCTTCATCTTCATCTTCATCTTCCCCTTTCATGCAGTCCCAGCACTGTCATTGTGTGCTGGGTGAATCTCTGAATCAACGTCGATATAGACCGTCTTTGCACCTTCGCTCGTAACATCCAGATCATCTTCTGCGGACCACACTGGCCGCTGAGAGAAGATCAGGGATCAGGTTCGATTGACTGTCGATTTCATCAAACTGTCTGCCTGAGGAGGCGAGAACCCCTGATAGCCGCGGTGGCGCTCGGCGAGTTCCAACACGGAAAAGGGCTGACCGTCTATCATTTCAGGCACCGTGAAGATTTGCCGTAATTGGCCACCGCGGGCCCCGACGATCTGGCCGGTAAAGGCCACCCCTTTGGCCTTCAACCGTTCCATCGCCTGCTCGATGTCTTCCACGCGCACCGCCACATGATGAAAGACCTGATCGCTGAATATCTTGACCCAGCCGGGGATGATGCTGGTGCGGCCCCGATCATCGGGATAGGCTTGATCCACGAAGAGCGCGGGGTACCCAACCTTCCGATAGACCTTCGCGTACCAATCTTGATACGCGATCGTTTCACTGTACAAATATCCAAGCCTCGTGAATTCTTCTGCACGCCGGTCGATATTCAGCGTCCGCAGCGTCAGATGGTCCGCGACCGGGTAGAAACCGACTCCCGCTTCGTCCAGCGAATCCCGCAGCACCTTGGCTGCCCGATTGCGCGACACATAGTCCTCAATCATGCTGGCGATCAGTGCATCCAACTCAACGCCTAGTTCCATGGTCCACGCTCCTTGTTGCTCAGGCAGGGCCACTATGAGCCGAACTGAATGCCCTGGGCCAACGGCACATCGCGACCCCAATTGATCGTGTTCGTCTGCCGCCGCATGTAGGCCTTCCAGGCATCCGAGCCGGCCTCGCGTCCTCCGCCGGTTGTCTTCTCTCCACCGAACGCGCCGCCGATTTCAGCACCGGAAGTTCCCAAGTTGATATTGGCGATGCCGCAATCACTTCCGACTGCAGAAAGAAACTGCTCGCTATGTCTGAGGTGGTTGGTGAACAGCGCTGAGGAGAGGCCCTGAGGCACATCGTTCTGCATCGCAATCGCTTCATCGAGCGTGTTATAGGTCATGAGGTAGAGAATCGGCGCAAAGGTTTCCCGCTGCACGACCGGCCATTGGTTCTGCGCCAACGCGATCGTCGGCTCGACGAAATAGCCGGGCCCGGGCAGTGCGCGCCCGCCACAGAGAATCTCTCCCCCTTCTTTCTGGATTTCTTCGATAGCCTCTCGATAGGCGTGCACTGCTGCCTGATCAATTAGGGGACCCATCAGCACACCCGGCTTGAGCGGATCGCCAACCTGCACCTGTTTGTAGGCCGCTACCAAACGGGAGACCAATTCATCATACCTCGTTTCCTGCACGAAGAGCCGTCGCGTGGTCGTGCAGCGCTGGCCGGCTGTGCCGACTGCGCCGAACAGGATAGCCCGTATCGCCAGATCCACATCGGCAGTTTCGTCGACGATGACCGCGTTGTTGCCGCTGAGCTCCAACAGCGTCCGTCCGAGCCGTGCTCCCACCACTTGCGCGACCTGCCGACCGACAGGAACCGACCCGGTGAACGAGATTAAGGGAAGCCTGCCATCCCGCACCATCGCCTCGGCCAGATCCGTACGATCCGTAATGAAGAGAGAAAATATTCCCGATAACCTCTGCTGCTCCATGACGTGATTGCAAATCCGCTGGACGGCAATCGCGCAGAGCGGCGCTTTCGGCGATGGCTTCCAGATCGTGGGATCCCCGGCGATCGCCGCAATGAAGGCATTCCAGGCCCAGACTGCCACGGGAAAATTGAAGGCCGTCATGGCGCCGATCGGCCCGAGCGGATGCCACTGTTCATACATGCGATGGCTGGGCCGTTCAGAATGCATGGTCTGGCCATACAACATGCGCGACTGGCCGACCGCGAAGTCGGCCATATCGATCATCTCTTGCACCTCGCCGTCACCCTCGGCTTTGATCTTACCGACCTCCATCGACACGAGGCTACCCAATGCATCTTTCTTTTCCCGCAAGGCTTGTCCGATCAAACGGATGACCTCGCCCCGCTTCGGCGCCGGCACCAGACGCCATTGTGCGAACGATCGCTGCGCATCTCCTACCACCTGCTCGTAGTCAGCCTCCGTGGCTGGCGTCACCCTGGCGATCACGTCTCCCGTAGCAGGATTCACGGACTCGAGCCTGTCTATGGCGGAAACGGACGACCACCAGCTGGCTCCCGTGCTGGCCCCGGGATTCACCGCACCGAGCCCCAGTTCTGTCATGATCTCCAGTTGCTGCTTCATCGGAAACAGGCTCCAAACCGGTTCGCGAGAAAATCTTGTAGCGGAAATGATTCCTGCGTCACAAATCCCTTATACCGTTCCGGAGCTCGGAGCACGAGATCGGCTACGGCACAGAGGCTCGAGGCGGTCGTCACTTGAATGGCGGACCACAGTTTGCCTTTAATGCATTGGGGATAGATCTTCTTCACGTAGTTTTCCTCGAACAAGGTCCCGTCCCTCGTCCCTGTCACGGAGGCATAGATCAGTACGACATCTTGCAGTGTCTGGGGTATCGCTTGCTCGAGGATGCGCTTGAGCGTCGCACGATCCTCATTCAGCTTAAGATCTTTCATCAAGAGATGAATTTTCTCGCAATGGCCCGGATACCGGAGCGTCTTATAGTTCATGGTCCGGACTTTTCCCGCATAGGTATCCGCCAATGTTCCCAATCCTCCGGAGGTGTTGAACGCTTCGTACAGGAGTCCATCCACCTCAATCGTCTCATAGCCTTCGAGGGGCTGGAGGGGCACCTTCTCCCCCTCTTCAATTCCGTAACAGATGTTGCCGTACTCGTTGATCAGCCCATCGGTGGACCAGGTCAGCGAATACTTGAGGGCATTACTGGGATGAACCGGCAAGGCTCCGACCCGCATCTTGACTGTATCCACCCTATCGAAATGGGTGATCAAGTCCTGCGCCACAATGCTGATGAAACCGGGGGCCAGACCGCATTGCGGCACAAAGGCTTGCAGCGAGTCGGTGCTCAGGACTTTGACTTGATTTGTGACCTCGACGTCCTCCGTCAGGTCAAAATAGTGGAGCCGGTGCTCCCGGGCTAATCCGGCGACAATGGGGTTGCAGAAATACGGGAGGCTGGACAGGACCGCGTCGAATCGATGCGCCGTCAAATAGGCGCTGACGGAGTCGGGATGTCTGACATCGAGGAGGAGGGGCGTTACTCGCGAGAGACCGAGGTCTTCGACGAACCGCTTGGAGACGTCAAGGCTGATATCAGCAAGACAGACCCCATAGTCCCCGCTTTCTGACAGGAGGCAGGCGACCAGGGTTCCGATCTTTCCAGCACCCAGGACGAGTACGCGATGCATGGCAGGCCTCATCTGCCATTAGTATACTCCCGCCCTATATACCAATGAACATCTCGTTTTCAGTGCCGTTGCATGTGGCTTCGCGCAGGCCATCGGTCACAAAGGTCTTTCCTGCCATATGAGAATCCAGCATCGCCAAGAGGAATCACGGCACGGCCATATCGGAAGAGGCTGGGCATTCCGATAGGAGCAGACAGGGGTTGTCACAAAACCATTGAGTGCTAAAACAATCTAATTCATTGATTTTAATGCAGATATCATCCGTGAAGCAGGGAAAGAGATTGTGATACGCTAACACTGTGATAGGAACAGCCGTTATGGTTATGTTGCGCATGCCCTCTCGAGTCGTGCTTCCCTTCGGCTACCGGATCTCCGTACGCCAGATTTCCGATACGGAGATGGACAGTCGAGACCCGAATGCCGATGGCATCTGGGACGACGCCACCAAGACCATCTACCTTCGCAAGCGCTTACCCCTGACGAGACGGCGGTACATTCTGGCTCACGAACTGGGCCATGCCTGGCTGGACTGGCAGCACCGGCATCTCGATAACGGCAAGGCGAAGACCTAGCGGCGAGCGTGACGCCCGAGACTGGCGAGAAAAACGCGACGTAGACCGATCAGACAAGCCAACACACTTCTTCGCTAACTGATCTTTGCCCCGGCAAGCTTCAGCACCACAGCCCATTCCGCCTCCGTCACTGGCTGGACCGAGAGGCGGGAACCTTTTCGCAACAAGACCATGTCCTTCAGTTTAGGTTCCTGCCTCAGTCGGTCGAGCGGCAGACTGGTCTTGAACGTCTGACGATACCGAATGTCCACCATATCCCACCGTGGAGCAGAGGGAACGCTGGCTGGGTCATAGTGATGACTGGTCTTGTCGAACTGTGTCTTGTCTGGATAGGCCGTCCGCACGACCTCCGCAATCCCTACCACAGCCGGCGGCTCTGCATTACTATGGTAAAATAGCACATGGTCGCCGACGGCCATTGCACGCATGAAGTTGCGCGCCTGATAGTTCCTCACGCCATCCCAACAGGTGGTCTGCCTTGGAGATTGCGCGAGATCGTTGATTGAAAAGACGCGTGGTTCCGATTTCATCAGCCAATAGCGGCACCCTTGTGGCATCTCGTCACCTCTTCCTGCTTGGTCATTCGGCTCACTCCGTGTATGCTGTTGGCGACGTTTCATTTTCGATTGAGGTCTGCCGATGGAACTGACTCCATTCTTCTTTGGTCTGTATAAGTTCGTCAAGTACGGCCTCTATCCACTGACATGGGTGGTGTTGCTTCTCAGCGCGGCGACGGTCTTGGCCCTCTTCCCTTTCTCGCCAAAACGCCTGCGGTGGGTGCGCCTGCTCGCCATGTCCTCCCTCCTCCTCCTCGTGATGCTATCCAGTCCGTTGATCGCCAACCCGCTGATCGGCTCGCTCGAATCTTGGTACCAGCCGCCACAGCTGACGCCGTCCGATCGCTTTGATGCGATCGTCGTCTTGGGGGGAGGCGTCAATGAGAAGGGCTCGCTACGACCGGCCGTCGAACAGGATTCCTATTCCAAAAATCGAACCACCTGCGGCGTGGACCTCTACCAACAGGGCTACGCCTCGACGTTGGTGCTGACAGGAGGAGACGGCCGGATCTTGGGCACGGGCATGGGCACCCCCATAGCGGTCGAAATGAAACGATGGGCGGTTCGCCTCGGCGTTCCCGAGTCCGCCACGATGATCGATACAGATGCCCGAAACACCTATGAGAATGCGACGGGGACCAAACGGCTGCTCGGACCTGCCTCGATTCTCCTCGTCAGTTCAGCCAGCCATCTGCCACGGGCCGTCCCGGTGTTCACCAAACAGGGTTTCCGCGTCACGCCGGCCCCCTGCGATTATGTCTCACAAAACCTGCCGCGAGAGAACTGGGACGACATCGATTTGTTTGATTTCTTGCCGAGCAATATCGCATTAAAACACAGCACGGAAGCAGTCACAGAGGTGGCCGGTATGGTGATCTATTGGCTGGCAGGGAAACTCTAGAGAAGGCTGAAAAAGTCCGCCAGCCTCTCAAACGCGCGACGGGCACGCCAAGCGAGACAGGCGCGATCAGACGTTTGAAGCTCATGGTTCGATGTTCCAAAAACCTCGGACTTCGGACCTCGAACCCTCGCCCGTCCCGCCAGTCTCGCGCGGCTATCCTGCTAACGACTAGGCGGTGCAGGAAAAAGACCAAGACGGTAGAGGCCTCCTCTGTGATCAACCACATAGACTTCGCCCACTTCGTCTTCGCCGAACGAAGAAATCCTCATTCCACTCTTTCGAAGCACGCGCGGCTCACTGCCTGCGACAACGCCGTTCCCAACAGGAACAGCAAAGAGCTCTCCGCTGCAATAGTCCCCGAATAGGTAGCTCCCCTGGAGTGCAGGCAGATTCCGGCCTCGATAGACATAGCCTCCCGTCACTGAACATCGGCCTTGGTCATGGCCATACTCGAAGACCGGCATGATCAGCCCATCAACGTGACAGTCCTTCTCTGGGAGGAAACAATGCTTTCCCTCCTCGATACGCCAGCCATAGTTGCCCCCTCGCGTGACGAGATCGATCTCTTCCCACTTGTTCTGCCCGACGTCGGCAAGCCAGAGCGCTCCCGTTTCACGATCGAAGGAGAATCGCCAGGGATTCCGAACCCCATAGGCAAAAATTTCAGGACGGCCACCCGCGCGCGCGAATGGATTGTCCGCTGGAATGGCATAGGGCGGCGCGCCGTCTACATCGATGCGGAGAATTTTCCCCAGCAACTCAGCCGGGTTCTGTGCGCGATTCTGCGGATCGCCGCCTGAGCCACCGTCGCCGCGACCGATGTACAGAAACCCATCCGGTCCAAACGCCACCATCCCCCCGTTGTGATTTGAATAAGGCTGAGGCACGACCATCAGCGTTCGTTCCTCGGTCGAGGCCTGTAAACTCAGGCCCTGCCGACGATACTCTGCGAGAACCGTGGCGCCGTCGTCGCGCCTGGTATAGTTCACGAAAAATCGGCCGTTCTTCCGGTGGTTCGGGTGAAACGCCAGCCCAAGCAACCCGCGCTCTCCCCCCGACAAGACTCGATTCATGATGTCGAGAAACGGCTTATCCTGAAGGGTGCCCTGCACGATGACCCGAATCGTTCCAGGCTGCTCCACGACAAAGAGCTGCCCGGACCCATCGCCAGCATGGGTCAGATAGAGCGGCGACTGAAGACCTTGGGTCACCACTGGCACGAGATCGACCTCCGGCTCCGTCCCACGACCGCCCGTCTCAGCAGCCCCCACAGGCCAACACAGCACAAGCCCCAGAAGCAGCGTCCCGGGGACACCGGACATGATTGCACATTTCATTGAAGGTTCCTCCTAGCTCGGAGCCTCGAGAACGGCGAGCAGCGCGCGATAGGTCAGCTCTCGAACCCTGGCCTTCGACGACGGCTGGTCGCTGCTGTTGATATCTAACCACACGCGTTCTGTCACCTGGGCACGGACGTCGTTGCAGAGCCCCCACATCTGGTGGAGAAACCCGTCCGGCAATCCGACTTGCACCCCTTCGGATTCGATGCGATCGTCCAGAATGGCCAACAAGTCCGACAGGGCCTGATCCGACCGATAGGGCGCGTTGGAATAGCCAAAGGATGCATGGGCCGCCGTCTCTTGCTCCGCCTGCTCGACCAAATCCCGCATGTATTCTTTGAGCAAGCCCACCACATGACCGGACAACGCCATTCCGTTCTCCTTTGCCCGCATTATGCGGCTATATTAGTGGGGGAACAAGAACCCGCGTGTCACAGAACTCGCAAGCTGTTCAAAACGGCCATCCGGCATGGCCACAGCGAGTGAAGACCCGAGGCGTATCCAAGAGGGTACGTTGAGGGGCTGGACGTTGCGAGAACGAAGCTGGCGGGCTTTTGCAACAGGCTGCCAAGGTCGTGCGGTTGACCAGCCGCTGAACGGTTCTCTATGATGCCGACAAGAAAATGGCACGAGGCCAGGGCTACGAGGCGAAGGGTTCTTATGGTCGAACGATTTGAAGTGGCGCTGAACACTCCTGCCGGGCGGCTGACCACGGCCATCGACGTGCCGACGGGATTCATCCCCATCACGGCGATTGTCCCGGTTACACGCCGCCTGGGGGAGGAAGCCGGACAACTGGAAGTCCAGCAGGCCATCGCAGCAGGCCAGACCATCTCCTGCCGGATGGGCTGCGCCGCCTGTTGCCGCATGCTGGTTCCGCTCTCTGCGCCGGAAGCGTTCGCGCTGCGAGAGTATGTGGAGCAGCTACCGACGGATCGACGCACCCCTTTGCTCAACCGGCTCAACGACACGAAGGATCGCTTGAAGCGCGAGGGTCTATGGGATCGGTTGAATGACGTTGCAGAGGCCTCCAGGCCGGTGCCGGATGAAGAGCTCGACCCGATCAACCGGTCCTACTATGCATTCAGAATCCCTTGTCCCTATCTGGAGCATGAGATGTGTTCAATTTACGAGGCACGCCCGGCCGCTTGCCGTGAGCTCCTCGTCACTTCGCCGGCGGAACTGTGTCAGGATCTGGTGCAGAACCCGGTCACGCCGCTGCCCGTCTCAATGCGAATTGGTTCCATCCTGGGACTGGTCTGGGGAACATTGACCAGCGCTCCTCCTCGACTCATCCCGCTCCCAATGGCCTTAGAGTGGGCTGAGCGACACGAAGAGGAATCCCGACAGACCTGGCCTGGCTCATCCCTCTTGGACCAGGTCCTCGACACCATGTGGCGATTTCTGAGCCACGCGTTTCAGAGGAAGTGAGGAGGGATAGGTGATCAGTGATGCACCATCACGCTGGCCCCCTATTGCCTTCCACTCATTACCCATCACATTGTCAATGCACATGACATCAAAGGAGAACCTCGAATGCAAAAACCTGTCATCGTCTGTTTAGACTTGGAAGGGGTGTTGGTGCCGGAGATCTGGGTCAACGTTGCGCTCAAGACCGGCCTCGACGAACTAAAAATTACCACCCGCGAGATGCCGGATTACGATGCCTTGATGAAACGGCGCCTGGCTATTCTGGATCAGCACAAGCTCACCATTCACGATATCCAAAGCGTCATCGACAAGATGGGCCCGCTGGAAGGGGCCGTCGACTTTGTCGCCTGGATTCGCGAGCGGTGCCAGGTGATCATCCTATCCGATACGTTCTATCAGTTCGCCCAACCGCTGATGCGCCAGCTAGGATTTCCGACGCTCTTTTGCAACCAGCTGGAGATCGATCAAACCGGCCGCATCGTCAACTACCACATGCGGATGCAGAATCAGAAGAAACATTCGGTGGCTGCGTTCAAGTCCCTTAACTTTCACGTCCTGGCAGCAGGCGATGCTTACAACGACACCGCCATGCTAGGAGAGGCCCACGCGGGGTTCTTTTTCTGTCCGCCGGATCATCTTCCCACGGAGTTCCCGCAGTTTCCTGTGACCACGACGTACGCAGAACTGCAAGCGCGCTTCGCACTGGCAGGGAATTTCAGATAGCTGTCAGCTTCTAGCAAATTCCTCCCCTTTATAAGGGGAGGCTAGGAGGGGTGAAGAAGCTGAAGACTGATTGCTACTTCTCCCCATTCACTACTTCCAGCACGCGGCGGCCGTACCGTTCCGCCTTCAAATCGCCGATGCCGGGAACCTCCAACAGGGCAGCGGGCGTCGCAGGCTTGTGGCTGGCAATGGCCTTCAACGTCTTGTCGTGAAAAATCACGAAGGGCGCGACATTCTCTTCCTCGGCAAGCTCCGTGCGGAGTTGCCGGAGCCGTTCAAAGATCTGCTGGTCCACCGGCGATGCTCGCGGGGCCACCACGGGCGCGGCCCTCTCACGGGATGGTTTCTTCAGCGGTGAATCAAGCTGATACTTCTCTGCCTCCTTCAACACCACTTCGCTGACCCCTTGCAGGACCTCCTGTCCTTTGCTCGTCACATCGAGCGTGGGATACTCCGCGCCTTCGACCTGAAGATATCCCGAGTCGATCAGGCCCTTCACGAGACCAGTCACGGATGGCTTCGAGAGTGCACGACAGGTCCCGTAAGTCGGACAGTTTTCCCCGCCAAAGGCCAACAGCGCTTTCGAACGGCTTCCGCGGAGAATCTCGACGATGCGACTCACACCGAACCGCCCCCCGCACCAGGACACAGTCTCCAGGACCGCCTTCGCGGAAGCCACGTCATCGCAGGGAACCTCCCTGCTCGCCTGCTGCCGCGGAGCGACACAGCGGTCGCAGAGGCCGCAGGGGCCCAAGGCCCGCTCGGCTTCATCGCTGAAGTAGTCAAGAATCGCGAGCTGCCGACAGGTGGATACTGACACGTACCCCAGCATTTCTTGAAGTAGCGTTCTCATCCGCGCAGCGCGATCTGAGCCTTCTGGATCTTGTGACGCCAACTGAATGAAGTATTCCTGTGTGGCCAGATCCCGTTCATGGAACAACAACACGCCGGCAGCGGGCTGTCCGTCGCGACCGGCCCGCCCGACCTCCTGATAATAGGCCTCCACACTTCCCGGAATGTCGAAATGGACAACCAGCCGGACATCCGACTTATCGATACCCATGCCGAAGGCATTCGTCGCAGCCAGAATCCTCACAGTCCCCCGACGAAAGTCGTTATGCACGAGTCGCCGTTCCTCGTCCGAGAGACCGGCATGGTAGTAGCCAACCGACTGGTGAGACTGGCCCAGCCAATCCGCCACCTCTTCGACCGCCCGGCGCGTAGCGCAATAGACCAGGATGGTGCCTCTCTCCGTCTCGCGAACCAGACGCGCCAACGTCGCCAGTTTCTCCTGGCGGGCCTGACCGTGACGAACAGACAAGGCGAGATTGGGCCGACGGAAGCCCGAGACCAATCGGAAGGGATCCCGGAGCGACAACCGTTTGCACAGATCAATTTGAACGCGGGTGGTGGCCGTGGCGGTCAGGGCAAGACAGGGAGGATTCGTGAGTTCCTGGCGCAGGCGACCAATCTTGAGATAGTCGGGCCTGAAATCGTGGCCCCACTGGGAGATGCAATGCGCTTCGTCAACCACCAGCAACGAAACCCAGAGGGTGCGCAAGAGCTGCAGAAACCCCTCATGCTGCATCCGTTCCGGCGCCAGATAGAGCAACTGCAGCCGCTTCTGATTGAGATCCTGAATCACGCGGTGCTTTTCAGAGCCGGTGAGGCCCGAGTGAAACGCCGCCGCTTTGATGTTGCGCTGCTTCAACCCAGCCACCTGATCTTGCATCAAGGCAATGAGGGGGGAAATGACCAGGGTCAACCCAGGCAAGAGGGTCGCAGGTAATTGATAGCAGAGCGATTTGCCCTGCCCGGTCGGCATGACTGTCATCGCGTCACGCCCAGCCAGCACCGCGCGAATGACCTCCTCCTGGCCAGGCCGGAACTTCGCAAAGCCGAACTGTTCGCTGAGCTG
>Ga0315275_10004307_pt1 | contig 13292 bp, 16 predicted proteins | sample YL17G03_0_MG_FD_205557 | JGI IMG/M metagenome (GOLD analysis project Ga0315275, IMG submission 205557) | Sediment microbial communities from Yellowstone Lake, YNP, Wyoming, USA - YL17G03_0 | ecosystem: Environmental > Aquatic > Freshwater > Lake > Sediment | place: USA: Wyoming | collected... | reverse complement strand
CTGGTCACGGGGCTCCCCAAGGTCCAAGTAGTGAAGGCGTAGGCCATGATCACGTACAAGCTGGCATCTTACAGACCGCCCGCGTACCGGCCTCCGGTAAAGCTGGGCCAGGAAGGGACGGTGCGCGCCGCAGCCGTCGGAGCCGGCCTCGTGCTGACTGCGCTGGCCGCGGGGACCACGTGGGTCGGCCTTAACGCCGGGATCAACGGCAAGGGCTTCATCCGCGTCGTCGGATGGGTCACCGGGATCGCCGCCGGCCTGGCGACGCTCACGCATCTCGCCGGAGTCGTCGGGATTGCCTTCCTCCCGCTGCCGAAATCGTCGTCGCCGGCACCGGACGTCTATACGGCGACCTGACCTATGCTGCTGGAACTATTGGGCGGAATTGCGATCGGCGCGAGCATAGCGGCGATCGTGGATGCCTTGAAGTCTACTCTGGATGAACAGGTCTCCCAGGAGGAGAACAAGCCATGAAGACGCTCTTCGAGATCACGCCGTTCAACCGCCCGGCCTTCTCGCCGAACCTGGGAAACTGGCTCACCGATGTCTGGGGCGAAGTCAAGGGCCTCGTGGCCCCGGCTACCGAAGCCTGGAAGGGATACACGTCGGCGGAAAAGGCCGAGGAAGAGCGCAAGGCAGCGGAAGCCCGGGCGGCCGCGGCCGCGGCGCAGGCCAGGACGGCCGCAACGCAGACCGCGCCGAGCTCCGGGATCATGGGGATCCCGACCGGCTACCTGGTCGTTGGCGGCCTGGGACTCGTGGCCATCGGCATCCTCGTCGTGATGATGAAAAAATAAGGAAAGACCCATGATCGGACAGTTCGCAATCAGGACGTATCCAGTTGCCCGGAGTGGGCAGCCGTTCAGCAGAGCTGGACTGTTTATGGGTCAGACTTCAAAAGAAATCCGTCCGTTTGTTCGGACGAACAAGTTCGTGGATCGGATGGCGCAGACGATCTTGTCACCACCCGCTGCGGGAATGACCAAAGAACAGGCTATTGTGGAGAAATACAGAATCCTGAGTGCGGCCGCAGCTGAAATGCTCAGTAGCGCTGTGGAAGTGGCTAAAAACCTAGACAACGTCTATGGCGAATATACCAGTTACGGAGTCGTACGCTGGGTCAGGACTTATGCCGCCCAGGTTGCCCTTCCGGCTGTAGGTCCGTTGATTGATGCGTGGTTACAATACAACGATTCTCAAAAAGCTAGAGCCGTCATCATGTCAAGCCTAGTCCTTGCCGAGCAATGGCAGAACGGAATAAAAAACACATTCCTACCTGTTTTCCTAGACGAAATCGAGGCTATGGATCCAGGCCTGTCGAAACAGGTTGATACAGCATTTGAAACGATCAGTCAAAAATATCAAAGGAACACGGATCTGATGACGAGTCTATCCCAAGTTCCGCAAGTTTGGCTTGGACAGGGGGCGGCTATATTTTTCCCCGACCTATTCAAACAGATCCCCTTGGTGCTGAACAAAATAGCTAATTTAGCCGAATCGTTAGCGGCCCTACTGAAGGCATTCGGAGACATTATAGAATCAGCCACCAAGGCCGCAAAGGCCGCGCCCTATTTCGTCCTTGGGGGGATAGGGATTATCGCGATCTGGTTGTTGGTGAAATAACCATGAAACAGAAGCCGGCGGGACATCTTCTTGGAACGAAGGATTGGTCTCCAGGTTCATCCCTAAAGCCGGTTGAATACGGTCGCGGGATGCATGTGCCGATCTCAAGAAAGTCAGCGACACTGAAGACTGTCGTTGCGGTTGCAATCGTAGGGGTAGTTGCGTTGGCCATACTTCAGGAGACCGGAATCATCAAGTTGTTCTCCTGGAAATAGACGATCAAGTAAATCTAAAAGACGGAGAGATAATAATGTACCACCAAAGGCTTGGTGAACAGGAGGCGTCAGGATCCTGGGGATTTCTGGATTACGTCCCATTCATCCTTGGTGGAGGCCTGGTCGTTTATGGCCTCTATAAATTCCTGAAGCCACAGACCGGGGACGTGATCGCTCCGGTGGCGCCCCGCCAGGCGCCTTCGAAGTACACCGACTTCAAGGCAGTGTCCGATCGGTTCGCTCAGGTCAAGGAACTGTGGCGGATGGGGTACATCGAACCTCCTCAGGTGATCGCCGAACTCAAGACCCTTCGGGAGGAAGCGCTTCTGAAGGCAGCGAACGGACAGGTTACCCGGGAAGAGGCCGACAACATCATCACGCAGATGCAGTCGTTCTCTAACGATGTCGGCTATGACCTTCTGGCGAAGCGGCTTACCGGGAACAGGTTCCCGGTAAGCAATAGGTTCTGAGTCAAGGGGAGCTGGAGAATACTGATGAGCCCAGTGATTCAAATCCCCCGATACGGATTTTTCCCGATCACAAAATGGAGGCCTTTCCTAGGCCAAGGATCTCTTATCGACATCAAGCCGGAAATCAAGATCGATAAGCCGTCCATTCCGATCAACATCGACCTGGGGAGCTTGCCGCTCTCTGTTGGACTTTTCGCGGCTTCGGGGCTCACGTTCCTCCTGAGGACCGCCCTTCCGGACGGCTGGCCCAAGACCGTGGCGCTCATCGGCGGAGGCGGCCTGGCTGCCGCCGGCGTGGTTAATCTAGTTCTGCCCAAGGCCAAGGCCGCCCCGGTCGCACCCGCCAGTCCGGCGGCGCCCCCGAGCGGGGCCGCGGCCGCGGAGGACAAGCCGGCCGGATTCGTTCCGCCGTCCACGCAGGCCTTCATCCGGGTCCAGGCCGAAATGGTCTCCCCGCAGTCGGACCAGGAAGTCGAGCACCTCGGCTGGCTCCTGACGTCCGACCGGATCCCGATCGTCATGCGGTTCTACAATCCGTCCGCGGAGCCCGTGGCCTTCAACCTGGATTTCGAATGGGACGAATACCCATCCCTCGTCGGGTACAACCGGGAGCCGAACCACGGGGCGAAATCGTTCCAAGTCTCGCTGGCGGCGAACGAGGAGAGGAACCAATCCTTCGAACTGCCCGTGGCGACCGGTGGGTTCTCCACGTCGCTCACGGTCGGCATGACCCTGTACAAGAAGCGCACTCCGGAAGAAAACCGGGTGCTCCTGCTTTCCCGCACGTTCGTCGTGAGTTAAAGGAGGAGGATCATCATGCACAGATCCATGGGATACGCCATGAGGTGGTCGCCGGCCAAGCAGAAGCGGTTCAAGACGCTTTCTCTGGGGAACCCGGGGGAGACGGAGGAGGAGCTGGCCCTCGCCGTGCTCTCGGCCCTCTCCGTGGCCGGGATCCACAGCGCGATCAACCCGAGCCTCTTCACCCTCCTCTCCTTCGCGACGAAGCCGGAGGCCCGTGGGCGCGCCATGAAGGGCCTCTGGATCGGCCTCCTGGCCTCCACGCTCGCATCCGGGGCCATCTACGTCGTCTTCAAGAAGTGGATGCCGGCCATCATCAGCCAGGCGACGGCGATCGCTCTCTTCGGGGCCGGCGTCTGGGCGATCAACCAGAAACCCACGGACGCCATTCCGGCCATCCAGGATCAGGACGTGGTCAACGAGACGGCGCCCATTCCGAAAGTGACGGCATAATGCGGAATCAGTTCCTGGGCCAGGTTTCCCTGAAACGGCCCTGGGAGGGGGGGCCCAGTCTTGGATCCTCTTCGAAACGGCTTGGCCAGATGAACTGCTGCACGGTGAAAGGTCCCGGGGGCAACCAGGTCAAGCGCTGCTACAACGAGGGTTGCGGCCTCAACTGGGTCAGTCCGGAAGGGATCTACCCGGAAACCCCTCCCTGCGCCGCAGACGGGCGCCCGGCGTCCTGTACGCCTCCACCACCGCCCGCCCAGCCTGCAGGCGGTCCCATCCCCACCCAGCCCCTGCAGCAGGCTCCTGGGCCCACGCAGGTCCCCCTCACCAATATGTACAATGGTGATTCGTCCTTCACGGAGGCCCAACAGCCCACCGGGGCCTATCCGGGGGATCCATTCAGGGCTGTGGCCCCTCAGACGCCCATCCAGGCGATGCCCCTGCCTCAGCAATCCAAGATGCAGCAGGTCCCCTACTCGCCCCAGACCGCCCCGGTCCAGCAGCCCCAGGCTCCCGCGCCGACATCCCAGGCTCCGGCGATGCCTGAACCGTGCCCGGAAGGGGCTCAACCGCTGGAGAGATGGGCCTACGCGTGCGCGATGGCACACAGGACCTAGGAGCTGGACTCGTCGTAAAACTTATCCCTATGGCCTATCCGAAGTACGGTAATCGTCCGGGCGGCGTCGTCCACCTGGAACTCGATCCTCCAGTCCCAGGTCTTCATTCGGAACTTCCCCGGGCCCCAGCATTTCCCGTATAGGATCCGCGCGCCGCTCACTTCGGGCCACGCTCTGAGGCGCTCCATGATCTCGTCCATGGAGTTCTGTATATTGGACGCGAGATTGTCGTAGCCCTTCTGGGCCTCCGGAGTCACGAGGACCTGCCAGGGCCCGAAAGGCGCGGCCGGCGGAGGAGGCTGGTCCGCGGATGGCCGTTCCTGCTCGCGTTCCTTCTTCTTCTTGAGCTTCCAGCGTTCGCCGTGAAGTTCCACGACAATATTTTACGATACTTGCCATAAAGATCAAGAGCGGCTATACTTCCTTCGTGGAGTCGATCCCCAAGATGGCCTTGAAAGCCGCTCGGAAGCGGGGCCTCGATCTCTCGGTCGAGCTCCAGAAGATCCCGACCTCCCCGTTCCGGTTCCGCTGCCTCAAGCCCAAACACAGCACCCTCGAAGTCTTCCAGAAGGCCAGGGAGGCCGGAGAGGAATGGGTCCCGGGGATGCCCCTCGCCATCGTGACGTACCACACCAAGCGGAAAGAGTACGAGATCATGGATGGCATGATGAGGATCTGCGCGGCCATCATGGCCGGCTACGACTTCATCCCGGCGATCGTGGCCAAGGGCGAGACCCACGACGCCCTCTACGACATCCTCCTCGAGGGCTACTACGGCCAGGACTTCGTCGAGATGCTGGCGATGGCGAACCCCTCCGTGGACGACAACCTCCGCATGGGGGACGCTATGCGCCTGGCCGGTAAGTAAAAGTGGTAAAACAAGGAAAATTCATCGACCCGGAGCGAATCAACGAAATCATCGCCTTGCTTCAACAGTTGTCGGCAACGCAAGGCTTTCGTTTCGCTCTCATTGGAGGCGTGGCCATTCAATACCTGGGGTCGGACAGACTCACCAAGGATGTAGACGTGGCGGCCGACATTCCATTGGTCGCCGGTAAAGATTTCATCGTTATTGGCCCGATCAACTTCGGGGGGACGGCCTATCAGACTCCATCCGGTGGAAAGCTGGACTACATCATCCGTGATGACGACTTTAAAAATCTGTACGACAAGATGCTGGAAGAAGCCACGATCACCAAGGACGGATTCCCGATGGCGACTCCTGAATATTTAGCCGCCATGAAATTCGTGGCCCATATAACAGACAGGCGCGGAAGCGTGAATCACATTGCGGACCTGAAATGGCTTCTCCGTCAGAAGGGTCTCGTTGATGTCAAGGCGGCTGAAGCTATCGTTTATCGTTACGCCGGGGGACGTTTGCCTCAAGAAATGTTTCGTCGGATCGTTGACGAGGTGCGGTTTGAGTCGTTTGGCGTTTAGCCTGGCGGGAAACCCCGGGGTGGGCCAAAAGCTTAAACATTTTTCGCTTGACAACGAACTTTCGACAGGCTAGGCTGTTTATACGTAAGAGGAGTCCAATGACCGCGCGCACGACAGTCATGAGGCACCAAGCCATCTCAATATGGCGGTCTGCCTTGAGTCTGTCGGCAGGCTGCCAGTTCGATACGTACCTCGGAAACGCGAAGCCCTCCGAGGTACGAGCCACCGAACCGGAGGGCTGGGCGCGGGAGGTGATGGTGGCGTAGAAGAAGAAAAAACCGAACCCCGCGCCCGGAAACGGACGCGGGGTTTTTTGTTTTTCTGAAGTGGACTTTGCCGACCATCGGCGGATCAGCCGGGCGGCGAAGCCTGGAAGCGGCGGCCGAGGGCCGCCTTGAAAAGCGGGCTGGAACGTGAGAACAACGGAGGTGCCCTCTCCGGGAAGGGGAGGGCACCTCCTCTTTGCGGGCGTCGTCTAGTGGCAAGACCCATGCCTTCCAAGCATGAGCCGCCGGTCCGATTCCGGCCGCCCGCACCATACTCATCCAGGCGGAGCGTGATGGTAGCGCGCCTCGTTCCCAACGAGGAAGAGCCAGTTCGATTCTGGTCGCCTGGTCCATATTCAGATGGCCCTAGACCGTGGGCTACCAACGGGCTCCTGTGCAGGTAGCATCTGGCCCGGCATTTACTGCGGCTGATGATCGGCCGGTGGCCGTGAAACGATGTGGAGGCATCGTCCCGCGGAGTGGACCCAGCCGGGAAATAACTGTCCACCAGGGAGCCCACCATCTAGGTCCATCCGGGTCGCGGTCAAGAGACCAGCAGGGCCTCCAAAGCCCAGCAGCCGGGAGCGTTACCTGGGCGGCCCGCCATAAATATTTCTCGCCGATGGCAAAGTAGACGAGCCGCCGGTTTGTCGAACCGGAAATAGAGCGGGTGCGAGTCCCGCCGGCGGGGCCACTGGGGCGTAGTGTAACGGTAGCACAGCAGACTCTGGATCTGCTTGTCGGGGTTCAAATCCCTGCGCCCCAGCCAATATTCGCCGATCGGGCGTGACGGTAGCGCGCTTCCCTGAAGAGGAAGAAGACGCGGTTCAATTCCGCGGATCGGCACCAGGGGACGTGGTGAAGTCAGAATCACGCGGCTGTGGCATAGCCGAGTCCCGAGCGCAAATCTCGGCGTCTCCACCAATTCTTGATATTCTTCTCCACCAATGTATGCTTTAGGGCTATGGTTAAAATATGCAATAGGTGCGGGAAGTCAAAGGATATTAGGCAGTTCTATACCCGAGTCGTAAATTATCGGCGGTATCTGATGACTATTTGTAAGGAATGCGAAAAAATAAGAACACTGGAATACAAGAAGAGAAACCATTGGAGAAATGGATACTATAGGGAGTGGAGGAAGAGGGACAGAAGAGTGCCCGCTCATCGGGCTAAGTGGATTATGTATGATTCGCGAAAAGACGACCACAAGAAGGGGCGTAAGAATAACCTCAGCAAAGAATATATCGAGAATCTTATTAGTCGTGGGTGTTCTTACTGCGGCATTCCGGCGTCGGGATCGAAGATGACCCTGGATAGGATAAACAACACCAAAGGCCACATTAAATCCAATGTTGTTCCTTCCTGTGATGACTGCAATCGCATTCGCGGAACCCTTCCTTATGAGGCATGGTTGCTATTGGCAAGGGGCATGCGGAAGGCGAGAAAGCTCGGTCTTCTTAAAGGGTGGGCATTCCCAAGTTTTAACCATGGGGCCATCGGATAATGGGAGTCCGCCGCGTTCGCAACGCGGAAGTCCGGGTTCAACTCCCGGTGGCTCCACCAATATTCGGGTCCGTAGTTCAGCTGGGAGAACGCCTGATTTGCATTCAGGAGGTTGCCGGTTCGACTCCGGTCGGATCCACGCGTTCCGTTCTACCCAGCCGTCTGTAAAACGGTCGTCATTAAAGAAGGGTAGCGGCAGACGAGAGGTTCGACTCCTCCGGGGCGCACCACTGGGGCGTAGGATAACGGCAGTCCGGGAGTCTTTGAAGCTCCTTGTGGTGGTTCGACTCCACCCGCCCTAGCCAACTTTCGCGGCGGTAGCCTAGCCTGGTTCAGGCACCTCGTTGCCAACGAGGACCACGCGGGTTCAATTCCCGTCCGCCGCTCCACCCACCCTTACCTCAATGGCAGAGGTCGCGGTTGATAACCGCGCCACGATGGTTCGATTCCGTCAGGGTGGACCAGTCTTCGGGGCCAAAGTGTTGCGGCGGCACGACTGGTTGTGGCCCAGTCAGGGCGGGGTTCGACTCCCCCTGGCCCCTCCAATATTCCAGGATCGCCCTCGCAGCGGACGAGGTTATGGCCCCGTACCCCTTTCGGGCAAGTGGCAGGCTGAGGCCGCTACGACCACGAGACGGAAGGCCAATCGGGGATAGGCAACGCGCGGCTGACCAGAGGGCGACCTTCCGGGCCGTAGGGGAGCTTGGCCGTCCCCACCTGCTTGGGGTGCAGGAGATCGTGGGTCCGAATCCCACCGGCCCGACCAGGGCGCGTAGCTCAGCGGCTAGAGCGCGAGCGTGACATGCTCGAAACGGGGGTTCGATTCCCTTCGCGCCCACCAATCTTCGCCGGCGTCGTCCAGCAGCAAGACACCGCTTCGGTAAAGCGGAAATGCGGGGGCAGCACCCGCCGTCGGCTCCAAAATAAAAGTGGCCGGATCAGAGCTCCGGCCAGGCTCGTCATCGCAGGATGCCCGGCCAGTCCTGCTTGTCCGCATTAAGCGTGACACGTGCTATTAAACGACACGTTCGACGAGCCGGTCCGGGGACCCGCCGACCGCACTAGGATTATAGCACACGCTGCCCTCGTCTAGAAGCAAGACCTCCGCCCTGTAAGCGGAAGACGACGGTGCAACTCCGTCGGGCAGCTCCAATATTTTGCCAGCCTCGTTCAACAGAAGGACGCTCCTCTCATAAGGGAGAGACGCCGGCGCAACTCCGGCGGCTGGCACGGAGGGGTTGGTACATCAGCAGGTCCACCTGGCCCGAACCCAGGAGGCGGTGGAGACCGCTTTGGGGGTGCAACTCCCCCTCCCTCCACCAGGAGACGAAGGCAGATGGCGTGCCACCGCGGCCTGAAACCGCTGGACCCGGGGAACCGGGGCGCGCGTTCGATTCGCGCCGTCTCCTCCAATCTTTCGGAGCCGTTGGGCACTGGTAGGCCCCCCTTCTTGGAAAGAAGGCGCCTTAACCGGCGGGCAGGTTCAACTCCTGTCGGCTCCGCCATCATTCGGGCCAGTGGCAGGTCCCACAGCGATCGGCGCCGGCGACGAAGATCAGGTGGTAGCGCGCGCCGCGCGCCAGGCACCGCGGGCAGAGGCGGGGAGCCCTGGAGCTTCCGATTGCATGGCCCTGGCGGATCTCAGAGACCATGAGGTCCTGGGTCCTGGCCCACGCGTCGGCCCCGGGGAATCCGAGGAGCCGGTACACCTGGGCGAGGATCTCCCTCCAGTGGGTCTCGCTCTCGGGTGTGACCATGGAGAGCCTTGCGATCGCCGTCGTGTTCGCCATGTTTTTATGACGGGCCGCGGCCCGGTTCGTTACAAGGAGACGTAGGCTAACGGTAGGCCACCTCTTTGCTAAAGAGGCGCTCGAAAGGGCTTCCGAGTTCGAATCTCGGCGTCTCCGCCATTTTCCACTTGCTTTTTATGAACCTGGGTATATACTTGGTATACGTTCTTTCGAATTCAGGACACCATGCGGATCAGGTCAGGATCGCGTGCGCAGCACGAAGACCAGGTTCGCTGGGATACCGCAGGGGAGAGGCTCAGTGACCTCGTCAGCCTCATAAGCTGAAGCCGGTGGGTGCGACTCCCACCCCTGCTACCAAAACACAACCCCGGCCATGCCGGGATTGATAAAAGCTCTTTGGAAAATCAGAACGCGGGCTGCCGGTCGAGGTTCCTTCTTTAACGATGAAATGCCGCTTAGGCGGCAGGCCACCATCCGGTCCGAAAGGACGACAGCGATGGGTTTTAAGGTCTTCCGGGCGCGACAGACGGAAGCGCAGCGAAAGCTGAATATGACGCGGGGCGAAAGCCCTCATGGCGCAGACCCTTGGCCACAATCGCCCGCATAAAATTAGAGGGCTGCCGACCGAGGTTACTTCTGCAGGAACTGGAATGCTGGCCGAAAGGCCAAGCGCCAGTAGACGCAAGCCTGTGATGCGCAGGCATCTCCTTGGTCACAATTGCCCTCAAAAAAATTCGGAGGCTGCAGATCGAGCCTACTTCTCCTTACAAGAGAGAGGACCGGGTCCGATTCCCGGCATGGTCCGAAAGGACCTGTGGTGTAATGGCAGCACGCTTTGTGTGGCTTGATCGCCAATCGCCTCCAAAATATTCTGGGGCTGCTAGGTCGTCGGTACTTCGTTTTGCACGAATGGGCCGAAAGGCCCATACTCGATGACCGCCAATCGCCCCAATAAAATTTCCGCCGGCGTTTGTTGCGCTGGCTCCAATTAATCCCCCCTAATTGGAGGACCCACCATGGTCAGGGCAGCTCGGGTATTTGGTTCCAAGTCCACGTCCCCCGCGTCTCCGCGCACCGGAGTCAAGATCTCCAAGACGTACGCGAAGTCCACGAAGCTGAACAAGGAAGGCTTCCCGGCCTTCGAGCGCACGGTCGAGGAAGACACGCTCTCCGTGCTCCTGACGAACACGCTCTCGCAGACCTTCTACAGCACTCAGGACGAGATCGCGAAGGAGACGGTCGAAGTCCTCAAGGCCATGGCCAAGAAGGATCCGGAGTTCCTGGCGAAGGCGCTGGTCTACGCGCGCGAGAAGGGGCTCATGAAGCTCGCCCCGGTCGTGGGACTGGCGGTCCTCTCCACCCAGGAGGTCGAAGGCCGGAAGATCCTCTTCCGGAAGGCCTTCCAGAGGGTCTGCAGGATCCCGGACGACGTCCGCGAGTTCGTGGCCCTCTGTCGCACGAAGGAGATCCGTCAGGGCCTGGGCGGCCAGGCCAAGAAGGTCGTCCAGCACTGGCTCAGGCACCTCAGCCCCTACCACGCCGTCAAGTACGGGTCGGCCCGCTCGGAAGGGATCACGATCCGGGACATCCTGCGGATGACCCATCCGCGGCCGGAGAATCCGGCCCAGTGCGAGCTCTTCGGATGGCTGGTGAACGGCTGGGATAAGGTCGGGCCCGAGCCTTCTCCTTCGAACCCCCAGATCTGGGCTTTCGAGAAGCTCAAGCGGTCGGAGGACGAGAAGGAGATCGTCTCCCTCATCAAGAAGTACAAGCTCCCGTGGGAAGTGGTCGTCCCGAGCGTCAAGAAGATGACCTCCGCGGTCTGGAAGGCTCTCCTTGACGACATGCCGTACATGGCGCTCCTCAGGAACCTCAACACGATGAAGCGCCACGAGGTCCTCGACGACAAGAAGACCGTCCTCGGGATCGCGAAGAGGCTCTCCGACAAGGAGAACGTCCGGAAGTCCAGGCAGTTCCCGTTCAGGTTCTTCAACGCCTTCAACGCGTTCGATGGACCCCAGGAGATCCGGGACGCCCTGGCGGATGCCCTCGAGGCCTCGTTTGTCAACGTGCCCGAGATCAAGGGGCGCGTCTGCGTCTCAAACGACATCTCCAGCTCGATGGACGCAAAGCCGTCCGACAAGGGCGTGACGACCTGTGCGGACATCGCTGGGATCTTCGGGGCGGCGCTCTTCAAGAAGAGCGAGGACGTCGTCCTCATCCCGTTCGATGACCAGGCGCATCCGGAGATGGGCAAGGTCTCCAGGCGCGATTCCATCATGACGATCGCGAAGCAGATCTCTCGGATCCAGGGCGGCACGGACCTGGGGGCGCCCCTGCGGCACCTCAAGGCCTTCGGCGAGAAAGTGGACGTCTTCATCGGGATCACCGACAACGAAGACTGGTCCGGCCGCGGAGTGCTGACCCAGGTCGAAGAGTACAGGCAAAAGATCAACCCGAACCTGAAGGCGGTCTTCGTGACCATCATGCCCGAGCGTGACTGGGTGGCGCCGGCGAACTACCCCGGGGTGTGGTTCGTCCAGGGATGGAGCGATCGCGTGCTCAGGTACATCCCCATGGTTCTCGAAGGAGGCCAGGGCCAGGTCGAGGAGATCCGGAAGATCAATCTCTTCGAAAAGGAAGCCGTGGAGCCCAAGGTCTCCGAAGAGTCCGTGACGGATTAAAAGAGTCCTTTTCCTCCCTCTCTCGCGGGAAGGGGGATCTCGCAAGAGATCCCCCTTCCTGAAATATTTGGCCGCGTGGTCTAAGGAGTTGGGCGGCGCTCTGCAAAAGCGCAGAAGCCGGTGCAAGTCCGGCCGCGGCCTCCACGCCGGTGTCGGATAGTGGCAATCCACCTGTTTCGTAAACAGGAGACGGGAGTTCGATTCTCCCCATCGGCTCCATCGTTCCCCGGATGCCTCTGTCGCTTTGAGGCGCACGTTTGTTAAACGTGAAGTCGTAGGTTGAACTCCTACCCGGGGAGCCAATATTCGCCCCCGTGCGGTAATAGAAAGCCAGCGACCGTTCTAAGGTTGTGGTGGAGGTGCAACTCCTCCCGGGGGTACCAGCTCCCATCGTCTAGTCCGGTAGGACGCCACCCTCTCAAGGTGGAAACGAGGAGTTCGAATCTCCCTGGGAGCACCAATCTTCAGGCCCCGCTGGATTAAGAGGAGATCGCGAGCCCTTCAAGCTCGAGGAACCGGTGCGACTCCGGTGCGGGGTACCACGCCTCCGTAGGTGATTGGTTCACGACCGGGCCTTTAACCCGGGGAAGCTGGTCCGATTCCAGCCGGAGGCACCAATATTCGCCCTCGTAATTCAACAGTAGAAGGCGCGGCCCTTAACCGCGAGATGGAGGTGCGATTCCTCTCGAGGGCACCAACATTCGCCTGCGTGACGGGAACTAAGAATACCTCGACAGCCCAAACCTGTCGGCTTGGAGGTGCAAATCCTCTCGCAGGCACCATGATTGACTTTCCGTTATACGGTGTATACACTTCCTTGTAGGAGGTGACTATGCGCCGTTTCTTTTTCCTTCCGTTCGTCGTCGTGATGCTCTCTGGGTGTGGGACCATGCAGGTCTCCGACGAGGATGTCCTCCGGGGCATCGATCTAGCGACCGAGAATGCCGCCCGCTACGGCATCAAGTACGCCGTGGATCGGTTTCCGGAAAAGGCGGAGGCGATCTTCAAGGACGTCCAGATCGCGTCCACCGTCATCAAGACGAATATCATTCCGGTCTTCTCTGGAATCTCGACCGCCGAAGTCCTCAGGTCGGCTGTGGACACGGCCCTCAATCAGCTTTCAGAGAAGCTCTCGCCGACCGTAGTCTCGGCCTTGCAGCTTGCCGTGAACGTGATCGCGACGCGCGTCAAGCTTCCGGCGAATCCAGCGGACAAGCTGGATGAGCGTACAAAAACGATGCTCCTGACCTTCTTTGCGTCTCTATCGAGAGGACTGGACGCGGCGATCGCAGATGCCGTAACGATCATCAGCGCAGCGAAGACGGCGAAGCCGGCGCTGCTGACATGGCCGACAAAATAAAGCGAACGGGCCTCTGGTGAAATAGCAGCCACGCCGGTTTTAGGAGCCGGTGCCGCAAGGCGTGCGGGTGCAACTCCCGCGGGGCCCACCAAATTTGTCCCCGTGCTCGGAA